>Ga0247840_10003313_pt1 | contig 27383 bp, 21 predicted proteins | sample LaCruzMarch2015__FD_192404 | JGI IMG/M metagenome (GOLD analysis project Ga0247840, IMG submission 192404) | Freshwater microbial communities from meromictic Lake La Cruz, Castile-La Mancha, Spain - LaCruzMarch2015_17m | ecosystem: Environmental > Aquatic > Freshwater > Lake | place: Spain...
TATGGTACATCCTATTCAACTTGGCAAAAATACAAGGATGAGTTATTCAAAAATCGGTGAGTGTTTGGACATGCCAAACCTTATCGAAATACAGAAAAATTCGTACTCATGGTTTTTAGCCGAAGGGTTAGGAGAGGTGTTTCACGATATCTCTCATATCACAGATTTTTCAGGAAACTTAATCTTGGAATTTGTTGATTATTCGCTTGATAACGTGCCTAAATACTCTGTTGAAGAGAGTAAGGAACGTGACGCAACATACGCTGCTGCGCTTCGTGTTAAGGTTCATCTTATTAATAAGGAAACCGGCGAAGTTAAGGAGCAAGAAATATTTATGGGTGACTTCCCATTAATGACCGACCAAGGCACATTTATCATCAACGGCGCCGAGCGTGTCGTGGTAAGTCAGCTTGTTCGTGCACCAGGTATTTACTATTCAATGCAGTACGATAAAACTGGTAAACCGTTGTTTTCTAACACAGTTATACCTAATCGTGGTGCGTGGCTTGAATATGAAACAGATTCAAACGATATTGTTTCTGTTCGTATTGATAGAACTCGTAAAATACCATCTACAGTACTGCTTCGAGCATTAGGTCTTGGAACTGATCAAGAAATTCTTGAAATGTTCGGTAGTGACGAGCAATTGCTTGTTACATTAGAAAAAGATAGCACTCGTTCATACGAAGAGGGCTTAATTGAGGTTTACAAAAGGTTGCGTCCAGGTGAGCCACCAACTGTTGAATCTGCACAATCCCTTATTAAATCACTATTTTTCGATCCAAAGCGTTATGACCTTGCAAAGGTTGGACGTTATAAATTTAATAAAAAGCTTGCCATTTCAAATCGTATTGCAGGTCAAACCCTTGCGCAAGATGTTATTTCCCCAGTTACTGGCGAAATCCTTGCAAAATCGGGCGAAAAGCTTACTCGTGAAAAGGCATTTGAAATAGAAGATAACGATGTAAATCGTGTAGTTGTTGAAGTAGACGGAAGAGAAGCAGTAATTTTCTCTAACAAAATGGTAAACCTTAAAAATTATGTTGATTTTGATATTGCAGAGCTTGAAATAAAAGAGCGTGTATATTTCCCTGTGCTTGAAGAAATTCTTGCAAATAATACAACTGCCGAAGATATAAAAGAAGCAATAATGGATAGCATTGACGAGCTTATTCCTAAATATATTCGCCTTGATGACATTTTATCATCAGTGAATTATCAAATAAACCTTGCATACGCTGTTGGCACAACAGACGATATTGACCATTTAGGTAATCGTAGGCTTCGTTCAGTTGGTGAGCTTTTACAAAACCAATTTAGAATTGGTCTTGCTCGTATGGAGCGTGTTGTTCGTGAACGTATGACAATACAAGATTTAGACGTTGTTACTCCTCAAACATTAATTAACATACGTCCAGTTTCTGCTGCAATAAAAGAATTCTTTGGTTCATCACAGCTTTCACAATTCATGGATCAAACAAATCCACTTGCAGAATTAACACATAAGCGTCGTTTATCAGCACTTGGGCCTGGTGGTCTTTCAAGAGAACGTGCTGGCTTCGAGGTTCGTGATGTTCATCACTCTCATTATGGTAGAATGTGTCCGATTGAGTCCCCAGAAGGACCAAACATCGGTCTTATATCATCACTTTCAACCTTTGCTCGTGTAAATGAGTATGGTTTCATTGAAACGCCTTATCGTAAGGTTAACAAGGAAACAGGTTGTGTTACAAACGAAACAAGGTATATGACAGCAGATGTCGAGGATGAATATGTTGTTGCTCAGGCAAATGAGCCACTTGATGCAAATGGCAAATTTATTCATAAAAATATTACTGCAAGATACCTTGATAAAATATTAGAAGTTGAAGCAAAAAACATTGACTATATGGATATATCGCCAAAGCAAATGGTATCTGTAGCGACAGCAATGATTCCGTTTCTTGAAAATGATGATGCTAACCGTGCGCTAATGGGTTCGAACATGCAACGTCAAGCAGTGCCACTTCTTAGGGCGCAATCGCCAATCGTTGGTACTGGTATGGAGTATAAAGCCGCAAAGGATTCTGGAACTGTTGTTCTTGCAAGAACAACTGGTATAGTTCATAAGGTTTCATCACAAGAAATTGTTATAAAATCAGAAGATGGTCAGCTTGATAAATATAAACTACTTAAATACAAGCGCTCGAATCAAGGAACTTGTATAAACCAAAAACCGATAGTTGAAAGAGGCGAGGCGGTTAAGGCTGGGGATATTATTGCAGATGGTCCTTCAACTCAAAATGGTGAAATTGCACTTGGTAAGAACATCTTAATGGGCTTCCTAACTTGGGAAGGTTATAACTATGAGGATGCTATTCTTATTAACGAAAAGCTTGTTAAAGAGGATGTATTTACATCAATTCATATAGAGAAATACGAGTGTGAGGCTCGTGATACAAAGCTTGGCGCAGAGGACATAACTCGTGACATACCAAATGTTGGTGAGGATGCACTTCGTGACCTTGACGAGCGTGGAATCATCCGTATTGGTGCCGAGGTTCGCCCAGGCGATATACTTGTTGGTAAGGTTACACCAAAGGGTGAAACAGAGCTTACGAGCGAAGAACGGTTGCTTCGTGCAATATTCGGAGAAAAGGCAAGAGAAGTTCGTGATACTTCATTAAAGGTTCCTCATGGTGAGGCAGGAATAATTGTTGACGTTAAAATATTCACACGCCAAAATGGTGATGAATTGCCACCAGGTGTTAATCAATTAGTGCGTTGTTACATCGCACAAAGACGTAAAATCAGCGTTGGTGATAAAATGGCTGGTCGTCATGGTAACAAGGGTGTTATTTCAAGAATTCTTCCAGAAGAGGATATGCCATTCCTACCAGACGGTACGCCACTTGAAATAGTTCTTAACCCACTTGGTGTTCCATCTCGTATGAATATCGGTCAGGTTCTTGAAGTGCATTTAGGTTATGCTGCAAGGGCTCTTGGCTGGAAAATTGCAACTCCAGTATTTGATGGCGCAAATGAAACAGATATAATGAACACACTTGAACAAGCTGGTTATAACCGTGATGGTAAAACTATTTTGTATGATGGACGAACAGGCGAACCGTTTGATAATAGAGTAACTGTTGGGTATATGTACTACTTAAAGCTTGCCCATTTGGTTGATGATAAAATTCACGCTCGTTCAACTGGTCCTTACTCGCTTGTTACACAACAACCTCTTGGTGGTAAAGCGCAGTTCGGTGGACAACGTTTCGGAGAGATGGAGGTTTGGGCGCTTGAAGCTTATGGCGCTGCATACACTCTTCAAGAAATTCTAACTGTTAAATCAGATGACGTTGTTGGACGTGTTAAAACGTATGAGGCAATAGTAAAGGGAGAGAATATCCCACAACCAGGCGTTCCAGAGTCATTTAAGGTATTAATAAAAGAGCTACAAAGCTTGCTGTTAGACGTTAAAGTGCTAGATGAAAATATGGTTGAAATTCCTATTACTGAAAGTGTTGACGAAGAGGACGATTATGTTGTAAGAGAAATAGTTCTTGGTGACACACCAGGTCTTTTAGGTGATAAACCACCGTTTACAGGTGTTGGTATGCAGATAACTGAAGACGATATCGTTAATGTAATTCTTGGTGATTCTTCTACAGATGAAGAAGAAATTTTCGATGACGATTTTGATAAAGACATTGCTGTAGCTGACTTTGACGAAAGCGAAGACGAGGAATTGGATTTTGATGATGACGATGTTTTAATATAGTACAAATTAAAATCCAAATTATAGAAGGAGCTGAATATTTTGCTTGAATATAATAATTTTGAAGCAATCCAAATAGGGCTTGCATCACCGTCGAAAATTCGTGAGTGGTCACACGGTGAAGTTAAAAAGCCAGAAACTATAAATTACAGAACGCTAAAACCAGAAAAAGATGGTTTGTTTTGTGAACGTATCTTTGGTCCTCAAAAGGACTGGGAATGTCATTGTGGCAAGTACAAAAGAATTCGTTATAAAGGCATTGTCTGCGACCGTTGTGGCGTTGAGGTTACTCGCTCAAAGGTTCGTCGTGAGCGTATGGGACATATAGAGCTTGCAGCTCCTGTATCTCATATTTGGTATTTCAAGGGAATACCAAGTAGAATGGGCTTATTGCTTGACCTTTCACCAAGAATTCTTGAAAAGGTTTTGTATTTTGCATCATACATTGTAATTGATCCAGGTAAAACTCCGCTAATGAAAAAGCAGATGTTAACCGAAAAAGAATATAAAGAAGCAAACGAAAAGTATGGCGAAAAATTCCGTGCAGGAATGGGCGCCGAGGCAATTCGTGATTTGCTTTTAGATATCGACTTAGAGCCACTTGCAATAGAGCTTCGTGCAGAGCTTAAAGATGCAGTTGGTCAAAAGAAAATTCGTATAGTTAAGCGTTTAGAGGTTGTAGAGGCATTTAAGAGCAGTGGCAATCACCCTGAGTGGATGATAATGGAAACTGTTCCAGTTATCCCACCAGAAATTCGCCCAATGGTACAGCTTGATGGTGGTAGGTTTGCAACAAGTGACCTTAATGACCTTTACAGACGTGTAATAAACAGAAATAATCGTTTGAAAAGACTTTTAGATTTAGGCGCACCAGACATCATTGTTCGTAACGAAAAACGTATGCTACAAGAGGCAGTTGATGCACTAATAGACAACGGCAGACGTGGCAGACCAGTTACAGGCCCTGGTAACAGAGCACTTAAATCGCTTTCAGATATGCTAAAAGGTAAGCAAGGACGTTTCCGTCAGAATTTGCTTGGAAAACGTGTTGACTATTCAGGGCGTTCAGTTATCGTTGTTGGTCCTGACCTTAAAATATTCCAGTGTGGTTTGCCAAAAGAAATGGCGCTTGAACTATTCAAGCCATTTGTAATGAAACGTCTTGTAAATGACGGTATGGCACACAACATAAAATCGGCAAAAAGAATGGTAGAGCGTGTACGTAACGAGGTTTGGGACGTATTGGAAGATGTTATTAAAGACCACCCAGTTCTTCTTAACCGTGCTCCAACACTTCATAGGCTTGGTATCCAAGCGTTCGAGCCAGTTTTAGTTGAGGGTAGAGCGTTAAAGCTACATCCGCTTGTTTGTACAGCTTACAATGCAGACTTTGACGGTGACCAAATGGCTGTCCACGTTCCACTTTCAGCAGAGGCACAATCAGAGGCAAGGTTCTTAATGCTTTCAGCAAACAACCTATTAAAGCCACAAGATGGTCGCCCAGTCGCAGTTCCAACACAGGATATGGTACTTGGTAGCTACTATCTAACAATAATTAAAAAAGATGAAGAAGGCGCAGGCAAAATATTTTCATCATTTGATGAGGCGCTTCTTGCATATAATGCAAAGGTAGTAGAGCTTCATGCTCCAATTAAGGTTCGTAACAGCAAAATAATCAATGGCAAAAAGGTTATGGGGCTTATAGATGCAACAGTTGGAAGAATTATTTTCAATGAAGATATTCCGCAGGATTTAGGCTTTGTAGATAGAAGTATTCCAGGCAATGAATTATTGCTTGAAGTTGATTTTATTGCTGATAAAAAAATGCTTGGTAAAATTGTAGATAAGTGCATAAAGGTTCATGGTACAACAAAAACTGCAATTTTGCTTGACCAAATAAAATCACTTGGGTTTAAATATTCAACAAAAGGCGCAATCACAATCAGCGTAAGTGATATGGAAATTCCAGCTTCCAAAAAGGAATTCCTTGCAGAAGCAGAGCTAATAATTGAAAAAATTACAACTCAGTTTAGACGTGGTCTTATATCTGACGAGGAGCGTTATGAGCTTGTAATTAAAACTTGGACAGAAACAAGTGAAAAAGTAACACAGGCACTAATGGATCACTTGGATGAATTTAATCCAATATATATGATGGCTAACTCTGGTGCCCGTGGTAGTATCAACCAAATCCGTCAGCTTGCAGGTATGCGTGGACTTATGGCGAATACATCAGGTCGCACAATGGAAATTCCTATTCGTGCTAATTTCCGTGAGGGATTAAATGTAACAGAGTATTTCATTTCAACTCATGGTGCTCGTAAAGGTCTTGCCGATACTGCGCTTAGAACTGCTGACTCTGGCTACCTAACACGTCGTTTGGTTGACGTATCACAAGATGTTATCATTCGTGAGATTGATTGCGGTACAACAGAAAGCATTTTTGTTCGTGATATCAAAGATGGTAATGAAATGATAGAGGAACTATTCGACAGACTTTCAGGCAGATACCCAGCAGAGGATATAGTTAATCCAGAAACTGGTGAAATAGTAGTTGCTAAGAACACATTAATGTTTGATGAGCACGCTAAAAAAGTAATAGATGCAGGCATAAAAGAGGTTAAAATACGTTCTGTTCTTAAATGTAAGGCGAAATTCGGAGTTTGCGCAAGGTGTTATGGTTCAAATCTTGCAATAGCTGACGAAGTAAATGTTGGTGAGGCAGTAGGTATTATTGCTGCTCAATCAATTGGTGAGCCTGGTACACAGCTAACAATGAGAACGTTCCACACAGGTGGTGTTGCCGGGGATGATATAACACAAGGTTTGCCTCGTGTAGAGGAGCTTTTTGAAGCAAGAAAGCCAAAAGGTCTTGCAATTATAGCTGAAATTCCTGGTAGAGTTAGCATTACTGAAACAAAGAAAAAGCGTGAAATCACTATTCTAAATGATGAATTAGGCGATGCAGCTCCATACTTTATTCCGTATGGTTCACGCATAAGAGTAGAAGATGGTACAATGGTTGAAGCAGGTGATGAATTAACAGAGGGTTCTGTTAATCCGCATGATATATTAAAAATCAAAGGTGCTTCGGCAGTTCAAAACTACCTAATTCAAGAGGTTCAAAGGGTTTATCGCCTACAAGGTGTTGATATAAACGACAGGCATATCGAGGTTATAGTTCGTCAAATGATGCGTAAGGTTAGGGTAGAAGAAGCAGGAGATACAATGCTTTTATCTGGCTCACTTATAGATATTTCAGAGTTTGAGGCTGCTAACTTATTGCTTAGCGAAGGTGAAACACCTGCAACTTATTCAAATGTACTACTTGGTATTACAAAAGCATCACTTGCGACTGATTCATTCCTATCGGCTGCATCATTCCAAGAAACAACTCGTGTTCTTACAGAGGCAGCGATTAAGGGCAAGATTGACCCACTGCTTGGCTTAAAAGAAAATGTTATTATTGGTAAGCTAATACCAGCAGGAACAGGTATGAATAGGTATCGTAATATTGAAATAGTGCATAACGAAAATATGCCAGACCGTGAGTAAATTTACAGATATTTAACTTACTGCACTATTGACATAATTTGCAGTCTGTGATACTATATTGGAGGTTTGCTGTAAAATGATTGATGAATTAAAATCAAATAGCAAGCTTATAGGCTTAAAACAGTCAACCCGTGCAATCGAGGATGGGCAAGTAAGTAAGGCTTTTGCGGCATTAGATAGCGCCCCAGAAATACTTAAAAAGCTTGTCATTCTATGTGAAAATAACGGTGTTGAAATTGAGTATGTAGAAACTATGGCACAGTTAGGTGAGGTCTGTGAAATTGATGTAGGCGCATCGATTGCTGTCATAACAAAAAGTTAGTGTTTGCTTTGCGCTTGGGAGTAATCCCTCGTGCAAAGCGTTCATTCATAAAAATTTTAAAATAGGAGGTGAAAATTAGTGCCAACATTTAACCAATTGGTAAGAAAGGGTAGAGAAACTTCTGTAAAGAAGTCAACCGCTCCTGCCTTACAGCGTGGATTCAACTCGCTTAAAAAACGTCCTACTGATCAAAGTTCTCCACAAAAGAGAGGCGTATGTACAGTTGTTAAAACAATGACACCGAAAAAGCCAAACTCAGCTCTTCGTAAAATTGCCAGAGTTCGTCTTACAAACGGTATCGAGGTTTCAGCTTACATCCCAGGCGTAGGCCACAACATTCAAGAGCATAGCGTTGTTCTTATTCGTGGTGGTAGGGTTAAGGATCTTCCAGGTGTTAGGTACCATATTATTCGTGGTACATTAGACGCAGCTGGTGTTAACGCACGTCGTCAAAGCCGCAGCTTGTATGGTGCAAAAAGGCCAAAAGCAGCGAAGTAATTTAGCTAATGCTCGTACCCGGGTGTACGAAACTAATCACAACTTATATTGGTGCGTATTCACTGAGGTATATTATATATATTCGGAAGTACACGCACTGACGCAGCGTAGTTTTTATGCTGCGAGTACCTGTGATAATTATTTATCATAAAGGAGGGAAGTAAAGTGCCAAGAAGAGGTTTTATCCCAAAAAGGGACGTATTGCCAGATCCACTATACGGTAACAAGACAATTACTCGTCTTATCAATAGCATAATGTTAGATGGTAAAAAGGGTGTTGCTCAAAAGATTGTATATGAGGCGTTTGACATCGTAAAAGAAAAAACAGGTAAAGAGCCAGTTGAGGCTTTTGAAACAGCTCTTAACAACATTATGCCAGTTCTTGAGGTTAAAGCAAGACGTGTAGGTGGTGCAACATACCAAGTACCTATGGAAGTTCGCCCAGAAAGACGCCAAACATTAGGTTTAAGATGGCTTACAAACTATTCACGTCTTAGAAATGAAAAAACTATGCGTGAAAGATTAGCAGGCGAGCTTATGGACGCTATGAATAACACAGGCGGTTCATGCAAAAAACGTGAAGATACACATAAAATGGCTGATGCTAATAAGGCATTTGCACATTACCGTTTCTAATTTTTGCTTGCTAAAATTGCAAACAATATAAACAATCTCAATTATTTGAGAAAGGAGGAAGAGTATGGCTAGACAATATACGCTTGATAAAACAAGAAATATAGGAATTATGGCACATATTGATGCTGGTAAAACAACTACAACAGAACGTATTTTGTACTACACTGGTAGAGTTCACAAAATTGGTGAAGTTCACGAGGGTGCTGCAACTATGGACTGGATGGAGCAGGAGCAAGAGCGTGGTATTACTATCACATCTGCTGCTACAACAGCTGAATGGAATGGACACAGAATAAATATAATCGACACACCTGGACACGTTGACTTTACAGTTGAAGTTGAACGTTCACTTCGTGTACTTGACGGTTCAGTAACCGTTTTCTGTGCAAAAGGTGGCGTTGAGCCTCAATCAGAAAATGTTTGGCGTCAGGCAGATAAATATAGTGTTCCTCGTATGGCTTATGTTAATAAGATGGACATTATGGGTGCTGACTTCTTCAATGTTATTGCAATGATGAAGGATCGCCTAAAATGTAATGCAGTACCGATCCAACTTCCTATCGGAGCAGAGGATCAATTTAAAGGCATTATCGACCTTGTAGAAATGAAAGCTTATGTTTACAATGACGATAAAGGCATTGACATTAGTGTAGAAGAAATTCCAGATAATCTAAAAGACCAAGCAGTTGAATATCGTGCTATTCTTATAGAAGCTGTTTCTGAAACTGATGAAGAGCTTATGATGAAATACCTTGAAGGCGAAGAGCTTACAATGGCTGAAATCAAAGAAGGCATTAGAAAAGCAACACTTGCAGTTACAATGATACCAGTTACTTGTGGTACATCATACCGTAACAAAGGTGTTCAAAAGCTTCTTGATTGTGTTGTTGATTATATGCCTTCCCCAGTAGACGTTCCTGCAATCAAAGGTATCAATCCTGATACTGAAGAAGAAGATGAGCGCCCTGCAGACGATAGCGCACCATTTAGCTCATTAGCATTCAAAATTGCGACAGATCCATTCGTTGGAAAGCTTTGTTTCTTCCGTGTATACTCGGGAACAATAACAAGCGGTTCACACGTTTATAATTCAACAAAGGATAACAAAGAGAGAATTGGTAGAATTCTTCAAATGCACGCTAATCACCGTGAAGATATAGACATCGTTTATTCTGGTGATATTGCCGCTGCTGTTGGACTTAAAAATACAACAACTGGTGATACATTGTGTGATGAAAAGTTCCCAATTATACTTGAAGCTATGGATTTCCCAGAGCCAGTTATTCGTGTTGCTATCGAGCCTAAGACTAAATCAAGTCAAGAGAAAATGGGACTTGCTCTTAATAAATTAGCAGAGGAAGATCCAACATTTAGAACCTATACAGACGAAGAAACAGGTCAAACTATCATCGCAGGTATGGGCGAGCTTCATCTTGAAATTATCGTAGATAGACTTCTTCGTGAATTTAAGGTTGAGGCAAATGTTGGTAAACCACAGGTTTCATACAAAGAAGCAATCAGAAAAGCAGTTAGACAAGACCATAAATATGCTCGTCAATCGGGTGGTAAAGGTCAATACGGTCATGTTGTTATCGAGCTTGAGCCAGTTGAATCTGGTAAAGGCTATGAATTTATCAACAAGGTTGTAGGTGGTGCTATTCCTAAGGAATATATCCCTGCTGTTGACCAAGGTATTCAGGGCGCAATGCAATCTGGTATCTTAGCTGGCTATAATGTAGTTGATTTTAAGGTTACATTAGTAGACGGTTCATATCATGAGGTTGACTCATCTGAAATGGCTTTCAAAATTGCAGGTTCAATGGCGTTCAAAGAAGCTTGTAGAAAAGCTGATCCTGTGCTAAAAGAACCAATTATGCGTGTTGACGTTGTAGTACCAGATGATTACATGGGCGATGTTATGGGCGACCTTAACTCACGTCGTGGACAAATCCAAGGTATGGAAGCACGTCTTGGCGCACAAGCTATTACAGCTTTTGTTCCACTTTCAGAAATGTTTGGTTACGCTACAGAGCTTCGTTCAAGAACACAAGGACGTGGACAGTATGTAATGTCACCAAGTCATTATGAAGAAGTTCCAAAGAGTATTCAAGAGGGAATTATTAATTCTCGTTCAAAATAAAATTATTCTTGATATTTGGGAATTATTTGTAGTATAATAATAAAATACAATAAAATTCAAAATAAGGGAGGAAAATAAAAATGGCAAAGGCAAAATTTGAAAGAAATAAACCCCACGTAAATATCGGTACAATCGGTCACGTTGACCATGGTAAGACTTCTCTAACTGCTGCTATCACAAAAGTTCTTGGTATGAAGGGTCAAGCTAACTATACTTCATACGCTAACATTGATAACGCACCAGAAGAAAGAGAAAGAGGTATTACAATTTCTACAACTCACGTTGAGTACGAGACGGACAACCGTCACTACGCTCACGTTGACTGCCCAGGACATGCTGACTATGTTAAAAACATGATTACTGGTGCTGCTCAAATGGACGGTGCTATCCTTGTTGTTTCAGCAGCTGATGGACCAATGCCTCAAACAAGAGAGCATATCCTTCTTGCACGTCAAGTTGGCGTTCCTCATATCGTTGTTTATATGAACAAAACAGACCAAGTTGATGATCCAGAGCTTCTTGAACTAGTTGAAATGGAAATTCGTGAACTTCTTAACGAATATGAATTCCCAGGCGACGATACACCAATTATTCCTGGTTCTGCTCTTGTTGCTCTTGAAAGTGATTCAACAGATCCAACAGCTCCTGAATACGAGTCAATCGTTAAGCTTATGGAAGCAGTTGATAGCTTCATTCCAACACCAGAAAGAAAAACTGACCTTCCATTCTTAATGCCTGTCGAGGGCGTTTTCTCAATCACAGGTCGTGGAACAGTTGCTACTGGTAGAGTTGAAAGAGGAACACTTAAAATACAAGAAGAAGTTGAGCTTGTAGGTCTTGCAGACGAAGCTCGTAAAGTTGTTGTAACAGGTATCGAAATGTTCAGAAAGCTTCTTGATCATGCAGAAGCTGGCGACAACATCGGCGCTCTTCTTCGTGGTATTCAAAGAGACGAAATTCAACGTGGTCAAGTTCTTGCAAAACCAGGTTCAATCAAGCCTCACACAGAATTCACAGGCGAAATATACGTTCTAACAAAAGACGAGGGTGGCAGACATACTCCATTCTTTGATAACTATCGTCCACAGTTCTATTTCAGAACAACAGACGTTACAGGCGTTGTTAAATTACCAGAAGGCACAGAAATGTGTATGCCTGGCGATAACATCGGTATTTCAGTTACACTTATAACTCCTATTGCTATAGAACCAGGACTACGTTTCGCTATCCGTGAGGGTGGAAGAACAGTTGGTTCAGGCGTTGTTGCAACAGTTGCTAAATAATTAGAGTTTCTAATAACCCCCATACATTTGTATGGGGGTTATTTTTTTGGATATTACAACTTACATAAAATCTACATAATTTCCTGCTATACTAATCTCAAATAATAAAAGGGAGATGATTTTATGGAAACGATGACACATTACATGCAACTTTTAGCGACAAACCAGCCGTGGAATTTGATTATTTTTATGGCAATACCAGTAATATTTGCAGAAACACTTACGATTACAGAATTTATCGTTATCTTTAGTAACCTAACAAGTGGCTTTGTTCGCAAGTTAAACAAATTCTGCGGAACTTTTGTAGGAATATATTTTACTGGTGTATTTCTATATTTAGTTACACAGGTTGTTCCCACTATTAAGTGGAGAGGCGCAGTAGACTTCCTTGCTGTGTGGTTTTATTTAAGTGGAGTTATTTTCTTAGGTGGCATTTCGCTGTTAGAGCTTAATTTGATAGGTAAAAAGAAAAATGAACAGGAAAAGAGAAAATTGCATTTTATTTTAGTATCTGGCTTTTTAGTGGTTGCCCATATTGCTATGATATTGGGAATGGTTAACCCTCAAATATTCACTAACGTAGCAATGCCAATGTAATTAAATGTTCTCATACCAATTCCAGTTTAAAAACTGGAATTGGGTGGCGTAAGGCTTGTACCGCAAGCCAACAGCCACACTATTTCGCATTTGAATTCGAATTATTTTTATTAAGATTTCAAATGCGAAATAGTATTAACTACTAATCACCTCACATAATATAATGTGAGGTGATTATTTTGATTTATGACTATAACGCATTACAGAAGGATATAGAAAAAATTACTAAACGGTATCCCTTTATACAAATCGAAACAATAGGCAAAAGTATAAACCGCAGAGATATATTCGCCCTAAGGCTTGGCAGTGGTGAAAAGGAAGTTTTTTATAATGGAACGCACCACGCACTTGAATGGATAACATCAAAATTGCTTATGCGATTTGTGTTTGACTACTGCAAAGCATACATAAAAGGCAGACGAATAAAGGGCTACAATATTCGCCATTTGTTTGATACGGTATCAATTTATATAGTTCCAATGGTCAATCCAGATGGAATTGAAATTGCTAAATATAACGATAAATGGCAGGCAAACGCAAGGGGAGTGGACTTAAACCATAATTATGATGCCGCATGGAAAGAGGGGTGCGCAATAGCAGAGGCTATGGGCTATGGCAGGCCAGGCGCAACGAAATATAGTGGAAAATACCCTGAAAGTGAGCCTGAAACAAAGGCAGTCGCAAATTTTACACGAAGTAAAAATTTTGAATATGTAATAGCGTTCCACAGTCAAGGCGAGGTAATATATTGGAAATATGGCGACACACTTCCACCAAATGCTGAAGCACTTGCCTTAATGCTATCCAGTGCAAGTGGCTATGCGCTTGACGAAACCGAGGGCGTTGCATCATATAGTGGATACAAGGATTGGTTTATGGATAAATTCAACCGCCCGGGCTTTACAGTAGAGGTTGGGCTTGGCAAAAACCCATTGCCACTATCTCAATTTGATATAATTTACAATGATATACTTGAAATGTTAGTGCTTGCAGGTGTATAATGCTATAGGGTGAATATATTGTTGAAAAATTTAAGACTTATTCTAATAATTGTGTTTATAATAGCAATACTCCTTACAATATTTTTGCGTGAAACGATAAATACGGAAAAAACGGATTTTGTAATGGACACAATAATGACGATAAAAGCAAAAGGTTTAGCCTCGAAAAATGCAACTGAAAAGGCATTTGACAGGACAAGAGAAATAGAAGCACGAATGACAGCGCATAATATACATAGTGACATATCAACAGGAATGTTGCATAGTGATACCAAAAGTGTAATCGAGAGAGGCTTGTATTTCAGCGAGAAATCTGGTGGACTGTTTGACATATCGATAAAGCCACTTGTGGATTTGTGGGATATACAATCTGCAAATCCAAAAGTGCCAAACTCTGTTGACATAAAAAAAGCAATGTCGCTTGTTGACTATAAAAAAGTCAAAATTGAGGGATATAAAATTATCCTGCCACAAGGAATGTCGATTGACTTAGGCGCAATAGCAAAGGGCTATGCGGCGGACGAAGCCACGCAGGTGCTTCGTGATAACGGAATAAAAGATGCAATAGTCGACATAGGTGGCGACGTTGTGGTAATCGGCAACAAAAAAATTGGCATACAAAATCCACTTGGCGTTGCAACTGGCGAATATATGGGTATAATAGAGGCAACGGATTGCGCAGTGGTAACGTCAGGAAGCTATGAACGAAATTTCGTACAAGATGGCAAGCAATATCACCACATACTAAACCCATTTACAGGCTATCCGTCAGATAATGGACTTATAAGCGCAACGATAATAGGCAAAAATTCTATGGACGCAGATGCAATGGCAACAATAGTATTTATGATGGGTGAAAATGGACTTGAATTCGCAAAGAAAATGGGCGTACAAGCTATGACGATAGATAAAAATAATATTGTCCATACAACTGGTGATTTTTCATTAGTAATAACCGACGATAAATTCAAATTGGAGGAAAAATAAATGTATGATGTAATAATAATAGGCTCTGGCCCAGCAGGAATGGCAGCAGGAATATACGCAGGCAGGGCAGGGCTACGCACCCTAATAATCGAAAAAATGTTTGCAGGTGGGCAGGCAGCAACAACCTATGAGGTAGGCAATTACCCAGGCTTTGAAAGTATATCAGGGCCAGATTTAGTTATGAAAATGGAAGCCCACGCAAAAAAATATGGCGCAGAAACAATTTATGCCGACGTAACAAAGGTTGAATTAAAAGGGGAAATTAAAAAAGTTTGGGCAGGTGAGGTTGAATACCAATCTCGCACGATAATCCTTGCAATGGGTGCAATGCCTCGTGAGTTAGGAGTAGATGGCGAGCGCAGGCTTCGTGGCGCGGGGGTTTCATATTGTGCGACCTGTGACGGAGCATTTTTCCGTGGCAAAGAGGTTGCAGTAGTAGGTGGTGGCAACGTCGCTGTAGAGGATGCCCTATATCTTTCTCAATTTTGCACCGAGGTATTTTTAATTCACAGAAGAAAAGAAATGCGTGCAGATAAAACCTTACAAGTGGCACTTTCAAACAACAAAAAAGTTACACTAATTTTAGACACAATAGTAGAAGAAATAAACGGAGCAGATTCCGTAGAAGAACTATTGCTTTCTAATAAAGTAACTAATGAAAAATCAAACCTTGCAGTAAATGGCATATTCGTAGCGATTGGCACAATTCCGAATTCTGGCTTAGTAGCAAAACAGCTCAAACTTACCGAAAGTGGGCATATACAAACAAATGAAGAAATGCAAACTGGAATAGAAGGCGTTTTCGCAGCAGGTGATATTCGCACAAAAACGCTATGGCAAATTGTGACCGCCGTTTCAGACGGAGCGATAGCAGGAAATATGGCGGCACAATATATCGCCACCAAAGGGGTATAAATTATGCTAATTATCAACGTAAAAATATTGACAATGGATAATAAGGACTATGAAAATGGATATATCCATATTAATGGTAGCAAAATTATAGAAATTGGCGAAATGCAAAGAGCCCCAAATGATAATGACGTATACGATGCAGAGGGAGGCTATGCCATACCAGGTATGATAGATGCACATTGTCACTTAGGAGTGTTTGGCGATAGCTTGGGCTTTGAGGGGGAGGACGGAAACGAGAACCCAGACCCTTCGGCACAACACCTACGAATTATAGATGCAATTAACCCACTTGACCGTTGCTTTGAAGATGCACGAAATGCAGGGGTAACAACAGTAGTGGTAAGCCCGGGAAGTGCAAACGCACTTGGAGGACAAATAGTCGCAGTAAAAACAAATGGAATAAGGGTAGATAATATAATTGTTAAAGAGCCCTTAGCAGTCAAAGTGGCATTTGGTGAAAACCCTAAAACTGTACATAACGAAAAAAATCAATCACCCACAACACGAATGGCAACAGCATCAATGATAAGACAAGCCCTGTTTAATGCGCAGGATTACATAAAAAAAGAAAATAAAGAAACCTGTTTAAAAAACGAAGCGCTATCTCGTGTGCTAAATAACGAAATACCCCTGCACGCCCACGCCCACAGAGCAGACGACATATTCACAGCAATTCGCATAGCAAAGGAATTTAAAATAGACGTAAAAATAGTTCACGGAACAGAAGCCCACCTAATAGCAGAAGAGCTTGCAAAGGATAATATAGACGTAATGGTAGGGCCGTCATTGTCCGACCGTAGCAAGCCAGAGCTAACAAACCTAACCTTTGTTACAGCGGCAATTTTGGAAAGGGCAGGAGTTCGTGTAGCATTAGTGACAGACCACCCAGTGGTGCCTATAAATTATCTACTGCTAACAGCACAGCTTGCAGTGAAAAATGGTATGACAGAATATGGTGCCCTAAGGGCGATAACGATAGATGCAGCAGGCATATCAGGCATTGATGATAAAGTAGGAAAGCTTGCAAAAGGGTATGATGCAGACATAGCAATTTTCGACAAAAACCCAATGGAATTTACATCTATTATAAAACAAGTAATAATTGGTGGAGTAAAAATAGACAAACCAAACAATGGTTAATTATGAAATACTTACAAACTAGTAAAAATAGCTAAAAAACACTTGATAAAGATAAAAAAAAGGTATATACTGATACAGTAAAGATATATTAGGGGGGGAATGCAAAGTTTCTTTTCTAAGAAAAAAGAATATAGCAAATTGAACCTTGAAAACCTAATAAAAAAAGAAAAAATGTCAGAATGACTGCACGATATATCATTCCGATAGCTAAGCAATGATGTTTAATAATAAAAATGAAAGATTAAAGGAGGAAATTTTTATGAAAATGAAAAAAGCGTCAAAAATTATGGCGTTAGTTGTAGCATTAGTAATGGTAATAGCATTATTTCCTACAATGATGGTAAGCGCAGAAGTATCACCGATTACAATTGGTGAAATAGTAATCAGTGATGTAGTAGGCGATGCAACCTTGTCAAGCGTAACTGTTAATTACACAACAGATACAACTGTTGGAGATCAAATGACACTTCTTGTAACAGAGGTTAGTTCTGGTGTAACGTACACCACAGGCACAGACCCACAACCTAATAACGTTGTTTACATTGATCAATTCGACAAGTCTACTTCTAAAGAATTTGTTGTTGACAAAGCAGCATTAGCAGGCAGAACAATATACATAAAAATGGGTGGTATGCTTGTTGATACTGCTACCGATCCAAAAGATCAACTAATGCCAGGTGGGGTAACACTTCCAGTAGTTACAACGGATAATCTTGCAACTGTTGCAACTGTAAAGGCACAAGATAATGTTTACGGAGTATCAGATGCTAAACTTATTGTTGTTGATATTAACGGATTAATTACACCAGCTATGGCTACTACTCCAAATGATTATAAGGTAGTAGTTAAAGGTACAGAATTAAGATATAACCCTGTAAATACTAAATTCTTTGGAACACCATTACTTGGTACTGCAACATTAGTACCAACCGATTTTACAATTACAAAAGAAGCAAGAACGGTACCAAATATTATGTTTGGTGATGTTAATAATGATGGAGGAATTTCAATCCAAGACTTAAATGCATTAAAGAAAAGAGTTGCATCGTCTTCAAATGTTTTAGTTAATGGTGATTTATTTGGCGATGTAGATGCAAATGGAGCAATTTCAATTCAAGACTTAAATGCATTAAAGAAAAAAGTGGCATCATCTTCAAGTGTTTTTCCCGCTGACCAATAAAAATATTTAAGTAATTTGAATTAAGATAAAACTAAAATTAGAGGAGTATAAATTTATGAAAAAAATGTTAAGTAAAGTATTGGTTTTTTCAATGATAATGTCTTTGCTTGTGGGAGTACAAGTTAATGCATCGGGGAGTCTTACAATTTCATTAACTGGTCCTGCTACAATAGATGTTGGAAGTACAGCACCATTTGATGTTGATGTATCAATAACAGGTGCTACAACATTAGGATATTATATGGGTGATATCAAAATTGTTTTTGATAATACAAAGTTTGATGTAACTAATGGTACTGGCGCTACTACTGGTGGTGTAGGTACTCCGCAGTTCACAAGATCGGCAAGTATGGTGGCGGCAGGTGGAAATCCTGTTACTGCTATTGATAACTTAGGTACAACAACTGCAAAAATTGGTATTGTTTTGACACCAAATGCCCCAGTGAAAGTAGACGGTTCTTTAGGAAAACTACAATTTACTCCTAAAGCAGGAGTATCTGCGGGAATATATAATTTTACGTTGTTACCATCTTCGTTAGGAACAAACGAGGCAATGGATGAGAATGAAGAAATGTATGTAGTATCTGTTTCTTCACTTGCAGTTAATGTCCAAGCACCAACACCAACACCAACAGTAGAGCCAACACCAACACCAACAGTAGAGCCAACACCGACACCAACAGTAGAGCCAACACCAACACCAACAGTAGAGCCAACACCAACACCAACAGTTGAGCCTACACCAACACCAACAGTTGAGCCTACACCAACACCAACAGTAGAGCCTACGCCAACACCAACAGTAGAACCAACACCAACACCAACAGTTGAGCCAACACCAACACCAACAGTTGAACCTACGCCAACACCAACAGTTGAGCCTACACCAACACCAACAGTTGAGCCTACGCCAACACCAACAGTAGAGCCTACGCCAACACCAACAGTAGAGCCTACACCAACACCAACACCATCTGGCGTTGCATTATCAACATTAGCAAAGTCTGATTTAAGAGCAGGCGATAAAGCAGTTTCAGTTCCTGTAACAATTTCTGGTTTTACTGAATTGACAGGTGCAAATTTCTATATCAATTATGATGCATCAAAATTGAAAAACGTTACATTTACAGCAGTAGATGGATTTTCTGTTGTAGTAAACCCGAAGACTGTAGGTGAACTAAGCGCACTAAGTATTGCGGTAGCTAAAGCAACTGCTATAACAACTTCACCGTTTGAAATTGGTACTGTAACATTTGATGTTGATGCAAATGCAACTGCAGGTGCGATAACATTTACTATTACTAATGCAGAATATGCACCAAACGGAGATAGCATTTCAATACCAAATATCAATTTTGGAGCATTAACAGTAGCGGCTAACAATAAGCCAACAGCTACAGTAACAATTGTAGGTTTACCTTATGTTAATCAAATATTAACAGCTAATTATTCATATTTAGACAGTGATAATGATCTTGAAGATAAAACAAAAGTAACTTACCTATGGGAATCTTCTACAGATGGAAATAACTTTACTGCAATTGCTAATCAAACCACTGAAACTTTAACATTAACTTCTGACTTGGCAAATAGTTACATTAGAGTATCAGTTACAGTAAACGACGGTATTGTTGATTCAGATGTAGCAATAGCTACAACAAATGCTAAGATATCAAGTGCTTCAGGTGATGTTAGTGGTACTAATGGAGTTGATACTTATGACGCAACATTAGTGTTGAGACATATTGTAGGTACACCTTTATTAACTGGTGAAGCTCTATTAAGAGCTGACGTATATCAACCATCAGCAGCATCTATAGTTGACATACATGATGCACTTGAAATTCTGTTGTTGGTTACAGACTAGTAGTTAAGTCATAAATATTTAAGTAAAATATTGGCTTAACAGCTTATAATGTTTTTTTAAAATGAATGGGCAAATTTAATATTTGCCCATTTTTTGTAAGATGTGAAATTAATAATTCATACCAATAACGCAAATGCAAAGGAGAATCGAATGTACAATAAAGCTATAATCTCACGAAAACTAATAAGTATAGTTATCATATTATCTATGGCGTTTATTTTTGTTCCAGTATCTGCAGAAGTAGAGCCTAACATAGTATTTACACTTTCTGGTGGTTCTGTTGTTGTGGGTAACAATATCGATGTTACCGTTACGCTTGATAAGGCAGTACCGGTGTCGGGCCTACAGTTTACTATTAATTTTGACCCAACAAAGTTTGAAATTTCAACAAAAGATAAAATAAAAACTCATACTGGATTAGGAGCTGTAGAAGTAGGATTTGATAATACCCTTGGAACAGCATCAGTTGCGGCATTAGTTGGCAATAAAAACATAGTGATTACACCTCCATTGGATATTGCAACATTTACACTTACAGCTAAATCACTGGCTGCAACAGGAACTACTAATATATCAATTAGTAAGGAATTCTATTGTTATTATGATAATGGTATTGTGAAAGATGTTAATGTTACACAAATCCCCAATACTATAGAAATTTTGCCTCCACAAATAATTTATAGTGGTGGTTCAAGACCTTCTCCAACCCCAACGCCTACACCAACCCCTTCTGTAACACCTACCCCAACGGTAGCCCCTACACCTACACCGCCAGCGGTCGTAAATGTTGAGGTTAAACCAGTTGTTACAGATGGTAAGGCAACATCAACAGTTACAGAAGCTGCTGCAACCAAGGCTATTACAGAGGCTATTGCAACAGCAAAAAAAGATAGTACGACATCAGAGGTTAAAATTAATGTAGCACCAACAGAAGCAGTAACAGCTGTTGAAACATCAATCAAAGAAAATACAATGACAGAGCTAAAAAGCAAATCTGTTGATAATGTAACCATTGCAACACAAATGGTTGATGTAACCTTTGATAAAAAGGCAATCACAGTTATATCAGATAATACAAAAAATGATGTTTCGCTTTCTGTTGAAAAGGTTGACAATACTAAACTTTCTGCAGAAGTTCAAAAAGAAGTAGGGACAAAACCAGTTTATGATTTTAGCCTTGTTTCAAATGGCAAAAAGATTAGTGATTTCAAAGATGGTTCAGCAAAAATTACTATACCATATGTTTTAAAAGATGGTGAAAAAGCGCAAGACCTTGTAATTTACTACATTAAAGATGATGGCACATTACAGAAAATGACAAATGTTAAATACGACGAAAAGCTTAAAGCAGCAGTATTTTACACAAGCCACTTTTCAAAGTTTGCTATAGCGTTTGAAATGCAATTCACAGACGTTTCTGGCTGGTCAGAGGAGTATATATACTACCTTGCAAAAAAGGGAATAATCAATGGTAAGGAAGATGGTATATTTGCGCCAGAGGATAACATTACAAGAGCAGAATTTGTAGCAATTATCGCACGTTCTGTTGGCGTTAGCAAGGACCAACCAGCTAAGGCAGAATATTCAGATGTAACAGAGGCAGATTGGTTTGCGCCATATGTTACATGGGCAAAGGAAAAAGGAATTGTTTCTGGCTATGAAGATGGTAGCTTTGCTCCAAATAAAGAAATTACACGAGAAGAGTTATGTACTATGATTGTTAGGACATTAACTGCTTATAATAAGGCACCAGAAAAAGCAGAATTAAGCTTTGCTGATGCTGATATTACAAGTGATTGGGCAAAGGAAAGCGTTGCTTCACTTGCTGAAATAGGTGTAGTTTCAGGTAAAGGCGATAACAATTTCGCCCCACTTGATAATGCAACCCGTGCAGAATCTGCAAAAATCATTAGCGGTATGTACAAAATATTAAACAACATTAAATAAAACATAAAAAAGCACATAATCGGAAAGCAATTTCCAATTATGTGCTTTTTTCAAGCAATAAGGCAACTCATAAAGAGCTGCCTTATTGCTTTATTATGCTAAGTTTTTTTTCACTAATTCGTTAATTATTTTACCGTCTGCCCTGCCTTTGGTCTTGGGCATAATAGCCGTAATTACTTTGCCTATATCCTTCATTGATGAAGCACCGACCTCGGTGATTGCTTCCTTGACAAGCACGTCAATTTCTGCCTCTGTAAGCTGCTGTGGGAGATAAACAAGTAAAACCTTAATCTCTATATTCAACTCATCAATAAGCTCCTGCCTGCCACTTTTTACGTAATCTGGGAGGACGTCTCTGCGTTTTTTAACTTCTTTAGAAATAACATCAATAACACCTTCATCATCAAGGGTAATTTTATTATCCTTCTCGATTTGCAAAACAGAAGAGCGAACCATTTGGACAGCATTCTTACGAATGGTATCTTTTTCTCTCATAGCTGTTTTTAAATCGTCCATTAATTTTTCTTTAAGAGACACACAAAACCCACCTTTTAATTAAAACTTACGTTTTCTTGCTGCCTCTGATTTCTTTTTACGTTTAACGCTTGGCTTTTCGTAATGTTCCCTCTTGCGGATTTCTGACAAAACACCTGATTTGGAGCATTGCCTTTTAAACCTGCGAAGCGCACTGTCTAAAGTTTCATTTTCTTTAACTCTGATTTCTGACACAAAATTTCCCTCCCTCCGCTACCGGCAAATGTATGCGGCTTGTATACGGAAATAACCGGATACAAAGTATATTATACTTAAAATGATTGGATGTGTCAAGGTTTATTGCAAAAATGTTTTAAAATTGGTAAATAAATACACATAATTTCTTATGCAAAAATGGCTATTTCATATATTTTGCAAAGGTCTTGTACATTAACCAAATATATGAAGCAATAAAAATAATCCATATTATTGGCAAATAACTTGCAAAAAATGCTTTAAAATAAACTCCGAAAATTATACCAAGTGAAAACAGACAGATTTTTAGCCAACCATAATCCCAAACATTATACTTTTTAGCCGCATTTAGAAGTTTTTCAATTAGTTTTTTCATAATATCGCCTCACCCTTCTTTACTAATATCTTATAAATTCATTATACGCCTAATATTATAACTAATCAATAGATATTGTTGGAAGTTATTCTTGCAATTATTATAAAAATAAAAAGCGAGGGGTTAGCCTCGCTTTAAGGTTGAGTTATGTTTTTATGGTGTAACAGTAGTATCAGTACCATCATTGTCATCAATCACAATTGTTTTGCTGGCATCATCATATTCAACCTTTTGATTAAGTGTCTTAGCGATAAAACGAATTGGAACTAAAGTACGATTATCCTTTACCTCTGCTGGCACATCAAGCTTAACTTCAACGCCATTTACAAGGGCAACATCACTATCGATAACAAGCTTAATTACAGTATCACCTTTTGTTATTGTTACTGTTGAGGAAGCTTCGTCCCAAGCAATTTCTGCACCAAATCTATTCATAATAGCACGAACAGGAATTAGTGTACGACCATTTTTAACAATTGGAGGAACGTCAAAATCAACACCCTCGCCTTTTAAAAACACATCAATTCTCTCATCCTTAGCTTCCTGCTTTGCTTTTGCAATTTCAGCTAACAACGCTTTTTTAGCAATATGGTCTTTTTTAATTGCTTTAAATGCTGCTCTTAAATCACTTAGCTTAGTGTTAGTGTTAATATTGTTAGTTTTAATTTCTGTAGCATTTGCATCTTTTATAGTTTCTCTCTCTAATGCATTTGTTTCTATTTTTGTTTTTAATTCCTCAACTGTAATTCCTAATCTTGTAGCCTCTTTCTCCAAAAATGCAGTTATTTCTTCTGCTGTAGGTTGAGGTCTTTTTTCACCATCTTCTTTCATCTCGGTAGTATTATCGATACGAAATTCTTCTCGCTCTGGTGGAGCAGTATTGTCACCAGCTTTTGCATAAATCATAACCGAGCTTGTTAAAATCATTGCTACTACCAAACTAATTGAAATAACTTTTTTCATTTTAAAACTCTCCTTTTAAATAATTTTTTTAAATGTACCTTATTGAACTTTGGTTGCAGAAAGTTTTGCTAATATCTTTTGAGTTTGAGCTTTTATTTTTGCAATTTTTTCAGCTAATTTTGTTTCTCTCTCAGCTTTTAATTGTGCCTTGTAAGTAGCCCAGTCAATACCTTTTGAAGCCGCTTCAGCTTTTTTAGCCTCAAGGTTTACTGCCATTTTTGCTTTTAACTCATCAACGGTGATACCTGATTTTTCTGCTCTTTGCGTTATAGCTGCTGCTTTTGCAGCCTCTAATTCAGCTTTTGCAGAGTTTAATGTGTCACTTGCGAAGATATTCACCGAACCTAAAAGCAATAATCCTAATACTAAAACCCCTGAAATAATTTTTTTCATTTTAACTACCTCCATTTTATAATATTTGTTTCATAATATAATAAACGAGAATGACAGTTAATTTTTTGGGGGTACTTATAAAATATTTAAAATTAATCTTTTTCTTCAAGCTACTTGATAATTAGTGCTTTAATTTATTTTGAGGTTCAGCTTTATTCTCAATTTGTGAGGTTTCTTTTTCTCTAATTCGTGGTGGAATGGGCCTCACCTTAGCTCGTGGGGTATCTTGTTTTTCAACCTGTGGAGCAATTTCTTGCTTGTCATTTTGTATAGCCTCCACCTGCCCAGGTGTCCCTTGTGCTTCTGTATTGTCAGTACTTGGTGCTTTGTTTATTGGGCGGTTTTTCAATTTAGGTTTTTCAATTTTTGCATTTGTGTTTTTTTGAATCTCTTTTTCCTTTATTCGCTCTTCTTTGATTTGCTTAATAATATCACGCACAGGCATATCTATAAGGTTTTCTTTTGAAAGCTCTGGATTTTTAAGAGTTGCCCTTTCAATAAGCTTAAGCTTTCCCGCAGAAATATGTTGCTTTTGTGCTTCATGCACCTGCAATTTATCAACACTATCGAATTGCACATCAGGATGTATGTTTTTCAAAACGCCGCTATTTGTATAATTATTTACTTTTTCCTTGATTTTTTCCAATACCTTAGCATCCCCTGATGAGTTAAGTAAAACTACATTTTCAAGGCTTTCGCTCATATATCCTTTTTCAATTGACTTTTCAATAATTTTCTCGACAGATTTTTCGGTGGAATTATAATTTAATGAGGTTTCTGCAAGTACCATTTCACCTTCAGCATTAAGTCCCTTTGCGCTAATAACACGGTTGAAGTAATTTACGCCAAGCTCAATACTTGGGTTTATATCTACATATAAATAATTAGCAGGAACGTAGTATACATATCCCAAAACACTTGCAGAGGTCAAAATCATAGCTGCTGCAAGCCCTGCAACTAAACGTGGTGCAATTCTAAAGGTGTTTGGCTTTATATCTGCCATTTCGCCAATTTGCAACTGGGTATTATGCCTAAACTTAATAAATTGACCAGTGCTTGACAAGCCAATATATTGTGGATGGTTTTTTTTAGCCACTATAACATTCATTTGTCAAGCACCTCCTTGTATAAATTCTTGAATAGTTTCAAAGTCGCCAGACTTTATAATAACAAGAGCAACGATGAATTTGCGAAGTCGCTCTAACTTTTTGCGTGGTATCAAAAGGCATTTTTCTATTTCTGCCAAAGGTAACATTTTTGTACGCTTAATTGATTTTAACCAATCCTCTTTACCTACAATTTGTTCTGCAAGCGTGATACATTCCTTGCGAAGCTTTTCGTGCTTAGGAGATTCCCGAACAAGTGACTCGAATGTAATGTGATAATCCTTAAGCTCCTCTTCAAGCAGTAGCATATCCATACGCCTATTTTGGTTTGCACTCTCTATTTCATAAAGATGAATGGACTGTTCAATGGTATAATCAGCAAGATTTTCTTCATTATCGTCCCAAAAAGTGTTACATAAAACGGTAAGCTCATTAGTTTTCCGTTCTTTTCTAAAATGGTCTATGAGGCGGTTTTTAATCACCTGCGTGGCATAGGGTGGGAAGTTGCCTTTTTCGGGCATATAGCTTATAATTGCGTCATACAGAGCCAACATAGCTATGGAAACCTCATCATCATTATGTATGTCAACATAGCGACCAGTCCATTTGTTCACATTGGCAATTACAAAGCCACGATACTCATCTATAAATTTTTCCGTTTCCTCACGGCTTTGGCGTAAGCACAAAATTCTTTCATTGAGATTTTGCATAACGAGCCTCCGAGTATTCCCTGTAAATTCGATGTTGTCAATATAGTATACGAATACTTTATCAAATTTTTGGGGGTAATCTATATTTTTTATCTACTCTTATAATACACCAAATAGTATTATTTTTCAACAAAAGAGCATATATAACATAATCTGTTAAATATGTTGGACATTTTATTATTATTATGATAGAATTAACATCTATATAATGTGAGAAAAAGATTTTAGGAGATATAGTATGAGAGATGCGAATTTAGCGGAGTTCAAAGAGCTATTTATAGGTTTAAAGCCAGTAGCAAAAATTTATGATGATATCAGAATTGTTGACCCATTGGCAAAAAAGGTTTATTCTTTTGAAGATGATGAATTAGTTATTACTAAATTGACCTGCTATGATTTTTGGGGGCGCAACGAAACTTGTGCCAACTGTATATCCCTAAGGGCGATAAAAGAAAATGATACATATGTAAAAATTGAGAATAATAATAAAGAGGCATATATGGTAACCGCTATTCCTTTTGCGTTTAGTGATAGAAAGGTTTCAATAGAAATACTCAAAAACATTACAAAAAGTTTATTTTTCTCAAATTCAACTAATAGTGAAACAATAGAGATTTACAGCCTTATAAATAACATTAATATATTGGTTATGAAGGATGCCCTAACAGATATTTACAATAGAAGGTATATTAATGAACGGTTGCCTATTGATTTAATAAACGCTGACCTTAAGCTTGAGCCTTTGTCTATAATTATGGCAGATATTGATTTTTTCAAAGATGTGAATGATAATTATGGTCATATTGGTGGAGATTATATATTAAAGTGTTTTGCACAAATATTAAGTAAATATGTATTACAGGAAAATGGTTGGGTAGCAAGATATGGTGGCGAGGAATTCCTTGTTTGTCTGAATAATAAAGATTATAACGAAGCAACGGAAATAGCCGAAAAAATTAGGCAAGAGGTTGAAAAAGAACAATTTATATATAATGACAAAATAATAAAAATAACTTCAAGCTTTGGAATAGCTTCAAAAAAAGAGGATTATTGTGAAACAGTTGATGAAATAATTGAAATGGCAGATAAAAATTTGTACACCGCAAAAAATAGTGGAAGAAATAAAGTGGTATAAAAATGCTAAATAAAACTACATGGGTATGCACTTGACTAAGGTTTAATTAAATGTTAGAATAATTACATGAAAGAGTATCCAATGAACTTAACGGAATTTGAAAAAGAATTTAGTACTGAAGAACAGTGTCGAGAATATTTACT
>Ga0247840_10003314_pt1 | contig 27362 bp, 15 predicted proteins | sample LaCruzMarch2015__FD_192404 | JGI IMG/M metagenome (GOLD analysis project Ga0247840, IMG submission 192404) | Freshwater microbial communities from meromictic Lake La Cruz, Castile-La Mancha, Spain - LaCruzMarch2015_17m | ecosystem: Environmental > Aquatic > Freshwater > Lake | place: Spain...
TGATGATGGTGGGCTTCTGCAAACCACACGAGCCGCTCGTCGCCCCGAAAAAATATTTCGATATGTTCAAGGACGTCAAAATCGAACTGCCTCCCTACCGCGCGGACGATCTTGAAGACTGCGCGAAGCCGTTCCGCGCCGGCACCCAGGGCATGAAGGTCTTCCGCGCGGTGCAAGCCGGCGGCGAAGGATTCTGGCAGGAATACATCCGGGCCTACCTCGCCTGCGCCGCATTCATGGACGACCAGCTCGGCCTCATCCTCGACGCACTGAAGAAGAGCCCGCATGCGGAGGATACGATCATCGTCTTCATCGGCGACAACGGCTACCACCTCGGCGAAAAGAACACGATCGACAAGATGACGGTGTGGAACGAATCCACCCGCGTCCCGCTGATCATCCATGTGCCGAGAATGAAAACCGGCGGGCAGATGTGCGCGCGCCCGGTGAGCCTCATCGACCTGTATCCCACGCTCGTCGGCCTTTGCGGTCTGCCCGCAAATCCCCATGAGAAAAGCGGAATTCCATTCGACGGACACAGCCTTGTGCCATTCCTCGAAAATCCCTCATCCGGCAAGTGGGACGGCCCGGATGTGGCACTGACAGCCTGGATGGGAGCCCCAACAAAAGAACAGCGGGCCGACTGCATGCTGCAGGGTGCATTGAAAGATCAACACTTTACTGTCTGCTCCGACCGCTACCGCTACATCCTCGCCAATACCGGCGAAGAGGAACTCTACGACCACCAAACCGATCCCAACGAGTGGACCAACCGTGCTGCCGATCCTGAACTCGTAGAGATCAAGGCTGGCCTCCGCGCCCAATTGGAAAAACTCACCGGCCCGTCAAGGAATTGAACCCTTCCTATTTGACCGGCGCATCCGCGTCGGCGAGTTCCCGCATCGCCCGGATGGCGGCCAACTCGCAGTTGAACCACATCGGGCCCGGGTTTTTCATGACCCAGGTCTGGTAGCGGCCCGGAGCTTTGGGATTTGATTGTGTGCGCGTGAGCGTGCCGGCGAGGGCTTTGGCTTTTTCCAGATGCAGGGGATCGCCGGTGGCACGGTGCGCGGCGAGATACATGCGGATCAGTTTTGCGGAACTGGCATTCACGGGGGCGTAGCAGCGGTATTGCTCGAGCACACATGGCAGCATCCAAGTCTTCGATTTTGCGCCAGCCTCGCCATCGGGATTCTGTTCCTTGGGACTGGCAACCGGCGGCTGCGCCCACATGACGAACTGATCTTCAGAAAAGCGCAGCAGATCGAGGGCGAGAGCACGGTTCGCGGGATCGGCCGGAGCCGATTGAAGCAAGTGGATGGCAAATGCGCCGGCATCGTGCTTGGTCAGGTTTTCATAGGGCGGCAGCGGTTTTACATCCTCGAACTGCCCCTGCCAGTTCCAGGTGCGCACTGGATTTTGCATGATCCAGGCAATGGCCTTGTCCCGCATGGGGTCAAAGCGGTGATCGCCGGTCACCTGCTCGAGCCGATCCAGAAACTCGACGACGAGCGTCGGGATCAGAATGTTGTCGGTGACCGGCCTGCCGTCTTTGGGATCGACGAACATCAGCCAGCTTCCCTCCGGCAACTGACGTTTGGCGTAGGTTTCCGCGATGCGCACTGCCGCATCCAGATACTTCCTGTCCTTGGTCGCCGCATAGACATCGAGATAATACATACCTGTTTCCGCCCCGCCGAACGTCATATAATGGCTCGCATCCATGTGTCCCTTGAGCCGGTCGCGAAACATTGTGGGGTGATACAATGGAGGATGAAAGGCCCACGCGTCGCTTTCAGGAAAGCTCAGGCTCAGTAGATAATCCGCCGCCCTTCGAGAAGCCTGCAATGCCTCCGCCGCATCGGCAGGTGGCGGAGTCTGGGATGCGTAGATGGCCAGAACCGCAGCCGCGGAACCAACGATCTTCGACGGATAACGATAAAGCGGAAACTTCTCATCCGGCATGCCGGTGGTGAACCAGCATTGCAGATCCGGCGAATGCACCAGCGCATTGAGTGCGGTGCGAGCGCTTTCGCTCCAGGACATCGCCGCGGGCGGATATTCCTTTCCGATCACGGCGGCCCGATGAAACACCCGCGTCATCGGCTCACCGATTGGCGTTCCGTGATCATCCAGCGCGACAACGGACAGCGTCGCCTTGCCCGGCGGGACTTTTGTCCAGACCGGCGAGAGGGGTGCCCATGGCTTTGCGGCGGAAAAAGTCAGAGGATCCCCGGTCTTCGGGGTCACGGTGAAGCGGTAGGATTTAGCTCCGGGAACTTCCTTGAAATCAAACGCCGGCGCGAATTGGAACTGAACCGCCATCCTGTTCCAGAACGGCGCTTCGCCCGGAACACCCGGCCGTATCGGCACTGCCGTTTCCTGAATCGCCCGGACGCGGAGCCCGGGATCAACGGGCGTTGCATCATTTGCAAAAGCCGCACCGCAGAGAACCGCAAGAAGGAGAATCAATTTCATGGGGAGAACGATGTGGGAAGCCGTGGGAGCGCCGTCTCAAGCAACTTTGGCCCAGAGTAGAGAGACTTTTATCCAGCGCAAGCAGTGGAAATGAGCGGCTCACGCTTTCACCAGCCCGGCAGCCCGGCCCCGCGGCTGCCAGCTGTAGGCGGCCATGGAATTCCTCCAGAAATATTTCTCCGAGGCGGCCCGATCCCGTCCGTGTAAATAATCCGTCATAATGCCGAGGATATCCGCATAGGGGGCGATGAGATCGCTCACCGGCCAGTTGCTCCCGTAGATCAGGCGGTCATCGCCAAAAAGTTCCCAGAGCAAATCCAGGCGCGGCCGATAATACCCGGGGTCGGATACAAACCGGCCGTCCACCCGGCGGCCGACATGGGAAACCTTGCCGAAAATATTCGGGAGCCGGGCGACCTCGTGAAGAGCGGGAGGAATGCCCTTCGTGTCCCATTCTTGAAATGGCAGATGGTCGATGACGACCCTCAAGTCCGGAAACATTTTGGCAATGCGCAGGACATCGGGCAGCATCGCCTCGCCTCCGACCACATCAAGGGTGAACCCACGATCTTCAAGCTGCCGGAGATCATTTTCAAATGCCGGCTGTCCCAATCCTTGAGCCAACATCGGCTGGCTGAAACGCAGTCCCCGGAAGACCGGGCTGCCGGAGTAGCGGTCCAGATGCGCGGAGAATTCGGGAGTCCCGAGTGTGAGTCTGCCGATATATCCCACAACAATCGGATTCTCCTTCGCGAGATCGAGCACCCATTGGTTGTCGGCCGGCCCGGCATTTGCCTCGACAACGACAGCTCCCACAACGCCCAGCTTTCCGGTGAGGGCTTCAAAGTCCGCCGGGAGATGAGGCGAATACAAAACCGCGTTGTCCTTCGGAGGCCAGGGGATGCCCTCGGGTCGCGCGGGATCGTAGAGGTGGATATGGGTGTCGATCACCGGATTTGCGGGAGACTGCGCCTCACCGGCGTTCAGTTCCGGAAACGCCGCAAGCGCCCCGGCTGCGAGCGCACCCTTCCGGAGAAATTTTCTTCGGGTCATGGGGTAATCCGAACCCATCATGCCGGGCGCATAAACCCCCGCCCGTCACGGTAGTCGGGATGGGTGTATTGTGTGAAGCGGCTCTCCCCGCCTGCAAGCCTGGCCGTGAGTCGATCCATTTCCGCCTGGGGCATTGGGGAAAAATTGCGGGCGATGGCAATATTGTCGCGCAAGTTTTGCAGCGAGCTCATCCCGAGGACCTGCGAGGTGATCGGCTGGCTCAGAGAAAAACGGATGGCTTCATTTGCGGTAATTTTCCCCTCGGTCACCGCCTTGGCCGGCGTGCCTCCCAAGCTCTTCATGCCAAGGATCCCGATCCCGCGCCGGTTCAACTCCGGCACCACCTCCGCACGAAAGCCGGTGTGGTCCGGCTCGAAGCAGTTGACCGGAAGCAGGACGGCGTCGAACGGGTAATCATGCTTGAGCATGGCAAGATGAAGCGGGGGATCGCGATGGCCGGTGAAACCCGTGAAGCGGATTTTGCCCTGCTTCTTCGCGAGCTCAAGCGCCTCGACCACGCCGCCGGGAGCGAACGCCGCCTCGACTTCGGATTCTTTTTCAATCGCGTGAATCATCCACAAATCCAAATGATCCGTCCGGAGCCGCTGCAGGGACTCCTCCAGCATCTTCATCGCGACCTCGGCGCCCTTCCCGTGCGTGCAGACTTTCGTCATCAGAAAGACACGGTCGCGCAGCCCTTCAAGCGCCTTGCCCATGAGCGATTCCGCGCGGCCCTCGTGGTATTCCCACGCGTTGTCCATGAGGTTGATGCCGGCATCCACCGCCTCGTGAACGATGCGGATGGATTCCTGCTCGCCCGATGCAAGCGCGAGCGTGTGTCCACCCAGACCAACCATGGAGAGCATTTCCCCCGTCCGGCCCAATTTGCGCCTTGGAATGCCCGGATCCAATGGCTGTGCATCCACCGCAGCAAGCAGCGGCCTGCCCAGAATCGCGCCCGCCGCCACCATTCCGGCGGTTTTTAGAAAATCGCGCCGGTCGCCTGAAACAGAAATATTTTTCATGCCGTTGAGTCCGCTGCGGTTCGTTTTCAATGGAAGCGCACAGCCACATTTGCATCATGCTGGATTTTTGCAAAATGTTTGCGTCCTACCTGTATTTTCCGCAGATTCCTTTTGTGAAGTTCCCCATCCTCTGTGCATCCCTGGTCCTTGTCGCGATCTGCGCCAAAGCCGCCGCTCCCCCGAATTTTGTCGTCATTCTGTGCGACGATCAAACGTATCGCGCCATCGGCTACAACAACCCGGCCGTCAAGACGCCGAACATGGACAAGCTGGCCGGGGAGGGAATCCGTTTTGATCGGGCGTTCGTCGCCTCTCCGATCTGCGCGGCCAGCCGGGCGAGCATCTATAGCGGTGTATTTCCACAGCAACACGGGACGGTGGGATTGTTCGGAGGGGGATTCCTCAAGAGCGTCGTCGAGGAAAAGCAGTTTGCCTCCCTGCCGGCTGTCCTCGAAAAAGCCGGCTACCACACCGCGCTCTACGGAAAATCACACCTCGGGGAGCCGATGACATTCGGCTTCTCAGAAGGACGCGAAATCAAGGACGTAAACGACGTGGAGACATTTGCCGAGGCGGAGAAATTTCTTGCGCGCGAGGCGAAATCCGGCCGTCCGTTCCTCCTCTGGATCACGCCGCGCAATCCACATCTTCCCTTCACGGCGCCCCAGGAATTCAAGGACATCTACAAGGACGCGGACATCAAGCTCGATCCCAACTGGCGCGAGTCGCCGTTGATGCAGAGCTTCTTCAACCAGGGCCCGGCGGGAGATATTTCCTTCCGGGACGGCACTTACCGCGTTTATCCAGGCGCTCCCGACGGGGCCACCGGAGGTCCTCCGCGCAATGAATCCCAGATGAAGGAAGTCATCAAGGCCTACTACGGGGACGTGAGTTTTCTGGACAGCCAGATCGGCACGCTGATCGGGCAGCTCAAGGCCGACGGCCTCTACGACAACACGATTATCATTTTCCTCGCTGACAACGGCTACTTCCTCGGCAACCACGGGCTCGGAAACAAGGTCACGATGCACGAGGAATCCGTGCGCGTGCCGATGTTTGTCCATTCGCCGCTCCTGCCTGTTAAAAAGGCAAAGAGCGAGGCGCTGGTGTCATCACTCGACGTCTATCCGACGATCCTCGACCTGGCCGGAATCGCGGCACCTTCCCACCTCATGGGCAAATCCCTCGTTCCCATCCTGAAGGATCCCTCCGGGAAAGTCCGCGACTATGTCGTCACAGAATGTGTCGGCATACCGGAAAAACGCGTCGGCGTCGGCCATCGCATGTTGCGCACGGACCATTTCAAATACATCCTGTCCGACGCGGATGAGGAGGCGTTTTTCGACCTTCGGAGCGACCCCTACGAGATGAAGAACCTGATCGCCGATCCCAAGCTGAAGGGTGAAATCGACCGCCACCGGAAAATGCTCGGCGAGTGGTCAACCAGCGTCGGAGAAAAGCGGCTCACCATGGACGAAATCAAGGCTGCCAAAGCGCAGGAGGAAAAGACCGGCGGCGAAAAAAAGAAGCGGAAAGAACCCGCCGCCGGAGGCGCGAGCGAGTAGGCGGGCCGATGCCCCCCTGGGTGCGCACTTTTTCCATGAGGGGTTTTCTTCTGGCCGGTATCCTGCTCAGTGCGCCGTGCCTGTTTCCGTGCGGCGCTTCGGCACAGAGTGAAACCCTCTCCGGGTGGGTCGGCTCACACCGGCTCAGCATGCAGACACGCCCGGTCGCGACATCGGCCGTTTTCCCGGTGGTGCCGGCTCAGTCGGAATTCGTCGCCATCACCGAGGTCCATCCCGAAAGCGTTGAACCGGTCCCATATCACTACCTGGTCACGGGCCCGGGCATTGCCCCGTTTGAAAGGCGCTATGCCGCGCTCGGATTCGGGCCGGTCACCTACTTCCTCCGCGTCTCAGGGCAGCAGGCAGGCCCGATCACACTGACCAATCTCGATCCGGCGAAATCCGTGCCGCACATCCTTGAGGTGCGCGGCGTCCCGGGCGACGAGCTGGCGCGCGTCAAACGCTCCGACACATTCCGGCTCATGGGCACGATCACCGAGACGCCGGACGGCACCATGAGCCAGGAGGAACAGGCCTCGCGCCTTGCAGGACGGCTGGATGCGGAGAAAAAATTCGCAAAGGGATTCGCCTGCGAAATTTTTTATGCCTGCCGCGATGAGAACGCCGTATGCAAGCAGATCGAGGAGGCGCGCCAGAGATCCTTGCAACACGGGTTGCCGGTGCTGCTTTTCATGGTTTCGTGGTGGAGCGGAACTCCACAGAACGTGTCGGATGGGATGGGTGGAACGTTCGGCGACCTTCAGTATCAGCAGATCTGCTACACCCCGAACAAGGAGCATCCGGAAGACGAGCAACTCCGCAAGCTTCTTGGGAGCCGATACGATCCCCACTACTGCCTGACGACGCCAAACCAATGGTCGAACACCCCCTGGCTGACCATGAACAGCCGACGATTGAATGACTACCGCGCCAAGCGGCTGCGCGAAGCTGTTGACCTCGTCAAGAAGGTGAGCAAGGGCGACACTTCGTGGATCGCCGGCATCGCAATGGAAAACGAACCTCGATACTGGGACACCCAGATGACGCTGGGCACAAAATTCCATGGCGGCGAATGCTGGGCTGATTTCAATCCCTTTACGGTGGCTGCTGCTTCACACGATGGAGTAACTTTGAATCCGGCAGACGGCCTTTCCTTGGAGGAACTCACCTGGCTTCAAAGGAATGCGGGCCAATATTTTCAAGACACGGTCGAGGCGATCCGCCAAGCGCTGGCGTCCCATGGATTCCGTGACCGGTTTCCCATCTACACCCATTCCTTTCAATTGGATATCCTGTTCCCGGGTGTCAAAATCAACCAATCCCCATCTGACTGGGCCAGAGCGTCCGGCGCACTCACCGGTCTCGAAGGCCTCTGGAATCAACCCTCCGACTTCGACCGCGTCCGGGAGTGGGGGCCCTGGTGCAACCTCAATCGGGAAGAAACCGACGGCAGGCCCTTCGACACCCATCTCTGGGACCTGCGAACCGCCTACGCCATGGGATCGGAACTCTACAACAGCTACAACTGGCACCGCGTCAAGGAGGACGCGTTCTTCAACTACGCCCGGGATTTTTCGGCGAATCTGCCATCCGTCGTGCTCCCTCCGGTTGACGCCAGAAAAACCTCGCCTGACACGATCACCTTTGCTCCACCGGACAGCCTGCAGGCCTTCACAAGCATTCTTGTTCCGATAGAAGCAAAGCAGGTCACCGGAGGCGTGACAGTGGCGCTGTCCATCGATGGGGGCCCCCATCGAACATGGTATTCCGAACGGCAGCCGCTGCCAGCCAGTGGCCGACAGTCGATGACATTCGAGTTTCCGGTCCCCGGCGAGATCAGTGCCCCAGCGGCGGGAACCCTTCGTTTGCATGCCTATGACGCCAATGGAAAAGACCTGCCCGGGGCCGCGGGCTTTGCCAATGATGCGGCACAAGAGTTGCGCCTGACCTTTGATCTTGAGCGGCTCCGCACACTCAGCCGGCTTGTGATCCAGTGGCGCCTCGCCGCGCCGCGCTGAGCGACCGCTTGTCTTCCAACCTGGAAGCGGTTTCCCATGACCGGCTGTTGATAGGCACAGCTACTTCGCCTCTGCTCCGATCCCGTGACGGATTCGGAACGCCCGTGGCGAAATCTGGTAGTAGCGGCGGAAAATCCGGCTGAAGTGTGCTGTATCGGAATAGCCGAGCTCCATGGCAATGTCGGTGATGGAGCGCAGGGGGTTGAGCAGGCGGACACAGGCAATTTGGGCCCGGCGCTGCTGGTAGAATTCCATCGGGCTCTTTCCGGTTTTTCGGACAAAAAGCCGGCTCAGGTGCGTCGCTTGAATCGAAGTGCCACTGGCGAGAACTTTCGGGCGAAAGGGCTCCCCGTTTTGAATGAAGGTCTCGATGCGGCGCAGGGACTGCCAGACTTCGGGCCGCGTGCCCTCCTCCTGGATTTCCATGGAAGCACCGACAAGCGCGAGGATTTTTTCAAATGTCGCGCGGAGATAGAGCTGGGAGACGACGGGGTTGTTGATCGCTGCGACCAGGTCCTCGCATTCCCGTTGAGCGGCATCGGCAAACACGCTTCCCAAGTCCAAATGCCTTGCCGGCACCAACTCCTGTCCACTGTAAAGCAGGGAGGCTCCGAAGAGCATGCAAAGCTGGGGATGTTCCCAGTAGTCCTGGAAATCGTGGAAGACCCACTCGGCCAGATAAAAGAGGTCGAAGAGTTCGAGCCACTCGGGAATCTCGATCGAGTGAACCTGGCCGGGCGCTGAGACCAACAAAGAACCGCGGCTGATCTTTTTGCGCTGATCTCCTGTCAAATGCCATCCGCTTCCCCCCACACAAAGACAGATCTCATGGTAGGTGTGGTCGTGGGGACGCACGACTTTGTGCCGCTCGAGCAATTTCCAAACGGAAATCGGACGGCGCGCGGAAATTCCCACATCGCTTCGCGAGATCGTGTATTCAGCTTTCACCGAGCATATCGTTTTTGTTCAACTTTTGGTCGCTTTCTTTCAAGAATGGCATCGGCACCGGAGCTAGAATCGTTCAACTTGGTAAATACTCCCTTTTATGAATTCCAGACAAAGCAAAACATACAAAACCGGCATGGGCTGGATTTGTGCGATCGCCGTGGTGTGTGTTTCTGTCCCTCCTCGGGCTTTTCCTGCCACTTGGACTGGTGGCGGCCCGGATGCAAACTGGAGCACCGCAGCCAACTGGGATACGGGACTCGCGCCCGCACCCGGGGATCCGGCTACGGAGGCTTTGATTTTTGAGGGGACCGCGAAGCAGTCGAACAACAACGATCTGGGGCCGGGCTACTTCACCGATGTCACCTTTCAGGGAGGAGGCTTCACGATCAACGGGGCAACCAAACTTGGCATCTCGGGAAATCTCACGACCGCAGGCGACAATACGATCAATACCGGCCTGAGTCTGGGAGGCGATGGCATCCGGTTTATCAATGGCCCGGCGGGAGGAAACCTGACCATCGACAAAGGAGTCGATTTCCACGGGCTCGTCCTTCAAGACAACACAACCGGCAAAACGATTCTCAACGGCCCCTTCACGGGAGGAGGTGAACTCCGGATCTTTTCCGTGGGCCAGATGGTGCTCGGGGGAGACAACTCGGACTACGACGGCGTCATCAAAGTCTTTCGCTTCGTCAAATTATCAAACGAAAAAGCCCTTGGCGGAGCGTCCACGACCGTCATTCTGGACGGCAGCTTTGAGCCCGCGTATGTGGATCTGAATGGGCTGAATGTCTCCGGCGTGAATGTCAGCTTTTGTGTTGCGAAAGCGACGGATGCCACTGCCCATGCCAGGCTTCGCAATACGGGCGCAAAAGCAGCTGCATTTTGTGGGAATATCAATCTTGATGCTGCGGGCGGCGTGGATGGAGGTGGGGATATGACACTGAGCGGCACAATCGATGGCGAGGGCGGGGACTTCGTCAAGGAGGGGGTCGGAACTTTGAGGATCACGGGCGCAAATACATTCGGAACCGCCAGGAAATCTCACGGAGGAACCGCGGCGAACACATTTCCCACTGGTTTGGAGGTCAAAGAAGGAACTTTGCTGGCGAACAACCGCGCAGGCTCGGCCTCGGGTAATGCTCCGGTCCGTGTGGCTGCAGGAGCCGCCTTCGGAGGAACAGGTTCCATCGCAACTGACCTGGTGCTTGACCGCGGGCTGATCGCCCCCGGCGACAACGGCATTGGAGCTCTCACCGTCGGCGGGGATACCACCTGGAATGCCGGTGAGGATTGCCCGTGGCGGTTTGAACTTGGAACAGGGGGAGCAGCGGACAAACTTGTCGTGAAGGGAGCCTTTATCAAGGGAACCGGAAAAAAGTTCCTGTTCGATTTTCAAAAAACCGGGGCCCCGGGGACCTATCCGCTGGTGACTTTTCAACGCAATCGCGGTTTCTCTGCCAGCGACTTTTCCTGCACAAATCTTCCTGAAGGAAGAACCGGCACGTTTTTCCTGACAGCCAGCCAGCTGAGTTTAGTGCTCAAGTGACCCCCTCCCCCGGCCGGTATCATTTTCCGATCGCATCCCTATGAAATTCCTCGTCATCGCGTTGGCGTCAGTTCTTTCGATGAACTATGGCTTCGCAGGCTTGAGCATTGAGGGCTTGCGTTGCGAGTATCTCAAGGATCCTCTTGGCATTGACGTCGCGAAGCCGAGGCTGAGCTGGGTTCTGCAATCCGATAAACGGGGACAGAAGCAGACGGCCTACCAATTACTGGTGGCATCAACGCCGGAAATCCTGTCCAGGGATCAGGGAGACCTGTGGGACAGCGGCCGGGTGGAGAGCGACAAAACAGCTCAGGTGGAATACGCTGGCAAGGTCCTGGAAAGCCGCATGGCCTGCCATTGGAAGGTGAGGAGCTGGGATAAGGATGGTCGGCCGACATCTTGGAGCACGCCGTCCCGGTGGACGATGGGCCTGCTGAATGCATCCGATTGGCAGGCCCGATGGATTGCCCACGCAGCCCCTTCGACCGGACCTGCAACGATGCTTCGCAGGGAATTCGAAGTCGGTGGCTCCATCAAAAAAGCCACCGTTTCCGTTACCGGTCTGGGTCTCTACGAACTGCACATCAACGGACAGCGGGTCGGAGACCACCTACTGGCACCCGAGTGGACCCGCTACAGCAAAACCATCCAATACCAGACCTTCGATGTCACGGATCTCGTCAAGAACGGCAAAAACGCCGTTGGCGCGCAGATCGGCGGCGGCTGGTGGACGACGGGCATCATGGCTTACCCAAGCGTGTTGAACCCGCAGTTTTGTCTGCTCATGCGGATGGACATCGAGCTGGCCGACGGATCGAAGAAGGTTGTCGTTAGCGATCCGTCGTGGATGGCGACCATCGACGGGCCGATCCGGCGCAGCGGCATCTATTTCGGCGAAACGTATGACGCCACAAAAGAAATGCCCGGTTGGGACGAACCGGGCTTTAACGCGCAAGGATGGAGCTCCGTTCAAGCGCTGCCCTTTCCCAGCGAGGGGGCGAATGCCATCCTGAGAGCGCAATGCAATGAGCCCATCCGTGTGGTCAAGGAGCTGCGACCGGTCAAAATCACGGAGCCCAAGCCGGGCGTCTATATCTTCGACATGGGACAAAACATGGTGGGTTGGTGCCGTCTGAAAGTCAGCGCCCCCGCCGGCACGAAGGTGACATTGCGTCATGTCGAGGTGCTTTATCAGGATGGCACCATCAATACGGACAGTCTCTGGAGCATGCCCGCGCAGGTGAATGAATACACGCTCAGGGGCGGCGAATCCGTGCTGGAACCGCACTTCACCTACCATGGCTTCCGTTATGTGGAAGTCACGGGCCTGCCCGCGCCTCCAACAGAAGACACTCTTTTGGGCCGGGTGTTCTATTCCTCCGCGCCGGATGTTGGCGAGTTTTCCTGCTCAAGCGAACTCGTCAACAAAGTCATGGAGGCCATCAAATGGACCCAGCATGGCAACATGATGAGCGTGCCGACCGATTGTCCGCAGCGGTGCGAGCGGGCGGGTTGGATGGGTGACATCCAGGCCTTCTCACAGACATCCATCTTCGAGATGGATATGGCCGCATTCTTTACCAAGTGGATGCGTGACGTGAGCGACTCCCTGGCCGATGACGGACGCTATTCGGACTATGCTCCCCGGGTCTCCGATCCGAACGAGCCGTCGAAATCGGGCTCGCCTGCATGGGCGGACGCCGGTCTTATTGTCCCCTGGCGGATGTATGAAAACTATGCCGATACCCGCGTGCTGGAGCAGCACTACGAGTCGGCACGTGGCTGGATCGAGTATGTTCTCAAGAATAATCCGAACCTGCTCTGGGTCAATAATGCCGGCCAAAACTACGGGGATTGGCTCAATGGGGATCTAGGAGGAGTCGTGGCGGGATTTCCGCGCGGCATCAGCGCTGTGCCCAAGGATGTTTTTGCCACGGCTTTCTTCGCCCACTCCACCGAACTTCTGGCAAAAATGGCAAAGGTGCTGGGTCGGCAGGATGATGCCGTCAAATACGCCAAACTGTTTGGAGACATCAAGGCGGCGTTCAATAGGGAATTTGTCACCCCGGATGGCCGGATTAAGGGCGACACCCAGGCCGGCTATGCGCTGGCATTGCACATGGATCTTCTGGACGACTCGCTCCGTTCAAAAGCGGCGGGCCATCTCATGGAGGGCATTCAAAACTATCAGGCCCACCTCTCCACAGGGATCCATACCACACACCGCATGATGCTGGAACTCACGCGCAACGGCCACCATGACGAGGCCTGGCGGCTGATGACTCTGCGGACCATGCCATCATGGGGAGGGATGCTGGAGCTTGGCGGAACCACCATTTGGGAGAGCTGGAACGCCTACAATCCGGGAACCGAAAAAATCAAAACGGCAAAATCCTTCAACCACTGCGCATTCGGTTCGGTGGGTGAATGGGTGTGGCGCGATTTGGCTGGCATCAATCCTGATGAAGCGCAGTCTGGCTACAGTCACGTATTGATCAGTCCGCGCCCTTGCGGGGATCTCACGTGGGTTAAGGCCCGGTATGATTCGATCCACGGCCCGATTGTGAGCGAGTGGAAGATCGAAGGGGGACGCTTCCACCTACATGTCAAAATCCCAGCCAATACGACGGCCACCGTCTCCATTCCAGCCAACAACATCGCGGATGTCACCGAAGGCAGCACACTTGCAAGCAACGCGACCGGAATCCGCTCGGCAACATTGAAGGGCACGAATGCCGAGTTCACCGTGGAATCCGGCGACTACTCGTTTGCGGTGCCCGTTTCGGCTGAGCCGGACCTCCGCACGAACAAGCCCGACGGCAAAGAACCCACTGGTTCCAGACCATAGCATCTTTGGCGAAACACTAATCGCTCAAACCATCGAACAACCCATTCCATGAAAACAAAACGAAATAGAAAACATCGCAGCGTCCGATACTTGGCGTGTGCAATTTCTGCGGTTTGCTCCTCCGTTTTGCTGCAGGCCGATCAAGTGACTTGGACGGGCGGCGGCGCGGATGCGTATTGGAGCGCGGCGGGGAACTGGTCCACAGGCAATGCTCCCGCTCCCGGCGGGGGTGCCACTGGGAATGAGGTCGTTGACAGCCTGATCTTTGACGGAACCATCCAGCAGGAAAACGTCAACGATCTGACGTTCGGATATTTTGCGGATATCGTGTTCCAAAACGGTGGGTTTGTGCTCAACGGACTTGGCCCGGGATTTTCCGGAAACCTCACCTGCACCGGCAACAACACCATCAACTCAGGACTGGTCCTTGGTGGAGCGGGAGTCCGATTTGTCAATACTGCGGCAGACAGCGCCCTCACCATTGAGAAGATTCTGAATTTTCAAGGCGGAACACTGCAGGACAACTCGCCCGGCACGACCATCTACAACGCGAACTTTATCCAGGCCGGCACGTTCAATATTTTTTCGTTCGGGCAGGCGGTTCTGGGTGGCGACAATTCGGCCTACACGGGAAAGATCCAGATCTTTCGCTTTGCAAAGTTGACCAATGCAAAAGGACTGGGCGGAGCGTCAACAACGGTGGTGCTGGACCGCAGTTTTGCTCCGGCCTCGCTGGATTTGAACGGCCTGGAGGTTTCCGGGGTCGAGGTGAGCTTTGTATCGGTCCAAAATCCCTCCTCCGTTCAGCTCGCGCGTCTTCGCAACTCAAACACGACCCCGGCCGCGTTCGATGGGGACATCCACCTTGGCGTGACAGGCGGAGTCGATGGAAGCGGAGATCTGACTCTGAATGGCTGCATCAGCGGGGAGGGAGGACTTACCAAGCTGGACACGGGCGTGCTCACACTGGCCGGAAGTAATACCTACACCGGACAAACGTCGGTATCCGGCGGTTCATTGGTGGTCAGCGGCTCGATCGGCAGTGGTTCGGTGGAAGTGAAAAGCGGCGCAAAATTGGGCGGGACCGGAAAAGTGGACGGCCCGGTAACCATGGCACCGGACAGCGTTCTCATGCTGGGTTCCAACACGACGGAAAAGGCCGTGTTGACGATCAACAACACACTTCATCTCGGCGGCACGACCGAAGTGACACTCAACCGGAGCAACCCCAAAACAGCTCCCCGGATCATGGGTGTCACGACACTGACGCTCGGGGGTGTTCTCAGCGTTAAGAATGCGGGTGCCCCCTTGCAAGCAAACGACACGTTCTCGTTGTTCAAGGCCCAGCGCGTCGAAGGCAATTTTTCCACCATGGACCTGCCTCCGCTCAGCCCCGGCCTGGGTTGGGACTGGAATCCTGCCAATGGCACGCTCAGCATAAAAAGAACAGCTCGATGAAAGTTTCCCCGTCAAAACCGGATTTTAAATCGAAATACTACGCGGTTGGATTTTCAGACAATCGCCCTGCGTTCACTTGGTTTGGGCTGGATTCACTCGGGCGGGGCAACCTTGCGGAAAATCCCGTTCTGGAGGAAGCCAAGGAATCCTCGAACCCCGAACTGAAACGCGAAAGTCCATTCAGATACACCCGGAACGGCAAGGCCGTCTGGAGTGTGGAATGCACCGAGAAGGTGCTCACGCTGAGCTCACACGACGTTGAGGGAGCAGGCGCCGCGCCGTTCACTCTCACTTTCAATCAGAAGAAAAATCACGCAACTCTCCTCGGCCTGATGGAGGCGGGAAAACGGCGCGTGTCTCTGCCTTGTATTCTGCATCTGCCGGACATGGGCTCGGTCCGCATCACCTGCAACATTCCGAACGCGGAACTAGAATATGACGCGCGACGGATGAATGTGCCGGAGCCCTTTGTGGAGATTAAGTTTCCACCGGCCGCCGCCGGCGCGGAACCTGTCGAGTATCACATCGAGATGGCGGCGATTCATCCGCATCTGCCCGGCATCGATGGCGATCCGCTTTATGATGGTTTCCGGAGGGGATGGTTGAACATCTTTCAGGTCAACCCGCGCACGCAGATGCTCGCCAACAACGCCTCCAGCGACGCCTGCACCTTCACCCTCTTTACATATGCCCTTGTTGCGCGGCACACCCCCCGGTTGGCGGAAGGGCTGGAGTGTTCCGATCTCATACGCATGACGCTCGACCGGTATCTTTCCGGAGCGAAGGGATATGGGCAGGTCGGTTACGCCTGCGAGCCAACAGATGCCGACCTCATTCCATGGACCACCCCGTGGACGTCGTTGGATTCCCTGCCGTCGCTTCTTCTGGCCGCATGCGACTACGTGGAGGATTCGGGTGATCTTCAATGGGCCCGGACCAACTACGACAAGATCCTCGGCTGGGCGCGCGAAATGTCAGCCGGGGACGCAGATGGCGACGGCCTCCTGGAATATCCGGGCACCGGCAATTATGGCGACCGTCCGCTCAGGGAAAAACGACCGTCGAACTGGTGGGACACGATCAACTTCGGACACAAGGACGCTTTTTCAAATGCGCTCGCGTATCGTGCCTTTCACGAGTTCAGCAAACTCGCCGGCCGGCTGGAACGTGACGGGGATGCAAAATGGCTTACTGAAAAAGCGACCCTCCTCCGTGCCGCCTACGTGCCGGCTTTTCTCAATCCGGAAACCGGCGTGCTTGCCGGCTGGAAGAGCGCGGACGGTCAGCTTCACGATTATTGGTTTACTTTCGTTCAAGGTGTCGCGATCACATGCGGCCTGCTCGACGATCAGGCGGCAAATTCCGTAATGGACCGGCTACTCGCCAAGATGCAGGAGGTCGGCTACACAAACTTTTCGCTCGGCCTGCCCGGCAATCTCGTGCCGGTCAGGAAGGGGGATTACGTTTTTCACGGAGATCCTCCGCATGTGCATGGCGAACCTTCGCTGGAGGATGGCAGCGATGGTTTTCAGTTTTATGAAAATGGTGGATCAACCGGCTGCTGGGCCTATTTCACGCTCAAGGCGCTCTATCGTTTGGGACGTGTTGCGGATGCCCGCCGGATTTTCCACCCGATGCTGGCCGGATATGCAGCGGGAGAATTCCAGGGCTTTGACGCAAGCGGAATGTCCCGCGACTGGCGCGACTGGCAGGGCGGCTGCCACGGCTACGAGGGCCTCCTCGTCGACAACTATCTGACTTTGCTGGCAGTGCTTGATGACGTGAAAACGCCTCGTGATACCACGGTCGTAGCCGAGCGTTCGTAAAACCACACACCCTCATCAATTGAACTCCGACCCCTCCCCTCAAACGGAAAACGCGCACCAGGTGTCCTTTGGAAAAAAGGCCGCTTTTGGAGTGGGCGGAGCCGCCGAGGAGGTGATGAACAACTCCGTGAACACACTGCTCAATCCAGTGTATAATATCGGTTTCGGGGTGAGTCCCGGATTGCTGGGAATCGCACAGGCTCTGCCCCGGCTCTGGGATGCTCTCTTCGGGCCACTGGTCGGAACGCTCTCGGACAATGCGCGGACCCGCTGGGGCCGGAGACGTCCGTTTATGTTGGTGGGCGGAGTGCTGGCAGCGCTGAGTTTTGTGGCTATCTGGTGGGTGCCCCGTTCGTGGGGCGCGGGAGCGATGTTCGCCTACCTCATTGCGCTCTCCCTCATTTTCTACTCAGCCGCGACGCTCTTCCAAGTGCCGTGGAGCGCGCTCGGGCTTTCCCTGACTTCGAATATCCAGGAACGCACGCGCGTGATGGCCACCAAGCAATTTTTCAGCATGAGCATCGGGTTCGCATTGCCATGGACGTTCTGGTTAATTGAAAGGGATATTTTCACTGACCGCGTCGAGGGGGTTCGGTGGGTTTCGATCGGCATCGGCCTGCTGATCCTGCTGGCCAGTGCCGTGCCTGTTATTTTCTCGAAAGAGACTTATACGGAAGCGATCCGGACCCAGCAGAAAGTGCCCCTGATAAAGGGGTTTTTGACATCGTTCACCAACCGTCCATTTGTCATCCTCACACTGATGGTGCTGTGCATCCTCACGGGGCTTTTCCTGGTGGACACGCTCGGGCTTTACGTGACAATCTATCATGTCTACGGAGGCAATACGCAGGAGGCCTCGACAATGCAGGGGTGGACCGGGAGCGCCTACCGCGCATCGGCGCTCGCGTTTCTGCCTGCGGTCGGATTCCTGGCAGCCCGTTTCGGAAAGAGGCAAATCCTCGCCGCCGCGATCCTGCTGGCGTTTCTGGGAACAGCTTCAAAATGGTGGTGCTATTCTCCGGCCCACCCGTGGACATGTGTGATCCCAGCCATTTTAATGGGCCCCGGGCTCACCTCGATGTTTGTGCTGACAAGTTCGTTGTTGGCCGACATCTGCGATTACGATGAGTTTCTGACCGGCTGCCGGCGCGAAGCGATGTATTCCGCAGTCTTCGGGTGGTGCGTCAAACTCGGCCTCACCGCCGCGCTGGTCCTTTCGGGGTTCGTGCTTGTGGGCACCGGCTTCAACGAGGCGCTCGGGGGCGCGCAGTCATCCGGGACACTACTGATGATGAGGGGGCTTTTTTCCTTCGTTCCTCCCGCCGCCCTTCTCATCGCCTTTGTTCTCACCATTCGTTTTCCCCTGACCGAGACCCGTTCGCGCGAAATCCAGGCCGCTTTGAACGCGGCCCGCGAACAGAACTCCCAGCCCGATATTCTATGAAACATTATTGCCCGACCCTTGTTGCCGCAGCCGCGATTTGTCTCCTGGCCGGATGCGGCGAACGGGACACCGCCACTTCCGGACACGGAAAGAAGCCCATGCTCTTTGCAAATTACTATACTTGGTATGCTGCAGGAAGCGGACCGCACAAAACCTGGACCCACTGGGTCAGCCACCCGATCGCCGATGCGATGAACCTCGAGGCCAAGCGCACCGGCCAAGTGGTCCAGCGGCTGGAACAGAAAGATATCGCCTCGGTTCTCTGGCCGCTCGCAGGCCTGTATGACAGCGACGACCGCGAGATTGTGCGGTGGCACATCCGGCTGGCCAAGGCGGCGGGGATCGACGCCCTCCTGGTCGATTGGTGGGGACCGGGGGGCTGGCAGCGGGTGCCGGGGCTCACAAAGTCAGCATTTGAGGATGTCATTTTGCCTATTGCAGCAGAGGAAGGCTTCAAGGTGGCCCTGCTCGACGAACCCGTGCAGTTCCGTCCGCTCGAGGAGTCTAAACAGTGGGTGGCGGAGTATCTTGGCAAATACAAAGACAACCCGGCCTATCTCAAGATCGATGGCAAGCCGGTTTACTACATCTATCAAGTGGCCTTCGAGCCGAGTCTCACGCCGGAAAAGTTTGAAGAGCTGCGGGCGTATGTCGAGGAGCGGGTCGGGCCGGTCTATTGGATTGTGGATGCCATTTCGAATTCCCAGGACAACTTCCGGATTCCCGCGCAGTGGCGGCCGGTGGCCGGGATCGATGCGTTTTCCTTCTACGGAACCTTCAGCATCTTCCGGGAATACGGATTCAAATATCTCGCCGAATGCTATGCGCGCGTGGTGAAGCAAGCCCATGACGCCGGGAAAAAGATGTGTCTGCCGGTGCATCCAGGGCATGACAATCTGCGGACCGGAAATCCCTCACATTTTGAAATGCCCCGAAACGACGGCCAGACGTTTCGCGACTATTTGCAAGCCGCCACCGATGCCCAGGCAGATTATGTCATGGTAACGAGTTTCAACGAATGGCCGGAGTCCACGGTCATCGAACCCTCCGCCTCATGGAAGGACCCGTATCAATACCTGAAAATTCTGGCGGATTGGAAGGGAGTCAAATTCAGGCAGCCGGAAGAGCCGGCCCAATTCAAACAGGCTGACAAATGAACGACTTTACGCCCCACCGCGAATGGCTGTTGTCGGAAGAAGACTGGTGCCTGCACCGCATCAACAAATGGCTGCAACTGCTGCGCGCAAACATCTACGGCGAATGCGTGCCGCTGGAGATCCAATTCGCCCCCTGCGCCGATCCTCTGAACCTTGCGGCCCGCGAGTCGGCGGAATATCGCTCCATCGCCGAGGGCGAAAGCTGGGGGCGGGCGTGGGATTACGGCTGGTTCAATTTTTCCGCGCAGGTGCCCGCCGCGTGGGCCGGCGAGCCGGTGGATGCGCGCATCAACCTCGGCGGCGAGGCGGGCGTGATCAATGCCCGGGGCGAAATCACCAAACGCCTGACTGCCGGCTCGGTCTTCGATGTCTGGTATGAAGTGGACGATGTCGCGTTGCTCGCACCGGCGAATGGCGGCGAAACCGTCGAATTCCAGGTGCAGGCATGGGCTAGCAAGCTTGACGGCATTTCCCGCCCCGACGATCCCGGTCGCGATGGCCCGGACAAAAACGGCCGGCACGACGGCGTCGTCCGCATGGCCCGCCTCTGCGTGGTGCGTCCGGAAGTGAAGGCGCTTTTTCACGACGCCGAAATCCTTGCAGGCGTCGCGCAATTCTCGCCGCCACACACCACCCGACGCGTCCGCGCAGTCAAGGCGTTAATGGATGCCATCATTGCCTGGCAGGACGACCCCGCGCGTTCCGTCGAAGCGCGCCGGATGCTCGCACCCGAACTTGCCAAGCCCGCCACCGCATCCGCGCTGGAGTTAGTCGCCACCGGCCACGCGCACATTGATACCGGCTGGCTGTGGCGCGTGCGTGACTCCATCGGCAAATGCGCTCGCACGTTTGCCGCACAGGCCGATCTGATTGAAAAATATCCCGGCTACATTTTCGGTGCGTCCTCGGCGCAGCATTATGCGTTTGTCAAAACCCACCAGCCCGCACTGCACCGGCGCATCCAGAATCTAGTGAAGGCCGGCCGCTGGGAAATCCAGGGCGGCATGTGGGTCGAACCGGACACGAATCTGCCTTCCGGCGAATCGCTCGTGCGGCAGTTGCTGTATGGCATGAAATTCATCCACGAGGAATTCGGCGTGAATTGCCCCATCGCTTGGCTGCCGGATGTGTTCGGCCTAAGTGCTGCGTTGCCGCAGATTCTCGCCGGGGCGGGCGTGCGTTATTTGCTCACGAAGAAACCTCACTGGAGTCGCATCAACGCCTATCCCGACACGACGTTCCGCTGGGCCGGTCACGACGGCTCGGAAGTGCTCGTGCACATCCTGCCACAGGTGCGTGATTACAACGGCCAGTTACGTTTCGAGGACGTGGTGTTCGCGGAAAAAGGTTTTGCGGAGAAAGACCGTCTGGATCGTTTCCTCTACACCTTCGGCGTCGGCGACGGCGGCGGCGGCCCGTCCGAGCCGATGCTCGAGCGCGCCCAGCGCCTCAAATCGCTCGAGGGCGCACCGCGCGTGCGCTTCGGCACCGCGCTGGAAGTCTTTGAACACTTTGACCAGCGGCGAAATTTATTGAACGAGCGGCGCGGCGAAATCTACGTCGAGGGCCATCGCGGCACCTACACCACGCAGGGCCTCATGAAGGCCGAAAACCGTCGACTCGAAATCCAGCTCGGCCAGATGGAACACCTCTTCTGCCATTTGCAGGAGGCGGATTATCCGCGCGACCTATTTCAGCACATGTGGGAAACGGTCTTGCTGCACCAGTTCCACGACATCCTGCCCGGCTCAGGCATTCGCGAAGTCTATGAGGACGTGGCGGCGGCCAACGCGCGGGTGTTCGCCTGCCTGCAGCTGCTGCACGAAAACTTTGCGGCCACGCTGCCGGCGGCGGGTGGAATTGTTTCGCTGTTCAATGGTCTCGGAGTGGAATGGCGCGGCTGCCTACCGATCGCAGCGGGCACGACCGCGCAGGTGGAACCGGATGGCAATACCGTCTCCCTCGTCACCGTGCCGCCCGTGGGTTTCGCCACCTTCAAACAATGCGCCAGCGCCGCGGCGACGACTCCGCTGGCCGAACCGGTTCTGGAAAACGCCTTGCTCCGCTGCCGGTTCGACGGCGATGGAAAGTTGGTTTCCTTCTTTGATAAACAGCTTGGCCGCGAAATGTTGCCGGAAGGCGGTTCGGGCAACCGCCTTTCCCTCTATGTGGATCGTCCGATTGATTGGGATGCGTGGGATGTGGACCATTTCTACCAGCAGGAACGCGTAGCCACCGCCACCGCCACCGCTCCGTGGCACGGTTGGAGCGGGCCGGCGCGCAGCGTTTTGGAATTCTCCCTCAAGATCGGCGGCTCGACCATCACCCAGCGCTGCATCCTGGAAGCCGGCGCGCCGCGCGTTGATTTTGAAACTGTCGTGAACTGGCAAGAGCGCCACCGTTTCCTGCGCGTCGGGTTCGATGCGCGGGTGCAGGACGCCACCGGCCGCTGTGAAATCCAGCACGGATTCTTCGACCGCCCGACGCACCAGAACACACCCTACGAGATGGCAAAGTTTGAAGTGCCGTGCCACCGATACGCCTGCCTGCTCGACCGCGACGGCGGCGCTGCGGTTCTCAACGACTCGAAATACGGTGTGCGGCTCCAAGGCTCGCTCATCGAATTGGCGCTGCTGCGCGGAACAACGTTCCCCGACCACGCTGCCGACGAGGGCGAACATCGTTTTACCTATTCCTACCAAGCTTTCGCGGGCGATTTCGCCGCCAGCGGAGTTCCTACCGAAGCTGCCAGACTCAATTCCATGCCTGTGATCTTTGTCGATCGCGATGCGAGCCGCTTGCAACCGTTGTTTACGCTGAAGGGAACAGGCATTTCTGTCGAAGCCGTCAAGCGTCCGGAGTCAGGGAATGGAATCATTGTCCGGCTGGTTGAAAGTCTGGGACGGAGAACCTCGTGCGAGATGATTCCTACAGAGATCACCTCACCGGTTACGGCAACCGATTTGCTCGAAAGACCGCAGCCGGAAGATGCCGGAAACCCAGTGCACTTCCGTGCGTTCCAACTGCGCACCCTCGCGATTGGGGAATCGTAGATCCACTATGTCTTTCGTTCGACCGCACACGGGGATTTTTTTCAGGCGCCATGCGTCAGGGTGCGGGAATCTGGATCTTTCCCGCATAATGGTGAGAACCGTTCTGCTCCTCTTTGCTGTTTTTGCATGCCATGACACCCATGCTGCAGCGGCTGTGAAGCCGAATATCGTTCTCATTGTCGCCGACGATCTGGGTTATGGCGATACCGGGTGCTATGGAGCGACGAAGATCAAAACTCCGAATATCGACCGGCTGGCAGGTGAAGGAATCCGCCTCACTGACGCACACGCTCCCGCCGCCGTCTGCCAACCATCGCGTTACGCCATCCTCAGCGGGACGTATTTCATGCGTGCCAAACGGAGTGGTGAACAGAACCTCTTCTTTCACGATGGCCAGGTCACGCTGCCTGCGCTTTTGAAATCCGCCGGCTACCGGACGGCTGCCATTGGAAAATGGCATCTCGGCTTCGGGCGCGGAACGAACCCGGACTACAACGCCGAACTCAAGCCGGGTCCGCTCGAGGTTGGGTTTGATGAGTTTTTTGGGACTCCGCGCACCCACAACGAACCGCCGTTTGTCTTTGTGGAAAACCACCGGGTCGTGGACTCCGATCCGAACGATCCAATCCGGATTGTTGCCCACGACGAGGTTGTCAAACGCGGGCTGCAGGATTGGGGATGGGGTGTCAGCGAAGGGGGGACGAAGGCCCATGCGGCCCGGCCAACCGAGCAGATCGATCTCATTCTTGCCGAAAAGGCCGCACAGTTCATCACGCGGAAAAACGGTGAACCTTTTTTCCTCTATCTGGCATTTCTGGCACCGCACGTTCCGATTGCTTCGTCTCCGGAATTTCAAGGAACGAGCCAGGCGGGGAACTATGGCGATTTTGTCCAACAACTCGATGCCTGCGTTGGCAAGGTGCTGGACTCGTTGCAGGCGGGCGGTATTGCCGACAATACGCTCGTGATCTTCACCAGTGACAATGGAGCCGTGCTGCATGGCGACGCACTGGAAGCAGGGCACCATGCCAACGGCCCGCTGCTCGGCCAAAAAACCGATGCGTGGGACGGGGGGCATCGGGTGCCGTTCATTGCCCGTTGGCCGGGCCACATTCCACCCGGATCACAAAGCGACCACCTGTTCGGACTCACGGATCTCATGGCAACCATCGCCGCAGCCGCCAATGTCCCGTTGCCCGCTGGAGCCGCACCAGACAGCCTGAACGAACTGCCCATACTCACGGACCCGGGGCGCGTGCCGGCCATCCGCACCGAAATGCTCATGCAAGGCACCGGAGGCTATGCGTTGCGGCTGGACGATTGGGTTTACCTTCCGAAGCAGGGATCGTGCGGCATGACCGTCCAACTTCCGCCCGTCACGCCGTGGGGTCAGCCGTATGCGAAGATGGGACTCAGCAACAGTGACGTGGACGCGCAGGGGAAGATCAAACCGGACGCGCCCGCCGATCAACTTTACCACCTCGGCGGCGACCCTTCGCAGGAGAAGAATATTACGCGTGCCGATCCTGAGCGCGCCAAGGCGATGCGCTCTCGCTTGGAGGAGCTCACGCACCATCCACTGAATTGACCAGCCGGCTCTGCTCCTGCTTCGAAAGAGCAGAGCCAATACTCAATGGCTGGACATATTATCCCGAAAACCGATTTTCTCTGCGGGCTCTGCGATTGTCTCGCTCGCTCCCGCGAGTCTCGCCCTTCGGGCTGCCTCTGGCAGGCTACCCGGCTGACTCCCGCCAGCACGTGTTCTGCGTGAGGAATCGCCGGATCCGGGTTGAATGACATGACCCCAGTCTGATAGGAAACATCGACAGCACGGGTGACAACACAATCAATTCAGATATTTTTAGCGGCGGCACGGAAGTCTCGACAAAACAAAGCTTGGTTCCGGGATTTTCCAAGAAGGCAATGAACAAAAGCCTCAATATGTTGCCCCGTGTGTTGGCTTGTCTTGGCGTGCCGGTCCTGCTGTTGATCGGCGGGTGCAAAAAAGGCGAGGAATTGTCCGGGTGGATCGGCGCACACCGGATCAGCCTACGAGCGCACCCTGTGCCCGCTTCGGCGGTATTCGAGATCGATCCCGCCCCTGCGGAGTTCGTTGCTGTCACAGAGCTCTATCCTGAGAGCGCAAAACCGGTGTCGTTCCATTACCTCGTCACAGGTCCGGGTTTTGACCCGTTTGAGCGGCGATATTCCGGCCTGGGCTTCGGGCCGGTTACCTATTTTCTGCCTGTTACCCGGAAGCCGGTTGGTCCGATCACAGTGACCAATCTCGGCGGAGAGGATTCTGTGCCGCGCATCGTCGGAATGCGCGCGGTGACTCAACGTGAGATGGAGCGGATTCAACGCAGTGACCGCTTTACGCTCATGGGGCTCGTGCTTGAGGAACAGCCGGGAATGAGCGGCGATGAGCAGGCCCGGCGGATCTCCGAGCGGCTCGTTGCCGACCCGAAGCGGAACTTCGACCGCGCGCTCTCCTACATGGTTTACTACGCCCTCGACGATCCCGCCACCCTGCGCAAGAACCTTGAGGTAATCCGGCAGAGATCGCTTCAAACCGGATTGCCGGTTTTGCTCGGCATGGTCTCCTGGTGGGGCGGAACGCCAAAAATCATTCCGGACGGTCTGGGTGGAAAATTCGGTGATCTCAAATATCAGCAGATTTGCTACACTCCGGACCGCGTTCATCCGGAGAACGAAGAGCTTCGAAAGCTGCTGGGAGACCGATACAACCCCCACTACTGCCTCTCGACGCCAAACGTCTGGTCGGACACCCCCTGGCTGACGATGAACAGCCCGCAGTTGAACGCCTACCGCGCCGAGCGGTTGGACCAGGCGGTTGGCCTGCTGCTCGAAATCAGCGGAGGCGACACCTCGTGGATCGCGGGGATCTACCTGGAGAACGAGGCCCGCTACTGGGACACACAAGCCACCGAAGGAACGAAATACCACGGTGACGTGCGCTGGGCGGATTTCAACCCGTGTGCGATCGCCGCTGCGGCCGGTGAGGGAGTGAATCTCGATCCCGCCGACGGCTTGTCGCTGGAGGAACTTTCCTGGCTGCACCGGAATGTCGGCCGCTATTTTCAGGAAACGGTTGATACGTTCCGCCGGTCCCTGAAGTCCCGCAGCCTGCTTGATCGGATTCCCATCTACACCCACTCCTTCCAACCTCCGGGGCTTTTCCCTGGCGTGGACATCAACCAATCTCCTTCGGATTGGGCGCTGGCAATCGGGGCGCGCACCGGCATCGAGGGATTCATCACCCAGCCATCGGACTTTGAGCGCGTGCGCGAATGGGGGCCGTGGTGCAACCTGAACCGCGAGGAGAACGACGGAAGGCCGAGCGACACTCATCTCTGGGATCTGAGGGCCGCCTACGCCATGGGCTCGGAACTGTTCAACAGCTACAACTGGGCGGCGATTCCTCCTCCGAATGACGACACCTACTTCCGCTATGCGAGGGAATTCGTGGCCGGACTCCCGTCGGTCACGCTCCCGCCGGTTCGCGTCAAGCGCATGGCTGCGGACAAAATCGTGTTCTCGCCGCCCGGCGGGCTGCAGGCTTTCACCCGCATTACCGTTCCGGTGAATTCCACCCACGCCCCTGAGGGAGCTACGATCGCTCTGTCCATTGATGGCAGCCCCCATCGAACATGGTTCTCGCAACGGCAACCGCTACCGGCCGATGGCGGGCATCCGCTGACGTTTGTGTTCCCGGTTCCGGCCGAAGTGAAGGACACCGCGATTGGAACCCTTCGCCTGCGCACCTATGATGCGGGCGGGGCCGAGGTACGCGATGTCGCCGCCTTTGCCGATGACGCCGCGAAGGAACTGCGCCTTGTCTTCGATCTCGAGCAGTGCCGCACCTTGAGCCGGTTGGTGATCCAATGGCGGCAAGGCGCCCCGCGCTGACCGGACGCACCATTCCCCACAACCATAATCCATGAACCTCCTCCTCCACCAAATCCAAAAATCCGCCGGCATGATTGCCTTCTCTTTCTCAGCCGCCACGATCTTCGCAGCCTCACCGGTCTGGACGGGTGCCGGAGGAGACGCTAACTGGAGCACGGCGGCCAACTGGGACTCGGGCGTCGCCCCCGTGCCCGGTGATCCGGTGGGGAAGATGACCCCCGCGGAGGACAGCCTGACGTTTGACGGCGTCAAGCAGTTGTCGAGCCACAACGATCTGGAGTTTGGATATTACACCGGCATCACGTTCCTGGCAGGTGGCTTCGCGCTTGACGGCACCGTTCCGGGTTTGACGGGCAACATCGAAAGCACCGGTGACAACACCATCAATCCTGGTCTCGTTCTTGGCGGACAGGGCCTCCGGCAGATCGGCAGCGCGGAGGGAGGGACGCTGACCATCAATGGCTCGCTGAATTTTCAGGGTGCCTCGCTGCAGGACAACTCCGCGGGCACGACGGTTTACAACGCGGCATTCAACGGAGGCGGAGTATTCCGCGTCTTTTCCACCGGCCAGGCGGTGCTGGGCGGCAACAACTCGAATTACGACGGGGCCATCCAGGTGTTTCGTTTCGCCAGGCTGGCCCACCCAAAGGGCCTGGGCGGGCCATTCACGACGGTGACCCTGGACCGCAGCTACGGCAATGCGGCCGTGGATTTGAACGGGCTGGCTGTTTCCGAGGTTGGTGTGAGCTTCACGTCGGCTGAAGTTGCGGAGTCTTCCCTTCGGGCCAGGCTGCGCAATGCGAGTGGCAATCCGGCGACATTCGATGGCGATGTCGAACTCGCTGTCACCGGCGGGATCGACGGGGACGGCGACATGACTTTGAGCGGCACGATCAGCGGCAACAGGGCCGGGCTCGTCAAGGAAGGCAAAGGAAGCTTGCGGCTCACGGGCGCAAACACATTCACGGGCGGCCTCCAGGTGGATGGCGGAACGGTTTTGGCCAACAACA
>Ga0247840_10003317_pt1 | contig 27350 bp, 26 predicted proteins | sample LaCruzMarch2015__FD_192404 | JGI IMG/M metagenome (GOLD analysis project Ga0247840, IMG submission 192404) | Freshwater microbial communities from meromictic Lake La Cruz, Castile-La Mancha, Spain - LaCruzMarch2015_17m | ecosystem: Environmental > Aquatic > Freshwater > Lake | place: Spain...
AGCCAACTTCCACTCCGCATTCATGCCTGATAAGGCCTTGGTCATCTGGCTAGAGTCCAAAAGCATGCTGGGGCCACCGAAGGGAGCAGGGTTGCTATCATAGGCAGCACCACCGCGCATCTTGCGTGTTCTGCGCATCTTCCGGGAAGCCTTACGGCCCTTCTTGGACGCCTTGCGGCCTTTGCGTCTGCGAGCACCACCCGCCTGACCCGGGTCCTTCATGTTCGCAATGGCAGTGAGAGCAGAGTTCAAGGGGGCAACGCGAGCCGCGTTCATGAGGTTGGCAGGGATGAGAGCCTGCTCGGTGACAGCACCAGGGAAAGGACCCGCATCCAACGCAGCACCACCGTGCTGCTTGGCGTGCATAGAGGCAAACTGCTGGCCCTGAGCCAAGCTCTGGGCAAGCATCGCCGCCATGGGGTTACCAGCTGTAGACGCAGGAGTAGAATCACCTCCGCGCATCTTATGGTGCCTACGCTTGTGTGTGCGCTGCTTCTTCGAGTGACGACGAGACATCTTCTTAGCCATTTGTTTCTACTTGGAGACGCGAAAAAAAAGGTCTCTCTCGGTAGAAATGGAACCACAGTGGATGAAGAACATTTCAAACGAGACTGTTTGTAATTTCTTTTATTTCTTCTATGTTCTCTATGCCGTTTTGGCGATCATTAGCGTGTTCGGTTTGGTAGGAGTCTTCTTTATGAACTTGCCGAAGAATGTATTAATTGCGACATCCATTCAGGGTCTTTTAATGGCAGGACTTGCTGGGACAACCGCGCTTTTCCACTATTTAGTCTGCTCTCGTGCTTTGTTACCAAGTGTCGGAGGAGGACGCAGAGACTATTAACCCTCTACAACGATTTCAATGAGCTCTACTGGATTCGGCTCGACGATGAACACTTGTTTTCCTTTCTTGGCATGACGAATGGCGACTCCTTCATTACTCCGTGACTTGATTCCCACAAAGGTTACCAGATGCGAGCATTCTTTGAGAATCCGCGCATCTCGTAAAATCCCTGCTTTTCTCTGAAACTTTCGCCAATCTGCTTCCACACATTGGGTATCTATATGATTTCGCTCAGCCCAGATAGAAATAAGAGCGGAACTTGTTCCTTCACTTGGTAGAATGATTTTATCGGGCATGCGCCCCAAGACACTCATGAGAGGATGAAGGACCTTCTCATGAATTTCTTCTTTGGTGATTTGATTGTGAATTCCTAGAACTCCCAAGTAAATCGGTTTTCCAACAATACGTATGTCTGATTCAAAGTCCATGGTTGCTTTTTCTAGTCAAGACGAATGAGTCAAATTTTAGTGCTTGCGAGTGTGCTTATGTTTGCTTTTCTGTTTATGTTTATAAAAATGCTCTAGAGCTGCTCATAATCTACAGAACGCATCTGTGTAGCATTGATGCGGCGCTTCTGGATCTTACCAGACACAATATAAATGGAGTTCTCCGTGAGGATTAAAAAATCATCCTGAACCTTGTAGATTTTACCAACCAATGAGGTGAACTCCTCATTTGACTTGACAAGCATCTTCTCCTTGGTATCGGGGTCCTCACCAATGAATGCCTTGCTAGTAGCAGACTCTACATAGTAGTCAAGCTGGATAGGCTTGTCCTGCTGAATCGCAAGACGGGAGGCATGGAGAAGTGTCGTAGCACCAGGAAGAACTTCCTGTTGCGCAGCAGAGGTCGGGGGAGCAGCATTCGTTGTGGCCGGAACTGAGGAGCTAGACATCGTGAATTCTGTGAGTAGAACTGAAAGTCGGAGAGCTGATTTTCCGCATTCACTGCGGAAGAGGTCGGAGAATCTCTTTGGAATGCCGCTTCAGAATCTGATTCATATAATGATAGGCTTCCTCTAACTGTTCATATTTGCGAGCACCTGTTACAATGATATCCCCTGTTTGAAACGCAAGGATTGTGATTTTCTTACACTGACCAGGCGCATCGCCTTCACCTTGTCCCTGGCAAGCCTTCTCGCAATTACAAATACCAGGGCGTCCAATTTGGCGTGATGTATTGTAGTAGTATTTGATATTGACTCCCTGGTGGATAAGTTTCTCCAAAGAGGAGAACAAACTATACTGGGGCCCACTGACAATTTGGTGAAGGTTATCACGGTGAATGCTCGCATTTACATGATAATCAGAGTTAATCAGCTGAATCTTTAGTAGTTTGACAAAGACGGGCTCCTTGCTGATAGGCGTAGGGAGTGCTTTCAAAATAGGGAGGAGCCATTCAAGAGTAATAGTAGCAAATTCAAGTCCAGTAATTCCTGTCATCTGGATTCCACCATTCGCAAAGAGTTTGATGTTGACCTCCTTGAATTGTGTAGGGTCTTCCATACGTCGCTTCCGCACAACAAGTGTGCTTTGGTTAAAGAATGACTTTTTCGCGGCCTTCTTTTTTGTGAGAAGGTCGCGAGCCGACGCACCGACAACGCGGTCCTTATGTTCCATTTTCAGAATCCCTTCTTCAGGATAGCCAAAGGGAATCAAGATAGAAGAGAGTTGCTCAAACAGTTTGTCCAAATACAGTAAAGACCCAATGTTTCCTGTCGCAACATTTGTTGAAATTCTCAGAGGGGTGAATGTAACGTCCTTTGAATCCATTTCTTGCCTGCCTAAGGAAATGGAAATTTACAATTCAAATTTGCCGCGCAGCATAAGGATCCATTCAGACAAGTCCTTTACAGTTTCATGAAGCAGTCTTACTTGTAAGACATCCGCATCCGCAAAATGAAGTAATGAGATAATTTCTTCTGGACCCACACACCCTAACGTTTGAAATATAAACAAGGCTTGATTAATGACTTCTCCAATATATTGTGATTGCGCATATTTTTCTACGAGTGCTTGAATTTCATGGCGCGCTGTATGAAGCAAGAGCCATCCAAATATATTGCATTCTCTAGACTTGTTGTATTGGAGGAGGAAAAAACGAATATCTCCTCGCCTATAATAAATATCGGATGGCGCAATAGTTTTTGTAATTTCTTGTAGCTTTTGTTCATTGCTCACATTGTGGGTGAGTTCAAAAATAGGTTCAAATCGGCTTCTGAATTGGTCAGCAGAAGGAGTCTCAAAATAGATACGAAGAAATCTGTGAAGAATTGAGGAATGAATCCGTGAAATCGAATTGCATAAGAAAATAATCAAAAGGTCGCTGGCTGGCTTGTCTAACAACGGACGCAGGGCAGATTGCGCTTGCTCTGTTAATGTTTCCGCTTCATCAAAGATAATAATTTTGGGAGCCCTTCGTTGGAAAAAATCAGAACCAAACAACACATGAATCTGTGATCTGGCAAATGGGTAAACTTTGGAGCGAACAGCCTCTAGGCTCCGCTCATCGCTGGAATTGAGGAACAATGCTTTCCCTGTAAATGTTTTTCTGTTGTTGTAAAAAGCTTTGACGAGAGAGTGTGCTGTTGTTGTTTTTCCAGAACCAGGTGGCCCTACGAACAGCAAATGGGATAAGCACTCGGGCTTTTCCACAAATTTTGTCAATAAGTTCCCTATTGAAGGGTCTATACCTTCAAACATAGTAAGTTGTCTTTGATTCTCTCTAGGCTCTTTTTACCGAAAAGCCTAAACAAGCGACTGAGGAGGCCTTTTAGGAAGATGCCACCCAAAGGACGTGCAAAAAAGACAAAAGAAGAACCCGTTGTAGTAGAGCCTGTCCCTGTCGCTGTCGCTGTCGCTGCCGCTGCCGCTGTCGCTGTCGCTGTACCTGCCGCTGCCGCTGTCGCTGCCGCTGTCGCTGCCGCTGCACCTACTCCTGTCCCTGTCGCAGAGCCTGCTCCAGCAAAGACGAAAAAGACAAAGAAACAACCCAAGATTGTTGCTGTGGTAACCCCTGAAGGAATTGTAGGCTCGTTTCTTCCTGAACCCAGACGCCCTCTCATTGCTCATCTCCAGATTAGCACATCCGAGGTTCAGTTTCATGAAAATCCACTTTTTTATGACCCAAATCCGCCTGGTCAACCTGAGCCTTATGACGCACAGGCAGATGACATGTTTGGAAAGCACAATGAAGAAGTTCTCATTGACCATGCTGCTCTTCAAGCCACAGTCAATGAGGTTGTCAAGGAAGCAAAGGAAGAGCCAAAACAAGCTGTAGGCCTAGAGGCCTTTACAAAGTGTGACTTGATGGTTCAATACAAAGAACTCAAAAAGTCAAAGAAGATTCCTGATACAACAGAGATTGCTTGCTTCTGGTGTGCGCATTCCTTCACGTGGCAACCCAGTATTATTCCTGAACGGGAAGAAAAGGGCACATATCGCGTCTATGGAAATTTCTGTTGCCCGAACTGTTGTATGGCATATTTACTCCAAGAAAATCTAGACACTCACGTGCGATGGGAGCGCATTGCTCTTCTTCATCGTCTTTATGGAAAGCATTATAGCTCGGGTCGTATTTTTCCGTCTCCTGCGCGGGAAACTCTCGCTTTATTTGGTGGCCCAACCCCTATTCAGCAGTATCGTGCGACCATTGCGAATGGAAAGGTTCGTGTCGATATCCAGACTCCACCGATGGTAAGCATCTTGGGTTCCATTGATACAAAACCCATTGATTTCTACGATTCATCTATGAAGCACACAATTTCCCCTCTCTTGGGTGAGATTGTGCCCAAGGCAGAAGAAGGTCTTCGTCTCAAGAGAAGCAAACCTCTCAAAGAAAAGGAAAGCACGTTAGATTCTGTTCTAAAGATTCATATCAAGAGTAAGAATTAAGAATGGATTACCTCTTCCAATTGATTCTCCTCTTCGCATTGCTTACAGTCTATTTCTATTTGTTGATCCATTCAGACTTTCAGCATGAACTTCATGATGAGCTCTAAGTCTCCTGTGGGTCTGAAAAGAGGGATTCAAAAACCCCTATCCAGGGTGGCAAAAATTGACGAGGGGGGTGACCGCAGGCCAAGGCATACCATGTCTACTGAAGTTATCCAAGAACTCTGTCGTAACATTGAGACTACCCTTCATGACCGTCTGACGGTGATTCAGGATATTCTAAAAACTACCAAGCAGTCCTCTCTTACGGGTGATTCTAGTGCTGTTCAAGCAAAGCTTATTGAACTTGAACACCATATTACAAATGTAGACGAATATGCGATGGGTGAAGTTCGCAGTCTTGCCTACAATCATGACCAGCTTGAAAAGCGCGTTGAGCTTCTAGAGAGTTCTATGCGAAAGGCAGCTGAGACACTTCTTACTCTTAATCACACAATTGGCTTTCTTCAGAAGCGTATTGATGACGAGCGCCCAGTTGAAGCAGTTGAAGCAGAAGTGGAAGTAGAAGAGACTCAAGAGGCTGCTCTCAACGCTGACGCAGATGCTGTTGCGACGGAAGCAAAGGCGAAGGAGAGTATGACGAGGGCCGTTGAAGAGCTAGAGGATGAAGGAGACGATGTGGATGATGAGGAAGAGGAGGAAGAGGAGGAAGAACAGGAAGAGGAGGAAGAGCTAGACCTGGAGTCCTTCACTTACAAGAAGAAGACCTATGCCCGTGACCAAAACAATAATGTTTACAATCTAGACGAGGAAGGCAGTGCTGATGTCTCAGAGGTTGTTGGTATCTGGAATCCTACCACCAAGAAGATTGACCCTGTTCCTCAGGAAGAAGAGGTTCCTGAACTCGAAGCCTTTGACTATCAGAAGAAGACTTACTGTCGCGACTCTGAGAACAATGTCTATTCAGTAGACGCTGATGGTTGTGCGGATGTTTCAGAGATTATTGGTCTTTGGAATCCGAAGACAAAGAAGATTGAGCGCGTTCCGCAAGCCTAAGTAGAGGAAGATGGATATTTGTCCACCTGCGATTGCTACAGCCGCTTGCTTTGTTGCAGTAGTTCTGTTAGATTTATATTTACGTGATTGGCGCCGTGCTCCCGGTCATGCTCTCTTTGGTGTATTCGCAACTCTGCTCATGATTTTTATTTGCCAACGCGGCTCTCAAGGCATGGCCTGGATTCTTTTAGGAGCTCCATTTCTCCTTGTTTTACTCGGTTGGATGTTCCGCTCTTACTCTGAAATGACGAAGTATGACGAGTCTCCTCAACAAGAAGATGCTGGGGCTGCTAACAATTACGGATGCCCTTGTCCTTGCTGCGGGATGTCGCCGTGTCACTGTATGAAGGCGTGCCCCCAGACCAAACCGTGTGTGCCGAAACCGAAACCGAAATCCAAATGTAGGCCTAAAAATAAACCTTGTACCGAAGATAGCTACTTTGAATTATGGATGACGACGAAGTAAACGAAATCGTTTCTGAGGAGGTTCTACCCCCTGTAGATCAAGCAACCACTCTCCCTCTGCCTGAATCAGATGCGGAATCGGATACGGAAGTGGAGGAAGAGCCTGTTGCTCGCGCAGAGATTGCTACTCGGACAGAGATTGCTACTCGGACAGAGATTGTTACTCGGACAGAGCCTTACGCTTTGAGCTTGATGAACTTAGAAACACTCCATCGTTATGAATATATTACGATGGTCTATGCCCAGCGCTTTGGTCTCCAAACTCTTTTTTTTCTTCAACTCCTCTGGACTTTTTTTTCTCGTGCCGCCACTGCTACACAGAAGGTAAGCCTGAGTGTTTTGCGTAGCATTCAAACCCAGATGTATGTGTTTTTCCAGGGCTCGTATTACCCCTACAGGGCTCAGACAACAATGCTTGCGGGACCTGGCATTGCTCCCATTGAATGGTATTACAATGCGGATACCAAACTCTTTCTCTCATCAACTGTCTACAATTCTACGAATGACTATCAGACACAGCACCTAGAGTGGCTCGCCGCGGAGGTCAAATACAATGATTTGGTCCTCTATGATATTTCAGACTATATCGAGCAGGTCAGATGGGCAGGTGCTTTGAGACCTACAGCTGCTCTTGTAATGACAGCTTGGTCTATCCATTCTGGTATTGTTCTGAATTTCCGCGATGGTCTTGTTCTGAAGACGATTAATGAAGATGGCACAGAGAGCTCTCTCCCTTTGCGCGGTTAGGGCACCTAAAATTTGAAGGCAAACTAGTGTAGAGGTTTGGGTACACGATGTCCCTTTCCAATTGTTCCGCTGATGAGAGTATACCCTCTGGCGAATGGACGTTGTATTTCCATTCCCCACGAGAGAAAAAATGGAGCCTTGACTCCTACACTGACCTTGGCACAGCTTCTACATGGCGTGATGTCTTCGCACTTGTCAATGCCCTTGGCGAGTCCAGACTTAAGGGTGGCATGTATTTCTGGATGCGCAAGGGAATTCCTCCCCTCTGGGAGAATTATCAAAACATTCGCGGAGGCAGCTATTCCCTTCGCGGAAGTCTTGAAAATGGTGTAGATATCTTCCTTCTCTATACGATTGGTGCGATGATGGATGTCGCAACAGTCAAGGGTGATAAGGTGATGGGCATTAATATCTCCCCTAAGCTTGTTGGTGGAGGCAATCGTGATACAGACCAAACTATTGGATTCTACACGATTAAGATTTGGAATCAAGACTGTGTGAAGTTTGGGAAACCGACGGGATTGACCTTGTTGGACAAGCGTCTCACACATGAAGAGATTCTCTATACGCCTCACAATGAAAAGAAGATGTAAAAAAAATTGAGTTTGCCGTTGGCCTCGTCACTTGTATCGCACTATGTCCCAACTCCTCCGAATTCAAGGTGAAATCTTTCACATTCCCTCTATTGCGCGCACGCGTCTCTTCAGCTCATCCTTTCTAGGGCAGCCTTGTATTCTCATTGTGAATCACAGCGGTAAAGAACAGATACTTACGTATTCGTTGCCGCACTGGCACACGGCGTCACAGGATTATAAGAAGCTGGAGTTGTGTCGCAGTGTTTGTTTTGAGGCTCTGAAGAAGGTGCCTTTGATGGAAGAGACACAGACAGAGAATCCTTTGAATGAGTGTGAGAGGACGCGGTAGTTGAGAACTGGCGCTTTTCTTTCTGCTCTCGTTCCCAGGCTCGTTTCATATGATAGTCATCGCAATAACCTTGGTAACTTGAGCTCCCAAGGTTATGGCACATTCCGTAAAGACAGAAACTAGGCATGTATCCTTCCTTCTCTAGCGAACTACAATTCATTTTTTGTGGCGCCGTGTCTTTCTCTTTGTTTGTTTTCTAGAAGACTTGCGCTTCTTCTGTGTTTTTCTGTATCTGCCACCTGCTTTCCTCCAGTTATTCCCTAGTGATACAGAGCTAGCATTGGAAACAATGGTGTCACTATTTGAATTGTAGCCCAAAGGTGTGGAAGGTTCTGAATAATTTGTTCCTCTTTTAATATTTTTACTAGTGTTTTTCTTCATTTCAGATACTGTTAATCTGAGTTCTTCCTGAACGTTTAGAAGTTCAGCTTGAAACTCTTCATCAGTTACATCACGATCCTCATAGGCTGCTTTAATCTCTAAGGAATAATAGAGTTCATAATTGTCCATCGCTACAGAATTAATAGGGTCAAGTAATGACTCTTTGCCACCCCCCCTTGCTTCTCTGGAGTTAAATGATATATCTTCATCTTGAATCGTTATATATAAATCAGCAATAAATTTATTTTCTTCGGGGGCTAATTCTGTAATTGCTATTTTTTTTTCAGCATAATTTGTATTAAAATAGTTTAAGAAACTCGCAGCAGAACCTCTGCATAATAAAGGAAAGTCTTTGTAAAAATAAGCTGCTAATGTAATTGCTTGGTAGGTTGCACCGAGAGCAAGAGCAGCAGACCTTAAAATTTGGTCTTTAGTGCGAATATCAGGAACAATTAAAAATTCATGGTCTTCTACATAATAATCTACTCTATCATCTATCCGCTTTAAATCCAGAGATACTTTTGGAAAGAGAGCCACATTCGCAGCACATTTATCCTTCAAGCTACCTGCCGTTCCTATCATGCCTCTTGTTACAACCCTTCCTTCTACATTACTACCCTCTAGCGCGCTGTTGACGACAGTTGCTTTCGCTAAAATTTCTGCTAAAGAGGATTTTACCATAGCAGCATAAGTAAAAATTTCAGGCAAATAATCTCTTATAAATAAATATAAGAAAAATTGTTTCTCAATTTCACCTGCTCCTCTTATATTTTTCTGCCAAATCGACCACAACAATGTATTATCTTTATTAAAAGCTAACGCAGCTCCCTCGACCAAATCGCTTGCTGCTTTTCTTGTATCCTTCTCATCAAAGTTGTAATCAGTTATAGGGGTTGTTTCATTTAATTCCTCTAATGCTTGAGTTAGAAGCGTTCTTACATTTGTTTCTGTTTTTGCTTGAATTGTTCGCGCAATTTTTTGAGATTTTGTTTTTCTTACTCCTCCTTGTTGAACTCTCCTTCTACCACCCTGCATAAAAAAATTTGCCAATCTGTCATATTCTCCAGCAGATGGAAATTTACTGGCGACAAATTGTTTGGCTATGAATTTAATTCCACCACCTTCTAGCAAAGCTACAACTTTATTATTTGTTTTGTAGAAACCACCCGTTTTACAAAATGTAAAAGGACTTAAAAAATGACTTTTCGCAGCGATACGTTTTGCGTTGTCTATTTCATTTTGTAAACTAATTTGAAGGTCAATATCTTTCGATACATTTTCTAACCTTACTTTTACATTCCTTAGAAATTCAATGGCTTTGTCTCTGGGAGTTGATCCAGCAGATTTATACCAGGTTGCGCTATCATTCACCCATGTATTTCTATCTGTAAAACCAGACGATATAACATTTTCTATTGTTTTAATGATCGAAAGATTGTGTGTTGTAACTTCTTTGCGAATTGTTTCTATAAATGATTTTATAATGAGAGCCTTAGTAGTAGCGTCAGCATCAATGGCTCTGTAATACTTTGTTATACCTTTATTTGTAAATATAACAGGTATGCTATTGACGATGGAACGAAGCCAAACAACTGTATCGTTTGTAGAGACAACTACATTCCCTTTCGTATATTTTTTGGTGCCATCAGGGAGGTCTTCCGAAACAGCACAAACAAAATTGAGCCATTGAACCTGAAGCGTATCACCCAATTCTTTTGCTAAGAGAAAAAATCTTATTTTATTTTTATCTTCATTTGAGCTTGAATTTATATTCGCTTTGATAAACGCATTTTTTGTTTCGTTTCCTTTAAAATAATCCTCTGATGGCTTATATGTGTCATTTGAAAAGAGAGAGGTTAATTCACCAAATCTTGTGGGAATTTTAATTTTGTATCTACCATCAGCCTCTACAGTCATTTCAATATCTCCTGTGATTGTTATATTTCCATCTAGGACAAATCCCAATTGCTTAATATATGTATCATTTCTTAATTTCTTGTAGTCTGTAGCTGCTGTCACTAAATTCACTATATTACCATCTTTCGTTTTTGTAGCAGGGTCCAAAATTACACCAGGTGTGATTAAAAAGTTTGGGTTGGATACAACATCTTTTGCTCCTGCATCATAGGATACATATAAACCATCTGGTTTAGGGTCATGGCCACTACTATGGGTTTCACGCAAAATTTTTGTGTTATTCACCCTTGTCGCAATATCACCACCAATACGCCCTTCAATGGCTTCTTTCAATGTTGCTTTTGTGTCTGATACTGGATTTATAGCATCATACGTATCTACACCAGGAAAAAATACCTCCTTAAGATAGCCTCGTAATGTGTCTTTCTGTTTTTTACTTAACTCTGATAATTTTGCGCTGTCATTTTTATATTCAGTAAGGTCCTTTGGGGGGTCATAGACATTAATTTTTTGATTTAACTCTAATTTTATATCTGGCGATAAGACTGAATCTACTTCCGCCATTCTAATACATCTCTCTCTTTTTTCTCATATGGATTCAACGCTTGAATTATTATGAAAAAACTACTGCTGCTTGTTCTTAATGGGTGCCAACACGAGCTTGACTTCACCTAAGTTGGCGACTGTATACCGGAGAATGAGCGGATAGTCGTTCTTGAGATAGAGTTCAATGCTGGGGCACAACGACGTACACTTGGTGAAGAGAACCAAATGCTTCAGCTGGAACAAGCCCTGTACAATCTCGTTGGTATTGGTGTTCTTGTGAACCTTAATTGTATTGTTATTTTCACTGATGATTGTCTCCTGCTCAGCAAAGTCACCCATACACTTGAAAATCAAATCAGTTCCAGAGCTGGTAATCTCAACATCCAACTTCTCACCGAGCGCATTCATGTCGCGGCAAATCTTCTGAATATCCGCAGACGGCAAATGGATGATAGAAGGGAAGTTGAGGTTTGGAATCTGGATATCTTCTACATCGGTGTCAAACAACTTGAGGAAATAGTTGGTGACAGTGGACTTCTCTGAGTTCTCCATGCGGATTCCAAGCTTGTTCGGATTTGCCGCAGGGAGATAGAGGGTGAGGGAATCATTGTTTCCCATGGTCTTGATAAGCTTGAACAGATAAATCATATTCACGCCCAACACATACTTCTGAGGGCAATAGTAGCTCTCAAAACGGTCCGAGTGAAGTCTCAGATACACGAGAACCGTGTGTGTCTCATCTACTGCCATCACCTTGATGCCCTGTGAATCAAACTCCAGATTGGCTTCTGTCAGGATTTCCTTCAACGCCTCAATCAATGTCCGGAAAGCACCAGACTGTACTGTCTTAATCTCAAAGAGGTTACCATTCGGATTCGCTTTTCCTTGAGATGACATTCTCTAAGAATCTCTACTCACTATGTCGGGGGCTTTTTAGATGATTCCGCCGCGCAGCCTTCTTAGAGACGTTTCTGAATCAGTTTGCTTTTCATCTTTCGTGTCTTGCTTTTCATCTCTTTCCTTGTCGCTTTTGCCTTCTCTTTGTCCTTACAGGCACCAAATCCTCGCAAACACATGTCTAGGCGGATAGATGCGTTGTAGTATTGTTCATAAATACCCTTTTTCATATCAAAAAAACTTTTGTCTACCGCAACCTTGTCTAACAATAGATAGACATGTGTCTTTCCAACCGCATAGGGATAGGGAACATCGCTATTTCCAATGTCTGAATAATACGCGTCAATGGTGTCACCTTCTACGGGAGAAAACTCATAGATTTCATGTCCAATGTAGATGTATTTAGAGCCTTTTTCCAATAAAATACTGTTTCCCTCTGCTTCACTGGGTTTCAATCCATCATATCCGCCAGTGGGAGACTTTTTTCCAACAAAGACGTGATCCACTTTCATCTCTAGGATTGGTTTCCGCGGCTTCTGAAGTGTGACAAAGACTCCATCTTTCATTTCATACGCATCCATATTTTTCTCTACAGTGACAGAATCTCCTTGAACCGTCACAAAAAAGGGACGACCTCCGTTATCATGGATGTCATAGGTCTTTCCTTTTGCTCTTCGTGTTTTTGCGCTCATTCCTCTATTCACTCGTTAGAAGATTCGGACTCAAAATTTTCCGAATAGCCCTGCATATTGTTTTCATTGGCTTCATTGAGTGCTGTTAAGGGTTTCTTAGCAGGTTTGTTCGTCTTCGCAGGCGCCATTGTCATACGAGTCGCAAAATTCTGCTCAAACTTGGCGAGGCTCTCTGCAGCATTGTTTTTCTTACTTACCTTTAATGAGGCCCATTTGGCTCTATTGGAGGCTTTGGGTTTGCCCAATGTTCCCAAGACTGTCTTTGCTGTGCTCAACGCTTCAAAATAAGCCTTTTGCGCAGGAGACGGAGACTTGCGCTTCTTTGTGCTTCCGTTGTTTGCCGCCGTAGCCTTTTTGGGAGCTTCTGCCACAGGAGGTGTCATGGCTTTGGCCTTCGCATTCACTTTGCGAGAACGCCCACGGAAATTTGCTAAGAAAGCACTTGCTTCTTCTCCCTTTCCTTGCTTTAACAATGAGGCATACACCATGGCGTTTTTGCGTGTCGGAACGCCATTCGCCTTCAGTTTTTGCTGCGCGTTCGCAATCAAACTCAACCAGGCTACTTGACTGTTCTTCAAAGGCTTCTTTGCTTCTGCTTTTGCTTTCGCGGCATTTTCTTCTGCTTCACGAAGTAACTGTGCCTTTGTAGGAGGTCTATAGTTGTTATTATTGGAATTAGAAGCACTTGATACAGTAGATGCAGGCTTCTTGGCTTTCCGTGTTGCCTTTTTCGCAGCCCGTTCCGCAGCTTTTGCTGCTTTCTTTTCCTCCTTCATTCTGCGTTTTGCTTGATTGGCTTCCTCTTTGTTCTGTTTCTTTTTACGGAATCCATTGACATACTCCTCCGCTGCTGCGGATCCACGACGCTTGGCTGCTACAAACGCCAAGACGTTTGCTGCCGAAGGCTTCCCAATATTCTGTAGCTGTCTCTTGGCTTCTTCCTTGTCAGCAAGAAAGCGTTCGCCCTTTTTCCCACCGCCCTTTCGCGCTTTGCGACTGAATAATTTACGCGCAGCCAAGGCTGTTAGTGGGGCAAGAACAACACCCGCATTCACGACGCCTGTCATTACAGACGGATAAAAGCCTCCCTTGCGGCTTTTGCGTGTCCCCCCTCCTATGGCAGGACGCGCAATCAACCCAGATTCTTTTAACAAATCTGAGCCTGCCGAAGCAGAACGTTCAGGAGCAGCAGGGTCTACATACCGTAAACTTTGAGCAATACTACCGCCTCCTTTTTGTGTCGGCATCTCTACTTAGGGAATGGGAATAAACATGAAACAGAAAGAGACCCAGGGTACCAAAATTGATTCCCAAGGCTCCCCCCTTACGGTTACAGTTTCCTTTTAGATGTCCAATACAACTGCTCTTGCTGACCAATACAAGCGTCTCACCCACCGTGACCACATTCTGGAACTTCCTGACACCTACATTGGCTCTGTAGAGACACACGAGGAGTCTCGGTGGGTCTATGATGAGGAGTCCAAGAAAATGACCTACAAGAAGGTGTCCTTCAATCCGGGATTCTACAAGCTCTTTGATGAGATTGTGGTGAATTCACGGGATGCTCTTGTTCGCTCTCAAAGTGAAAAGGACAAGACACCTGTCAAGCAGATTCATATTACACTTGAACAAGATGAGAAGCATCCTTTCACCATTGTTGTGGAGAACGATGGTGATGGGATTCCTGTTGTTCAGCACACGGAATACAAAGTCTGGGTGCCCGAGCTCATCTTTGGCCACCTCCTCACCTCAGGCAATTACAACAAGCAGGAGGAGAAGATTGTAGGTGGCAAGAACGGATATGGTGCGAAGCTCGCCAATATCTTCAGCAAGAGCTTCACTGTGGAGACCTTTGACCACAAGAATGGTCTGAAGTATACACAGACATGGTCAGACCACATGTCGAGTTGCTCAAAGCCTTCTGTTGTGAAGCACAAGGGGTCAAAGGGGTATGTCCGCATTACCTTCGTTCCCGACCTCACTCGCTTCACGGGACTAGAACTGACCGATATGAAGAAAGTGCTCCATACGAGGGCCATTGAACTAGCAGCTCTGGCAGGCAAGGAAGTGAAGGTTCTGTGGAACAACACAGCCATTCCCACAAACACCTTTGAGAAATTTACCCATCTGTTTGTGAAGGAGGAGGCCTCCATCGCCTATGAGAAGTGCTCAGATCGCTGGGAAATCGCAGCTGTTCTCACTCGGACTCTCTTTGAGGACGAGGACAGTAACGATGAGCGCCACGTCAGCTTCGCCAATGGTGTCAATACCAAGAAGGGTGGAAAGCACGTGGATGCTGTCACGAAGCATGTTCTCACTGACTTCTGTGAGCTTGCGAAGAAGAAGAAGATTGATGTGAAGCCCTCCCAGCTGAAGGATTCCGTTCTCTTCTTTGTGAACGCAACGATTGTCAATCCATCCTTTGAGTCGCAGACGAAGGAGTGTTTGACGACGCCTGCTAACAAGTTTGGCTCTGTCTTCAAGTGCTCTCCCAAGTTCGCTGAGACGCTTGTGAAGATGGGTCTCCTCGATGAAGCGCAGGCCATTCTGGATGCGCGCATGGCCAAGGAGGCAAAGAAGACGGACGGTGCCAAGAAGAAGACCATTCGTGGAATTCCCAAGCTAGAGGATGCTCTCTGGGCAGGCACGGCCAAGAGTTCTGAGTGTACACTCATCCTGACCGAAGGAGATTCAGCCGCCACGTCTGCTATCTCAGGTCTCAAGATTGTTGGACGTGAGTCCTGGGGTGTCTTCCCTCTTAAGGGTAAAATGCTCAACGTGAAGGACATCAGCCAAATCAAGTTCAATCAGAATGAAGAGCTGACTGCCATCAAGAAGATTCTGGGTCTAGAGCAAGGTAAGAAGTATTCCTCTGTAAAAGACCTTCGCTATGGACGCGTGATGGTGATGGCAGACCAGGATTTGGATGGTGCTCACATCAAGGGTCTTCTGATGAATCTCTTCCATACTGAGTGGCCATCCCTGATGAAGCTCGGATTCATCTGCTCACTCGCTACTCCACTCCTGAAAGCAATGAAGCGCAATGACACCCTTTCCTTCTACTCAGCACCTGAGTTTGAGACCTGGAAGGAGTCTCAAGGTGAAGAGGCTATCAAGGGCTGGAAGCTCAAATACTACAAGGGATTGGGCACCAGCACGCCTGCGGAGGCCCGTGAGTGGTTTGAGCATCTTCATGAAATCAAATACAAGTGGGATGACTCAACGGATGAGTCTGTCAGTCTCGCCTTCTCAAAGAAGCGTTCAGATGATAGAAAGAAGTGGCTCGGCACCTACGATGCGAAGCGTATGGCTGTTCCTGAGAAGGATGGCAGCCTCGGATTCAGCCGCTTTGTTCACGATGAACTCATCCACTTCAGCAATGCGGACAACCTTCGCTCTCTACCCCATCTCATGGATGGGTTGAAGCCGTCTCAGCGAAAGATTCTCTTTGGCTGTCTGAAGCGTGGTCTCAAGCAGGAAATCCGTGTAGCGCAGCTAGCAGGCTATGTTTCAGAGCATGCCGCCTACCACCACGGTGAAGCCTCTCTGAATTCTACGATTGTGGGCATGGCCCAGACCTTTGTCGGCTCCAACAATATCAATCTGTTGGTTCCCATTGGGCAGTTTGGGTCTCGTCTGCTCGGTGGAAAGGATGCCGCTTCGCCCCGTTATATTCATACGCATCTGGAGCCGATTGTAGAGAAAATCTTCAAAAAGGAGGACCAGGCGATTCTCAACCACACGGAAGATGATGGCCTCACTGTAGAGCCTGATACCTATCTTCCTGTTGTGCCTCTGCTTGCTATCAATGGCTGTATTGGTATTGGCACTGGGTTCAGCACGGACATTCCTCCTCATCATCCAATGAGCATTGTTCAGATGCTCAAGGAGCGACTCAGTGGAGCCAAGACATCTCTGAAGGGCCTCACGCTTCAGCCTTGGTGGTTTGGCTTCAGGGGGTCTGTCGCATCGGTCAATGAAGATACATGGATTACCAAGGGTCTCTACACATTTGATGATGTGAGACGGTGTATTACGATTACAGAGCTTCCTGTTGGCACTTGGACAAAGGACTACAAGGTGTATCTGGATGAGCTCGCAGGAGGTGACAAGGCAGGGCTTGGCGATGATGGGAAGCCGATTCTGAAGTCCTTTGATGACCTCTATGATGATGACACTGTGAATTTCATCCTCTACTTCGAAAATGATTACTATGAAGATATCAAGGCCGACCGTGCCGAGTTTGAGAAGCGCTTCAAGCTTACCACTTCATGGCGCCTTACCAACATGACTTGCTTTGATGAGAAGATGCGCATTGTCAAGTATGCCACTGTGGGAGACATGGTGGAGGCCTTCTATGGTCCTCGTCTCACTGCCTATGAGACGCGGCGTCAAACGGAAATGGCTCGGTTGGAGCGGGAGGCCTTGGAGGCAGACGCAAAGGCGCGCTTCCTCAAGGCCATTCTGGACGGCAGTTTAGAGCTGCGCGGAGCGTCCGATGAGGAGATTGTATCAGGCATGCAAATCAATGACCTCCCTCCTCTCTCGAATATGGAGGCGCCTGAGGATGTGGATTCATACGACTACCTACTGCGTCTTCGTATGGACCGTGTGAAGGCTTCCGCAGTGACGGAAGCTGAAAAGGCTGTGATGGCTGCTCGAATGTGCTATGAAACTCTGCGGGATACCACCGCGTCTGCGCTATGGCTCCACGACTTGGAGGAGTTTGAACAGTCATGGCTCTCTATGGAGGTTCACCGCCAATCCGCAGCAAGCAGCGTAGGCGCCCCCAAGAAGAAGCGGACTATCAAGAAGTAATTAGGAAGGTCTTGTATATAAGACATACATTGTGATATAGATACACCATAGGAAACTAAACCAACTATAGAAAGAAGGAAGAGACGCAAAGCCCATTGTCAAAAGACTCGCAGCAATCATATAGATTGCGTCTACAATCAAGATACCTCCAGGATTTTTTATTTTCACATAGCTCTTCATTAAGTCCATAATAGTATTATGTCCTTTGGGTATCAAAGGGACTACAATGTTTCCAAAGAAGATATCATGAGCCATTTGAATGAGAACCGCGATTCCACAGAAGAACCAAGGGTTCCACGCACCTCCAATCCATGACGTAACAATCTGAGTTAGAACTACACCCAATGCGATACTTAATACATCAGCAGTATATGCGGATAGGCCAAATTTATCATACCATGTATTGATAGGTCCTTCTGGCGTAGATGTATAGCGCCACACAAAGAGTCCTGCTGTGTCTACAATGCTAGACGCAGTAAGAATCGGCAAATAGAGATTTGTATCGTGGATGTTGCGAATATCTGGCAACATGTCTACTTTACACAAAGTTGTTATTGCTCCGAAGACGCAAGCACAATTTTCTTTTAGACAAAATTGTTGAAGGGTAAAGACTTCGTTCCAGCAGAACTTAAACTCTGTGGTTGCTGCATCGGCACAGGCATATGACTGATGTCATTCAAGTAGTAATAGTAATGGTCAACAGCACTTAAGATGTGAGGAGCAGACCAATCTACAACTTTCTCGTTCAAATCGGCTATCTGTTGGGGAATGTCAAACGGCAAGTTCCGGGCGTATTGGTAATAAATGGCACGCATGATGATTTTTAATTCATCCACAGACTGGTCATCAATCACATAGCCTTTGGGTTGGCTCTTCTCAAAGACATATCGACGAATGCTATTTTGAAGCGTCTTGATGTTTTCCGGGCTGAAAAACTTTTGGCTTACCGGTGTAACTTCCCAATTCCCACGTAACATGTCCGCTTCAAACCCTTTTTCCGCTGTTGTCTGATATTTATAACCGGGGAAGTCTTCAGGGGCTGGGCCACCGGCAGAGTCTCGCGCGGCTAAATTTACACGTCCGTTTTGGCCCTCATAGGCTACCGGATTGGCTAAGGGGAGTTCAAAGTCTGCGTGGGGGAGCTTTGACATTCTGCTTTCTACTTCAGGCATTCTTTTCGGTAAATCACCGGCTCCGTAAAAATTATTTTCTACTGTCTTGGTATAGAATCAAATGACCTCCATCCCCGCCTTCCTCAAGCAGATCCCTTCTGACTCTCGTAACTTTGTTCCCATCTCCTCCCTCGCCTACCCTGGTGGCATCAACTCCTTGAACACCACCACCGGTGTTCTCGCCACTGCCCTCTGGTCTGGTGACGGTCGCGCTACCGCCGTCGGTGGTGCTGCTGGCGGCACTCGCTACACCTCTTCCATCAACGGTCCTGGTGCTGGCAAGCTCCGTGACATGGGCAAGACCTACCTCTCTGCCTCCCGTGTCTTCCGCAAGGTGCAGCTCATCGTGCCCAACACCCAGACCACCTCCACCTTCGGTGTTGAGGGTAACCAGAACACCTCCCCTAACGTAGACTACCTCACTGGCTACATTGAGCTTGGTTGGGAGGGTGCTGGCACCCCTGCCCCTGTCGCCCGCGCACCTTAAACGTGCGCACTTGGATATTTTCTTGTGCGACGGTCAGATTTTGTGTTTGTATGTGTCTGGATTTCAAACCTCTTTTTTCAACGAATGTGTTCATTGAAAAAAGAAGTAATGGAATTTTCCAAAGTATGACTAGAGCATACATGGAGTTCAACCTTGTTTTATACATTCTCTTCTCAGCTGTTGTGGGCATTGGTGGAACGTATTATCTCATTGAGAGTGACCGAACTTTGGGAGGCTTTTTATACTTTGTTGGTGCAGCACTTATCTTAACCTTCTACGGCTTGCGCTGGTTTAGTGGCGACAGTTTGAAACTATCACAGTTTGACTCTAAGACATGGCCTCCTCTTGTAAATGTGTGTCCCGACTTCCTGAGTGTCTATGAACGCTCAATCCCTGGATCAACAACAAAGGAGAAAATCTGTGTAGACTTGGTGGGAGTGTCTCAGGGGGGTATCCAAAAACTTGTTGACCCTGCCAATGTGGTAAATGATAACTTTGTGTTCAAACTCCATATGGGTAAGAAAGGCGCTGAGCGCATGAAGGCTCTTTGCGATGAGTGCCGTTTGAAGAAAGTGACATGGGAAGGTGTCTACGACGGTGTCTCCTGCACAGCGACAGGTGCTGTTCCCAACGCGGATGGGTCAAAAGACACTTCCGAGGGTGAAAAATGCGATTAAAAGGAATTCATGAGGTCTAGGCAGGAATGGCAACCCCGCCTCCCGTGACTCCTCCCCTTGTGAATTATCTAACGAAAGGTTACGCTGTTTCTGAGCTAACAAAGACTGGACTTTCCATCTTCATCGTTTATTCTGCTCATTATGGAACAACAAAGCTTTACAATATAGTCTGTGTTCCCAATGGTATTTCTGGATTTTTCATGGGATTCGTGACGACTGCCAGTCCTTGGTGTAAATTTCTATTAGAGGTCATGAGCTTAACAGAAAATCAATACAGCACAATTATCCTGCTTGTGTTTTCTCGTCTTCTTTTACAAGGTTTAGGAATCTAAACCAATTTCTAGAGACAAGCCAAGGAATGTGGTCTCCCACTCATATTGAAAAAACAATTTGTCTTCATCCCTCGGCTGAGAGACAAATTGAAAGTTGGTTAGAAAAACCGAGTCATCCTGCTATTTTACTCTATGGAGAACCAGGCGTGGGAAAGACGACTCTTGCGCATAGAAGTCTTCGCAAAAAAGCGCTCAAAATTATTGAATTCAATGCGAGTCACACCCGCTCAGGAACAAGCTTTCGCAAGATTATTTTGCCCTTGTTGAAAGAAGGTGGAATTGTCAATATGTTGGAAACAGGAAAGAAAGGAGGAATTGGTATTATTCTAGATGAAATTGATGGGTTATCCCAAGGAGAAAAAGGAGGATTAAAAGAATTGTTGGATTTTCTCCGGTCTTGGAAACCTACCCATGTCAGCACTCCTTTGATTTTAATTAGCAATACATTGGATTCTAGAAATTTAATTCAGATTTCAAAGCTATGCCTTACAATTGCGATTCAAGAAGCTGACCAGCATCAGGTAGAGCAGTGGCTAGGTCAGCCACTTCAATCAGACGATATGTTGAAGAAAGTTCAAGGTGATTTACGATTGCTTCAGCGACAGGTCGCAGGTCTAGAAGAACCGTGTGAGGTGAGTGAAGTTCCAGAAGGGATTTTACCGATTGCGTGGTGGACATTGTGGACTGAATGGGACCCGTTTGTAGATTTAGATATTGAAAGTCATGAAGCAAATCTAGCAGGTCTTGTTATGATTGAAAATATGAACGATAGAATTCGAGCTTCACTCGGTGATACAGAAGAAGCTTGGAAAGTCTATGGCGATTTGTATAAGGCCTATTGTAAATCAGATAGAGCTGATTTCTGGGCTTTTTTCCATCAATGCTGGAATTTACTTCCTCTTTCTCAAGATTTGAAACTCAAAATTCCAAGTCTTCAACTCGGTCAACATTGTAAAGTTCCAGAAAGTCATCGTGTGCCCAAACCTGATGCGTTACGTTATACACCTGTTTTAACAAAGCAATCTGCTATTTTTAATTCATGGAAGTTCATGTGTGAATTGGCGGATCGCGATGGTGTCCCTGTCCATACCATTCCATCCGTGTGTCATTTAGAAGCCTTGAAACCTGAAGTCAAAGCGGACAAACAACGGCGCTTACGAAATATCGCATTGCAAACCTTGCTAGAGGAAAATTGAGTCCAAGACTTTCATTGTTTGGTTACAATGCGCTTTCCAAATCCATTGATCCGACCCTTTGTTGAAAAAGTCACAGAGAAATCCTTTGACAAAGGACTTCTCTGGGGCATCGTTACAGGTGTCTTTGTAACACACTTGTATTATAAAGATCATTTTATAAAACTAAACTCAAAGCTTAGGTAGTGGAATGCGCATGTTGAAGTTCATCTGGATGGAGTAGGCGCACCACACTGAGCGGATCCTTGCGACCCATACGATAGGCTCTTCCAAGAATCTGTTTTTCTTCTTCATGATTCATCGCATGAAGCAAAATAACATCTGATGCTGCAGTAATATTCATACCCGCCCCAGCTTCTAGAGAATTCAACAACAAGACCTTCGTCTTGCCCGCTTCAAAGGATTTGAGAGTCGCAGCAATGACATCCTTGTTTCCTTTTACTTGCTTCACAGAAATATTCAGTCCCTCAAGTTCAGATGTAATTTGAAGAAATGGATTGTCATACCGACTAAAGACTAAAAACTTTCCATTAGGCTTCTGTTGGAGAAGCTCTAAGAGTTGCTCTGTTTTCTTCAAGGGTTGCGGCCCTGCTGTAGGATCAATCAATTCATTCTTAGCAAGAGGAGCCGTCGCGAGGTTACGCAAGCCACCCGCATGGATATTCGCACGACAGAGAGGACAACTTGGCTGTCTAGTGAGAGAGGTTAGGATACATCCCCCGCAGAAAATACGTGAGCAACAAGGAGTGAGTGTTGGGTTTTGAGGTTCATCAAAACAAATAGGACACATTTCTTCCTTGTAATTCTCAATACGCTCCTTCAGTTGTTTTAATTGCTCTTCCAGACTTGTCATTTTTTCCTTCAACGATTTGAGAGCATTTTCTTTGGCTTGCGGTGTGGCATACTCTAAGGAGGCCTTGAAATCATACGTTTTCTTCAACCGATCCAACTCTTTCATACGATTTTCGCTGACAGCTTTTACCAAGGACATTGGCTCTTCCGCTTTCACGCCCAAATGCTCTAATGCGCTCTGAATATCTCCAGCGTGGAGCAAAGAACGCACATTGTTAGGAATTGCGTGAGACACAACTTGTTGAAGAACAGAAGGCCTACATGTAATATTGCGAATTGTAATCGGTGGGAGTGTAATTGATTCCTTCACAAACTCTTCTGCGCAGCGTAAGACTAACCGCCCTCGTAACTGTGAATTCGAATGTACAAACTCACGGAAAAACGAACCACTTACCATATAATGACGAATATAACTGTAGACCCCATGCGCAGAATTTGTTAATGCGTTTCGCAAAATATCGCGCAACTCTGGCTGAATATTATTGCCTGGGCGCGTGATAATTTCATTCAACATTGTAGCAGTAATATAAATACTTTGATTGGGAAACAGGAGGTTGGCCCAGCTTGCGGAAATTAACCACGAAAAGCGGCTTTCAGGAACGACACGTGTAGATGGAATATGAAGTGTATCAGCTTCATCATAAAAGACACGCTTCCATAAAAACGAACTGGCTTTGACAATTTGCTGTAAATTTCCATATAAGGTGTTACTGACAAGGACAATCTCTGCCTCTTGAATCTTTGTAGCTATCCCTTCTTCATCTAAGATTTTCTTGGTTTGAATTCCTAAAAACTTCAAGGTCGTTTGTTCTTTGATATAGGTCTGCCATTGTCTATACAACGTATGGGGAACAACAATTAAACATCCAATGTCCTTCAATGCGTTACTAAAGGAGTGCTCATGTAAGCAATACATTTGAGACGTTGAATGAGAATCTAACATGGGAATTGAGGGAATTGTTGGGGTATATTTCAATCGCGCAATGTGACCTAGAACCATAAGACTCTTTCCAACACCCACACTATCTCCTAGAAATCCAAACCGACTAAAGACTTTGGCTCCACTCAAATCCATTCCTTTGCTCAACTCAAATTCTCGTTTTTCCATTTCATACAACGCTGCTTTCTGATGGTTGCGCAAGGGCACCTTGATATCTACAGGTTGTTCTACAGTGGGTGAACCAGATCGTAATGAATAGACATAGACATCATTTAAGCATCGTATTGACTTTAATACGGGCTCGTAAGACATTCCTAAATTCCGTATCTGGCAGAGGTTTAGGCATTTGCAAAAAACTCTAGCAACTCTTTTTCTCGTGGTTCTTTCAGAAAGTCTTTGAGCTTCAACTCCGTTTTTTTGATATAAGGATTTTCTTGCTCCCTCAGTTTTTTCTTATCAAAGGTATTGTCTGAGTGGGACATGACAAGCATAACTTTGAAAGGGTCTAATTGAATCATTTTATTCTTATAATCATCTAGGAAACTTCTTTCTTCTGAGTGAGTAACATCCTCATCATACCGATGTGTCTTCGCATAGCTGGATCTCCATGCCATTGTGCCATTGGTTGCATGATTGGGATTGTAGGGGCCCAACTTGTATATTTTCTGAATGTCTGAATAATACATGTAGATTTCAGACGCCCCGCACAGTTCAATGGCAGTATTTTTTCTATCATTCAATGCGTTGACCACTGCACTTACACGACAAGGAGGGTAATAATCATCATCATCCATTGCCACTATAATTGATCCCTTTGCTTCATCATTCAACCTATTGCGTTTCGCACCAATCGTGAGTTTTTCGTCTAACAAAATATAGCGAAGATTTGGAATTCGCTTTGCTGCTTCATCAAACAAATCCTTTACTTCTTCTTGTCCATCATCGAGGACAATCCATTCCATTCTGTCTTTCTTATAATCCTGGTTCTCTACCATTTGAATCAAATGAGGAATAAAACGTCGACGATTGTAAGTCGGTGTTACAATTGTCACAAACGGTAAGAGTTTTTTACTTTGTGTGCTCATATCTACCTACTTAGTTCCATATAGGTTTAAGTTAGACGAGTGTTTTCAAGGAGTCTATCGCATCTTTCAGAGTGGATTTGTGTATGCCCAGCAAAGACGATTTCAAATTGGAAATCGTTGCGTCGAATGCCCCTGGGTCCATGTTCAACATAGACGGATCCAGTTGTTTTCCAACAGCTAACGCTGCTTCCATTTCATACGCAAATCTCTTCTTTTCAGCCAATCCATCATACAAATTCGCATCATAATGGATTATAGACAAATACCAAGGAATCTTTTGTGTTTTGGATCCTTCAATAATGGGAAGCAAAGCAAAGAGAACTGGGGCGTTCATGTAATCCATCATAGGTCCAGAGGGCTCTAAAGTAAACACATTCCCCCAATTGATAGCACTAAACGCTCTAAAAAAATAGTAAAACATGAGTAAAAACGGGAACAACGGTATCATGCCTACGTGGCACATAATAAATGTCCAAAGGAAAAAGAAGATACGAAATAAGGGTCCTCGCCCAATCATATCATTCGCAACAATCATGGATAAGAGAACACTAAATACATAGGGCCATACAGTTCCAAATCCAATATTAAAATATTCATAGACATGACCCATAAGACGTGGTAATTTAAATGTATCTTCATCCGCAAGCTCTTTTTGTTCAACTTGGTTTTTGTAATCATTAAACTGTGTTTCATTAATTCCTTGTAAGAGAGTCAGCTGTGAGTTTGATGCTTCAAAGCCTTCCTTCAAATCCTCAAAGTTTTCAGGAATTTTTTTCTGAATGTCCATGAACTGTGTATTGAAGGTATCACGCTTTGCGACAATATCAGCAGGTGTTTGTCTATTGATACCCTTAATGTAATCTTCAGAGGATTGTTTCAACTTCAGAAGTTCATTTCGTTGCTGATTGGGAATTTTTGTATCTTTGTCTTTCAAGAATAAATCCAAAAACGCAGGAACACGCTCCACTTCTTGAACAATCTTGTTTGCGCTTGTGATGCTCTCCCATTGTGTTTTCATTTCAGTGGATTTTTGCGTATAATCCCCTGCTGCCAACCCTCCATTCTTACCGACCCAATTCTCCCATTCCGTAATTCTCGCTAAAGAGTTTGTTGTATAATAGTCTGATGCTTGATTTGCAGCAAGAAGTTTATCTCTAGCATTCCGATAGCCCTGAATCTGTTTCTTAATATCGTCTACAGCACCCACAGCCTTCTCATTTTGTTCATCATAGGATTGGCTGGCTTTTTCGTTGTATGTAAGGTTGAAAAAGGCCCGATTTATAGATTCAAGGAATCCCATCTGCTACTTGGAACAATGAAAACCCGGAGCAAATTCTATCCCCCTGACTAGAGAGAATGCCGACAAAGACCCGAAAGTCCAAAGGCGTCAGCCGCAAGAGTGGTGACTATATTGTCGCAATTCCCTCCTACAAACGAACAGAAGGTCTCAAAGAAAAAACCTTGGCCGTGCTGAAGCACTATAACATCCCACCCTCCAAAATCTATATTTTCGTGGCAGACAAAGAGGAAGAGGAGAATTACCGGAATGCTCTAGAGCAAGGAACTTATCATAAGATTATTGTGGCCGTCAAAGGCTTGTCTCAAGCACGAAACTTTATTGCTGAGTATTTCCCCATTGGAAAGAAAATTGTCTACTTTGATGATGATGTAAAAGGGTTTATTGAATTTGATGAGACAAAACCTCGTCATGAAAAACCATTGGTTTCGTTAGAAAAAGTAATCCAACGAGGGTTTGCGGAGTGCGTCAAGCATGGCTGTCGTTTCTGGGGTGCCTATCCGTCTGCGAATGGATTCTTTATGAAAGACACCGTAAGCACAGATTTGAAATTTATCCAAGGATGTTTCTTTGGTATTTTCAATCCTGGAAGCAAAGAACTTCATTTGCCAGGCAATGGTGAGAAGGAAGATTACTATCGCACACTCCGCATGTATCAACTAGATGGGTGCGTTGTGCGGTTGAATTATGTGGCCCCTAAGACATCCGTCTATGGCACTCCTGGAGGGCTCCAAGCCAATCCTGATAGAGCGAAACGAGAAAAAGAGATGGTCGAGTTATTGATGAAAGAATTTCCTGACTGGGTTCAGCTCAATCCTAGACGAAAATCTGGATTTATGGAAATCAGAATTAAAGATACACGAAAACAAAAGAAAGACGATTAGAGAGCATATTTGAGTCCTCCCATACCACCTGCCACTTCAAACCAGTTGAGATTCTCCACATAAATTGTCAAGTCATACACGTAATTCGTATTCGTTGGCAACGCATAGAAATCCACTTCTACCTGGAAGTTCTTTACACGGGATGTATTAAGAGAGCCTGAGGGTTGTGTATCAGGAGAATGAAGTGTGAAATTGTAAACAGGAATTTTAGTTCCAGGACGACCATTGAGAGTCTTCCAAGGAATAATTTTCGTGAAGAAATCAATTGGTTTTTCTTCTTGAATTTCATTGCCATCACAAATCACACGCAAACTCCGTAAAATTCCTTCTTGTCCAGTTGGAATTAAGAGACCACTGGAATTGGCCTTTGTATTCAAGGGTGTTAATCCAGGAGTAGGAGCAAAGGGTGGTGTCGGATAATTCCACCAATTGCTAAAATTCGCAACATCATTGCGATACTGAAGACTATCTGAACGCCGCTGAATAAATATCATACGTGTCACAGGGTTGTGGGTGTAGAGGTCAAGAATTTGACGTGTGTAAAGTCCAGGGAACGGATAGGGTGTAATTTGCTGCATCAGGTAAGACAAGGGCTGGGTCGCAAAAATCTTTCGTTCTTGCTCAGGCAAATAAACATACGTACATTGAATTCTAGGATTCAAGAACCATTGATTTAAAGCAGGGATAGACGCACCCACGTCTGTCGCAAAGTATCTCCATTCTGCCTGTTGTTCATTGGAGGAAACATATTCAGGTTGATTTAATTGGATTTCCTCTGTGGAAGCTGCCATTTGATACAGAGGACTGACGCGATACCCTGACACATCTAGCACTGTATAGAGGTTTTCAATAGAGTTGAGAGTAATCTGAACTTCACAGTCATGATATTGGAGGCCAATAAGAGGTAGGGCGAGGCTAGACGCATCTGAAAACCAAAATCCAAGGGGGACACTAATCTCTTGTCCAAAAATAGAAGGACGATTTGTTTGCGCACCCAATGGAAGAGTTGCGTTCTGAAAGACACTCGGATATCCTACCTGATTTGTGCCGCCCGCAAAGACACCCTCTGCGGGATTGGTTAATTCATTGGTATCTCCCACAAGTGTTCTCCATTTTTCAAAACTCGTGTTATCAAAATCCAACATGGCTCTTGCCATTAAATAGGTTCCATCCACTTCTTGGATTTTCTGCCCGCCGACATAAAATCCTGCTCTCTGAATGATAGATGCGCCAAGAAATCGGACCCACTGA
>Ga0247840_10003320_pt1 | contig 27325 bp, 16 predicted proteins | sample LaCruzMarch2015__FD_192404 | JGI IMG/M metagenome (GOLD analysis project Ga0247840, IMG submission 192404) | Freshwater microbial communities from meromictic Lake La Cruz, Castile-La Mancha, Spain - LaCruzMarch2015_17m | ecosystem: Environmental > Aquatic > Freshwater > Lake | place: Spain...
AAAAACAAAATAGAGATATTTTAAAATCATTAAAACAAGCTATTGAATGAAAGTTTTATTTCTGTTTAAATTAAAAAAATCATACTAAAAATTAGTATGATTTTTTCGTTGCTGAGTAGTTACACATATTCTTTATTTGATTTATAAAATCTTTTATCTATAATATTAAATAGTTAGCTATTTTATTTATTTATTATTGATTTATGAAAAATAAGAGATTAATAGAATTAAAAAAAATCCCTCTTATAATGAGTATTATATTCTGAATAATATTTTATATATTGTTACTTAAATATTATAATAAAGAAGCAAATATCTCAAATTTTAATTATAAAGAATTTTATTTAAAGTATAGCTTGTATTCTCCTATTGTTTTTTGAATATTAAGTTTAATTTTTTTCTATTTATTGTCATTTATTAAATTCATATTAAGATTAAATTATTTATGAGTAACCATATTAATATACATATTAACTTACTCATTTTTTTTGTGATTAGGAGTTGATTTAATATATTTTGAATCGAGAATTGCCGAATTTGCAAATGTAATAATAGAAACATTTTCTTTACCACTAATAATTAGTTCAAGCATAATGCTTTTGATTATTATTTTGCTATCATTAAAAAAGATAAAACTAAAACAATAATTTATTTTCAATATATATTTTATGAAAAATTTAAAACAAATAGTTAAAATAACTTCAATATCTCTTTGCTTCTCTTTTTTACTATCATCTTGTAGTTTATTGGAAAACATCTGATGAATGATGTGTGGTTTAGCACCAGAATCAGACCATTGTTTCCAATTTATAGCAGTTCAATCATCTTCTCCAGATGCTTGTGAAAATATTAAATGAACTTCTTTTAAAAAATGATGATCAAATCCACCAAAAGATAAATGTTATATGCAAATAGCGATAAATACTTGAGATGAGTCTGTATGTAATAATGTAAAATGATGAATAATGTCATATACAAAAGAAGAGTGTCAATGAGAAACAAGAATAAAAGTACTGAAGACAGTTGATGAACAACTAAATGAAATAAATAAAGAAATTGAATATTCAGTAGGTGCAGAAACAGAAAAATTACTGAAGCAGAAAAATGAATTACAAGCTAAATTAAAGGCTTCATTTGATAAATTACCAGAATCAGAAAAATCAGCATATTATACAAAGAAAAAAGATGAAATATTACAATTTATTTATGACGAAGATTTAAAACAACAAATTGCTCATAGTTACTCAGAATTTAGATCAAAACATCAAGATGATGTCTTGGCCCAACTAGAATGATTAAAAAAAATTACAGAAACAGAAAAAACAGCAAAAGAATTAGATGTAAATGCAAATACACTTGTTGACACGGTAAAAAATACATTGGTGGACATGGTAAATAATGAAAAAGACGCTATTTTGGATGAGGCTAAAGAAAAATTATTAGAAGAAGCATATAAAAAATCTGGAACAAATATGAAATATATGCTTGATAAAATGGGTTCTCTAAAAGAAAGTTATGATAAAGGAACAGAATATTATGAAGCTGCAAATGAAAAATATGAAAAATTAAAAGCAACTTACGAGAAAATGAAAGATATAGAAGACAGATTGAATAAAGTAGAATTGTTGTGAAAACAAGGTAAATTAGATGCCTGAAAAGTAGAAGTATTAAAGTGAAGTATATTATTATGAGAAGGACTAGAGTATGTAACATGATATGTTCCAGTTTTTTGAAGCACGATTTCAACTGTTACAAAAGAAACATTCTGAGTAGTAAATAAGTTTGCTACGGGAAGAGCTATAAGAACAACATCAATTGATAAATGTATAAATGATCCCGAGCATTGTGATACTGATTGAATAAGTGGGTATTAAAAAAAACAAGAAAATAAAATTTTCTTGTTTTTTTAACCAACTGTTTGAGTAATTTTTAAAATAGCTCATAGTATTGCATAGGCAAACCATAAAACGAATACAGAAGCTATCATTATAGCAACTGGCTCAACCCATTTTGTAAGATTTGAAAGTGAATAATCTACTTCTTTTGTATATTGAGCATTTATCTTTTTTGAAATAGATTCAATATTTGCTGTCCTTTCTCAAACAGATAACATTTGAGTATAGTCAGCTGGAAAATATATTTTTTCAGGATCTACTGATTCCATTGCTTTTACAAGTTGCTCACCAGAAGAAACTTTTATAACTATATCTTCAAATAATGATTCATAAACAGAATTATTAGTGGATTTTCAAACCAATTTTAAAGTCTTTATAATACTAACCCCCGATCATATTAGATTTCAAAGAGTAGATGCAATATTCGATAAAATATAATTTCTATAAACTTTTCATATCAAAGGTAATCAAAAAAGAAAATCATCTATTGCTCTTCTTCCTGAATCTGTGTTTTTATATCAAACAATAAACAAAATAATTGATAAAAAAATTAATATCAATAATCAAAAATTTGAAATTATAAAATCAGAAAAAGATATTAATAATTTTGTAGACATAGGTAATTCAACTGATGCTGAATCAAACAATGGTTTTATTTCTGGAATAACGAATGTTAAAACAATAAATAAAGCTAAAATTAAAAATAAAAATATAATAGCAGGATAAGTTAATGATCCTTTAATTTTACTTCTTAATTCATGAACTTTTTTTAAATCATCGCTTATTTTAAGTAAAGAACCAGATAGTCTTCATGTTGATTCTCCCGCTTCTATTATAGAAACTTCTGTACTTGTAAAAATATCGGGTATTTTTTTCATTGATTTTGAAATTGAATCACCTGAAGTTATAAATATAATTAATTCCTTTATTTTTTGCTTAAAATAAACACTAGAAATTTTTGTTTCCACTGTAGACAAACTTTCTACAATTGAAACTCATCAATCTATCATTACTGATAAGTATTCATAAAAGTTATATTTTTCAACAATAGATACTTTTTTAAATAGTACGAAATCAGTATTAAAGGCATCTAATTTTTTATCTTTTTCCATATTTTTATTTTCCATATTTTTATTAAACTATAAATTATTATTTATGTAATATTACAAGAGGTAATGATACATTAAAATTTCAAGAATTATCTCAATAAGGGAAATTGAATGAATTTATATAAAACTTATACTTAGAGGTATCTGATATAAATATATTTATTATTTCCTTTAATCTTTCTTCATTTGGTAATCTCAAACTTATATTTATTAATGATTGATTAAATCATAATTCGGTTTTTACTGGATCTGAAATAGTTATATTTTTTACGGTAGAAACACCATTTATATCATTAGTTCTTTCTATTGAAGAGTAAATGAAATCTATAATTTCATCTTCTTTTATTTCTATATTATACTTATCAATAAGTTTTTGAGAATTAACTAAACTATTTTTTAGTGTATTTAATTCTCAAAGTCTTGTATTTTTTTCATCCAACGTATTTGAATGAGTTTCGATTAAATCTAAATTTTCATATATTGAAATTACCTGACCTTTTGTAAATAAAAAAACTACAAATAATCAAATCAAGACTATTGAATAAGATATAAACTTATTATTATTATTATATATTGACATATTTTTATATTATTAATTTAAATTATTTAATTTTAAAATTTACATTAAATTTAATTTCATCAGAACCAAGAAAATCATTAACAAATCATAAATCGAATATTGCATCATTATCAGATCTATATTTTTTTATAAAGTTTCTTGCTTTCAAAAATGCTATTCAATTATTATCTGAAATTGTAGTTACTTCTGACTTTAAAACTCAATTTGATAATTCAAATCCATAAAAATTTATATCATATTTACTTTTTAATAAATTTAAATGATTTATGAAGTCTGAAACATGATTAATAGATTCATAAGAACTTAGAACAGTTTTATTTGTTTCTAATAAAGAATAAATCTGAATATTTTTATCATTCTCAACTTCTTTTATACTAGATTCTACTATTCTTATATTTTCTAATTTATCATTAATACTAGAAACCAAATAATTATTATATAAATATAATATTATTGTCCCTAGCACAATAAATGATAAAAATAAAATACTTGTAAAATAAGCATATTTAGGTTTTTTACTTAATAACTTTACATCTTCCATAAATTTTTGTTAAAATATATATAATAATATAGTACCATACTAAAATAATATAATCAAAAAAAATAGATTGACTTTTTATAGAAAGTCAATCTAATCTATTTATCCTACATTTAGTACATCAATTACAAAATTAATAATCGGCCATGCCATGAATATTATTACTAATCAAATAATGGAATATATAATCATTTGTTTAGACTTCTTGGTCTTTTCTTCATCTCATACAGATATTAATACTGTAAATCAGGCATAAATGATTATAAGTGTTGCAACTAATGCTAGAAAACTAAGTATATATTTAACTATATCCTGAATATATTGAGATGCTTTTTTTTCATTTTCAACTGCCTCAATATCTTTCACAGCCTCTATTCATTGAATTACTCAACATTCTCAATCATCATTACAATATGGTATTTCTTCATTAGAATTATCAAAAAGTGAATTCGATCAATTACAAATATTTAATGAAAAAGTAAAAAGAAATATAAAAAAGGTAATAAAAAATAATGTATACTTCATATAAATTGTATTAATTTTAAAAAACTACTACATAGATTATAAAAAATATTTTCATAAAATCAAAAAATAAATAAACTAATGGTCTACATATAAAAATTAACTAAAATACAATATGATTATTAAAAATATTATTACTTTCATAATTCTTATAGTTTTTACATATTTTTCATACTTCTTAGCTTGATTTTATTGAATAATGGATTTTATCTTATCATTAACTTTTTATACTTTAATATTTTATTTTTTCCACTATTTATGGTCTAAAAGAAAAAAAAGAAAATCTATGTCTTTTTGAGAATTTATTAATTATTTTCTAAATAGAATTAGTGTTCTTTTAGTAGTTCTTACAATAATTATTTGAGGACTAGCATATTTATTAAACGAAGTATTCCCTGCTCCTATGCCTGAATATACAATTACAAATTGAGAAAAAACTGTGAAATTTCAAGCTATGAGTCATATATGAACATCTTCATTTTATAATCAAGTTGTTAAAAATCTTACTAATTATAAAAAAGAGTGAGGAGTTTATTTTTATGAATGAGTAAAACCATGAACTGATGAAAATTTAATAAAATTCAACAAAGCCATTTGATTACAATTTGATAACGATTTATATAAAAATTTTTCTAAACTATATTGAGTAACAAATCAAGATAATAATATTTTTATGTGACTTGTAAATGATTCAGATTTCAATGTAGATTTAAATATGGATGAAATCGTTAAACTCTATGAAATAAAAATGAGTGCAAAACCGCAGTGAGAAAGAGAATTTAAAAACAAATTACCTCTTAATGCAAATAAAATAATATTAGATAGCTTAGCTTGATTAAATGATAATCAATTAAAAATTTTGGTCTATATAAATCAAGCTATTTTAAACTTTATTATATCAAGCGAAGGTACACAAAATTTTTTAACTGATAATTTTGCCAATAAAGATTTATTTGATGTAATTCTTGGAGAAAGGAATATAAATTTATCAAATGAAATAATTAATTCAAAATATGATAAAATTTATATTACTTATTGATTATTACACTTTAAATGAGTATTAAAATTATTACAAGAAAAAGATTCAAAATGGCAAATTATTACAACTACAAATCTTTACCCAATAAAAGATTAAATAATAATTTTCAAAAAAAGAGATAAAAATTATCTCTTTTTTTAGTCTATACTACTTTAGTAATTCTTCAAATACTGATTTTTTATCTAATTTTTCCCAGCTAACATCGTCTCTACCAAAATGTCATCCTGTAGCAGTTTTTCTATATATTGGCTTTTTTAAATCAAGAGTTTTTATTATTCAAGCAGGAGTTAAATCAAAATTATTCTCTATAACTTCAATAATTGACTCTATACTTACTTTTTGAGTATCAAATGTATTTACATAAATACTTACTGGTTTTGCTACTCATATAGCATATCAAAGCTGTACTTCACATTTATCACATATTCATGAAGCAACTATATTTTTTGCAATATACCTAGCAATATAAGCACCACTTCTATCAACCTTTGATGGATCTTTTCATGAAAAAGCTCATCAACCATGTCTACCTAATCAACCATAAGTATCTACAATTATTTTTCTACCCGTTAGTCAACAATCTCATTTTGGTCCCCCTATTACAAATCTTCCCGTAGGATTAATATGTATCTTTGTATTTTCATCCAATAAATCTCAAATAACTGGTTTAATAATTTCTTCTAATATTCACTTTCTTAATTCATCCAAAGAAACACTATCCTTATGTTGATTAGATATTACAATAGTATCTACTCTTTTTGGCTTATGATTTTCAAATTCAATTGTTACTTGTGATTTAGCATCTGGTAGTAAATAATCTAGAATTTTATTTTTTCTTACTTCCTCAGCTTTTTTTATAAGTTTATGTGCTAGAGATATAGATATTGGTAAAAAATTTTCTGTTTCATTTGTAGCATAACCAAACATTATTCATTGATCACCTGCTCATCATATATCTACTCACTGAGCTATATCTGGTGATTGTGAATTAATAAGTATTTGTACAGAAACATCATCAGCGCTAAATCAAGCCTCTAAGCTATCATATCATATTTCCTTTACTACTTTTCTTGCTACTTCTTGGAAATTTACCCTAGCTTTTGTAGTAATTTCTCAACTTATTATAATCGTACCCGTTGTAACTAAACATTCACAAGCAACTCTAGAATTTTCATCTTCTTCTAAACAAGCATCAAGTATGGCATCACTAATTTGGTCACACATTTTATCAGGGTGTCCTTCCGAAACAGATTCAGAAGTAATCAAATATTTCATAATAATTAACATTAAAAAAATATACTTCCCTTATTATAGAAAGCATATTTTATGAAAATTATATACAACTTGATTTTTAACTTTTGTAAGAAAAAAAGTCTCAAAAAGACAAAGAAATAACAATTTTTATAATATATCTTTCCCTAAAAAAGGGTAGGATGTAGCACCTTATCAATAGATAGGTTGCTGGAGTAATAATAACGGGCCTATTCCCTTTTACTCACTCTTGATATTTATCAAGTAATAATATTATATATATAATTATTATTTTACAAATTTTTTATTAAAATATAAAGTTATTCATTTTTAAAATTTCTCCCTTTTTTAAAGGGAGTCTCCGCAGGAGGAGGGGGTAGAAATTATATTCCACCTCATATTTTTTGATTTTTAAATTTAATTATGATAAAATAACTTAAATAATATTAACTATTCTATATGTTAAGTGATTTTTTTAATAACAGATTATTAAAAATAAAGTGAGAATATGTGATTCCTGATGAAGACAAAAACACTTTATTCGAAAAAACTGATACTTATCTATGATTATTTGCTAATTATACAATAATATTTTTTATTGTATTATCATTGATTTTGGTATGTTTAGACACAATACCAAGTATTAATGAGAATTATAAAAGTATAATATTTACTCTTGATTTAATAATTTCTTCTGTATTTCTAATTGAATATATATACAGATGGTATAATTCAGATGAAAAGATTAAATTTCCATTTAAACTTATGAATTTTTTTGATTTATTATCATTTTTACCATTTTTTATTTTAATTATATTAAATGGAATATGATCATATTACATCTTTGCATTATTTAGAATTTTCAAAGTATTTAGAATTTTTGAATTGATAGAAAGAATCCCTATAATATCAAAGTTAGTAAATGGTATAAATAAACATAAAACAGAATATTTAGCTGCAATTTTTCTAATACTTATTATATTAACAATATTTTCTACTTTTGTATACTTCATCGAACTAAAATGGTGAAACAAAGAACTTTTTAATTCAATACCTACTACTTTTCGGTGGGCAGTAGTTACTATGACAACCACTGGATATTGAGACATGATACCAGCTAGTGTTTTATGAAAAATAATAGCAAGTATGTTAATGTTTTTATGACCAATTTTGATTGCAATATTATCTTCAATTACAGTAATAGTATTTTTAGATTCTACTAACATGATTGATTTAAACAAAAAACTTCTGATATGTAAAAAATGTTTTAGACCAAATCAAAAAAATTCAAAATATTGTAATAATTGTTGAAATAAAATATAAAATTATTTAGTAAATAAAAAAAAATAGTTATATTAATAATATTACTAAATAATTAATAAAAAATGAATACAGAAAAAACAATTATATTTTTTGATACTGAAACAACTGGAATATTAAAAAATGATTATTGAGACATAGTATCAAATGGAGATATGATTCAACTAGCATATAGAAAATATGTAAATTGAGCTAAAACAGATAAAAATGTTTTTTTTAATACTGATATTGAAATAGATGTTTGAGCAATGGCAATTCATGGAATATACAAAAAACTACTTTTAGAAAAATCTAAATGAAAATATTTAGATGATGAAATGAGAAAAGAATTATCAAATATTTTTAATAATTGAATTTGTGTTGCTCACAATTTAGATTTTGATTTAGAAGTATTTAACCAATCAAATATTAGTTATTCAGATAATCTCATTGATACTTTAAAAGTTGCAAAAGTATTGCTTTCTGAATGAGTATTGATAAACAATAATTGAAAAATTCCTGAATATGTAAATTTACAATATTTGAGATATTTTTTTGAATTATATGAAATAAATGATTCTGATTGAAATAGTGAAAACACAACTGCTCATGATGCTTTTTGAGATGTTGTCGTACTTGAAAATGTATTTTATGAACTTTTCAAAATAATAAAAAATAAACTTAATAGTTCTGATAATGAAGTATTAGAAATAATGCAAGAAATGACGAAAAAAGAATTTACACTTATAGAAACAATGAGACTATGAAAATATAGATGAAAAACATTTGAAGAAGTTGCAAAAAAAGATAGATGATATCTAGAATGGATAGTCTCTGCAGACTTTACTCCAGATATAAAATACACATGCCAAGTTTGGTTATGAGAAATAGAAGATAAAAAATTTTTTAGCTAACCTCTCTCTTGTATTCTCTCCCCTTATCAGGGGGAAGAGGCGACAAATTTCTCAGTAAAAAAGCTAATGAATATTAGCTTTTTTTATTCCCTATAAAATATACTACTAACATATAAATATCCTCATATAAAATATATAAACATAACTATTGTAAAACCTAAAGTCATGGCTATATCAAAAAATAAATGTAGCAATATACTTATTAATAATCAAAATGAAAATATCTTTAGGTATGGCAAACTTAAGTCTTTTTCTCTATACATGAGTAATGCTCTAGAAAAGTAATAGGCTACTACACTACTTGATAAAACATGTACAATTACAGAAAATACTGATCTTAATAAATAAATTTTTATTAATTCTGATGTCAATCAACTAGATATATAATAATTATACAAATATAAAATATTTTCTATAAGACTAAATCATAAAGCTATAAATATAGCATATAAAACTCAATCTTTTACAGTTTTTATATGTAAAACACTTGATTGTAAGAAATTAAAATGTTTACTTGATTCTTCTATAAATGCTACCAATAAATAATAAAATATTATAAGTTTAAATGAATCAAAGACTATATTTCAAAAAGATATAGAATTTGAAATAGTTATATCAACTTTTGAAAATAACAAATTCAAAATAAAAACAAATATAGTTAATAATAAAATGAAAAATAAAAAAACTAATGTATTTTTCAAATATATTTTAATAATTTCTTTAAACTTATTTATAAATCCTCAAAATAATAAAGATAAAAAAATTATAATTATTAAAAATAAACTTAGAGATAATCAGAACTCTAAACTAGTAATAAATCATTTTATTTCATAAATATAATAAAAAATATTTATATACTCAAACTTTAGTAATTCTAATATTTTATCTAAATATAAAATAGGTATTACAGATAAAGCTCATCATAATATTCAAACAAAAAATCTTTTTTTGTTTATTGGATTATCATCAATATATGAAAAAATATAAGCCCATATAACTATCGGAAAAAAAGAAATCATTGCTAATATTATGTATATGAGTATGTCTTTAACCATAAAAAAATTACTATAATAATTAAATTATAGTAATTATATGTATTTTTTTTAAAAGTATAGAAAAAGTATTTTAATGGTGATAATTCACTCATTTTTTTATACAACTTGCTCTATAGATTTGTTCCATTAACATCATTATAGCCTGAGAATGAGGAAAAGTCATCGGAGAAAAAGATATTCTCAAATCTATATTGTTTTTTATTATTTCATAATTTACTCAATAAGCTCACCCGATAATAAACACTATATTTCAATACTTCATTTGTTTATCTTCTATTAAATCAAATAATTCCATAGTGGACAATTGTTTTGATTCAATAAATAAAAGTACTTTATATCACTTTTCTTTTTCTAACACATTTAATAATTCTTTAGATTCTTCATCAATAATTTCCTTTGATTCTTTTCTCTTTGAAGGTTTTAACTTCAAAAAATCTACTTGTTTTCAAAGTCTTTTTTGAAATTCCTTAATAGGCTCTTCATAATGCTTAAAAGAATCAACAAAACTGATTATTTTTATCATAATTGTGTATAAAATTGTAGCCTCTCTCTGGTCTATCTTTTTGGTCTACTCCTTTCTCCCTTGGGGGGAAAGGTTGGGATAGGGGGGATTATAAGGGAAAGGATTTATGCAGCAAGGTGGTATCCTAGGACAGGTTATGGTTACTTTTAAAATTTTACAAGTTGAGATTCTTCTCATCTTAAAGTAACTTCAAAACCTCATTGTTCTACTGTTTTTGGTGATATTACTATTCTTGTAGGTATTCAAAACAATTCACAATCACCTGCTTTTTGTCAAAATCAGATTTTTTTCCCCATTCTATCATCTAGAATCACAGTTTTTCACTTTTCTTCCAATTTTTTTGCCATTTCATTAGCTTTTTCTAGGTTTTCTTCTCAAATAACTATTATATAACAATCAGCTGGAGCTAAATTTTCTGGCCAAGCTATTCAATTTTCAGTCATATTATATTCTGCAATTACTCACATCAATCTAGAAATTCAAATACCATAACATCACATCAAAACATCTTGTTCATGATTATTTTCATCAAGCATTTTTATTCAAAAAGGCTTAGTATATTTTGTTTCAAGAGGAAAGATATTTCATACTTCAGATCATTTTTCTACTCTATAAACATTTCAAGAAGTAGGATTTTTATCTCCTAATTTCGCATCCTTGAAATCATAAAATCTTTCTGGTAATTCTAAATCTCTTCCAAAATTCACATTTATTGAATGATGAAAATCTTTATTTGTTCATGTTTCAAAATTTGTTAATCATTTTATAGAATCATCTAAATATAATTCTATCCCTGTAGGTAAATTAATTATTCAAGCAAATCATATCTTTGTTCAAATTATTTCCTTAACCTTTTCTTCACTAGCTAATTCTAAAGATTTACATCAAACTATTTTTCTAAGTTTAAGTGTATTTACATCATAATCACCTCTCAAACTAGCAACTACAAATCTATTATCATCAGTAGTAAAAAACATAGTTTTTGTTGTTTTTATAATTGGAACATTTAAAAACTTTTCCAAAGCATCTACTCAAATAATATTTTCATCATGTTTTATATCTTTCTTTTCAAATAATTCATTATCTGAAACATTACTTATTCAAACAATAGCAGGAGTAACTTCTTGATTATAAGTAATAAGTAATTCATCATCTATATATATATAATCTTCTCAAATAGGTAAAACAACCTGAAATTCATGAGAAAATTTATCAGTAAAACATCATCCATCAGCAATAGCAATATATGTATCTTTTAGTAGTCATAATCTATCAAATATTCTCATATATACTTTTTTCATTCATTCATAATATTCTTCAAATTCCTCATTTGATATATGAAATGAATAAGCATCTTTCATAATAAATTCTCTACCTCTTAAAAGTCATGATTTTGCTCTTTTTTCATTCCTAAATTTTGTTTGGAATTGATAAGCACATACTCAAGAATCTTTATATGAATTAATAAATTCTCATATTAAAGGGGTAACAATTTCTTCATGTGTACAATTTAATCAATATTCTTTTCATTCAGTTCAAGTAGGAAGATGAAAAAAAACATCAATAGAATCCCATCTGCCTGTCTTATCCCATAATTCTCTTGGCGAAAGTGAAGACATTAAAATTTCAGTTGCTCAGTAATCATCCATTTCTTCTCTAACAACATTTTCTATTTTTCTTAATACTTTTAATCAAAGTGTAGTATAATTATAAACTCAAGCCATAGTTTGTCTAATAAAACCCGCCTGAAGTAGTATACTAGTAGAAATATTATCACTTATCTTTGGTCTTGATTTAAGTGTTTTAATCGGAAATGTAGATAATCTTATCATTTTTATTATGTTAATTATTAAAATATTACACAAAAAACTCCCTAATTTTTAGGGAGTTTTATTTTTATATTTTTTTGAGCTAAACATATTTATAACAAAATATTCAAACAAAATAAACATCCCTAATTATTAGGGTTTAGGGGTTGCAGGAAAATAAATATTGTTTCTTTCATATATATTATTTAATAAAATATGTATAGATACACTACACCTATTTTATACTTTGTCAAATTTTTTCTAATTATTTTTAAGAGCTATAATAAAGTAACTAAAATAAAATATCAATTTTAGAATAATCTATATTTTAATGAATTAAAATTTAGATTATTCCCAATTTAGATTATTTTTCTTGTTAATTTTAATTTTTATGATATATTCTTTTTGTATATTATTATTTAATTTTTAAAGTATGTTAAAATCGATAGTATGAAATGGTCTAAAGAAATGGTTTTTTATATTTTTCTTTTTTCTTATCATAACTGAACTAGTTATTTTTATTGAATGAGTATTTTCTGCATGAGTAGATAGTCCTATTGCACATTGGAATTTTGAGGAATGAACATGAAGCATCTCTTGAGATATTTCTGGAAACTTTTTTACTGGTAGTTTAATTAACTCACCAACATGGACAACTGATTCTGCAGTAGGATCAAAAGCTATTAACTTTTCTGGTACTAATAGCGGAACAAACCAATATATTGATATTGCTCATAATAATGCTTTAATACCAAGCTCTCTAAGTATTTCTGCATGGATAAAATTGGAAACAGATCCTACATCAAACGAAATGATAATAAAGAAGAATAACTCTATTTCTCCTGATTATACTGCTTGGAAACTTTATGTAAATACTGCAAAAAAAATAATGTTTCAAATTTATGATGGAACAACATTATATAGTATTGATTCAGATTCTGTTATTTCTTTGGATTCTTGGTATCATGTAGTAGCTATTCTTAACGGAACATGAACTACTTCTTTATATATAAATAATATAGAACAATCAAATCATGCTACTTGAGCATCTATAACAACTTTGAGTCCTTGATTACTTCGTATATGAGCGGGTAATCAATCAACTAATCAATTTCATGGTTCTATTGATGATGTTAGATTATATAATGAATGACTTACGGGTTCAGATGTATCTGTATTATATTCTCTTTGATGAACTGGTCCTGAAATAGAGTGATTAACTCTTCCAACTACTCCTAGAGATTGGGTTGAAGACCAGCCAACAACTAGTAGAATTACAACTCAATTAAACACTAATATTGACGATCGTCCATTTCCAAGGGTAAGTCTTGGTCCAGTAATGAGCAATTTAAATGCACAACAGCTTTCAAAATACGACCTTGTTGCTGGAAAACCTTCTAGATTCAGTTCTTTTGCAACGGCACAGACTATCAATTCTAATATGCATGTTTTGAGAATATTAGCTCCGCAGGCATATCAAGGTTGGGATGATCCAGCTTGTTCAGGAAGAAACGGTATACCTTTTGACAATACAGCAGAAGCAACTTCAAATTGTAACATATTTGCATGACATTGGCTTTATGAACCAGGAACCACACTTAATACAACGGTTAATGTCAGTGCATTAACATTATCTGTAGCAGATGCATCAAAAATTACAGCTGGAATTTATGCTGTTATTTATGAAGGTGGTTCTGGATCATTCACTAATGCTGAGCATGTAATGGTTGAGTCGGTAAATACGACAAACAATACTATTACCCTGTCTTCTAGATGATATAAATCGACAGCAAGGTCTCACGGTATGGGATCTATTATTGCTTCTCATGTCAAGGGAAATGGCGATTCAGGGGATCAATTACAATATAATTGGGTCTATAATCTAAGTACTACATGTCCTGTCGATTCAAATGGAAAAAAGTTCAATCAGGCATTTGCTGAGCGGCTTGTGTCTAATTATAATCGTGACCAAAATGAAAATATTATTCCAAATTTTCGTATTGATGGTATTTTATATGATGCAGACTTTCAATATACATTAGATGGCGATGCAAATAGATTAGTTGATGCGAATAACGATTTGATTTTAGATCAGGGATTCTCAAATAATGGAGAAAATTGGTGGGGAAATTGATTAGAATATTTTTATAATCATGTTAGAGAACTTCTTCCAGACACAAAAATAACACTAGGTGGTGATGCACATACATTTGGATATGATGCAAATGTATGAACTCAATTTGAAGGATATCCAAGTAGATATCTTGATCGTGGTGTAGCCGCTGATTATACAAGAACAAATTGGTATCATTCTATGGTAAAAAATCAGATAGTAGCAGGAGTTTTCTGACCAAGAATTAATGATTTTAATTCCAGAATTCCTACTAAATTATATCCAAATGGAGCTACAACGACTGTCCCTAGAGGAAGTATACCTTATGTACCAGATAGTAACTCCCCATTTCGTTTTTGATTTGGAATGGCGACAATTTACTGAGGATGGTTTTCTACAGAAAATTGGGCAACCTCTGATCCTTGGTATGATGAATTTTCTGTAGATGTAACACCATCATCTCCAACTTACGGTCATGCTATAGCATCAAATTCTACGAATGAAAGCCAAGTAAGAGAACATCTTGGATGGCTAGGGATGCCTACATGACCATACAAAAGACTTTATGATTCAGACATTTTTTCTTCTTCAAATAATCTTTTTCCAAACGGTGGATTCGAATCATCAATTTCATGATGGACAACTGCCAATACATCTGTTTCACGTGTAACCAATCGTTCTCTCGTGGGTGGTGCTTCTTTGTATATTGCTGAGCAAACTAATTATTCAAATGATCTTTATGGTGCATGGATAAAAGGACCTTCTGTTTCTCTGACTGCAGGAGCAGAAGCTACTGTAGCCTTTAGTGTGTATTCGCCTATTTCAAGATCTGTACAAGTTATGTTGTGATCTGAATCATCACAAATCTATATTCCAAGCTGATGGTCAAAGCAAGTATTTGGTTTTAAAGTAGGTTCAGGGGGAAGTCATCAATTTCGAATCAATTGTGGACTAAATCAAAGCGAGCTTTGGATAGATGAGATTTATATTCATCAAGCTGATGCTAATGTTTTCCGTAGAGACTTTGATAATGGAATAGTTATAGTTAATGCAACCGAAACAAGTAAAACAATTAATCTTCAAGGAACATTTCAACGTATTCAGTGAACATGACAAGATGCTATCAATGATGGTTCTACTGTAAATCAAGTCACTATATGAGCATACGATTCAGCAATACTTGTAAGAGAAGATTGAGATAGTGTTCCTAGTGCACCAACTATTGGAACAGCAACAGGATCTAATGCTTCAGCAACTGTAAGTTTTACTGCTCCTGCAAATAATGGATGAAGCCCTATTACTAGGTATACTGTTTATTCTAGTACTTGAGCTATTTCTGCTACAGGAACTAATTCACCTATTACTATTACTGGATTAACAAATTGAACTAGTTATACTTTTACTGTAAAAGCTACTAATGCAATATGACAAAGTATAGCTTCTAGTGCAAGTAATAGTATTATTCCTTCGTTGTGAGCTATGAGCTCACTTGACCCAGCTGGTTGTAATAATTTATCAGATGCAGAATTAAGATCATATTGATATGAACCAGTTAGAGCATATGGAGCATTATGAGATGATGCTACGGATGATACTACTGCTATTCAGACTGCAATAACGATTGCAAATGATACTAGAAGAGTTGTATATCTTCATCCATGAGAATATATAATCCATGATACTCTTGAATTTATTCAAGATGATTATACGATGGATGAAATTCCTGCCTTTAAGACCAAAAGCAATGGTGCCAATGAAAGATTCGGTCAAGAACTACTTGGTTCATATTGTTGAACAGAAAAACCAACTATTAAACTTGTAGATGGTACCGCACCACAAACAAATGAGGCAATTATTGCTGCTGAACCATTTCCTGTTGTTCTATTTTGGAGAGCTGATGCAGGAGCTACTGGTCCAGATGACACAGATAATGGACTAGACTTTAATCAGACAATAAAAAATGTAAAAATAGTGCTAGGAAATAATCCTTGAGCAGTTTGAGTTAGACATAGATGAGCAGAAGGTTCTTCAGCTCAAGAAGTAACAGTGGATGCAAGATGAGGTTTTGCTTGATTTTATAACATTAACTCTTCTTGATGATATACTTATAATGTTGAAGTCATATGAGGTAAATATGGTATTTATGCAAAAGATTCTGGTTGATGAGCAGTTCATATTACAGGATTAAAACTTTCATGACAAGATACTAGACCTATAGCAATAGGTTGATACACTCCATTTGGTATAGTTGGTTTTGATATCCAACATAAAACATGAAATGTTTTTTGAATGATAAGTGGAACATCAGTAACTACAAAGCTAGCAACTACTTTTCATGATTCAAGTGGTCATATATATCTAGTTGATGGAAAAATAGAAAGTACAGGTGGTACTCTACCAATTATATCAAATAGTGATAGATCAGTATACCTGAAAAATGTATATTTCAAAGGTCAAACAGTAATTCTTGATAATGATGCTACTGTTGGTCAATTAAGAGTATCAAATACTGGCTCTTGGACAAAAGTATGAGAATTCTCATATGGTTGAGAATATTCAAAGACACCTATTAATTCAGGGAATTTCGGAGAATATGGTAGTTTACTTTGAGGAGAAAAAACAGATTGGTCATATTATAATGGGATTAAAAAAGATCCATCATTAAATATAATTGTTTCAGATGTGAATTCTCCAGAAAGTAATTTAATGAGTCAGCATTTATATGATATAGCTCTCTGTAATGTTGAGGCAAGTAATAATACCTTTGTAACAGATTATGGTGCAAATCCTAATGATACTTTAAATGATTCAACAGCTATACAAAATGCTATCAATGCTGCAGAACTATTAGGGAACAGAGTCTTTTTACCAGCAAGTAGTGCTAATGCATCTTATGCTTTACAAGATCATTACAGAATAAATTCTACTATTACACTAAAAGAACATACAAAACTTTGTTGAGTAACTCAATATTCTTCTGTACTAGATGCTTCTACATGGACTCCAACTGTTGATAGCCCAGTAATTAAGACTCAAAATTCTGCTTCATCAGATGCAGTAATAGCAGATTTTAAAATCATGTATAATGCTGCATCTGGGTTTCAAAAGAATGGTGAAAATCCAATATATAATCCTCATATATATGGAATATTATGGCAAGCAGGTCATACATCTATATCCCGTGATGTTGGGGTAATGCAATTATGGTGAGATCCTGGAAAAATAAAGGGTACCATTATATCTGGAAGTGGAGGATGAAAATGGTATGGGGCAATAAGAGAAGGTGGATTTACACCACCAGATATGGATTCAAGTACTGGATGAGTTGATTACCCATTCAGAGCAAGCGATGGAACTTTTAAAATGAGTCCAGAAACTAGAAAAATACTGATAGATGGGACAACAGAAGCATTAACTTTTTATCCATTCCATGCACAACACCAGACAAATCCAAAAGCGACTTTGGTAGAGATAAATAATGCTTCTAATGTGACTATGTATTGAACCAAATCAGAAATGTGAGCAGTTCCTGAAAAAATGAGCACCATAGTTTTAAGTAACTCTGCAGATATTGTTCCTATATGGATGTCTATAAGTGGTGCGAGTAATATATCGCTTATTGGTTTTGAGTGAATGCCTCAGACATGAACAGATAGATGAATTATAGAGATTACAAATAGCCATGATATTACTATTGCAAGTATGGGAAGAAGAGGAAATTGAATTAATGATTGAAATGCCGCACTACCACAAAATGAATGGTTTTTTATAAAAGATGACAGTGTGTCAGGTAGTAATAGTTTAAAGGCACAGTGATTTGTTTCTCTGTATAAGAGTGATATGCAATCATGAGCTACGACCGTTCCTGATGCACCAACTATATGAACAGCAATAGGATCTAATGCCTCAGCAACAGTAAGTTTTACTGCTCCAGCAAATAATGGATGAAGTCCTATTACTAGGTATACTGTTTATTCTAATACTGGAGCAATCACTGCAACAGGAACTAGTTCACCTATTACCATTACTGGATTAACAAATTGAACTAGTTATACTTTTACTGTAAAAGCTACTAATGCAATATGACAAAGTATAGCCTCAAGTGCAAGTAATACTATTATACCATCATCTTTGACTCATAGTATTTCATGAACTATTCTTCACCATAATGGTGTAAAAATTGTATCATGAATAACAATAAACCTTGAAAATGAACTATGAGATATATTGACTACAACAACCACAAATGCAAGCTGAAGCTATATATTTAGCTGAGTCGCAAGTGGTGGAAACTATATTATCCGTCCAATAAAAAATATAGATAATTCTATTGAAGTAACGGGAACTGATAAACTAAAAATAGGTAGACACATAGTTTCATTAGAAACTCTTGATTCTACATACAAGATAGTATCATCGGATGTAAATTGGGATGGTTCTATTACAGGAACAGATAGGTTGAAGTTGGGTAGATACATTGTTTGACTTGATACAAGTTTGTTATCAGGAGCTTGGAGGTTTTATGATACTGGTATTAGTCTTACTTTATGAAATTATAGATCGGTATGAAGTACAAGAATTATAACAAATTTAAATTCTAATCTATCTTCTCAGAACTTTTTCTGAGTAAAAATGTGAGATGCAAATAATTCTTGGTAAAAAAATAAAAAAACTTTTTGAAAAAAAAGTTTTTTTATTATCTTTAATTATGTCATCTTTTAATAAGATTATTTCTATATATTATTTTTATAACTATTTATTAAATATGAAAATGAAAAATAAAATATTACTCATTACTTTTTTTCTATTTTTGGGAGCTTTTGTATGAATTGGTCAAGTAAATGCAGCGACTATCTATGCAAAACAAACATGAAACTGGTCAAGTACATCTACTTGGTCTGGCTGAGTGGTTCCAAGTGCTTGAGATTATGTCAAGATTTTGGTCGATGCATCAGTAAACATTACTATTGATACCGATGTCACTGTCGGGAGCATAGAACTAGGTGAAGGTTGAACTTATGCAAAAAGAGATACTCTTATACTAGATACAGATAAAAATCTGGTAGTAACTGGGAATTTTACTTGGTATAAGGTTGGTATCTTTCAACAAAATGCTGGAAGTAGTGTAACTGCTGACAATTATGTTTTTGGATCAAGTTGAGCTGGATATTCGATGATAGCATGGAATATTTTTGGAACAAGTGAGAATAGAGCCTCAGTACATAGTTCAGGTACCGGAAATATTGCTCCAGCAGCTCCAACACTACCACCAGTACAGCAGGTAAATTGGCAGTATGCTGATTTTGACATAACTGGATATACACAAATTGCGTTAAAAAATGCTTGGGATAGTAATGCATACTCGAGCCTAAATATTGATCATTGTTATTTTGATACTACTGGGTATATTGATATTGGACAGTATGCTCCATCATCTGTTCCTATGACTATTACTAATAGTGATTTTAGAAATACTACTTCTACTTTAGTTGGAATTGGTTCAAATATTACAGTAAGAAATTATAGCAATTCTGGTATAATTGGTGCATTTGCCTTTTCTGGAAATACTTTTTCAGGTGATACCATCGGAAAGGTATATATGTATACATTAGGAAATGGAAGAGAGTTTAAAGATAATGTATTTTATAATAGATCATTTGATTTTGCTTATTTGACTGGACTTCCAGACGAACAAAAAGATGTAAAAATCTATAATAATGTATTTTATGCATCTCCTACTGCAGGATTAGTAAATGGGCTTCTTGTGGATTATGGATGAGGTTGAGAAATATATGATAATTTGTTTATGGGACAACCATGGAACACCCATGTAATTATGTTTCTAGGATGATCAGCTACATGACCAAAGACAACTATAAGAAATAATGTTTTTGATATAGATGATGATGATGCAGATATTATTTTACCTAACTATACACCTATAGATATCATTGAAAATCTATTTATCGGAAATGGAACACCGATAAACTTAGGACTTTCTGGTGGTGGCGGTGTTGGTTCACTTTCTCCAAATTCATGACTAGTATATGTTAAAAATAATACCAGTTATTTGAATAGTGCTTCTTCTAACTCTCCTATAGCAGGTCTTGCTTGGGCTGGGGAAACTTCTCAGCATACAGGATGAGATATTACATTTATTAATAATCTTATTGGTGATTCTAATACAGAAAATGCTATGGGTTATAGAGACTCACAAGGAACACTTGATCTTTTCGATTATATAGATTATACTTGGTTTTATAATGGAAATGGATGAACTTATACGAAATATTATTCTGGTTATAGTATTCCATATGGTAAGAATGAGTTTATAAATATGTCAGGAAAAATAGAGGGAGTTACAGAAGGTTTTTGAAAATATGATCAAATGGGAGATCCTCTATTTTCACATCCTGAGCGCCGTATGAGTACTCTAGATTTATATCTTGGTGGAGATGGGATAGAAAGCAATCTTATAGGGAAAATGATGAGAAAAAATGAAAATATTGTAGGAGAAACTATTGTGCCAGGATATAGTGTATCCGAAGGACTTCAATACCTTCGTGAATGATTTGCTCCAGGAAATCTATCACTTGCTACTGCATGATCAGGATGAACATATATAGGAGCTATTAGTATTGCTAGTATTCCATGAATTCCTACGGACTTAGAAGTACTGAGTGTAGGAGATGATCAACTTGGCTTGCGTTGGATAGAACCAGTTGTTACAGGAGGATGAGTAAATAGTTATGAAGTACAATATAGAGTGGGTAGCTGAGCTTGGTCTGCTCCTTACAATATGACATACAATGTTTCATGAGGTGCCATTCACTATGCTACTGGATCCTTGCCTGGTCTTACTAATTGAGAAAATTATGAAATTCAAGTACGTGCAGGAAATGCATTGGGATATTCTGTTTTTTGAAACTCTGCATTTGGTACTCCATTAGGAGCTCCAGATGCTCCAACTATTGGAACAGCATCATGATCTAATGCTTCGGCAACTGTAAGTTTTACTGCTCCAGTAAATAATGGATGAAGTCCTATTACTATGTATACTGTTTATTCTAGTACTTGAGCAATTTCTGCTACAGGAACTAGTTCACCTATTACTATTAATGGTTTAACCAATGGTACTAGTTATACTTTTACAGTAAAAGCTACTAATGTAATATGACAAAGTATAGCATCATGAGTTTCAAATACAGTAATTCCTTCAACTATTCCTAATGCTCCAACTATTGGAACAGCAACAGGATCTAATGCTTCAGCAACTATAAGTTTTACTGCTCCAGTAAATAATGGATGAAATCCTATTACTATGTATACTGTTTATTCTAGTACTTGATCTATTTCTGCTACAGGAACTAATTCACCTATTACTGTTACTGGATTAACTAATGGTATAAGTTACAGCTTTACTGTAAAAGCTACTAATCTAGTATGACAAAGTATAGCTTCATGAGTTTCAAATACAGTAATTCCTGCAACTATTCCAGATGCTCCAACTATTGGAACAGCAACAGGATCTAACGCTTCAGCAACTGTAAGTTTTAATGCTCCTGCAAATAATGGATGAAGTACTATTACTATGTATACTGTTTATTCTAGTACTTGAGCAATTTCTGCTACAGGAACTAGTTCGCCTATCAATATTAATGGTTTAACTAATGGTATAAGTTACAGCTTTACTGTAAAAGCTACTAATGCAATATGACAAAGTATTGCTTCATGAGCTTCAAATACAGTAATTCCAGCAACTGTTCCTAATGCTCCAACTATTGGAACAGCAACAGGATCTAATGCTTCAGCAACTATAAGTTTTACTGCTCCTGCAATTAATGGATGAAGTACTATTACTATGTATACTGTTTATTCTAGTACTGGAGGAATTTCTGCTACAGGAACTAGTTCCCCTATTACTATTAATGGTTTAACTAATGGTATAAGTTATAGTTTTACTGTAAAAGCTACTAATGCAATATGACAAGGTATTGCTTCTAGTGCAAGTAACAGTATAATACCAGCTATTTCAGAAACTGTTCCAGATGCTCCAATTATATGAACAGCAACAGGATCTAATGCTTCAGCAACTGTAAGCTTTATTGCTCCTGCAAATAATGGATGAAGTGCTATTACTATGTATACTGCTTATTCTAGTACTGGAGGAATTTCTGCTACAGGTACAAGTTCGCCTATTACTATTAATGGTTTAACTAATGGTATAAGTTATAGTTTTACTGTAAAAGCTACTAATGCAATATGACAAAGTATTGCTTCTAGTGCAAGTAATAATGTTATACCAACATCTTTGACTCATAGTATTTCATGAACTATCAATCACTATAATGGTGTAAAAGTTTTATCATGAATAACAATAAACCTTGAAAATGAACTATGAGATATATTGACTACAACAACCACAAATGCAAGCTGAAGCTATATATTTAGCTGAGTCGCAAGTGGTGGAAACTATATTATCCGTCCAATAAAAAATACAGATAATTCTATTGAAGTAACAGGAACTGATAAACTAAAAATAGGTAGACATATAGTTTCACTTGAAACTCTTGATTCTATTTATAAGATAATATCATCGGATGTAAATTGGGATGGATCTATTACAGGAACAGATAGGTTGAAGTTAGGTAGATACATTGTTTGACTTGATACAAGTTTGTTATCAGGAGCTTGGAGGTTTTATGATACAGATATTAGTCCTACATTATGAAATTATAGATCGGTATGAAGTACAAGAATTATAACAAATTTAACTTCTAATCTATCTTCTCAAGACTTTCTATGAACGAAAATGTGAGATGCAAATAGTTCATGGTAAAAAAATAAAAAAACTTTTTGAAAAAAAAGTTTTTTTATTATCTTTAATTAGATAATAATTCGAAAAAATTATTTCTATATATTTTTTTATAACTATTTATTAAATATGAAAATGAAAAATAAAATATTACTCATTATTTTTTTTCTGTTTTTGATGGCTTTTGTAGGAATTGGTCAAGTAAATGCAGCGACTATCCATGCAAAACAAACATGAAACTGGTCAAGTACATCTACTTGGTCTGGTGGAGTGATTCCAGGTGCTTGAGATGATGTAAAGATTTTGATAGATGCATCAGTAACTATTACTATTGATACCGATGTCACTGTCGGGAGCATAGAACTAGGTGAAGGTTGAACTTATTCAAAAAGAGATACTCTTATACTAGATACAGATAAAAATCTGGTAGTAACTGGGAATTTTACTTGGTATAAGGTTGGTATCTTTCAACAAAATGCTGGAAGTAGTGTAACTGCTGACAATTATGTTTTTGGATCAAGTTGAGCTGGATATTCGATGATAGCATGGAATATTATTGGAACAAGTGGGAATAGGGCTTCCGTACATAGTTCAGGTACCGGAAATATTGCTCCATCAGCTCCAACAACGCCACCTGTACAGCAGGTAAATTGGCAGTATGCTGATTTTGACATAACTGGATATATGCAAATTGGCTTAAAAAATGCTTGGGATGACTATGCATACTCGAGCCTAAATATTGATCATTGTTATTTCAATACTACTGGATATATTGATATTTGACAGTATGCAAAATCTTCAATCAACATTAGTATTACAAACAGCGATTTTAGGGATACCACTTCGACTGTTTCGGGAATTGGGGCTCAACTTGTGATAAGAACATATGCATTATCCACACTAGGAACATTTGAATTTGACGGAAATGTTTTTTCAGGAGAATCAATGGGAAAAGTCTATATAATTTCTCCAGGAAACGGACGAGAAATAAAAAATAATATTTTTAACAATAGATCACTTGATTTATCGTATATTGCTTCTTTACCAGATGAACAAAAATTAATAAAGATATATAATAATGTATTTTATGCCAGTCCCGATGCAGCGGTAAATGGAATTCTTTTGGATTATGGAGGATGAATGGATATTTATGATAATTTGTTTATGGGAAAACCATGGAATTATCATATTATTGTTCCTATCGGGAATACAACTGCACCAAAAACGGTTATCCGTAATAATGTCTTTGATGTGGATGATCCAGATGCCGATATGATATTAGCGAAATACACTCCAATTGATGTGATTGAAAATATTTTTATCGGAAGCTGAACTCCAGTAAATTTAGGAGTTGCAGGATCGGGTGGAGTAGGATCAATAGCATCCGATGCAGGCGCTGTATACATAAAAAATAATACAAGTTATCTTTACAGTTCTTCTATATTTTCTCCGCTTGCTGGTTTTGTTTGGGCATGAGAAACAACTCAACATGCAGGAGGAGACGTAACAGTACTCAATAACATTGTTGGCGATTCGAATGGTAGTATTGCAATGGGGTATCGTGATACACAAGGAACTCTTGACCTTTTTGATTATCTTGATTATACATGGTTTTTTAATAACAATGAGGGAACATATGTAAAATATTACAGCGGATGGAATGCTACCTATCAAAAACAAGAACAAATACTTATAACAGGAAAAAATGAAGGAATAGATGATGGATTCGGAAAATTCGACCAGATTGGGGATCCTCAGTTTGCACATCCAGAACGTCGCATGACTACTCTCGACTCTTATCTTTGAGGTGATGGTATGCAAGAAAATCTTATAGTAAGAATGTGAATGAAGAATCAAAATGTTCCAGGGGAGGTTTTTTCTCAAGGATATACTGTGGCAGAATGACTCCAATATATTCGCGAAGGATTCGCTCCAGGAAATCTAACACTTGCTACTGCGTGATCAGGAGGAACATATATAGGAGCTATTAGTATTGCTAGTATTCCATGAATTCCTACGGATTTAGAAGTATTGAGTATAGGAGATGATGAACTTGGTTTGCGTTGGGCAGAACCAATTGTAACAGGAGGATGAGTAAATAGTTATGAAGTACAATATAGAGTTGGTAGCTGAGCTTGGTCTGCTCCTTACAATATGACATACAATGTTTCATGAGGAGCCATTCACTATGCTACTGGATCCTTACTTGGTCTTACTAATTGAGAAAATTATGAAATTCAAGTACGTGCAGGAAATGCATTGGGATATTCTGTTTTTTGAAATTCAGCATTTGGTACTCCATTAGGAGCTCCAGATGCTCCAACTATTGGAACAGCAACAGGATCTAACGCTTCAGCAACTATAAGTTTTACTGCTCCTGCAAATAATGGATGAAGTGCTATTACTATGTATACTGTTTATTCTAGTACTTGAGCAATTTCTGCTACAGGAACTAGTTCGCCTATTACTATTAATGGCTTAACTAATGGTATAAGTTATAGTTTTACTGTAAAAGCTACTAATGTAGTATGACAAAGTATAGCTTCATGAGTTTCAAATACAGTAATTCCTTCAACTATTCCTAATGCACCAATTATATGAACAGCAACTGGTTCTAATGCTTCAGCAACAGTAAGTTTTACTGCTCCTGCAAATAATGGATGAAGTCCTATTACTATGTATACTGTTTATTCTAGTACTGGAGCAATCACTGCAACAGGAACTAGTTCACCTATTACCATTACTGGATTAACAAATTGAACTAGTTATACTTTTACTGTAAAAGCTACTAATGCAATATGACAAAGTATAGCCTCAAGTGCAAGTAATACTATTATACCATCATCTTTGACTCATAGTATTTCATGAACTATTCTTCACCATAATGGTGTAAAAATTGTATCATGAATAACAATAAACCTTGAAAATGAACTATGAGATATATTGACTACAACAACCACAAATGCAAGCTGAAGCTATATATTTAGCTGAGTCGCAAGTGGTGGAAACTATATTATCCGTCCAATAAAAAATATAGATAATTCTATTGAAGTAACGGGAACTGATAAACTAAAAATAGGTAGACACATAGTTTCATTAGAAACTCTTGATTCTACATACAAGATAGTATCATCGGATGTAAATTGGGATGGTTCTATTACAGGAACAGATAGGTTGAAGTTGGGTAGATACATTGTTTGACTTGATACAAGTTTGTTATCAGGAGCTTGGAGGTTTTATGATACTGGTATTAGTCTTACTTTATGAAATTATAGATCGGTATGAAGTACAAGAATTATAACAAATTTAAATTCTAATCTATCTTCTCAGAACTTTTTCTGAGTAAAAATGTGAGATGCAAATAATTCTTGGTAAAAAAATAAAAAAACTTTTTGAAAAAAAAGTTTTTTTATTATCTTTAATTATGTCATCTTTTAATAAGATTATTTCTATATATTATTTTTATAACTATTTATTAAATATGAAAATGAAAAATAAAATATTACTCATTACTTTTTTTCTATTTTTGGGAGCTTTTGTATGAATTGGTCAAGTAAATGCAGCGACTATCTATGCAAAACAAACATGAAACTGGTCAAGTACATCTACTTGGTCTGGCTGAGTGGTTCCAAGTGCTTGAGATTATGTCAAGATTTTGGTCGATGCATCAGTAAACATTACTATTGATACCGATGTCACTGTCGGGAGCATAGAACTAGGTGAAGGTTGAACTTATGCAAAAAGAGATACTCTTATACTAGATACAGATAAAAATCTGGTAGTAACTGGGAATTTTACTTGGTATAAGGTTGGTATCTTTCAACAAAATGCTGGAAGTAGTGTAACTGCTGACAATTATGTTTT
>Ga0247840_10003323_pt1 | contig 27310 bp, 26 predicted proteins | sample LaCruzMarch2015__FD_192404 | JGI IMG/M metagenome (GOLD analysis project Ga0247840, IMG submission 192404) | Freshwater microbial communities from meromictic Lake La Cruz, Castile-La Mancha, Spain - LaCruzMarch2015_17m | ecosystem: Environmental > Aquatic > Freshwater > Lake | place: Spain...
CGATTCGCACTGAAATACTACGTATTTCTATCTCGGAGACTGTCTCGCGCGAGACAGTCTTGCGAGAACGAGACCGGAATTGATCTCGTTCACTGCGAGACAGTCGCGAGATCCGCGGCGAGTTCGTTCTCGCGGCCACCGGTATAATTGCGCCCCCTCCACAGCCTGGTGGCCCGGTCGAAAATGATCGGGGATGTTTTTTTGCTGCGCGAGCACATGCAGGCGAAGGCGTGACAGATGCGAGCCCCATGGGCCAAAGAGCATTGACCTTCAACCCTGTGGACCTGGCTGCAGATGAATTCCACCACTTCCGACAGCGACGGATCCTTGTGGTGTTTGAGAGGCGGCATGTTTTCGCAGAGTTCACCGTAGAGGTCGGCCATACTGCCGAGCCGGTAGCTGGCCTTGGATGCCTTGGCCGTGCTGCCGGGGCCGCGCAGACGCGCAGGGTCGGCAGCGGCGTCGCGTTGGAAGTGGACACCCTGCCAGCGCACAACGAAGGGCTCAACCTGCGGCAACGCCCGCAGCGCGAGATCAACAACGTAGGCGTCTTTGTCCTCGTGCGAGGTCATGGTCAGAATCACATCGGGGTCGCGAGCAAATACACCCGAGCCGCCGATGCGGTCGATAGCCTCCTTGGCGGACTGGTTGCCCTTGCTGTAGTGGGCGCCGAAGGCAACGGCCGCGCCGGATTGCACGGCTAGCTTTTCAATTTCATTGCACAAGGAGGCGATGTCGCCGGCCTTGTTCTCGTCGCGCGCACCAAGACCCTTGTAGACCGGGTCGAGAATGATCAGCACGTAGAGGCATTCCTTGATCCGGGCGAGGATCTTGGGGATCAGGATTGCGAAATCGGTGGCGTAGCCGCGGAGGTTCCAGAGATCGATCCCGCTGAAATCCGTGATCGCCTTGGCCGCGGAGATGGCGGCAAGACGTTGTTGGAATGCGAATTCAGGCAACTCGAAGTTGACGTAGAGCACGCGACCCTGATGTGTGGGGAAATTCCACCACGGCGTCCCGCTGCCCACCGACACGGCAAGGTCGATGAGCGTCCAAGATTTGCGGGCTTTGCTGGCCCCGCCGATGATCATCTTGCAGCCCTGGTGCAGCACACCGGCCACAATCTGCGGCGGCTCGGACCGGGGCGTGGCCATGAACTCGGCTGCTGACACGATCTTGGGGAGCCCATCGGGTGAGTGCGCTCTCTCCCACTCCTCCCAGGACCTTGCGCCCAGACCGAGGGCGATGAGGTGCTGTTGGCGTTTTTCCCCGTCGACCGTGCGCCAACCGCCGGGACATCGCGAGAGGCGCGAGGGATTCTTGTTCTTTTTATCAAGACTCAGTCCCTCGAGCCAGTCCCACACGATGTCCACCCGGCGCCGGTATTCCCCCGCATCGGGGGCATCGACGCGAACCCACGCGTGGATGGACTTGTTGCCCGAGTCGATAACAGCGCTCACGGGCAGCCCGCTGGAGACGATCGCACCGAACTGAACGTCCTTGGCAATCACCTCACCAGCCGTGTCGCGGTCAAACTCGACAAGCACATGGCGGAAGGCCGTCACATCGTCATTGGACGCTCCGTCTTTGCAGACCGGATTCATGCGCATGAAGAGTCCGTGCTTGGTGGAGAAACACCGATCAATTCCCCCCTTGGCCTCGACCCGCTTGCGCCACTCGGCTGCACTTAAGCTCACCCCTCGCCGCGGGCTAACTGTGCCGTCTTCATTCTCGGCAGCCGGAGCGATCGACACAAACTCCTCAGGACGGAAGCAAGCATCAAGAAGGTGCAAAAATCCATTCTCGACAGACGAGGGCAACGCCACGGGCACGGCGGCAAACCGCGGCCTCTTCGTCGCACCGGTCTCCTGAGACTCAGCCGGCCGGTGGCGCGTGGGCGAAGCCGGTGCCGCTGGCTGACGCGCCGTGTGGGCAAAGGCGGAGCGAATCGTGCTGCTCGCCTCGTTCTCATCGAGGCCGTCGGCCAAGGCGCGGGCTAAGAGCCGCTCTTCGGCTTGGCCTTGATCGATTCCGGCGTCACGGAACTGGCAGGCCGCATCGAAGAGTTCGGAATTGCGCATGCCCTCGGACGCGCCGTGCTCGAGGTATTCGACGGTGCGGCGGGGAAGATGAGGCTGCAGCCCCGAGGACCGGTAGCGCATCAGATCTTCACCTCCCTGAGCAGTAGGGGCTTCGCGCCGGGCTCGTAGGCCCATGTCTGCCATCGTCGTCGCTTGGTCTGGAGAACATGCAACAGTCGCACTTGCCACTCGTCGGCCAGTTGCTGGTTCACCGTTTTGACCCACCTTAGGTAGGGGTGGATATGGCGCTTTTGCGGCACCCCTGTCCAACGGAGGTCGAGGATATGAGAGGATCCCTTCGACGGCGGTGTTTCGCTCACGGCAAGTTCGCACAAAACCCCGCCGCCAAAATCGCAGGAGAATGTTTTCATGAGTTTAGCTTCATGCCGTGGCCGACACCGGATATCTCGCCAGGCGCAGAGCAAGTTCCTGCTTTCGCTCCATCTTCTTTCCGGTCGGGTTGTGGGGGAAGCCACGCGACGACCTTGTTGCGCTTGCGTTGGTCGTATTCCTCGACGCCAAGCCGCGCCCGACCAGTGCGGCCGACAAGGCGACCAGGCGTAATAACGACGTCCTCTTCGGGTACCACCGTCTCACCGGTCGCGGCACGGAAGGCGTCGACTTTCCAAAACGCTTTCGGGGTGAAGACGAGTGCGTCGAAAAGGAACGGTCCTTCGGGTTGCACACGGAGTTTGAGTTCGATCATGTCGTTGCCGTTCTTGGATACCGATTCCTCGGCTTCCAGGACTTCAACGGTGTAGTCCCCGGCCGGCACATAGCCGAGACGGGCGCTGGGGGCGGATGCTTTGTATACAGGCATGGTTTTTTCTATCGCTCGTTGTGGATTTCGGTGATGGGTTCGGCGGGCTGGCCTCTCATCGTCTCGCCTCCTTGGGCGCGACCCCGTAGCGGGCTTGGAGCGCCGACTTCACCACCTCCACGTCGAAGAGGTGCAGACGCGGCGACACCTCCAGGAAGGGTATGGCCCGTTGGGCGATCAGATCGTCCAGGAATCTGGGTGACATGGAGAGAAGGCGCGCCAGTTCGCGTTTCTTCACTAACTGCGGTTCGAGATGTGTATTGCTCATACACCAGCTCGCACCGTGTCAAATTCGCCTAACGAAATGATCGAGACCGTCCTCCAGTCATTGCCGCAATGACTGGGAGCTGGCCGGATGACCACGGTAAGTCTTTCCGCTGTTCGGAGAGGCCGAATTGCTCAGGGCTTCCCTCCCGACAGCCGGCCAAACAGAGGGACTTTGTTGTCTCGGAACAACAAAGTCCCCTCCATTCCAAAGGCCTCATCCAACAGTTGCTACGCGCGCCAGCCTCTGTGAGCGCACATGGTTGGATAAACCTTGTTGATGCGCAGCAACAAGCTTCGCGGGACCGGTTGCAAGGGCGCACGGCACGGTTGATACCGTCCGACTGGCGATCGTGGACACCACGACTTGTCGAGCTTGCTCCTGTGACGACTTCCGCTTTAGGCGGCCCCGAGAGCAGTTTGTTGGGTCAACTCTTTAGATAAGCCCCACATTTCGCAACGGAAGCTGACTTAAGGCGCCCTCAACCCAAAAGAATTTATCATTACGTAATGATAAATTCACAGAGATTCACCCCCTTCCAAGAATGCAGCCCGTCAGAGAGAATTTGTTGTTACGTAACAACAAATTCATCCTGAAGCGGGGGCTTCAGGCCCTGCGGCCTCAATTCGACCCGGAGCACCCACGGCGTGCTCGGGGAATTTGTCATTGCGCAAAGATAAATTACCCGAAGCCCATACTCGGCAAAAACGTGGCCCAACAGAGTGACTTTGTCGTTCCGGAACGACAAAGTCCGGCGTTCATCATCACCAACCAATCCGCAAAACCAGAAGCCCGTCAGGGGGAATTTGTCGTTACGTAACGACAAAGTCCCTCCCAGGGGACCGCGCCTCATGCCCGACCCGTCAGCCCCCAGAAGCCCAGATCGTTGGCCGAGCTTTGTTGATGCGCAGAAAAAAACTTTCTCGAAAGCGGCGCCGCCTAGAGTGCCCGGCACTAAGACGCATTCAGCCAGCCCCGCCGCCATGAGTGCCTGGGTAGAGGGAGTTTGTCGGTACGTACCGACAAACTCCTACTGAAGTGCGCGCTTTTTTCCAAACCCTGAGGCCTCAATTTGAGGCGAGGAACCTGGGGCATTTTCGGGCCATGCCGCGACTCGGAGGTGATTCCAAATCGGGTGAATGTGTTGTTTTAAAGCAACAACGCACACCGTTCTCATATCATGCGCCGATAGCCGCTCCAACAGAGTAACTTTGTCATTACGTAATGACAAAGTCCCTCCCGGCGATGGGCGTAGTATTTCAGACAATCCCCAGGGGAGCCCTGGGTCCAGCGGGTCGGTTCCGTCTGCAGGAATTTATCGTTGCCAACGGTAAATCCCCCCCATCAAGCAGCGAGGGATGGGGCAGATCAAACTCGCTTTCCGCTCATCCATCCATACCCGCCAAAGTCCAGACGCTGAAACGCCAACCAGTCCAAGACCTCTTTCTCCGAGAACCGTACCAGCTCGCCAACTTTGATGTCGGGTAGGCCCAGCTTCCGTAACCGATCGATGTGGCGTCGGGAGCAGCTCAAGAAATCTGCCAATTCCTGCGTGGTCATCAGCACCCGTTTTTCCGGGGCATCCTGTCGTGTGTGTTCGTGTGTCTTCACACCCTGCCGCACGGTGTCAACGTGCTGACGCGTCATGTCGCCGCCTGTCGCAGTTCGTGAGTGGAAAACCACGTTTTCCACCTCGTCCAAGCCTCCCTTAAGCAGCCCCTAATTTGAGCGTAGAAGCCTCGTTATCAGCGTTTTGCTACTGCGCGGTATGGGTGGGTTGCCGGAGCAAAAAAGTGTAAAGCTGAAAAACGTTTCCTCATGGGATTTTACTGGGGGAATCCCTACCCTTGGACATGAACGACTTACATAAAAGATTGCTTAGGGCACAGCAGCACCTCAACGGCTGTCTGCAGATTTGCTCTACAGCTTTTGCTCAGAGCATCGGCGACCAGCGACACTCCCACAAAGATCAGCTACGGACCTCTGCCGGACACACTCTATCTGACTCGCGCCAATACGAGCAAATGCGCATACGTCTTTTGGCCGGCGGGCATTCTTTTGCCGCGCGATCCAGCGCACGGCGCGTTGGTGATCTACATGGTGATCTACATGGAGTGATGCTTTTCGGCTCCACCCCCATTTTGTCCAAGGCGGTCCCCGGAACGTGAACTCACGGAAAAATCACCATGATCTATCGCATTCGAAGGTTAGCCACCGACTGCTTCTCGCAGAATCTCGGCGGGGTGCCTGGCATGACGACCGGTGCCGTCGTGCACTTGATGTCGACAGCTGGTTCCGGGGGCGGCGATCAGGTCCTCTACCGGAATCTGCCGCACGGCGGGCAGCAGAACCAGCTCTCCGACCTTCATGGACACTTCGTAGTGCTCGGCCTCGTAACCGAAAGATCCAGCCATGCCGCAGCAGCCCGAGGGAATGGTCTTCACCGTGTAGTTGCGTGGAAGAGAGAGCATCCGGATAGTTGGCTCCATGGAAGCCAGAGCCTTCTGATGGCAATGGCCGTGGAGATGAATGGTCCGTGCCTGGTCCGTGAAGTAATCCGGCGTGATGCGTCCAGCATCCGCCTCCCGGGCGATAAATTCATCCAGCATGAGGCAATGCGGTGCGAGCGCCCGGGCGGCCTCACGCAGGGTGGGATCGACGAGGGCGGGGTATTCATCGCGGAACCCGAGGATCGCGGACGGCTCGATGCCAATCAGGGGTTGGTCGCGGGAAACCACACCGGAGAGCAAACGAACGTTACGTTCGGCGAACTTCTTTGCCCGGCGCAGCATTCCCTTGGAAAGCGACGCGCGACCACTTTCAACGTGCTTGGGAATCACAACTTCGTAGCCCAGGCGCTCGAGCAACTCGACCGTGGCGATACCAGCGTCAAGGTCGTTGTAGTTAGTGAACTCGTCGCAGAAAAGGTGCACGCGCCCCCTTCGCATTCCGAGCGGAGCCAGCGGACGATGGCTGTGGAACCAGCGGTGCAGCGTGATGCGGTTGAGCTTGGGCAAGGTCCGGTCCGGGTGGAAGCCGACCAGGCGGTTGAACATTTTCCGGATGGGGGGCGCCTGAAAGAGCAGGTTGTAAAGCCCTGGCCAGAGCGAGCCCAGGCGGGCGCCGTCGGAAAACCCGGCGATCAACCGCGACCGGAAGGGCACGCCGTTCGCATCGTGATAGTGCTGGAGGAATTCAGCCTTGAGCTTGGCGATGTCAACGCTGGATGGACACTCACTCTTGCAGGCTTTGCAGGAGAGGCACAGGTCCATCACTTCCTTGATCTCCGGGCTGTCGAAAGGCTTCCGCGCGTCGGCCGGGTTGTTGAGCATCTGACGCAAGATATTGGCCCGGGCGCGGGTCGTGTGTTTCTCCTCGCGGGTGGCCATGTAGCTCGGGCACATCGTCCCGCCAGCCAGCCGGGACTTGCGGCAGTCGCCTGATCCGTTGCATTTCTCCGCCGCACGTACCACGCCCTGCACATCGCTGAAATCGAACACCGTGGCGTAATCCGGCGTCGGGACGCCAGGGGTGTGGCGCAAATGGGTGTCCATCGGCGGCGTGTTGATGATCTTCCCCGGATTGAACACGTTCTGAGGATCGAAGGCGGCCTTGACCTCCTTCATCATGTCATAGCACTCGTCGCCGACCATGAGCGGGATGAATTCGCCGCGCAGCCGCCCGTCCCCGTGCTCCCCGCTCAGCGACCCCCGGTATTTTTTGACCAGATGCGCGATGTCGGTCGCGACGCCGCGGAAGGTCTTGAGCCCCTCCGCGGTCTTGAGGTCGAAAAGCGGCCGCGTATGCAACTCCCCGGACCCTGCGTGCGCGTAGTAGACACAACCGATGCCGTATTTTTCAAGGAGGAGGGCATTGAATTCCGCGATGTAATCAGGCAGGTCGCGGACATCCACTGCCGTGTCCTCCACGACCTCGCGAGGCTTGGCGTCGCCGACCACATTGCTCATCAACCCTTGGCCGGCCCGGCGCAGCTCCCAGACTTTCGCACTCTCCTCCCCTCGCAGCACCGGAACCGCGTAGCCGTAGCCGGCGGCTTTCCAGCGCGTTTGCAGGGAGGCGATGACTTCTTCCAGAGAATGCCCATCGTCCCGCCGCAATTCCACCACGAGGATGGCCCCGGGGTCGCCGACCACGAAATCGCGGTTGCGCTGCTGCGCGAGGTTCGACTTCGTGCACTCAAGGATGTGGCGATCGATCAGCTCGCAGGCCGACGGCGCGTGCTCGACGGCGATCAGATTGGCCCGCAGGGCCTCGTTCACAGATCGAAAATGTCCGCAGACCAGTGCCGCGTGCGGCGGCGGCAGAGGATCGCAGTCCAGTTCGAACTCCAGGCCGAAAAACAAAGTCCCCTCCGAACCGGCAATCAGGCGGCAGAAGTTGAAATCCCGGCCCGAAGCCGGATCGAGCGCCGACGCATCCATGAGCAAGTCGAGGGCATACCCCGTGTTCCTCCGCGGGATGGAGGCCCGCGGAAAGTTGTCGGTGATCAAGCGCCGATTACTCTCCTCCCCCAAAAGATCGCGCACGCGTCGGTAGACGCGGCCCTCCACACCGGGAGCCTCGGCACACTTGGCCTCGAACTCCCCCACCCCCAGGGCGCGGAGGATTCCCTCAATCCCGTCACTGAAAAACCCGCGGACCGAGACAAGGTGCTCCCTCGTGCTGCCGTAGACGATCGAATTCGACCCGCAGGAGTTGTTTCCCACCATGCCTCCAATCATGGCGCGATTGGCCGTCGAAGTCTCGGGACCGAAAAACAACCCATGCTTGGCCAGCTCAAGATTCAGTTCGTTGCGCACCACGCCCGGTTGCACGCGCACGCGGCGGGCGCCGCGGTCGATTTCCACGATCGCATTGAAGTGGCGCGAAAGATCGACCACGAGGCCGTTGCCGACGACCTGGCCGGCGAGCGAGGTTCCCGCCGTGCGCGGAATGATCCCGATGCCGTACCGGCCGGCGAAGAGAATGATTTGCCGCACATCCTCCTCGGTTTCAGGAAACGCCACGGCCGAAGGCAATTCCTGGTATTCCGACGCATCGGTGGCATAGAGCCGGCGCATGACCGGACTGGTGGACAGTTCGCCGGAAAGCTTCAACTCTTCGAAAGGAGGCGGCTTCATCGATCAGTCCTGCACGGCCAAAGTCTGTTGCTCCCAGGCGCGCAGAAATTCCCGCAGTTCGGAAGAGTTCGCACTCCGGGCCTGCCGCACGAAGTAGCCCGCCGTGGCGCTGCCCAGCACGAGGCAATCTTCCAATGTTCCGCCGGCGAGAAGTCCGAGAATGTAACCGGCGTTGAAGCGATCCCCCGCCCCGGTGCTCTTGCGGGGCCGGGCACAATGCGGTGCCCGGACGATCGCGAGGTTGTCGCTCCCGGCGGCCACGGCAAACCGGTTTCGGTGGATGATCACATGGGCAAGACGCAGGTGCGCGCGCAACTCACCGGCCAGGCGCAAGCACTCGTCCGCCTCGGCGGCCGCCTCGCCGAGTCCGGTCAGGCACGCGAGGATGTTCGCCTCGTTGCCATTGAGTCCCAGAGTGACGGGGCCGTGGGCCTCGAAATCAGTCAAGGCATCCAGCATCGACAGGATGTCGTCGGAGCGACGGCTCGAGGGGTCGACCAGATCGAAGAAGAAATGCGGACGGTGGGTCAGTTGCGCGAAGACCTCCTGCTGCAGCAAACGCCAGACGCCCGTCATATGCGGGTAGAGTGTCCAATCGGTCAACGCGATCACCCCCGCTTGGCGGCAGGCTGCCTGGTAGGCGCCATCGTGCAAGCGCCGCCGCACGTCCGCCGCGGTGAATTCCTGCAACTGCCGCACCGAGCTGTACATCAGCTTGCCGTCCGAAAACTCGAACGCCAACGTGCGCCCCGGTTCACGACCCCACGAATGGGCTGAACGGAAACGGTCGGTCGCGGCGGCGAAGGCCGGATGCGGGGGCTCGCCCAGTGTGGCAAAGCAGTCCACCGGCACGCCCAAGGCGGCGAGGCCGTCGCCCAAATTGACCGCGCAGCCGCCGGGATGCACGTCCGTGACAACGATTTCGCGCAGGCTGCTGTGGCCGGCGGCGGCGGACACGAGAGCGCCATACTCCGCGATGTCGGCCACGGGCACAAACTCGTCGAGCGATCTTCTCTCGGCGACGAGGGAAATCATTTCATCGACGAAGCCGTCGAAGCCCGTGACCACCCCGTTGCCCCCGGCTGGCGGGTGATCGAGAAGCGATCCGGCTTGGGTGATCGCGCTCACGACTCGCTGAGCAGCCGGATCACAGGCGGCTCGTCCTCCTCAATGCCGGGAAACCGCCCGACCTCCGGATCGATGAAAAAGTTGTCTGCCGCATCATCGTTAGCGGTCGAAACCTCGCTGATGATGCACTCGTCGCTCAGGGGATAAAAGGCATGGTAAACTCCCGGCACCAGCGTGACACGAGAGCGTGCGGACGGCTCGACGATCTGGCCGGACCGGACCGTGACGGCCTCGTGGTCGACCGGCATCGTGGACGCGCGATCTCCGCTTTCGGCGGGAACACCGGCCCACACTTGGATGGCCAACCGACCCCAGCGGCAGATGATGTCCTCCTTTTTCTTGCCGTGGCAGTGCGCCGGCGTGGTCATGCCTTTTTGCGCATATATGAATTTTTCGCAATACTCGGGTTCCTCCGCAAGGTTTACCAGGACGAGGCCGAACTTCCGCCAATCGCCGGGCCCGAAATCGGTTACGTCCCAGCGGGGGTGCGGTGGGAGGGCCCATTGGTAGGCTGCAAAACAGGATCGGGCGGACCGGAAGAGCGAGTTGATATCACTGCGTCTCATGGGGAGTTTTTGTCGAGGAAGTTTAAATCGGGTTTTACCGGAATTTTTCACAGGGTGGCGATCAAGCTTCGTCACGGCCGCACTTCAGAGCCACCAAGGAAAGTCCCGAGGAAGCTTGGCCGTGGAGTCGTGCGGTCTTCACAACACTCAAAAGCTAAAGAGCGACGGAGTTTTTCGTCTCCTGCGACTTAAGGGCGGCCTCGAAGAGTTCGTGGCTGCGGACCGCTTCCTCCGGGGTGACGCACCCGAACCGACCATCCAACTTACCCGCGCGCTCGGCAAGGTAGGCGGCCCACATTTGCAGGAAGCAATCCGGGAAGCCTGGCTCGAAGATGCCGCCGGTGATGGTCGGAAAGGGTCCATGGAAACCGAGGTCCGTCTTTTGCCAGAGTTGTTCTTTTCCGCGTTGGAAGGTCCAGAGCGTCTTGGGTTCCTTGGTGCTGAACTTGACCCCGCCGTCGGTGCCGAGGATTTCGATGAACCACGTGTTTGTCTCGCCCGGGGCGAGGCGCTTCATTTCGAAGCGGAGCGGAACTTCGTCGCCGTCGATCTCCACCTCGGTGTGGAGCATCGCGTTGTCCCAGGTGTCGCAGGCGGTCATGCCGCCTTTGCCGTCCGGACGCTCATGGTAGATTTTTTGCAGCTGGGCGTAAACACGCTTGGGGTTCCAACCTAATCGGAACGGCACATGGACTGCATGCATGCCGAGGTCTCCCATCACGCCGATCTCACCGCAGGTTTTAACCTGACGCTTCCAGTTCGCGGGTTTGGTGGGATCGAGGTCGCTGCTGTGGTGGAACCCAGAACGGATCTCCAGCACCTTTCCCAGCTTTCCCTCGCCGGCGATTTGACAGGCCCGCTGCGCACCCGGCAGGAAGGGGAACTCCGAACTGCATCGCACAAAACGGCCGCTGGACTTCGCCGCACTGGCAATGGCGCGCGCGGCCTTCAGGTCCATGCCGAACGGTTTCTCGGCAAGCAGATCTTTTCCGGCCTTGAGCACATCCAAGTATATCTTCTCGTGCAGGTTGTGAGGCACGGCCACATAGACGACGTCGACATCCGGACTCGCCAGAAGCTCGTGATAATCGGCGGTGAGGAGACGGACCGAAGGAATCTTGCGGAACCACTCGCGTTGCTTCTCCGCCAGATCGCAGACGGCGATGAGTTCCGCCCCGACCGGGAAATTCTCCAAAACAAACCAGCGCGACAGCGCGCTGGCCACTTCGCGACCCATGAGTCCGCCGCCAATGATGCCGATACGAGTAGTTTCACCCATGGCGCCTTACTTGAGGAATTTTGCGGCTTCAGTTGGTGATGCGCCCTCGTGCACGATGGCCATCAGCGCGGCGACCATTCCCGCGGGATTCGGGTGTTGCACCACATTGCGCCCGTAAACAATGCCAGAGACACCCTGCTCGATGAGCGCCGCGGTGCGGGCCAGAATCTCCTCATCCGGTGCCCTACCGCCACCGCGAACCAGAACGGGGATTCCCCCCGCCGCCTCGACAACCTTGTGGTAAAGGGAGACATCATCCGTCGGATCAGCCTTGATCACATCGGCCCCGAGTTCCACCGCCTGGCGGACGAGGTGTTGTATTTTCACGAGATCGCCGTCGACCATGTAGCCGCCAGCTTCGCTGTTTGGACGAAAGACCAAAGGCTCCACCATCATGGGCATGCCATAGTGGTCGCTTTCCAACTTGAGCGCACAAATGTTTTCGATGCACCTGTTTGTCACCTCCGAAGCTCCGGGGATCTGGAAAAGATTCACGCACATGCAGGCCGCATCGAGCCGCACCGCTTGCAGGCTAGGCTCTTCAATCATCGCGCTCATTGCCTCGACCGGCAACTCACGACCGTAGACATTGGCCACATCCGTGCGAAGAACGAGCGAGGGTTTTCCACGCCCCGGAAGCTTCTGCAAATGGCGCGCTTGGCCGGTGGTCAGCTGGATCGCGTCCGGCGCGGCTTTGACAACGATCTCCACGGCCCTCGCCATGTCCTCGATGCCGGTGAGAAAGCCGGGTTGATTGAAGAATCCGTGGTCGATGGCGACATCGAAGCAGCGGCCGGATTTGGAATTGAAGAGGCGGTTGAGGCGGTAGGATTTCATGGTAAATTGACGGGAGAAGGTGGTGGTTGGTCCGCTCTCATGAGCAGGGTAAGCATTGGCGTTTACTGGTTCAGGCCGGATCATTGTCCTCATTCATCCAGCGCTCGATCTCGGCCGCAGTTTTGGCTCCGCAGTTTCTTTCCCGCTGGAGAAGCGCGAGCACAACTCTGGCGCGGCCTTCCTGCCGCGTGGTGATACCATGGCGGCTGAGTACATTGACGGCCCGGGCCGAAAGCGCATGCAGTTCCGAAGCGCTCTTCAGCTGTTTCAGACACCGTTTGTGCCGCATCAGCATGAGGGAGACCGCCTGCGGAGTGATTCCCAATGGCGAGGCGATCTCGCTGAAAGAATAACCTAGCCCGCGCAGAACAGCGATGTCACGGATTCGTCCGGGGATATGTTCGAGCACGGCAAAGACATCGCGCCCCATAGTCTGCGGGCGGCATGACGGCGACCGGCGTTTTTTAATGACTGCGGTTGTAGGCATGGGTTGTTGACGGGCTGGAATCCGGGATTGGGTGTGATTGCGCTTTGCTTTGTCCTTTTTTGTGGACGGGAATCGGCTTCGACGTCAGTGCATTTCGACTTCCACGTGTCCGAGACCACCGCGGCGGTAATGGAAATGGACGTCCGGATGATCGGCCAGCAAGGACATCGGCACGGCTGAATCCGGCAGCCTTTTGGAAATCATCAGGGCGGTCAGTCGCAGGCCGAAGGGGTTGTCGTGATGCCCGGGATGCCAGATGGAGACGCGTTCGGACTTCCACGTCTCAACCGGCCCGACGGTCGCGGCGTGCGTCGGCACGAGGGTGACATTGCCGCCGCCGCTGGTGCGGGCGTTCTGCGTGATGGTCACAGGGTGGAGCTTGACCTTGCGCGTGGCCAGCTTGCGGTATTCAGCCGGTGACGGAGGAGCGTCTTTGTATTTCCCCTTGCGTTCCACCGGGTCGTTGAAGGCCCAATGCTTGATCTCCCCCTGCCCTCCCTGCATAACCACGCAGCGTATGCTGTCATAAGAACGACTGTAAGCGCCGAGGTCACCCGTCGGGAAATGAAGGTTTTTTTCCGGCATGCACAGCTTTTTCCCGATACGGTCGAAGCACATCTTTTTGTCGCAGCGAGCGAATGAAAGCGGGTGGTTGGTCGAGACGGTTTCGCCATCGATGACCCATTCGTCCATACCCCAGAAGTGCGCGTCATGCTTTTTGAGATCAAGCCCGAGAGAATTGACCAACCGTGCGACCAGTGGCAGTTGCTCGGTCGGACCGATGGGTCCGCAAATGCCGGCCGGGTTGTCCGGTGTGCTTTGCCGCCAAGCGTCGATGTATTCCAGCGCTTCGGCCAAATAGAAGTCCTCCACCGTATTGTAGAAGTGGATTTGGAAACCGGGACGCGACAGGCCGCGGAGTTTCTTTTCGTCGAGTCGCGCAGCATCGGCGAGAAGTTCGGGATCGAGTGTGGTGTAGTCCCACCAGTCGGGGGCCAGTTTGCTCAGAGGTCGGGGCATGGATTTGGGCTGTGGTTGGTGTTCAGTGAAAAATTTCGGGGGAGAGTCCTCACACTTTCAGCAGATCCTGGAGCGGATCGAAATCCTCCGGTCCGAAGCCCAGGTGCGAGTGGCGACGCCAACCTTCGGCGAATTCGAATCTCCCGCTCATGGTGCCGACCTCGCGGCTCATGTGCTCCATGTCGTCGAGGTAGGCGTCCATGCCCTGCGTGGCATCGAGCCAGTCCTTCTGCGAAGCATGGCAGGCCAGCAGCGCGCGCTTGCGGGCTAACACACTGGTGATGTCGGTGTAAAAATCGGGCTCGACCGGCTGCCGCAGGGAATCGCGCAAACCGTGGGGCAAGGCGTGGTAGACCGCGGCAGGTTTCCCGCAGGATGCAACGGGTGGCACCGTCTCCGCATTCTTCATGCCGCGCATGAAGACGCCAGTCACCGCCAGGCGTGCCGTGTTCTGGTGGTCCTCCATGTAGTCCTGCGGCGAATGCGTGAGGATGATGTCGGGCTGGATAAGGCGGATGACCGCGGCGGTTTTGGCCAGAGAAGACGCATCGTAGAAAATGCCGAGGTCGTCAAAAAGGGGCGGATGCGCGGTGCCGCCGGCCATGGCAGCGGAAGCCTGCGCTTCCTCCCACCGCACGGCGGCTATCTCCCCCCTAGAAAGCTTGCCGGACCCGCAACACCCGTTGGCCAGATTCCACAGGTGGATTTCGCATCCCGCATCCTTCAGGCGCAGCAAAGTGCCCGCCATCATGAATTCGATGTCGTCGGGATGGGCGGCGGCGGCGAGGGCGATCATGGGCTCGGGAGGCTCAAACTATCACGATCTTCGCGCCTCCGGGCGGCAATTTCACCGGTGGCCGGCGGTCTGTGAAAAACTCATCGAACTCGGTCCATGCCGCAAACGACACCATAGTGTGCTCCAACCATTTCGAGGCGTCGGCCAAAAGCAGCGTGCGACGGCCGCGGGCGATCCATTGACCTTTTACCGCAGTTTCGGTCAACTCCGTCGAGCCGGCCCCGTCCTCCGCATGCAGCGCGGACGCCCCGATCAACGCGACGTCGGCACGTAAGCGCGAGAGCGAAGTCATGGCCAGGTCCCCGACCAGCGCGCCGCTGATCCCGCGTTGTTCGCCGCCGAGAACAAGCAGACGCGCCTTGAACTGCTCGTGCGTTGCGATAAGCGGGAGCGAGTTGGTAATGATGGTCACGTCCTCGCGCCCCCGCAAAAGCCGGCCGGCTTCCAAGCAGGTCGTTCCGCTGTCCACGAAAACCGTCGCGCCAGGGGCGATCGTCCGGGCCACGGCGGCACCAATGGAGCGTTTGGCTTTCATGGCCAGCGCGGACTTCTCGCGGAAAGTGGGTTCGTCCCCGACCTCTGAAGGATGCACGATGCCGCCGTGCACCCGGACGACGCGGTCGTGCTGCTCGAGAAAGGTGAGGTCGCGCCGCAGCGTGGCCGGCGAAACGCCAAGGGCCTCCGGAAGACCCTGCACCTCCATCCGCCTCTGCCGTGCCAGAAGCTTGAGGATTTTGGTATGCCGTTCGTGCGCGAACATGAGCGATTCATAGCAAACAATCGCAGACAGTCAAAACGAATTTCCGCCGGCCAGGGCCGCCCCGTCTCTTCGCCCCAACAAGCGAGGCCGGTACTTACCTGCACTGGCCCCAAGCGCGGGTTCCGGCAAGACCGAACCAGGCATAATGTTTGGTCTTGTGTTTTATTTCATTTTGTTACATGCTTTTTTCGTGACTGCTGCCAAAGCCCACCCCGCTTCGCATCCCGCCGCAGCGCGCCACCGGTTCATCCGCGAGGCACTGAAGCGCTCTTCGTCGGTTTCCATCTCCTCCATGGCCCGTCGTCTCGGCATGAGCGAGATGACTATCCGCCGGGATTTGGAGAAGCTGGAGAACAGCGCGGACGTGCGCCGCACCCGCGGAGGGGCCGTGGTCGCCGAGCGCACCGTCTTCGAATTCGCCTATCAGGAGCGCCAGCGCGCCCAATCGGCGCAGAAGCAGTGCATCGCGCGGGCCGCCCTCAGACTGATTAAGCCGGGACAGCGCATCATTCTCGACACCGGCACCACAACCTTGCACCTCGCGGCCCTGCTCAAAGAGCGGGAAGATTTGACCGTGATAACCCCCAGCCTCGCCGTGGCCTCGGAACTGCAATACGCCAGCGGCGTCGAAGTGATCTTGCTTGGTGGCATTCTCCACCGCCGAAGCCCCGATCTCACCGGACCACTCACTGAGCATTGTCTGGAGTTGTTTTCCGCTGACTGGGCTTTCCAGGGCGCCGAGGCGGTCGGTGACGACGGGAGTATTTACAACGTCGACCTGCAACTGGCCCAGGTGGACCGAAAAATGCGCGAGAAGGCAGCCAAGGCCTGCCTGCTGGTCGACGGATCCAAATTCGGACGGACTTCTCTCGTGCGCAACGGGACGCTCGCCGATTTCAATCTGGTCATCACCGACGACTCCGTTCCGGTCAAGTTTCGGTTTATGGCGCGCAAACTTTGCACCCCCCTGACGATCTGCGGGGCACCGGGCGGGAGCGGAAAACGGCAAACACATTCATGAAAACATCCACACCGACACAAGGTCCTTCCTTTGACTCGCTGGCTTGGGGGGCTACCGATTTGACACGTTGTCCGCACTTGGTGACCGCAACGCCTGGGCCGATCTCGAAGGACATGCACGGGCGTTGCACGCAGTATTTCAAGGGGCTAAGCGGACAGGTGAAGCTCTTCCCCGTGGCTTTCGAGTCCGGCCGGGGTTGCGTCCTGCGAGACGTGGACGGCAACGAGTACATCGACTTCTCCTCCGGCATTTACGTGACGACGCTCGGCCACTGCCATCCGAAAATCAGCGAGGCCATCGCGAAGGCCGCGCACCAGTTAATGAACGCCCACGACTTTACCACTCCGGTGAAGACCGAACTGATGGAAAAGCTGGCGGAGGTGCTGCCGGGAGACCTTAACGGCTTCCAGCTTTACGACTCCGGCAGCACGGCGGTCGAAGCGGGCATGCGCGTTTTGCGCGCCGCCACGGGCAAGAACGAAATGATCTCCTGCTTCTACGACTACCACGGCAAAACCTACGGAGCCGTTTCGCTCGGACATATCCGATCCCAGGTTTACGGCCGCGTGCGCGCGCCGGGCGCCCACATGGTGCCGCGGCCCGACGTCTACCGCCCGATGTGGACCAAAGCGGACGGGACCATCGACACCGACGCCTATTTGACCTTCTACCACGAATACATGGACAAGGCCACGATCGGCGATGTGGCCGGCTTCGTGCTGGAGCCGATCCAAGGATGGGGTGGTTCGGTCATGCCGCCGGACGATTTTTTCCCCAAGCTGCGCAAGTTCTGCGACGAGCGCGGGCTGCTTCTCATGATCGACGAGGTGCTGACCAGCTGGGGGCGAACGGGCAAATTTCTCTGCATGGAGCATTGGGACGTGGTGCCCGACATCGTGACCATCGGCAAAGGTTTCGGTAACGGCTTCCCTGTCACCTGTGTGGCCGTGCGCGAGCCTTACAAAGAAAGCTTTGAGGCCATCTCCGCGTCGAGCAGCTACGGCGGCAATCCGATGGCCTGTGCCGCGGCACTCGCGTCGACCCGCGTGATCGAGGAGGAAAACCTCAACGAGTGGGCGACACATCTGGGCGAGGTGGCATTGGGCCGCATGCGAGACATGCAGCAACGCCACCCCATCATCGGTCATGTGCGCGCCAAGGGCTGCTTGATGGGTATCGAGTTGGTCAAAGACCGGAACACCAAAGAACCATTCGACAAAGCCGGTGCCGAGGTCTACCAGAAAGCTTTCGCTAAGGGGTTAGCGTGGATTCCGGCAGGCCATATCCTGCGCATGAGCCCACCCATTGTGATGGACGAAAAGACCCTTCTCAGGGGCCTCGACCTCATCGAGGAGGCTATCGCGGAGGTCGAAACAGCCCATGGCTACGCTTGACCGGTGCTCCGGGCTATTCATGGTCAAAAAGTAAACCCGTCCATGTCAGGATATCTGTTGCGCAATGTCCGTATAGTGGAACCCGGCCGCCGGATCGTGACCGGTGACCTGCTGGTGCGCGATGGCCTTGTGGCCGGACACGGAACGGAGCACGGTGCCGCGCCTGATGGTGTGGTCGAGATCGCCGGCGACGGGCGCCTGCTCACACCCGGACTGATCGACGTGCACACGCACGGGATCGGGCACAGCCTGTACGAAACCGGCGGCGAGGGCCTGCGCAGCGCCGTCCGCGAACTTCCCCGTTTCGGTGTCACCACGGTCCTGCCCACCATCATCCCGCGCCCGGACAAGCTGGAGTGCTTCAAACTTCTGTCCGATCTTGCCGCTGCCATCCCGGAAATCCGCGAGGTGAATGTCCCCGGGTTGCACTTGGAGGGACCCTTCATGGCCATGGGCGGTGCGGCCTGCCCCACCCTGCCCGCAGATCTCGATCTGCTGCGCAGACTGCTCGAAAGCTGCGTCGGTCGGGTGACGGTTATGTCTGTCAGCCCCGACACTCCCGGCATCTTGTCCCTGATCGCCGAACTGCGGCGGCAGGACATACGGGTATTTCTCACACACACGCGGGCGACGGTCGAGCAGACCGAGGCTGCCCTGGCTGCCGGGGCGTGTCATGCCACGCATTTTTACAATGTCTTTTATGCCCCGCCGGAATCCGATCCGGGGGTGCGTCCGTCGGGCGCGGTTGAAGCCATCCTCGCCGACGCCCGGACGACGGTCGATTTCATCGCCGACGGCGTGCACGTGCACCCGACAGCCATTCGCGCCGCGGTTGCCGCAAAAGGTTGGAGCGGCGTGACCCTCATCACCGACTCCAACATCGGGGCCGGCCTGCCCTCGGGAGTCTACCCCACCAAGTGGGGCTTCTCCGTGCGGGTCTCGCCGGAATCCGGCGCCCGCCATGCCACAGAGGGCACTCTGGCCGGCAGCGCGCTGACCATGGATCGCGGTATGGCCAATCTGCTGCGATGGCTGGATCTGCCGCCCGAGGAAATCTGGGCCATGGGCACACTCAACCCCGCACGCCTTTTGGGACTCGCGGGCAAAGGCCACCTGGATACGGGAGCCGATGCCGACCTCGTTTTGTGGGATGAGGACCTGACCGCCGCCATGACTTGGACCAAGGGCGCACTCGTTTATGAAAAAAAATAACCTCGATTCGTTCGACTTCGAGCCTGCCGCATTCGTTCCGTTCCGCGACAAAAAAGCCGTTGCGAGGGTCCGGGCGATCAAAACAAACGAACTGACAAAGCACCGCAACCCGGACTACCGCATCCGTATTGTGCCCGACCCGCTTTTCGAAAATCTTTGGATCGACGACATCATCGGCCGTATCAAGCAGTCCGCAGAGACCGCAACGCGCCTCGTCATGCTCATGCCCAACCCCTGGCCGAATTACGCAAAGGTGGCGGAACGGATCAACCTTGAGCGGATCTCCTGCCACCATGTGCACACCTTCAATCTGGACGAATACGCCGACGAAGAGGGGCGTATCGCGCCTGATGGCTGGGAATTCGGATTCGGCCATGCCTTCAGGAAGTTTTTCATCAACCAAATCGACGCCCCGCTCCGGCCTCCGGAAAAGCAGGTACATTTGCTGTGCGACGCGAATGTCCGCGACTATTCGAAAATGCTGGCCGACCTCGGTGGCGCCGATATCACCTACGTTGGGCCCGGTTGGACGGGACACCTCGCCTTCGTCGATCCCGATGCCCCGGAATTCGCGGCGTCTTCCCTCGAGGAATGGAAGACCTTTGGCACGCGCCTTTGCACCCTCAGCCCCTTCACCATTGCGCAGAATTCCCTGCACGGTTGCTTTGGCGCGAGCGGCGATCTGACTGCGGTGCCGCCAAAAGCAGCCACCGTCGGTCCGGCCGATATCCTCGCCGCCAAACACCGTATTTCGCTCCACGCCATCACCATCGGCGGGTCCTTCCACTCGTGGCAAAGATTGACCAGCCGCCTGGTCATGCACGGGCCGGTGACACCGCTGGTGCCCGAGTCCGTTTTGCAGACAACACGGACGGATGTATGGGTTTCATCCTCGGTGGCCGCGGATATCGAGACACGTTGGGACCTTGGATATTGAAATGATGGACCCTTCCACAGGTGGCTTACGGGCGGGGTTTGGGAGGCGGAATATCACGCCACCTGAGCCCTGCTTTCTCGTCGGATATCCGCATGCGGAACGCACCTCGACGGGCGTGCACGATCCGCTTTTCGCCTCGGTCCTCTGTCTGGAAAACGAGGGCTCCCCTGCGGTGCTGGTTTCTCTTGATGTCCTCTTCGTCACAGCGGAATGGACACGCGATTGCCGCGAGGTCATCAGCCGGCAAACCGGTCTCCCGGCTGAAGCCATCCTCATCAGCGCGACGCATACCCATTCGGGACCCCACACCGCGGAAATTCTGGCCTGGAGGGACGATCCGGTTGTGCCACCCGTCAATCCGAACTACCTCGCGTTCCTGCGCGAGCAAACCGCGGATGCGGTGCTTGAGGCATGGCAGTCACGCCAGCCGGCCGAAGGCGCATGGGTCACCGCCGATGTGCGCGGGCTCGCCGGCGGCAACCGACTCGATCCCGGGGGTGTGGAGGATCCAGAAGCCGGCCTTCTCTTGGTGCAAAGCGAAAAAGGCAGGCCGCTTGCAGTGCTCTCCATTTACGGCATGCATCCCACGGTGCTGCATGAGGATTCGACACTTTTCAGCAGCGACTTCATCGGGTTCACGCGGCAAACCATCGAGGCAGCCTTCCCCGGGGCAGGCGTGGTGTATCTCAACGGTGCCTGCGGAAACCAAAGTCCGCGCCGCGCGGTCACGGCGCAGACCTTCGCCGAGGCCGCACGCATAGGCCGGGCGCTGGGTGAATCAATGGTCGAAGCGCTCCTGGGCAACAAGCAATTCACGAGGGAATTCCCCGTCGGCCATGCCATGTGCACGCTGCAGCTTGAAGGCAAGCGCTTCCCCGCTTGGCCGGAGGCCGGGGCCAATCTGGCCCGCGCGCGCGCACACTACGAGCGACTCCGGGCCAAAGGTGCCCCAAACGGCGCAGTGCGTACGGCTGAATGCACCGTCTTCGGGGCCGAAGAGGTTCTCACCTTGGCCAAGGCCGAGCAGTCCGGGGATGCAGACGCCCTGCGGGAGAAATACCGCTCACAGGAAATCCAGATCCTGCGTCTGGGCGAGAGAATGGTTGCCGCTTGGCCGGGCGAATTTTTTGCCGAATATGGATTGCAAATCAAACGGCGCGCCGCGCGCAGAAGTTTCTTGGTCACCATGGCCAACGGAGAGCTACAGGGCTATGTAGTCACACCCGAAGCCGAGGCTGCGGGCGGTTACGAAGCTCAAATGAGTTTGTTCCCTGCTTCGGCTGGTGCCGCTTTCGTTGAGGCCACGGTCTCCATGATCGGGGAAATGAGATGATTCTTGCCGCCGACCTCGGCTCGACGAACTTCAAGGCTGCGGTCTTCGCCCCGGACGGCCGCCGTCTGGGCGAAGCGACGGAACCTGTACCTTACGAGATCCACACCAACACGCGCGCAGAACTCTCCCCCGCAGCCGTGGTTGAGGCGTTCGACACGGTCCTCGCCGGCGCACTGCGCGTCGCCGGGGTCCCGGCAGCGGACGTGCGCAGACTGGCTCTGGCCAGCCAGGCGCAGACCTTCTGTCTTTGCGACCGCGACGGCACGGCCTTGGGATCGTTCACCGGATGGTCGGACCAAAGGGCCGGCGACGAAGCCGCGGAATTGCAGTCCGTCCTCGGGGACTGCTACCACGCCATAAGCGGATGGCCTTGCCCTTCGTCCGGACAACTGGCGGCGCAAGCGCTGTGGACAAAGCGGCACACCGGTGCGGCGCGCCAGGCCAACTTCGTCACACTGCCCTCCTACCTCGCCCTGCAAGTCGGCGCACCCTTTGTCCTCGACCGCAACCTCGCGGCAATGACCGGTCTTTATGACATCCCCGGCCGTGGCTGGTGGGCCGCTGCGCTCGACGCCGCCGGCCTGCGCCCGGAACAACTCGGGGCGCTGGTGGATACCGGCCAAACCGTCCCAACCGTAAATGGCCGGACCCGCGGATTGCACTGCGGTGTGGCGCCGCGCGAAGTCGTGCTCGCCGGCAACGACCACACGGCCGCCGCCACGGGATGCGGATGCTCTCCGCGGCGCTCCATCCTGACGATCGGCACCGCAGGCGTCTTCTATCGACGCCCTCCATCCGGGGAAATTGGACCGTTTTCGTCCGAGGGATGTTGGGGCCCGTATCCTGGCGGGGGCTATTACGAATTGCGTTACGTGGCCGATGCCTGCAGTGCCATGGATTGGGCTGACCATGTGCTCTTCGGAAAAATCGATTCGGCGGCCTTCGTCTCGGCCGCCCGGGAAGCCGGAACACCGGGCGAAGTCCGTTTCGATCCCGTCCGATGGGGGTCGCCCCAGGCTTGGACAGGCCAGGGAACGCGGGGACAAAAAGCGCTGGCTGTGCTCGAGGGCATCACCTCGGCCCTGAGACGCCTCGCTCCGGAGAAGATCGAGTCCGACGCGGAAATCCTCGTGATGGGAGGCGGAAGCCGGTTGGACTTCTGGGTGCAAATGCTGGCCGACAAGTTCGGCTGCCGTCTGGTCAGGACACGCCGCGACGGTCTCACCGGGGCCGCCGTGCTGGCGGGGTGCGCACCAAAAACTGCTGATGGCACAGATGCCGACATCTTTAATCCAACGGGGACTATGGAGCCGCGGAGCAAAGTGGGGTTGGTCTAAATGCGTCCGATCGAGGCCACAGGATATAGTCTACTATTCCGGGCCCTTGATGAGCAGAGGAAGCTGAAACAGGCGGCGCGCACACTGGCGCGCTGTCCGTTGCCGTGACGCCAGCAACTCCGCTAGCACCAAAGTTGAGGCACCGCAGAAGTTGGTCACCGCATAGTTCTTCCCAATTCCCAATAACAAGACGAGAAATTCAAGAAGAGGGCACACTGAACAGCAGGATGGCTATCACACTGCGCAGTTTTAAACGTTACGTTCGAGCTTCTCCTGTACGGCCGTGGCGCGCCGAAACACATCAAGCGTTACGTCCGGGCTCTTCCACGCGGGATCAATGCGCACATCGTTTACACCCGCGATATTACCCGGAGGCGATCCTGCCTCCGGATCAGAGGCTCTCCGAAACTCCCACCAACATTTCCCACAGTGGTTGTGCTCGTGATCAATACGAAACCCAGCCGCCTTCATTACTGGTCCGATCCACCCGATGCAGTGGTCGCAGTAATCATGAAATTGCTGAAGGCCGTTCGAAATCAGAAACCCCTTGGAGGGACAATCGTACATATCCAGCCGAAACACCTCCTCACCTTTGGTTGCCACGTAACCCGCTTCCTCCTCCGCAAGGGTTTTCCCCCAATATTCCTCCATGCCAGCGAAGGCCTTTTCCTTGATCAACGCAGAGGCGTGGACTTGCGAGTCTTCACCTATCGCCTCCTTCCAGAAGCGTTGCACAAGCTCATCTCCTCCCTGTTGCCGTAGCCACTCGAATGTCCATTCGTAGTGTGCGCAGAAATCGTAGCAACCGATCATTTTGCGAGTTGGATATTGTCTAACTGCTGTGGACTAGCTGCTACACCATTTGAAAAGAACGTTTGCCGGCAACAACCGTTGCCTCCTTGCACGCGAATAGTGAAGCCGGCTTGTTGTGCTGCCGCCTCGGTTACGAAGTAGCAATGCTGGCAAAACTCCGGGGTGATTGTCCTTCCTCCATCGCGCAAATGTTTGATTGCAGGGCAGACTTTTACTTCTAGCTCAACGGCGTCCGATCGGCTGCTGATTTCAAATTCAGCACCTGGTTCGGCCTTGAAAAACTCATTCCAATAGTTCGCGATGGCTTCCAATCCACCATTTTTCCAGTATTGCGACACGGGTGCCAGATACTCTCGCCCTAGGCTGGTCCAATACGCCTCAAGGGCATGGCGTCCCAGCACATCGCGGATAAACCGGAAAGTCGAATTGATTGCGAAATAAAAATCAGCCGAGCCAACGGACTTGCGATCCCGATAGGGCAAGGCAGACGAGGAAATCATGAGGGCAGAAGATAGCTTCGTTCACTTTCGATCAGCCGCGAGATCATTTGAGAGCAATCTGAGGACAATGGGTAATCCAGATATGTGTTGCTCGTCTGGAAAATCCCCAAGCGGACTAAGGTGCTTTTGAGACCATTGAGCCAGCAGGGGAAATCGGGGCCTCCATAAACCCCATGGAGCATGGCGATCATACGGCTCTCCACAGTCCTGGCCCCTCCGACATCACCTGCGGAGAGCCTCTCTACAATTTCAGCTACGTACGATGCGTTAAGAATAGCACCTCCTAGCATCACACCATCATAACCCGCGAGGAGGTAGTCGACGCAACTGAACTCGTCGCCCAGCAAGAGGGCAAGATTGCTGCGGGCCTCCCTTGCTTTGAGCAGAGCATCCTTGCGCCGGGGATCGGCCGAGCTGTCCTTGACCATCACCAAGTTCGGATGAGCCAAAATCGGCTGCAGGACGTCCTCCGTTATTTCCACGGCCGAGGCTCTTCCACGTTCGTAATAACAAATCGGGAGCGGACTGCTGGTCAGTATAACCTCATAGAATGCCCGCATCCGTTTTGGCGTGGCATTCATCGCGAGATACGGCTGAGCGACAACGGCCAGATCGGCACCGTCAAGAGCCGCGATCTGATCGAGCACACGTTCAGCAGAGTTGTCGGTCACCTGCACAGCGATACGGAACCGCCCCGCAGCAGCCTCGCGAACTGCGGAGACCAGCTGGCTTTTTTGTCGATCGGTCATCCAAGGGCCTTCTCCACACGTTCCCGCGAGGAAAAGTCCTTGAACCCCCAAGCGCACATGGTGCTCAACCATGCGGAAAACGCTCTCGATGTCGATCTCACGCCCCTCGGTGAAGGGAGTTGGCGTGGCAGACCAAATCTGCGTCCGGCATGGTTGGCTTTGAATATTCACGGCAAGGAGATCTTGAAATACCGGATGTTGGCGACTGCGTCTTCCACGCACCAGAATGCTGCCAATACGGATTGATCAGGCAAGCAAACTGCCGTGGGAAGCCCAAATCGCAAGCCACTCATGGTGTCGGTGGCGAATTTCGGAGCGGTCAAGTTCCCGGGCGAATGACTGGCCCCGCTCCACAAGAGCATTTCCTCCTCATTTCGCCAAACCTCCCCGTCAAGCACCGCCACTTGCGCCCACAAGCCTTGGTGATCAGACCGGCGGTAGAAGCAAATAATCTTGCCGTTCGAAAGAGCCAAAGGAGTGCAGGTCTGTCCGAGTAATCCCGTGGAGCGAGGCGGGGAGAAGGATCGCCCGTTATCCGAGGAGATGGCGTAGTGGACGGGCAGATCGCAGCCCGCATTGGTATCGTGAGTCCAACAGAGTGCAGCGATGCGGCCGTCCGACATTTGGGAGAGCTTGATCTCCCAGAAAACCAGCCCTTGAGAGCTCTCATCCATCACGGGACTCCATTCCTTCCAAGTCGCCCCTTTGTTGTCAGATCGCAGGACAATTGCCCGCATGCCGTGCTCGACATGCCCCTCCCAATTTTTCAAGACGGACATCGGCCACAGCCATTCGCCATTGGCCGCAAAAAACAGGGGGGAGCAAATTTCGAAAGGCCCTCGTAAAGGTGGGTCCACCGTCGACGGTGCCTGCCAAGTGTGCGCCGCCCGGTCGCCGCGAACAATAAACAGCGTGGTGTCCACAAAACCGCCTGTTTCCGGATTGGCCAAGCCCTCTTCCGAACGCGACCGGTCCCATAGAGCGCCCGCACCGACAAGTTCGCCGGAAGGCGCAGTCTTGAAGCGGCAGGAGGAAAAGAACGGTGCAACCGACTCTGGCGCGGGCGTCAGCTCCGGTGTCCCCCAGGTCATGCCTCCGTCTTTGGACACCGAGTGGTGGTTTCGAACATCATCGGACTCGAACGCACTTCCCACATCGAAGCCGCAAAGCAGGTCGCCATTCGCCAAAACCGTGAGAGACGGAAAATAAGCGTGCCGGCTGCGCAAATGCGGCTTGGAATTTCGGTAAATCAGACCGGTCATGAGGATATTCATATCAATTCAGGCTTCCGGAAAACGAAGGTGCACCAGGATATTCCCGTCACCCGCGGCCGCAGGAGAGTCGTGGAAATATTCGACAAACACCCGCCGTCCGGGACCGGGCGATCTGGTGAGACGAACCTCACCGCTTTCGGCATCGTAACCCCCGCCCTGCTGCCAGTAGCAGATCACCGGAGCAATATCGGACATTTCCGGCGCCAAAAGCACACCCGCACTCAGCCAATCATTGCCGAAATAACCGGCAGAATAATAATTCGGACGAACTGCTCTCCCAACGGCGCATTTGAAGGTTTTCTCGTCGTCGACGTCGACAATCCCGTTGTCGTTGAAGTCGAAATTGACCGCATAGTACCCCGCCACTCCCCAGATGTGCGTCATGTGATCCCAGGATTTCCAGCCTGCGTAGCCGACCTGCTGTTCGCCGAAAGGTTTGTCCCTGCATGATTGAAGAGCGGCAAGCCAGGAGGCGTCAATCTCGACGAAGTCTGAATCAATAAGCTCAACAGCCCCGCCATAGAAGCGGCTGTCGACCAGTTTCGTCGCATAGCCGACCATGCCCAACTTCGGGCAATCAAGGGGAATGCCTCTTCGTATAAGCAGATCGTGATCGACGCAATCGCCGGTGCCGGAGAAAGCAGCTTCATCACCGTGCCTGAACTTCCAGATTCCGCGCACTTGAACGACAGGACCGCCGACCGTGACGTAGATTGCGTTGACGGGATGGCAAATGCGGATCCGATCACGGACGTAGAGATTCCCGCCGCTCTTGTCTTCGTTAAGCCAGACTCCGCGGACCGCGGAATTACAGAGGTCGTAAGCATAATTGCCGGCAACAATCCTGGAGATCGGCGTGTTTTTCACGCGCACACTCAAGCCGTCGACGGGATCCGTGATCGCCTCCTCGAGCGCGACGTGTTCGCGGAAGTGCGTTGCCAGCTCACCCCGCGGGTGCGACCAGGTGAATTCCTCGCCGTGCAAAGTCTGATCAGCGTGTGGATACGCGAGAAAAGTGTGCGAAACGGCCCATCTCGCGCGCCCCGGGGGATATTCGACCCTCGGGCCGGACGGATAGATACCGCCGTCCGAATGGGGATCGTCGGGATCATGAACGACCGCACACGCGTTCTCGGCAAACCCGGAAAAAACGGTGGTCATACCGTCGCCGCTCGCCGTCACGCTTTCACTTTGGGTTGCCAACCTGCGCATGCGATGCGTTTTCCAACCTTGGGGCGTCCACAGCCCGAAATACTCCCTCGGATTGACCGAGATACTGGGATGAAATTTGTGGGGATCAGCCTCGCTACTCATGAAACAGGCGGATGATGGTCGGACGGAATCCGGTCGGGACATTTTTCAAGGTCATCTGGCCCCCCGGAGCCTCGTAGGCCACGTCCGTCAGCTTGTCCTGATCCATCAGATCGATTTGCACCGGATATTTGTAGGATCCCGATTCGATGGTGATATCGACCGGGGTCTGACGGCGGTCTTCCCGCCAGATCATGAGCGTCAAATCCTTACCCTCCCTTTCAAAAGCTTTCAGATACAGCTTTTCCG
>Ga0247840_10003326_pt1 | contig 27276 bp, 22 predicted proteins | sample LaCruzMarch2015__FD_192404 | JGI IMG/M metagenome (GOLD analysis project Ga0247840, IMG submission 192404) | Freshwater microbial communities from meromictic Lake La Cruz, Castile-La Mancha, Spain - LaCruzMarch2015_17m | ecosystem: Environmental > Aquatic > Freshwater > Lake | place: Spain...
AGCGTCCGTGACCCCTGGGCGAACTGGCTGTGGAGACGACAGTCGGCGAAGGTCTGGGTGAGGTGTCCGAGGTCATCCGCAAGCGCATCGGTCGGCTGCCAGGCCGCCTGCAGGCTGATGTCCAAATGGGAACGGTCGACTCCCGTGCGCAGGGTGCGGTAGGCGTCCCCCGTCGCTGACGGGTCATGGACCAGGTGATGCTGGGCCTGCTGGCCCGCCGTGAGGGTTGCGGTATGGTTGCCGAAGTACGCCCCAAAGGCCGCGCTGCTGTCGCCACCACTGCCGGGGAACAGCGTCTGGATCGCGATGGGACCCCCGGCATTCGCCGGGAACTGCACCGAACCGCCCGCCGCGCTCGGTACCGGGGCGGTGATGCGCGTCTGCGTCCCGATGGCCTGGCCGGAGCGGGCCGCCTCAAGAAAGGCATCGCCCCACACCAGCGCCCACGGCGTCCAGGTGACCGCGATGCTCACCACCGCGACCAGCAGGCGGCGACCCCAGGCCCAAGGATGGAACTCAGTCATCGATGGCACAGCAGTCATTCCAACGCCACAGCAGATACAGTTGATGCTCACCAGGGCCGGGAATCGTCCGGGACTCACCCCAGGTGAAGGTGCTCTGGCCGATCACGTGGGCCTTTTGCGTTTCAGGAAGTGGGTAGAACATCGTGAGCTTGTAGGCGCTCTTCTTGACGAAAAAATCGATGGGGGCTTTGCATACGGCATCATTGCCCATGGTCCGCCGCGCCATCCCCCGGCGGTGGAGCGCCGCCAGTGAGCGCGCCGCGGCCAGGCTCGTCTCACGGGGGGCCGACCCGAGGTTTGGTTGGGTGCCGGTGAACGGGTAGAGAGTCCCCCAGGTACCGGCACACCAGAACAGCGCGTCAATGGGCGCCCCGGCGGTGGCCGCCGTCGCATCGGCGAGGCAGGCCGCCTGCGCCGCCGGATGGGCGAGCCAGGCGGCCTCCGGGTTGGTAAAGAACGCCAGTTCGCCGTTGTTCCAGGTCGGATCGAGTTCGGACAGATACAGGATGTCGACATCCATCAGCCCGTCGGCGTTACAGTGCTGATCCCAGAACAGATCGAGCAAGATCAGTAACGGAAACGCGTACCAGTGGTAGTGCCAGAAGGCGACATCGGTGGAATCGTAGGCGCTCTTGCCCTCGGTCCCGATCAGGCGGCGACTGCCCATGGGCAGCCGCGTACCACCCAGTGCGGACGAACACCCCGGGGCATGGGTCAGCTCGATGAGGCGTGCCGGCTCCCACATGCCAATCGTGAATCCGGCGCCGGTGGAACACGCGCAGAACGCGCTGTCCGCCGCCCCGGTCGGGACCTGACCACCGCCGCCGATCGGGATCCCCGCGATACGCACCGGCAACAGACAGGCCCAGCAGATGTCGGTCATCAGTTTGCCCGAGAACAGTTCCGCATCCGGACACCCGGGGTCGGCGGCCTGGCTCAGCCGCGGCGCGGCTGCGGCGAGCGTGAGGCAGAACGCCAGCCACCGGCCCAGCCGCTGCAACCCGTGACGGTGTTGCCGATCCTGACGGGGGAACACGGCGATCATTGCTTGGACTCCACGGGCAACGGTTCCTCAGCACGCGGGACGGGCGTCCCCGTCGGCAGATCATCGGGCAGCACCTCATGGACGACGAACACCCGCCCCCGGGCTTCGACCAGTGCGGGGACCCGCTCCAAGCCGAACCGGGTGCGCACGTCGGGCGTGAGGAGGTACACCGGCTCATCGAGTCGGTCCTCGACGGTGCGCAGCCCGTCCCAGCCGAGCGCGCGGTCGAACGCGGTCGCCAGGTACAACGGACGCTGCGCACTGGCGGTCTCGCCCAGCCGGTGGGCGGTCGCCACCTGGCGCGGGTCGGACGCATCGAAGACGATCAGGCGGTGGCTGAAGGGCACATGGTCCAGCGGATTCACGGTCTGCCCCGCCTGGATCGCTGTGGTCCCGTCGGGCAACCGGACGTCGGCGCTCGCGGTGAGGGTCGGATCGATGGTGCGCTCGCGTGGCGCGGTTACCACGGGTAAGGTGTCGAAGCTCGCGCGCTGCCAGAAGCGCTGAAGCGCCCCCGCGCGCAGCGCGTCCAGGTCCAAGGCGGCGGCCCGGCGTTGCAGTTCCTCGATCAGGTCGGCCTCGCTGATCGCGACGGCGGGTCCGCGGACCCCCAGGTCCCCCCGCGCCCCCGCTTGGATCTGCGCGCGCAGCCACGCGGGGGCGCTCAGCCCCGTCACCCGCGCTAGTTCGCCAGCGGGACCGCGGGCGATCAGCAACGGGACCACGGTCGCGCCGGCCTCGCGAAACACCGTCGGATCGATCGCGACAGTCGGTACCGGGTCGATGCCATCCAGGAGCGCATGGATCGCCTTGATCATCTCCATCAGCGGCTCGCCGGGGGCGACCCCGCGAAACAGGAACCGCACGTCCAGACCAGTGGCCGCGCGAAAGATGGCCCGCAGCGCATCGGCCCCGAGGCTGCGGGAGACCAGGACGGTGTAGGTCACGTCCGGCGCCGCGGCCGGGCGGGTCACCGGGACGGCATCCTGACCGCTCCCGCACAGTTGCCCCAGATCCGTGCAGGCCGACACCGCCGCGGGGGCCTCCTGCATTCGCGCCAGGGCGCTGCGCCCCAGGTCATCACCGGCGGCGGCTCCCGCCGTCGCCGGCGTCAGCCGCAACCAGGCCGGCGGTGACGCCACGCGCGCCGCCGCGTCCAGCGCGTGCGCCTGATCCCGGATGGCACGCAGTCCCAGTGCATCGGCAGCGGAGGCCGCCGGCACGGGAGCCGCGAGGACCAGGATCAACACGGCACCAGCGCTAAAACAGCGCATACGCCCTCCCGCGGATCTGGACGATCGGCAGCGGACCCCAATAGCGCGCGTCGAAGCTGTCCGGGGTCTCCCCCATCATCCATACCGCAGCGGTGGGCAGCGTCACCTGGCGGGCGAAGGCGTCCGGCGGCTGGTGCAACCTGGGAGCCAGTGCAAGCCCCACGCCCACCGTAACGCCGTTCACCGTGGTCCGCTCGGACGTGACGGTCACCGCATCCCCGGGGAGCCCCCGCAGCCGTTTGACCACACGCTGGCCGGGACTGAAGAACGGAGCCATGGCGTCACCGGCGAAGAAGCTGTAGGTCGCACCACGGACCAATACGCGGTCATGCCGGTCGATCAGCCAGACGCTGTACGGTGGCAGGCACTGGTGCACCTGACTGTCGATCCCGATCCGGAAACGGGTGCCCAGATACACACCGAGGACCGCGAGCACGAGGAGGCTCAGTCCGGCACGGACGACAAAGGCTCGCGATGCCATGCGGTTCGTCATGGGGGCCCCGCCTCTTGCGGCGCGATCCGCAGGTACAGGCCGGCCGGCGCGGCGACGACCGCTTGCGGATCGAGCACCAGCACGCCGCCGGCGGCCAAACGACGGGCGATGTCGCGTTGCCGCGCGATCACCGGACCGACCTGCGCCGCCGACACCCCCCGCAGGGCCTCCACGGCGTCGAGGATCACCACCGGCGGGCGCGTGGCAAGATCGCTGCGCAGCGGACGCAAGGCCAGGAACGCACCGAGCGCTCCGCTCGCCAGGGTGGCCAGCACGAGCGGCACCCACCCGAACCGCCGCGGCCCTGCCATCTGCCCTGACGCGGGGGTCGGCGGCTTATCCATCGGCCTGATGTCCCAACAAGCGGTTGATCGCGTCGCGCACCGAATAGCCTTCCTGGCGCAGCGCGCGAATGGCGGCCACATCCTGCGGACGCGTCGAGTACAGCAGCCGGCGGAACGGGTCCACCACCAACCGACCGATCCCCGCCCCGCGGTCGGTCAAGGTCATGATTTCCGAATAGGCGCCGGGTACGGTGTGGACCGACTTCAGCAACTCGACCCCGCCCGCCGACAGCGGCAGGCGGTTCTCGGCGTGGAGTTGGTCGATGGCCTGCGCGGGTTGGGCGAGCAGCAGTGTATGGGCACTGTTATCGGCGATGGCCCGCCCGGTGGGGTTGTTGTAGAGATCGTTGAGCGACTGGGTGACCGTGATCGCCGCGCCGTTGTATTTGCGGAAGCGCCGGTACCCCGCCTCGATGAACTTCGCCACATCCCCGTGCGTCAGCAGATCCCAGGCTTCGTCGATGAAGACCAGCTTGGGCTGCCCACGGTCGCCGAGGTACATGACCTGTTGGATCTGGTAGATCAGGATCAGCAGGATGACTTGCTGGAGGTGTTTGCGGCCCTTCAGCTCTTCGAGTTCCAGGACTACCAGGTTCGACGCGAACTGAATGCTGTTGGCACCCGAGAAAAACCGTCCGTACTCGCCCTGTGAGGTGAACGGATAGAGCTGCTGCCCCACATCCCGCAGGCGCGGATCGTCCGTGGCGGCCAGCGCTTCGGCGATGGCGTCGATGTCCATCGCCGGACCGGTGCGATCCCACACCGCTTTGAGCACCCGCTTGAGCCCGGCGCTCTGAATGTCGAGCAGCGGCTGCGTCGGGGCGGCCATGGCGGTGACCAGAGCACACACCACATCGGCCTCCTCCTCCCAACTGCCAATCAGGCCGAAGGGGTTGACCGAAAGCTGCGCGTCCTTGGTGAAGGCCACGAACTGCCCGCCCAGGGCCTCGCACAGATTCTCGTAGCTGCGCCCGACATCGATCACCCAGCACCGTCCGCCCACACTGAGGTTGGTGGCGAGGAGTTCGTTGGCGAGAAAGGACTTGCCCGACCCGGAGGACGCCGCGACCACCGCGTTGTAATTGGTGGCCGAGTCGAAGAGGTTGAAATCCATGAGCTGTCCCGCGCGCCCGACCAGGTTGAGCACCGGGCTCCCCGTGCCCTTCCAGTCGCCGAACACCGGCATCAGGGTCGTCGCGTGGCTTGAGGCCATGGTGCGATAGCGCATCATGTGGGGGATGGCATCGCGGTCGGCACCAAACGGCAGACAATGCAGAAACAAGGGGAGCGAGAAAAATTGGTCCGGCATCACCTGGAAGCCCAGCTCGCGCCAATAGGTGCGCAGATTGGAGCCGGCCGCGGTCGCCTCCGCCACCGGCGTAAAGAGCACGATGCCGAGGTAGCAGTGGATCGGACGGTCGCCGTTGTCCAGACACTGGAAGAGCCCGTCATAGCCGGTCTTGGTCTGATGCAAGGTCGGCAGGTAGTGGGACAACTGGCCCAGGGCCTGGTGGGTGGCCCATTGGCGGCTGGCCGACAACTTGGTCCGCAGCGCCTCGGGGTCCGGAAAACGGACTGACAGGGTGATCAGCACGTTGTGGCGGATGCCGCGCGTGCCCGAGACCCCATCGCCGATATAGCGCGCGGCCATACCGAAGACGACGCGGTCGGGAAAGCGCTTGACCGAGAAGGTTTGCGCCCGGTGCGTGCCGAGCGTGAGGCCCTGCGCATCCACCTCCAGGGCGTGGCTGAGGTCGAAGAACTGCTCGCGAATGAGCCGGTCCGGATCGCACTCGGGCACGATCCGGTCGCGCCAGCCGGCCTGTGCGTCCCAGTTCAGCAGCGTCGACATGAGCCGCACATAGCGATCCGCCGTCAGCGCGACCGGCCGCAACCCGGCCGTCTTCAACACCTGCAGCGCGGTGGCGCCCAGCACGGCCGCGTCCGTGATCTCGCGTGGGGTGGGTTTGCCTTCCGCGATGGGCAGTTTGACGGTGACGATGACCTGGAGGTCGCGTAGGCGCAGCTCGCTGGCCGGCCCGAGCGGCGCCTCGGTCCCGGCCCGCAGGAACGCGGCGCGCCGTTGGGTCGACGCGCGCAGCAACTCGTCGCCATGGCCGATGCGCAACGCCTGCATCCGCGCCAGGCGCTCTTCGATGTCCGGCGAGGCCCACAAGGCGATCTGTACCAGCGTCTCCGCCGGCCAGTCCAGATTCATCAACACCGACAGCCGATCGGCCTGCGCCCGATCGGCGCTCGCCAGCGGCTCGCAGACGAACCCGAAGCCCAGCGACAGGTCGTCCAGGACAAAGATCTGCTGGTCGGGTTCATAGGCCAGCACCGGAAAGAGCCCGGCCGCACGCGAACCGCGAAACTGACGATGGATCAACGCGCTTCTCCGGAGTGAGGTGATTGACGGCGGGTCAGGCGAATGACCGGCGGGGTGTACGACACCCACTGCGCGGTCCCGCGCCGAACCAATTGGCGTGCCCGCGCGGGGCTACAGGGCGCCAGGCTGTGATCGTCCAGGTCACGCACCTGCACCGGGTCCGTGCCGCCGTGGCTGGGTGCCAGGGCGCTGGCGAGCACGCGGTCCCGCTCGGTGTCTGAGAGGGACGCCAGCACGGACCAGACGGCGGCGGGAACGGTGATCCGATGGCGGCGCATACGGTGGATGACGGTTTCCCGTCGCGACTCGGCGTGCCGGCCGGTGAGTGCTGGGCTACGCGAGCAGCGGCAGGGTGGCGGACACCGTGGCGTCGATGACGTTCGGCGCCAGGAACAGGCCGGTTCCGGCCGCGACCCCGAAGACGAAGCCCATCACCGACCCGCGGGTGACACCCGCCACCAAGCCCACGATGATGAACACCGCCGCCACGACGCGGCCCAGGTAGCCGGTCATCCAATCCGACAGCTTGGTGTAGAGCGGGTTGAACTCGGAGCCCCCGGTTCCCGCGAGCGTTGGATCGGCCACCAGCATCAGAGCGGCCATTAACGCCAATAGGCCGAGGGCCATCAGCGTCGTGTGTTGCCGGGGCGACAGTCCCGGTTGGAAGAGTTGTGGTTGCATAGGGGTTCCTGCGTACTGCGGATGATGACTGCCGGTCGTCCGGCGGGTGGCCGATGACCCGGCGCACGGCGTCGGGCCAGGGGGTTCACTAGGCCCCGCGCCGCGCCGTTAGCGGCAGCGGGAGCGGGGTCGATGGTGGCGGGACAGCGCCACGGGGCTCCCCCGCATCGGTCGGGCGTTGCTCCACCTGCAACGGACGCAACACGGTGTAGCGCGCGGGCGTGGACGGGTCGGCGTAACTCCAACGCTGCGGGTCCACCTCGACATACACGGTCGCCGGTGCGTGCAGATCGCCCTTGTCGTCCTCCCAGGCTGCGAGCCAGACGGCCATCGTGGTGGACGACACGCGCTGCGGAGCGAATTGCGCCGGACGTTGATCCGGTCCGGCGACCCTGGGACCCGGCGGTTGGGGCGTGGCGCAGCCGGCCAGGGCGCCCAGCAGGAGCAGTGCAACGACCCGCTCGATGCGTTTCATAAGACACTCCCGCTGGTGGTGGTGATGGTGCTGGGACGGCGCTCCGCGGCGGGCGGTGGCCCGGCCCCGTCCGTCAGACGGTAGATGGCCGAGGTGGGCAAACACAGCGGCTGACTGGGAAACCCAGGGCAGGCGAAGGTCGCGTTGTCGCTGGCGCATCCTGGCAGCACCGCCAGCGGGAACAGTGCGAGCGGCCAGCACCAGCCGGCGCGGCTCACTGCCCGCTCTCCCCTGCTTTCGGCGCTGCCGTCGGGGTGCCGGCGAGCCACCCGGCGAGGTCATCCGGGCGGCCCTGATGGAGGCGTCCGTCGGGCGCGATCACGAAGGGGGTCCCTCCCACCCCGAACATCTGGGCCGTGATCAAGGTGCGCTGCGCTGTCTGCTGTCCGCAGGTGCCCGTCGCCGCCGGCACGTCAGTCGGGTGTTCCAGGAGTGCGGCGAGCGCGGCGGCACGGTCGATGGTGGCCAGGCAATGCAATGCCAGGACATCGGACTGGGAGTCCTCGGCGATGGGCAGAGGGATCAAGCGGAACCGATAGCGGTCCGTCAGCGACGCCAGATCCTTGAAGAAGGCGGCACAATGCGGGCATTGTGGGTCGACGAAGGCCACCACCTCCGGACCCGTGCCGAGGTCGAGCGCACCCAGGTCGGCAACGTCGAGCTTCAGATGCTTCAGATCGATGCGCCCGGCCAGTTCCTCGGCCTGGGCCAGCGAGGTCAAGGCCACGCCGTGCCACAGGTCGTAGGCGTTGCCCCGGACCACGTAGCGCCCGGTGTCCGAGATGAACAGGAGTTGCCCGTCGGTGGTCTCGACCGCCTGGAGGCCGCCCACCGGCAGCCGGGCCATGCGACGGATCGTGGTGTCGCTGTTGCCCAGGATGGTACCCAGGGTGGCGGCGGGCTCGGCCCAAAGGGCGTGGGGCGGCGCGGCGAGTGCCACGGCGAGCAGCCCTGAAAACCTGGAGAAGCGCATTGACGGAGACCCGGACCGGCTGTGAAGGTGCCGTCAGGGTGCCTGATCAGGGGGGAGGGGTGTGAGTGCTGAAGATTCGGTTTTGTGGGGGGAATGCGGGAAACGGAGGTTCCGCCGCCAACCCGAACGTCCGGGGCCATGGAGACGACAGGCCTTCGTGGGGTTGGGACCGGGTCACGCGAACCAAAGGGCTGAATCTTCAGCGCCAGCGTCCCGAGGTGGGGGCCGGGTCGCCTGCGAAGCAGGCGGGACAGTGACCGACACAAGGAGCCTGCGGGGTGTTGGGGATAACGGGCGACCGAGTGTCTCCCCAGCCGAGAGACGCTTCTTGGCTGACCGGTGCCGACCCAAAAGAGAGGATCAAGCTTCAGAAAAGAGAGTCCAGACTCAAATCGATAGCGGACGAATTGGGATCTCCGCAGCCGAGATCGGCAGCACCGATGACGAGGTCAACTGGCGCTCTTCCCGCTACCGTCTGAAGGCGGTTCTAATCTGCGGGACGGGCATGGCAAAGGGCATGGGTCTGACCCCAAGTCGTGGGGGCTATTCAACCAAACTCATCAAAGCAGCGGGCGGCGTCGTCAGCTGTGTGTCTTTATGGCCGACCCGGTCGATCCGTTCGACCACGTCCCTGTTTTATCTGCTCCGGTGAAACACCTATCCGCGGATTGGCCTCGTTGCCAGCCTGAAAATTCACGCCATACCCGGCACCGAGCCGCGTTTACGCGCCGGCTCTGTGACGGATGCACTCCTGCGCTTGCCGAGGCCGCTGAGTCGGGATGGTGAACAGAGGAGCCGGCCTAGTAGCGGTCCATGAGGGACGACGTCGGACCGAGTACAAGACTTCGCGAAGCGGAACTTCGGCTTGCGCGTTGCCAAGCTGGAGAGACTGGGCAAGTATTATTATCTTTAATAATCAGATAGGTAAGATCGCCGCTCGGGCGAAAATACCGATGAAAAGCGCCTTTTCGGCGCTTTTCATCGGAAATACCGCCATCTCTTCTATTTAACTTATTGATAAATATAACTCGAATTCTTGCCCAGTCTCTGGAGCTTGGCTACGAGAGCAAAGCGTTCCAGGGTCAGCGCGGCACCTAACCCAAGTTTAACATCTCAGATTATTTCTCTCTTAAGATCATCCGCTTACAGCGGAAAAAATCGTTCAGTGGCACTACATTCGCAAAATTTTGTGAAACGGGGCGACTCAGACAATCATTTTTTGTATCCCTCCCGGACTGGGTTCGCTACCCGGCGCCTGGATGATCGCCAACTGCGCCGGCTCGGCGCGGGTCGCCTTGCGCACATGCAGGGTGCGCCCGTCCGCCCGGCGGAAGGTGGCGGTCACCCGGCACTGGCCGGCGAGGCGATCGCGCAGGGTCGACCAGCGGTCGCTGATGCCGTGCGGGCGCAAGCGGCGACGGATCAGTTGCACGAATTGATAGGCCAGCACCGAGATGAACAGGTGGCCGTCGACCCGCACCTCGGTGCGGTGGTAGATCGGGCGCAAGCCCAATTCGGATTTCAGGGAGCGGAACACGGCCTCAAGATCGGTGAGCATGGTGTAGGTCCGCCACAGGCGCTCGGCGTCCCAGGTCAATTCATTGGTGCGCAGGCAGTAGACCCCGTGGTGGGTCAGCATGGTCCCGGCGACCGGCTGGCGTTCCCAGCGGATCGCCTGGGCCGTCTTGCCCGTGGCATCCGCATCGATCTCAATGTGGTAGTGTTGGCCCACCCCGTGACTCTTGGCCTTCAGGCGCCCGATGCGCTCCCAGAGCTTATCGATGTGCTTGGTGGTGCGTGGCCGCGCCAAGCCGTCATGCAGGGCTTGCAAGGCGGTTTCGAAGCGCGTGGTGAAGCGCTCGGAGATCCCCTTCTCCTTACCGGCCCGGCATTCGGAAAAGCAATACAGCCGCACCTCCTCAGCGTCGGTGTCGACCACCCGCTGGATGGCCAGCGCCTCGCCACTGGCGGTCGTCAGCGACATGGCCGCGGTGGCATCGAACTGGCGCTGGCGCTCGCGGCTGACCACCAGGTAGCGGTAGCCTTGGGTACGCAGCCACAGCAGGTTCTCCATGGTGGCGATCCCGGCATCCATCACCACCAAGGCGCCGCGCGGCGCCCCCAATCCCCGCAGCATGCCGTCCAGGGTCGTGCCCTCGCTCACCGCGCCATCGAAGGTTTGGGAGCGGCGCACAAAGCCACTGCCATCCAGCACCAGCCCCAAAGTCACCAGCGGGCAGTCGCTCCGCTTCTCCTTGGAGTGTCCGCGTTGCGCCTTGGGGTTGGCCGCCGCCGCCCCCTCGAAAAAGGTGTTGGTCAGATCATAGAGGGTGACCGTCCAGTCCAGCCCGAACAGGTCACTGACGCGCGTAAAAACCGTCTGCTCGATCACCGCCCGGTGCCGCATCAGCAGGTCCGCCGCCCGGTAGAACGGCGCCAGGGGCAGGGTCGCGAAGTCGACCTCCAGCAATTCTCCCAACGCGCTGCGCTCACTCAGCCAGCGGTGGGTCGCCCGTTCCGAACCCGGCGCCGCCATGCGCCCGACCACCGCCCCCACGATCAGCGCCCGTTGCGGGCCGCTCAGCCCTAAGCTCTGGAGCAGCGTGACAAAACTCACTTCCGCCATCGCCCACAGCGCCACCGACTCCACGCCCACGCTGCGCGGGCGGCTCAGTTCCAGCGAGTCGACATCGACCGCCTGGACATCGCCGCCCGCGGGGTCGCCAGTCGGCGGGGCCTCGCCCTGGCGCGCCAACAACCGGGCCAACAGCCGCTGCGCCTCCCGTTCGACGGGTCCGGAGCCGGTCAGCAAGGCGCCCTGGCCGCGGCGCAACTCATCCAGCCGTGCGCAGAGTGCCGGCCATTCCTCCGGCGGCAACGCGAAATGGCGGCCCAGGTTCAGCAGGGTGACCTGCCGCACCCGGCCGCCCACGCGCTCGGACTGCACCAGGCGGTGGGTGCTGTAGCGCTCCCAGGTGGCGCTGTTCGTGGTATGGGTGCGACGGATGTACATCCCGGTACTCTACGACACCCGGCACCAGCTTTACTCTGCCCCTATTGAATAACTTGGCACTACATTGCGGTTTTCAGCATGCGTGTACATACAGATCAGATGGTTAGGCACCATCTGTGGGTGCTTATCAATGGGGTTATATTAAAGATGGGCTAAACCGCGACCGCATTGGGAAACGTAGTTTTTCCGAGACCGGTGCCTCTGAAACTACACATCTCGTTCTGGACGCGGTTTAGAACGTTTCGGACGGGGCGAGTGCCCCATCCGCGGCTGATGTCAGCGGATGGGGGCGACGCATACCACGCGGAAACCGTTGTGGGCGCCGCGGAATTCCACATCAAGGCCAACTCGGCGCGTGGCGCATGCATTGCCGAGATCGTGATCCCAGGAGCCGCCGCGCGACACGCGGGACCCGTAGTCGTAGTAACACCCCTTAGCCGGTGCCCGCGGATCTTCGTATCCGTTCGCACACCACTCCCAGACGTTCCCGGCGAGGTCGTAGACCCCCTGTCCGCTCGCACCATGAGGATACATGCCGACGGCGGTGCTGCGGCCAATACCAGATTCCTGCGTGTTAGCCAAGCCAGCCCGCCACTCCGATCCCCAGGGATAGACGAATGCCTTACGGGCGCCCTGGGCCGCCCACTGCCACTCCCATTCGTTTGGCAGTCGAACCTCAATGCCCAAGCACACACTTAACCAGCCGCAGTAGCCTGCTGCCGAGTCCCACGGGCAATCGGTGAGCGGGTGGTTGTCCAACCCCACGTTCCAGACGTTGTCGCGGTCCCCAATGTCGTATTTCTCTAACATGTATAATAACTTGGAGAAGGATCCCTCATCGAAATCGAACATGTCTTCCTGTATGGATTTGAGACAACAACGAAATTGGGCGAAAGTAGTTGGATAAGCCGCCATGTGGAAGGGCGCAACCTTGAACCGTCCATGGCCTTTGATCGTGACCTCGCCGCCCGGAATCGGGCACCAGAGTATGTTGGGGAGTCCAGCGACAACACCGACCCCGGGGCGGGGGTCGCCGATCTCGGCTAGGCGTTGGCCAATATCGCGGCGGCGCTGGTGGTCGGTGGCGGTGCAGCATAGCTGGGCGAGCAGCCAGTCGGCCTCGGAGGTGAGTAGGTCGGCGACCGGCGGTTCTTGAAGCAACTGATCAAGAAGCCCGGTCTCGGCTAGTCGGTGGCGTATGTCCCCGATCGTATCCCCCGGCCAGGGCCGACGGACGTGTCGGTGCAGGTCGCCCTCCACCCAGGCCCGCGCCTCGGTCCGCACGCGCTCGCAGAGCCGGAACGCATCGCGCCGCGAGCCGATCCAGTCGGCGAGCTTAGGCCACTCCCGCAGCAGTGCCTCGTGGGCGACCTCCACTGTCGGCGGCTCACCCGGCTTTGCGGCAGCGACCAGCAGACGTGCCTTGACAAAGACCTGGATCAGCCGGACCGCGTCGGGGTCGGCGTCCCAAAAGGCGAGCCGTTCGCGCCCGCGGGTCGGGGGCTCGTCCTCGCTGACCTGGACCAGCTGTGCGAAGACACGCTGGAGGACCGGTTGCCAATCCTCGCCCAGTTCCCGCAAGGTGGCCTCGGCGCGGCGGGCGATGGCACCGCCGAGGCCGCCGAATTCGGGGCTCTCGTAGGTCGCCAGGGCCAACCTGCGGTGGGGCCGGCAGACGCGATAGAGTTCCTGGAGGGCGAAGGCCATGAGCGCCAGTCCGCCCTCGCGCCGGTCGGCGTCGGCAGCGATGCGGTTGGCGAGCCCCGGGTCCAGTGACCAGCGCAACGGCACCGGGTCGCCGCCGTCGCCGGACCGCTCCAGCAGGTTCACCTCGGTCAGCGGGCCAGCGACCATCTCGATCAGGGCCGTCAGGTCCGGCGGGCCGAGCAGGAACTTGCCGCCGTCCCGGACGAGGCTGCGCTTGAGGCTGGGGTGGAGCAGACAATGGTGGAAGAAGTCGGCCCTCAGGGTGGCCAGCACCTGGAGCGGCGGGTCGCCCCCGGCCGCGGTGGGTTTGGTGGCCTCGATCAGCAGGTCGATGAAGACCGTCGCCTGATCCTTGGGGACCGTGGTGAACAGCTCTTCCATCTGGTCCAGGATCAGGAGCCAACGGGACTGTGGATGCCCGTCGAGCAGCTCTTGGGCGACGGCGGCCAGCGAGCGGGTGCCATCCTTAATCTCCGCCATGGCCCGGCCCCAGTCGAAGCCGCGGCGGTCGTCGAACGACTCTTGGTCGCGGATGGCGGCGACGGCGGCGGCGCGCAGTGATCCGAGCGGGGTGTCCAGGTCCGTCGGGGTCATGGCGGCGATCAGCCAATCGGCGCTGCCCGGCAATTCGGGGACCTGGCCCTGTTCCAGCCTGGCCCAGAGCCCGGCGCGCACCAGGGATGACTTGCCGGAGCCCGAGGCGCCGATGACGACGCACAGGCGCCGGCCCTGCTCGGTGGTCAAGGTCTCGATCAGATCCTGGACTTCGGCGTCGCGGCCGAAGAAGATCGGGGCGTGCCGACGGTCGAAGAAGGCGAGTCCGCGGTAGGGCGCGCGGTTCCAGACCGGGCGCGGGCGGGCGCGCCGGCCCTGGCAGAGCCGGGCGGTCAGGTCGCTTATCTCGGCGATGTGCGCCGGGTGCGCGGCCCGATCATTGCTGAGCCCGGCGAGCAAGACGCAGATGGGGGGCGGGTGGCCTCGCAGCGGCCTATTCGGGTCGGAGCAGAGGTCGAGCAACCGGCGGGCAACGTTCTTTGGGCTACCGTCGGTCTGAAGGTCCTGCCAGATGGGGTGCCCGCCCAGGTGGCCCTTTAGCAGGACATGGCGGTCGTTGTAGCGATCCCATCCGGGCAGCGCCAGGAGCAGGTCTTCGATCCGCCGACGCAGGTCCGAGTCCATGGGTCAGTCCAGGATGCGCAGCTTGGCCAATTGGTCCGGCACATGCGCTTCGAGCGCGGCGATCAGGGCGGCGGCACTGGTGCCCTGGTTGCGCCATTGCAGATCCTCGACGCTCTTGGGGTCATCGGAAGGCCTGGCCTTGCTGGTGTACGCCCAGGCCTTGTCCTGCACCGCACTGTGGTGGACGGCGACGACATTGAAGTCGTCGTCGAAGACCGGCGAGCCGGAGGAGCCGCCCTGGGTGCTGGTGTAATACTGGACGATGACCTCATCGGCAGCGGCGACCAGGTTGTTTTGCATCGAGACCGTCTTCAGGAAGCCGCCCGGGTGCTGGATGATGGCGACCCGCTGGTCCCGGCGCAGCAGGGCACGGCGCAGGGGCAGGTAATGGGGGAGCGGCGGGGCGCCGTGCAACCGGACCAAGCTGACATCCAGGTCCGCATCGGTGAACAGCAGCGGCCGGTCCGGGGCGGTACCGATCGTGACTTCGTCGCGCTTGCGACCGTCGATGTCGAACTCATAGAAGAAGCTGACCTCGGTGCGGGGGGCCTCGGTTGCGTCGCGGACGATGTGGTGGTTGGTCAGCATCAAGTCGGGTGCTATCAGGAAGCCGGTGCCATGCTTGACCGGCAGGCCGGGACCCTGGCGGACCGCGACCCGCACCACCGCGTCCGCGGCGCGCAGCGCCTTGCGCAGGTAGGCGATGGGTTTGAGGGTGTCCTCCCCGACAATGCGCTCATGCACCACTTCTGGCGGGCGCCCGTCCTGCCAGGTTGCCGCCGGGGCGGGCGCGAGGTCGGCGCCCCAGCCCATGCGCTGGCGCAGAGCTACTAGCGGATCCTGGTAGGCTGCGCCGACCAGTGGCTTGATGGCCTGCGCGATTAGTCCCAGTGCGGGGATGCCGGGGGCAGGCTCCTGACCGTCCAAGAGGTCGACTAGGTGGTCGGCCACAACCAGCGGGCTGCCCTCCCAGTCGAGCCAGCCCAGGCTCTTACGGACGTGCTCGCTCAGCGGGTAGCCGCCCAAGGCATTGCGAACCAGGGTCTGGCGCCCGGCGACCGTCGCGAACTGGGGGGTGTCACAGAGCGCGGCCAGGAGGGTCTGGCGGTCGGCGTGGATGAGTGGGGGTAGGGATGACTGGGCCATGGCTATTCATTACCGCCGGGGTGTTCGGCCGGAGCATAGCGCAAGTGCCTGGCCGAATCCCAGGGTCAGGAAGTAACCTTTCGAGCACTCTCCCATGGGAACTTCCCCAGGACACGAATCCAAGACGCTCAACGAGGTTCGCGCAAGACGGCAGACAGCCGCGCTCAGTGGCCATGCGCCTCGCCGCGGAACGCGACGACGATGGCCCAGACCACGGAATCTAGCCGCGACTGGATGTCTGAGTTGAGTGTTGACAGTCCAGTCTAGTGCTGACTCTCGCGTGGGAACTGCGAATGTTCCTCTATGGCCGAAACCCGTCGCCAGACAAGGCCAGCGTTCTCGCGGGGCCGACCGCCAGACCCAACCCTCGACTTCCGCAAGCTCGCCAGTAATCTGCCGCCCATACGCCCGCGTGGCAATCCGGCGAAATCAGGACACGGGATTAACCGGACTCAACTTCGGTTTAGATACTCATGAAGGAGTTGCTTCACCAGATCCTGAACAGTACGCCCCTCCTGAACCGCCCGAATCTTCAGCTGCTGGCGCAGTTTCGCCGGAATCTGCACGTTGAGCCGCGCGGTGGGCTCCTCCGCGGCCAACGCGGTCAGCGGCGCGAGGTCCGACGGTGTCCTGCTGCCCGCGGCGGATTGCCCGGGGCGCGGCTTGACCTTCAAACGCGGTTCAGACATCGAATGCCTCCTGGATTTGCTTGAGCAGGTGGTGGATCTCCCACGCGGCCGGTCCCGTGGGCTCGTCGTCCATGGCCGTCGACCCGTCGGCCATGGACCGGGCGAAGATCGTGCGATCGTAGATGGCCCCTTGCAGGATCGGGAACCCGTAGATCTTGATCGCGTCGGCGATTTCCCGCGCCAGGAGGGTGCCCTTCTTGGACCGGGTGATCACGAAAGCCGCCGCGGGGATACCGTCCGTGACGGTCTGTCGCGCCTGGATCATCTCAACCAGCGGATCGCACGCCCAGATATCCAATGGCGAGGGCTGGATCGGGATGAGCACCAGGTCCGCAGCCTTGACGGCCGCCGCGATCATTTTCTCCAGCTTGGCGGCGCCGTCGATGAAGACCCACTGATAGGGTGCGCCCAAGGAGATCAGATCCCGATCGAGCGTCGGCCGGTCCAGGCCGATCACGGGAAAGCCGGCTTTCCCGTCGCCCGCATTGTGCCAGTCACGGGCGCTGCCTTGCGCATCGGCATCGGCGAGCAGGACCGTTTGCCCCTTGAGGTGCAGCGCCCGAGCCAGATGGGCGGCCAGGGTGGTTTTCCCGCACCCGCCTTTGGGATTGAGGATGGCGACGACGTTTGGCACAGGTTAACCCCCTGGTTGATCGAGCTTTGTTATATGATTTCAACGGTTCCTCGCTTCCCTGCTTCGCTGCTTCCTGACTTCGACGCTTCTTTCCTTCTTCGCTTCCTCGCTTCTTTTCTACGTTCGTTCCGTTGAAGCCGCCTGCCGGCAACCTCGCATGTCACGGCTCGATCGAGGGCGGCACCTGTTGCGTTCAGCGCACCCGGTGGCTTCCCATTTTCTTTCCTTCATCATTTCGTTACTTCATCGCTTCCCCCGTTCGTCCGAGACGGCGAACCATCCCACCCGGCGGCACGCAGGGGACGGTTCAACGTCTACCGGGTCCCCGCGCACTTCACATCCTCCCTTCCCAACTTCCCCGCTTCCTTGCTTCTTTGCTTCCTTGCTTCCTTATTTCGTTGTCTCCGAGGAATCTTGGAAGAAACCAAGGAAAGAACCTCCTGCCGGATCGGCAGACGGATGCGGTCACGTTCGTCCGGATACCAAACGGTCGCCCGACCCAGTGCCCAGGTCCGGAAGACCGTCCAGTCACAGGCCCAGGCGATCCGCGTATTCGGCGTAGCAGCATCCAGGGCGGCCGTGATGCACCGGTCCGCCCCGGACAGCCAATCGTCGCCATGGAAGAGCGCATGAGCGACCGCGCCCGGCAGACGGCCCAGGACGGGATCGACGCCCCCGCACGGTTCGCGCGCGCTCACACCCGCTCCATGGCCACGACGCCCGCCTTGATGGACCGCTGGGTCCCGCCGAAATTGATGTCCAGGATGTCCTGATCACGCAGGCCGACCACCAGGCCGTCGCCGAAAAAGGGATGGCGCACCCGGTCATTGATACGCCAGTCGCCGGGGGACACCGGGGCCGCGGGTGGGTGCGCCGGGGCTTGATAGCGTTCCTCAAGGCCCACGTCCTCCAGATACCGGTTGAGCACCGGTGCGGCCTCAAGCGACGCCTCCGGCAAGGGTGCCCCAGGGTCGGCGCCGGACAGCCGATGGGTGATCGCCGCCCCGAGTGCGGTGCTGGTGCGCAGATTGGCCTCGAAGACAAAGGGGCTGGCCGCGCTCTTGGTCCGACCGGGACCCCGTGTGGGGATGCCGAGCCACACCGCATCGAAGCGTTCATCGGGCGGTACGACCAGCAGGAGTTGTTCCTGGACACGGGTCATCGCCACATAGGCGAGCCGTCGCTCCTCCTCGGCACTGGCGCGGCGCGACGGGAACAGCCCGTCTTCCAGCCCGGCAACGATGACCAGCGGGAACTCGCGCCCTTTCACCTGGTGAATCGACGACAGCAGCACCGCGTCACCACCGGCCTCGTAGCGTTCGCGCGCCTGCCGCAGGGCGTCCATGCGGGCGACGAACGCACCGACCGTGGTGCGGGTGCGCACCGCCCAGTCCAGGAGCGTTTGATAGGCGAGTTCCTTTTCGGCCGCGGCCTCACTGGTCGCCGCGGTCGCGAACGCGCTCACCAGATCGGTGGTACGGGCGTAGTACCGCAGCGCCTCGGCGGCCGGCCACGCGGCCCAGCCCAGGGCCTCGTGCCACAGTTGCGCACGATCGCTGATCCGCGTGGCGTGATAGGGTTTCTTGGCCTGGCGGGCGGTCGCCATGAGCCGGGCCGGGGCCTGCGCGGGGGCCGCCACGATGGCATCCGCCAAAGTATCGAGGGTGGCCGCGGTGAGCCACAGGGTCGGGGTCGTGAGCATGTGGCGGACGATCTCGCGTGCGCGCGGCTCGGCGAACAGGGTACCGACGGCGAGGCGCAAATAACCCATGAGCCCGGCGATCTCGGGGACCCGAAAGAGGTCGTCCTTCGCCTTGACGTAGGGGATGTCGCGCTCAAGCAGCGCCAGTTCCAGGCTCAAGGTCTGCGCCCAGAGCCGGGCGAGGACCGCCACCTCGCGCAGCGACCGCCCGGAACGGCGCCAGTCGTCGATGGCCGCCACCACTGCCGCCTGATCCCCGGCCGAGGTGGCACGCAGCACCGCGATGCCGGTGTCGGGCGTGGACGGGGCCGACACGCACAGGGTATCCACCCGGTTATGGTTATGGCCGATCAACTGGGCGGCGGCCAGCGACACCCGGTGACCGAAACGAAAGGTCCGCGACAGGGTGTACCGGGTCGCCCCATGGAAGTGCTGCGCGAACTCAGCCCCCATGATCTCGGGGCGCGCCCCGCGCCAGGCGTAGATGCACTGCGAATCATCGCCGACCGCGTTCAGGTGGGCGCGGGTGCCCACCAATTGGATCAGCAGTTCGACCTGGACGCGACTCACATCCTGGTTATGCTGACATGATTGCAGCGCCAAACTGCTGGGTGGGTGAGTGATACGCAGCCAGTACGAGCCAGGCAGCGAGGCAGGCGCCTCGATAAAGTTAACGCGCTGAAAGAAAGTGTGACGTTATGACTCGATTTGGAAGGCGGGCGAGGCCGAATCGTAACATTTTTCCCTTTCGTTCCCGCCACCCGTATGTCCGCCGCCCGCCGGGGAGAGCTGATTGCAGCGGAGGGTGCCTATGCAGCGAGGAACCGCGGCAACGCAACCCGCCTCAGATGGGCGGGCGGCGCATCCTCAACAGCCTTGCGCATCGCATGCACATCGCCGACCAGGATGACCTGCGATTGCGCCCGCGTGCAGGCGGTATAGATCAACGTCCGGTCCAGCAGCCGTCCCGGTAGGATTGGCACGATTACCCGGGGGAACTGCGACCCCTGCGCCTTGTGGATCGATATCGCATATCCGTGCTCGATCCAGTCCAGGTCGTCGGCCCGTAAGGGAACCTGGCGTCCCTCCCAGTCCACCATCCCGATTGCAACCTCGCCGCCCGCCTCGTCGTCGACGGGGCGAGGCTCGTCATAGATCTCCACCAACCGTCCCAGAAGCCCGTTCTGGAGGTCTCGAGTCCAATCGTTGCGGGTGTAGAGTACCAGGTCGCCCAAGTAGAAGTCCGTATGATCGTCGTGTACCAACAGCTCCCTCGCCCCTTGGCTGGCGGTGTAACGGTGGCGGCATGCGTCATTGATGGGCTTGAACCCGGCAAAGGGATTCGAGCGCACCGCGGCGAGGATCTGCGTGCGCTCGCGGTCCGCTTCGTATAGCGACAAGACCCTGTTCATGATCTCGTTCCTGTGGCAGGGAATCACCGCAACCGGGGACTGCGGATCGGCGCTCAGGTCGTCCGGCCAGATCCCGTTGCGGATCGCATCGGCAAACGCGGGTATGCCACTGGCCGCGGATTGGCGCTTGACCACGGTCAGCACGAACGTCGGAACGGCTGCTTGCTCGACCAGGCAATGCAGCACCAGGCCCGCCCCGATCGGCGGCAGCTGATAGGGGTCGCCGACCAAGACCATCCGGCAGCGTTCGGGGAGCTTGCGCGTCAGGCGATACATGGTCGCCAGATCCACCATGCTGGCCTCATCGACGATGACCACCGGCGACTCCCCGAGCTCGTCGGTCGACATCGAGCGCAGGAATCCGGCGATGGTATACGCCTTTTCGCCCGTCGCGTCGCGCATGCGCTTGGCCGCACGGCCCGACAGGGCCATCTGGAAGCGACGCAGCCCGGCCCGGTCGAAGAGCCGGTAGAGCGCCTTCAGGACCGTCGTCTTACCCACGCCGGCGCCGCCGGTGATGATGGAAAACCCCGACGCGAACGACCGCGTCACCGCGGCCCGCTGGGCCGCGTTCAGCCGGAACTCCGACAGCCCCTTCACCGAAGCCTCGTCCTGCTCGAAGGCATCGAGGACGGCATCGACATCGCCGGTCAGCAGATCATGCTGGATGGGCTGCGCGATTAACCGGCGCACGAACTGCGCGACCGTCGACTCCATGATGTAGGTCCCGGCCGCCTGAAACTGCCCGTCCACCGCGACGACGGCCCGGCTGTTGAGCCCAGTTCGAAGCGCCTCGTCTGCCCGCTCGCGCGCGCCGAGGAGCCTGACCAGGGTCGGGCGCAGGGTCTTGGCGTCGGCCAGGGTATGCCCCGTGGCCATCTGCTCATAGACACTCTGCGCGACCGCAGCCCGCAGCCGGCGCGGATCGTCCTCCTCAATCCCAAGCTTCGCCCGGGCGATGCCGTCGACCAGGGACCAGCTCGCGCTGAACGCCAGCAGGCGATAGGGGTTCTCCTGCATCGCCGCGAGGCTTTGTGCCGCATGGCAACGGACGATCTTGCGGGCCAGGTCCAAAGGGATTTGGTGCGCCTGCATCCACCGCAGGGTCTTGGTATCCCCATCGCGGCCCCAGACCTCGATCAGGTTGGTCGCAATCGCGGCATTGCCCAGCACGGCCGTAATCGGGGCCGCATCGCCGGCATCCAGGGCGACATACAGGTCCTCTCCAAGGGCATTCCACAGGGTCTCGGCCTTGACCGTACCGATGCCGTGGATGTCCCGATGGTCCGCCATCCAGCGGATCACCTGAGTCCCGGATGGCTTGAGCAGCCGCAGCTCGGTGGCCGTGATCAGCGGCTCCTCGAGCCGGCGCCCATTGATCGTGACGGACTGCAAGCCCCGCTCGCCGCTGACCTCCCACAGCTCGCCGACCTGAAGTTCCGCATACTCCTTCCCCGTGGCCTTGACGACCACATAGCTGCGATAGTCCTGGTGACCGCCCTCATCGAGGGGATGGCCGCTGAACAGCACACCGCCGCGCAGGCGGCTGCGGATGTTGGCCACACGCAGCGCCACGCAGGCCGTCACGGCGCTCACAGGGGCAGCCTCGCGTGCTCCATCAGGAAGTCATCGAGGAGGTGGTAGCGCTCCAACTTGGCCCGCAGGGCATGGTTCTCGGCTTGGGCGTTGGCAAGCTGCTGTTCGAGCTGCGCGAGCCGTTGTTTGCAGCGGTCCGCCGCGCGCTCGGTCTGGCGATCCGGCGCAGCGCCAGAGGCGTTTGGGGTCAGGATGCCTTTCTGCACCAACTTCCGTTCCAGGCGGACCAGGAGATCCTTGATGGCCGGGTTCTGTTTGGTCGCCGACAGTCCGATCCCGATGTCCCTGGCAAGTTCTGAGCGGTTCAGGAGGCCCGTGCTGGGCGCCACATACCGGCCCCAATCCTGGGCCACATGACGCTCCCCGATCCAGGCCTCGACCCTTGCCAAGTTATCCTGCCCCTTTTGTTGTCCGCTGACCATTAGTCGTCCTCGGTGCGCTCGCGGTCGATCTTCGGCAGCGGAGCCGTCATCTGCTCCTTCTTGAGGCCGTGCTTGTAGCCGTTGTATGTCAGCTGCGTGTTCAACGCAAGGACGGCGGCATAGGCTTGCTTGAGGCTGGCGTTCTCGGCTTCGAGGCGGCCAATCCGTTGGCTCGCAATCTTCAGATTGGCCGGCAACGGCTCGCGCGGGGCGTCGCGCAGACGCTTCTTGCCAGCGTCGTAGGCGGCCCGGATGCGTGCATTCAAAAACAGCGACTGCCGGGAGGGCCGTTTGCCCACGGGGCCCTCCGCGGCCTCGCAGATGGCCTCCCAGGTGAGCGTGTCCTCCCGCCAGGCGTCGATGATGCCGACGACCGCCTGGACGTCACTTGGCCGCAAGTGCTTTGCCATGGTCGGCCTCCAAATTCTGGACCAAGTGTTCGAGCTCGGGACCGTCGGCGCCCCTCGCGAGCATGGCGTTGACCGCCCGATTCAGCGGACTGAATCCATCGGGATTGCGGAGGCGGATGATGGCCCCATCGGGCACCTCCGGATTGTCATAGAGGGCCGCGAGCTTGCGCAACCGCTCGACCGTGGCCAGGTGGTACTCGTACCAGCGATCCGCGCCCATATAGCCCTCGTCGATGCCCTTCTGAGCCGCTGCCAGGTCGGTCTCGACTTCCGCCAAGCGTGCTGTAATCCGCTTGGCACGCTCATCGCCTCGCTTCTCGCAGGCATGCTCTTCGCAATTCAGACAGTCCCTGTACCGCTGGCACGGCGCCTGAATGAAGTCGTGCAGGCAGTACCCGAACGCGGTGAGATGGATCGGGCCGCGCTCCTGTAGGCTCAGGTCGCTAACGTAGACGGGTTCGCGGACCGATACCGCATCGCCCTGACTCCAAGCGATCACCGGCATCGAGCCGATCCGCTGCCTCGACTTCTCGGTCAGTTCCTCTTCCGTCATGTGGTTGTAGGTGCGGTTCTGCCTCACATCCACGCGTCCTGACATCGAGGCGATCAAAATCTCGCTCAAATTGTTTCGCTGGCAGAGGGTATTGAGCAAGTGGCGCGGCTGGTGTGCCGTAAGGCGCAATCGTTCGCCAGTCGGCCCCTTATAGCCGTTGCGATCAAAGATCGTAGAATTCCGGTCCCTATAAGGGGATAGGTCTTTCAGCAGAACATTCGGACTAGGAATCCCCGGTAGGATTGGGCTGGCCGTTTTTCTTGCATTGGTCCCGTATAGAGGCATCGTGAACAGCGCGTTCGCGTAGCTTACACCCGCTTCTTTCTTCACCCACGGCCACCCCTTGGGCAGCTTCAGTCGCGCGATCTTCCAGAGCCTCCGCAGCGTCGGTGCTCGAACCACTTCTTCAGGTATGCCGTACTGCCGCAACGCTCTGCTTGCTCCTGTTGTCGACACCGTAAGGCCGAGGGCCTCGCAGGCTTGTCGAGGCGTGATGACGGCATCATCCGATACCGTCGGACAATTAGGGTGGCGAGGAAATCGATCCGGATGCTCCATGATCTTCCGTGCGATATCGCGGCCCGGTTGCGTCAGTTTGCGAATGCGATCTATTGCAATCCGGGCAATGGGTACCATCTCCGGAATCGGTATCTTCGTCGTTGCGCCGAAACCCTTGCCCGCAAAAAAGCGCCATTCATAGACTGGATTCCCCACCCTATCCACGTGCTCGATCTCGCAATCGACGGGCAAGCTGAGGATCTCGTGGCCCCGACTGGGAGCGCACAAGAGCATGGCCACATAGCAAGAGGTGCGGATGTCTCTGGGGTCTTGCGGGTCGCTCGCGAAGATCTCGGCTATGGCGCGGATGGCTTCTTCTTCGGGCATCCGTTTCTGAGCCCTCTTCCTCGCAGCACGGCCGGTTCTTTCATTGCCATGGGGCCGCCGAAAAGGACTACGCCAACCGTTCAAGTCACGGTAGACAAGACGGTGCTTCGTCATGTAGCGAGCCATCTGCGCAAGCGCCTGAGTCACGAGATACCGCGTCGCATCTGCAAAGCGATCTCGTACGACGTTCGCCGCCGCATCCAGTACAGCGATTGATGTGGCCGAAACATTCCCGCTACAGTTCACTGCAAGGAGCGCGGCTTCGAGCGCTCTAAGCGCGGCCGCTAGATGTACCGGGCGCTCTTGAGGCCTGAGCCCCTGCATGGTTCTCATATAAGCTTTAGCAAAGTCGACAAAGTCGGCGCAGAGGAGTTGGTCCGTTTCGGGCTTATTGGTGCGCGCTGGATATCCGATCTTTGTGAACGTCATTACTCCCGGCCAACGCCATGAATCCCAATCGAGATCTTCTCCCAGGACGGTCAGATCCTTCCGCGCCATTGAAATGAACACGCGAAGGTTCGCCTCAGCATCGAGGTGAACCGTCGGGACGAAGGTGATGGTGTCAGCCAACGCGCTGCTCCCTCTTTTGTCGGCAAAGCCTGATCACTTCAGTCACCGCCACGATGGTTCGATCCAGCACGGCGGAAATTCCCTCATCGCCCGTGGCCTCCAACTGGGCCTGGCGCTCCGCCACCAGATACTCCAATACCTTTTCGTGAGGCCCATCCACCCATGGCTGGTATTTGTGGCAGGTGTAACACGGGATCGGAACACCCGCACCACAATACCCATAGCTGCCGCATGTACCCATCCCGCTACCCTTTAGGGTCACGCGACTGCGGGGGTCGCCGCCGCGCTCGGCGTCTGCTTCATTATCAACGATTTGGCCCTGAAACATTCGCGCGTATGGCCGCATATCGCTGCCTAGCGCCGCCTGTAGTAATTGCGCGTGTTCCGGAACCGACTTGGTATAGGCGTCCATTTGGTCGGTCGACAGATGATCCAGCAACTCGGCGATTTCGAGCTCGGAATAACCTTCTCGCGCAGCGGCGACGCCGACCGTGTAGCGAAAGCGGTACGGATAGAGTGGGATCGGGCCATCGACCCGCGTCGAATGAACTTGCGTCGCTTTTCCGATACTTTTCAATACTACGTCTAGATAATTGTTGCCGTACAGGAGCGATTTTCTTTCAATCTCGCCGCGAAGCTCTTCCAGGCTGGTTAATGCGGAAAGTTTATCAAAGCGCGGCCACATCGGCAACTCGTGCAATGTCGCTATCGGAGCGGCAAAGGACAACATCTCTGTCGCGCGCCGGATGACGTCATCGCGATGGGACCGCAGTATTATCCAAAGTTCTCTAGACAGAGCGAACTCATTGTAGTCTGATCCAACCGACCCTCCGTGCTGTTTTGCCCGCGGAACGCTAAGCATGTACTGATCACCGTTCCGAGGCAGCAAGTCCCTCAAGCGCAAGTGCAATAATTGAACCGGGCGCCTACCGCTATGAGCCAGCAGCAGTCCCATCGCCAAGCAGGATAATGACAATTTGCCACTGTCGAAAGCCTCGATTGCAGCTTCGATGAAGTCTTGATGTTCGGCCGCTGTCAAAGGACCTTTCTTTGGGTCCCAGCTTCGCACGGGCGCAAGCTTCTGTTGTTTCCGAATACGAATAGCGCAGAGCAAATCGTAGGCTTCGGGGTGTACCCCCGGGTACCCCAGATCGTGCCATTTCTTTGTGGCCATTCTAAACGCTTCAAAACGATCTTTCGAGAGTGCGGATTGGGCATTCATTACCCCTGCAGACGTGACAGGAAATGGGCCTTTGAGACCGACGTAACGCTTGAGCGCACCCAGGGCATTTTGCGCTGTCCCCCATGCGCGAAATCGCACGTGATACTCCATCACGCGACGCAAACTGTCACCAAATAACGGATGGAGTTTGCTAGTTACATTTGCAATATGGAGGGGCGCGGCGTTCGGGATATACCAGTCATCATCTTCCAAGTAGATCTGGTGACCATCAAGCGTTGTTACCGGCGTCCGGGTTTCTGTGCCAGCGGGACGCGGTGTAACCTTTGCCGATGGCAGACTATTCATATCGCTATTTCTCAGTAGGTTCATTCGTGAGCCTCCTGGGAAGCCGAATGATGTTTTCAGTGAGTTCCAGGGCGATCTTGTGCGCTTTCTGCCGGATGTGGCGCTTCGTATAGATCGCCGCTGTACCAGAGCCCTCCTTCCATCCGCACCAATAGGACCGTATTTGGTCCTGCTCGGCGTGGGACGGAGGATTGTCGATCTGATCCCAGTGGTCGCTGAGGTCTTCGTTGAAACTGTGCCGCAAACCATGGCCGCGGATTTTTGCCAACAGTGGGTCAGCACCCCGAAGGACTTTGAAGACACGATCGAATCCATCGAGCGAGAGCGGCTGGCCTTGTGTCGGACCGCTCTTATGGGTGATGAACATGTAGTCGTGTCTTCGCGCGCCCGGAACCCGTCTCCGATGCTCGACGATGTATTCGTGAATGCAAGCGAGCATGTCGTCCGACAGGGGCAGCACGCGGTCGGATGTCTTGGTCCTTGGTTGGTTGACTCGAGGGTCGGCGGGGTCGTCCTGACGCCTGGCGATCACCACCGTGCCTTGATCCGCATCAATGTCACGGACGCGAATGGTCAGGCTCTCGCCTCGTCGGATGCCGAGTTGATACAGCATCCACAGGAGCAAAAAGTTGCGGTACTGCGTGCCAGCATCTTCGAACGGATTGCATTCCGCGCCAGGCTGCACGACCGCGAAGAGGCGCGTCAACTGATGTCGGTCGAGGCCCTTTTTGGTGGTGTGTCCGGATCGACCACGGCCTATCGGACGGCGCTCCCGCAGTTGTGCCGCCATGGCATCAATGTCGCCTCGGGTCGCCGTATCGACCAGGCTTAGGACGTTATGGGGCAACCAGCTCAGGTAGTCGGCGATGTTGGTGAGCAGGACGTAAAGCGTCGAGTTGGCGACGTGGCCAGGACCCTGTTGACGCCGCTGGACATAGTCCCTCAGTGCGTCCAGTTCGTAGGGGGTGAGCCATTGTCTGCGCACAAAGCGCGCTTCAATGTCCTCGTCGCGGCCGTCCATCCAGCGCAGCAAGAGTTGGATCGCGAACAGCGCCGCTTCCATGGCAGCGACGGATTTCGACGCGTTTCGGATCCTGGTAGTGACGTAGAGCGTCGGGTGAAACAGCGGGACGCCTCGATCGTCGAGGAGGTCCACATCGCGCTCACCATCCGGGCGGACGTAACGGTATATGCGGGTCATCCAGAGTGTTCCTGCGACTCGCTAGCCACTGCGGCTGGCGATGGCGTGAGTATCGGGGACGACCAGGCTCAAACGGTGAGCCTGTGTCTCGATTCGATACAAAAAAATATCGGTACGACCATGCCTATCGGGGCAGGCATGAAACGCAACAGGAAAAAGTTCGCGGTTGAGCACGCAAAGTCAATTATAAACAATCGTTTGAAAGAAATTATAGACAAAAAGCGCAGCAAGTCCACCTAATCCTGGAATTCATCGACCACCACCAGGTCGAGCTTGTTGGTGACCCGCGCGAGCGCCGCGGGGTTGGCGCGCATCACCGCCACGGGGTCCGACAGCAAGTCGGCGAAGAACCGCAGGCCCGCCCGTTCGCGGGCCTGCTCAAAGAGGGCGAAGGCCCGCACGAAGTAGGCGCAGGACGGCAGCAGGCCAAA
>Ga0247840_10003327_pt1 | contig 27258 bp, 23 predicted proteins | sample LaCruzMarch2015__FD_192404 | JGI IMG/M metagenome (GOLD analysis project Ga0247840, IMG submission 192404) | Freshwater microbial communities from meromictic Lake La Cruz, Castile-La Mancha, Spain - LaCruzMarch2015_17m | ecosystem: Environmental > Aquatic > Freshwater > Lake | place: Spain...
CTTGCGCCCCACGCTTGGCAGATCGAACAGAAGGCCGGTATCGTCATCCATGGTGGGCGTGGCGCCTCAGTGGTTTGGAATTGCGTTGGTCAAAGCAACTAAAACCTATTCCAAATCAGCTGCTTACGCTATGTCCGCCAACCCACTTTCAGGCCCAGCGTGAATAAGACGGGTTAGGGCCTCGCCAGCGGCATTGACGTCGGAGAAGTCGCCCGTAAGTGTTGTGTTTGGCAGTCGTTTGAATTCATCTGTGGTAGAAATCCACACTGACCAACCGCGTTTGGCGGCCTGTTTCAGGAATTCGCCGTGAGGCTTTGGATCGGTCTCTTTTAGATCATAGCATGCGATAAAGGCGGTCATAGTATTGCTCTCCTGAGCTCATCACCTCGTCAACGAGGCAAGGTCGATTTACTATGAACAGCCAGTTGAGTCACGGTCATCTGCGATATCCACAGATGAGGCGTAGCTGGACCCTCGCCTGAGCGCCTATTTTGGTCGGGAACCCGCCCTGCCATCAAAGGATTTGCGTTTCTTCCCCTCGCGCCGCAACACTTGGCGCGAGGCAAATCGGAGACGGCAATGACGGCTGAGTGGTGGCGCGGCGCGGTGATCTATCAGGTCTACCCGCGCTCGTTTCAGGACACGAACGGCGACGGGGTAGGGGACCTGCCCGGCATCATGCGCCGGCTCGATCACATCGCCAGCCTCGGCGTTGACGCCATCTGGCTCAGCCCCATCAACCAGTCGCCGCAGGCCGACATGGGCTACGACGTTTCCGACTACAAGGAAGTCGATCGCCTGTTCGGCAGCCTCGAGGATTTCGACGACCTCATCAAGCGAGCCCACGCGCTCGGCCTCAAGGTCATCATCGACCAGGTGATTTCGCACTCATCCGACCAGCACCCCTGGTTCCGCGAGAGCAAGCTCAACCGCACCAACGCCAAGGCCGACTGGTACGTCTGGGCCGACCCCAAGAAGGACGGCTCACCGCCCAACAACTGGCCGTCGGTCTTTGGCGGCCGCGCCTGGGAATGGAACCCCTCCCGCGGCCAGTACTATTTCCACAATTTCCTCGGCAGCCAGCCCGACCTGAACTTCCACAATCCGGACGTGCAGAACGCGCTGCTCGACGTCTTGCGCTTCTGGCTCGAGCGCGGCGTCGACGGCTTCCGCCTCGACACCGTCAACTACTACTTCCACGACAAGCAGTTGCGGAACAATCCACCCGCCAGGCGCCCGAAGCATTTGCCCTATGCCGTAAACCCCTACGACATGCAGGAACACCGCTACGGCAAGAGCCAGCCCGAGAACGTCGAATTCCTGAAGCGCGTCCGCACCCTGCTCGACCAGTTCGAGAACCGCACCACGGTCGGCGAGATCGGCGACAGCCACAAGGGCATGCAACTGATGGAGGAGTATACCTCCGGCGGCGACAAGCTGCACATGGCCTACACCTTCGACATGCTGGGCAACGAGTTCACCGCCGCGCATTTCCGCGAAAAGCAGCGCAAGTTCTTCGCCCACGCCCCGAACGGCTGGCCGTGCTGGGCCTTCTCCAACCACGACGTGAACCGCCACGTCTCGCGCTGGTCGCCCTACGCTGCCGACCAACGCGCCCTGTCACGGCAGGCCGCTGCCATGCTGCTGAGCTTCAAGGGTTCAATCTGCCTCTACCAGGGCGAGGAACTCGGCCTGCCCGAGGCCGATCTGCTGTACGAGGAACTGACCGATCCCCCGGGCATCCGCTTCTGGCCCGAATACAAGGGCCGCGACGGCTGCCGCACCCCGATCCCGTGGGACGAAGGCGAGGCGCCCAACGGCTTCTCGTCCGGAAAACCCTGGCTACCGGTCAAGCCCGAGCACTCGACACGGAACGTCGCCCACCAGGAAGCCGACCCGGCCTCGACCCTGCACTTCTACCGGCAGATGATCGCCTTCCGCAAAGCCCACCCGGTACTCACCGACGGCGACATCGAGTTCTTCAAGGTCGCCGAACCGTTGCTGGCCTTCCGCCGCTTCGGCTCCAAGTCGAGCAACGAAGCGCTGACCTGCCTGTTCAACCTCTCGCCCGATCCGGTCACGGTCACCCTCACCGGGGCCGAAGGCATCGCTACGCTGGAGATTTCGCAGGGGGCCGAGGTGAAAAAGAACAAGCTGACGCTGGCCGGCAGCGGCTTCGCCTTCCTCCCGACCGGCGAGGTGACGCCGAGCTTCGGCGGGCGACGCAAGTAGAAGCGGGGGCGCCGCTCAGGTCGGCGGCTTCTCCCGCACCAGCATCGTCACGAAGGGTATCGCAAACGTCAGCAGCAGCAGCCGGCTCACGTGATGCGCCGCGATGAACGCCGTATCGAACCCCAGCGCGATGCCCAGCGCCCCCATGCCCTCGAGCCCGCCCGGCGACAGCCCGAGCCAGATCTGCCCGAACGGCATCGCCACCAGCGGCGTGATCGCCAGCACCACCGTGGTGCTGATCGCGACCGTTATGGCGGTGCCTACCAGCCCGCCCTTCGCTGCCCGCCAGAACTCCTGCCGGGTGATGCCGTTGAAGCGCACGCCGATCATGGCGCCGACCATGATGAAGGTGATCGTCAGCAGCAGCGGCGGTATCTGCCCCTCGAACCAACCGGCCAGCTTGGCGGCGATCGAGAACGCCATGGCGCCGAGCACGTAGCCCGCCGGCGCCCGCAGCTTCGTCAGGATGAAGCCGGCGATGGCGCAGCCGATCGCCACCGGCAGCAGCGTCATCACCTCCATCGGCGGAGCGGTGGAAACCAGCCCCTCGAAGTGTCCGATCGGCAGGAACAGCGCCCCGATCGGCACGCAGATGGTGAGCAGCAGAATGCGGATCACCTGGATGATGACGATCTGCCGGCTATCTCCCACCCCCGCCGCGGCGATCGACATCACAAAGCTGAGATGTCCCGGAAACGAGCTGAGATAGGCCGTGCCCCGGTCGAGCCCGAAGAATTTCCTGAGCACATAGCCGGTGATCGAGATGATGAGGATGAGCTCGAGCACCAGCCCCGCCAGCGTTACCGGCCACTGGATCATCATGGCCACGGAGTCGCGGGCGACGGAGGCACCCATCGAGAGGCCGGTGGCGACGAACGTGGCGTCGCGCAGCCAGTTCGGCAGCATCACCCTGACGCCCGAGAGCGCGGCAATCGCGACAGCCAGCGCCCCACCCATCAGCCACCCGGCCGGCAGGCCGGCGGCAGCCGCAATCCCGCCGCCGGCCGCCGAAATCAGGATTGTGAGGAGGGTCCGGCGCGCGATCACGACGGCGGAAGGTGAGTCGGTCATGCCGCGAACTTTAGGGACTGGCGAGAGGTCGGAAAATCGGCCGATGGGCTTAGGTCCGGCGGTCGGCGCGACGCGCCGCTACGCCTTCGCCGAAGCTCCCTCCACCAGCCGCACCCAGTAGCTGACCCCCACCGGGATCACGTCGTCGTTGAAGTCATACGTGTCCGAATGCAGTTCCGGCCCGTCACCGGTCCCGAGGAACATGAACGCTCCGGGCCGTGCCTGCAGCATGTACGAAAAATCCTCGCCGCCCATCGAAGGGTCGGTGTTGGCGTCCACCCGCTCCTCGCCGGCCACCGATGCGGCGATACCGGCAGCAAAATCCACCGCTTCGGCCGCGTTCACCGTCACCGGATAGCCGCGGTGGTAGCTGACCGCCGCCTTGCCGCCGAGAGTTTCGACAAGGCCGACAGTCACCGCCTTGAGCCGGCTTTCCATCAGCGCGCGCACATCTTCGTCGAGCGTCCGCACCGTGCCGGCCAGTTCCACCCGCTGCGGGATGATGTTGAACGCGTCGCCCGCATGGAACATTGTCACGCTCAGCACCGCCGACCGCATCGGGTCGACATTGCGTGACACCAGCGTCTGCAGCGTCACGATCAGCTGCGCCGCGATCGCCACCGGGTCCACGGCAAAGTGCGGCCGCGCCGCATGCCCGCCCTTGCCTTCGATGACGATGTCGAATTTGTCGCTGGCCGCCATGATGCCACCGGCGCGCGTCGCGAAGCTGCCCTTGGGAATGCCCGGCATGTTGTGCATGCCATACACCTGGGCAATGTCGAAACGCTCCATCATGCCGTCATCGACCATTGCCTTTCCACCCGCGCCGCCCTCCTCGGCCGGCTGGAAGATCAGCACCGCGTTGCCATCGAAGTTCCGCGTTTCGGCCAGGTATTTCGCCGCGCCGAGCAGCATGGCGGTGTGCCCGTCATGGCCGCAGGCGTGCATCTTGCCCGGGACGGTGCTGGAATGGGGTTTGCCGGAGCGCTCGAGGATCGGCAGCGCGTCCATGTCGGCGCGCAGCCCGATGTTCTTGCCCGGCCCCCGCCCCCTGATCACCCCGACGACACCTGTCCGCCCGATCCCTTCCACCACCTCGTCCACGCCGAACGAGCGCAGCAGTTCGGCCACCCGGGCGGCCGTGCGGTGGACGTCATAAAGCGTTTCGGGGTGGGCATGGAAATCGTGGCGCCAGCCGACGATCTCCTCGGAGAACTCGGCGATGCGGTTGATGACGGGCATAAAAAGCTCTGGTGCTGTTAAGCCGCCACTGTGCCGTCTGCCCGTTGGAGGGTCAACCCACGGGCTAGGGGATGGCCACCCGCTGCGTGCGACCGTCGGCCAGTCGTACCGAGAACGTGCCCTCGTAGGTCAGGTCGCCGACCGCAGCCCCATCGAGCGCCAGCTGCCCCAGCTCGGTCACCCGACCACCCGCGAAACTGAACACCCGCAGCGCCTCCCGGCCCCCGGACGGAATGACCAGGTCGGGAACGCTGTCGCCGTTGAAGTCCCTTGCGAGCGACAGGCTCTGTTGCTTCGTACCGATCGCGTGGTTCGATACGTCGTCGACCTGTGCCACCCGCCGCAGCCTGCTGCCCTCCAGCCGCCACAGTTCCAGTCGCTTCACCAGGTGCGGCATCTGCACCAGCGCTATCTCGAGCCGGCCGTCCCCATCGAAATCGGCGATCTGCGCCGGGTTGAGCCACCGATGCGGTTGCCCGATGAACGGCGTCGCAGCGATAATCTCGAGACTGTCTCCGTCGGCGCCGATGACCGCCAGCGCCGCCCCCTGGGACACTGAGCTCAACACGGCGATGATTTCTTCGGTGCCGTCGCCATCGAGATCGGCGAGCCGGACGATCGAGTCCTCGAAAACTTCAGTCGATGGCAACACCATCGAAACGATCCGGCCGTCGGCCAGGCGCGCCCGGAGCCCACCGGCCTCGGCGCTGTTATCATGGACGAAATGGTCGTACCGGCCGGTCGGGAGGATGAACCAGGCCTCCGCGATGGCGTCGCCACGCGCCGCCACGCTGTCGCGAAGCGCGTCGGGGTCGCTGCCAAAATCGAGCGCGCGCGCCGCTCCGGCAGAGCCCAGCAGAAACGCCAGCAGCACCGCCATGAGGAGGGGCATGGTTTTCTCCTGTTGTGGCATCGGACGGACCATATATTGCTTCCCCCGAACTTGCCCACTCCCGGCAATTTTGCAAATACACCCGGCACTTGCCCTGTCAATCTACCACCCCGGGCGTGGAGGACACGATGAAAATCCTCGTTGCCGTCAAGCGTGTCGTCGATCACGCCGTCCGCGTCCGGGTCAAGCCCGATGGCTCGGGCGTCGAGACCGCCAACGTTCGCATGTCGATGAACCCCTTCGACAAGCATGCGGTCGAAGCTGCCGTCCGCCTCGTCGAGGCTGGCGCCGCCACCGAGATCGTCGTCGTCTCGATCGGCCCGAAGCAGTCGACCGATGTCATCCTCACGGCACTGGCCATGGGCGCGCACCGCGGTATCCTCATCGAGACTGAGGCCCGCGTCGAAACGCTTGCGGTGGCCAAGCTGCTGCGGGCGGTGGTGGCCGAGGAAGCGCCAGACCTGGTGTTGCTCGGCAAGCAGGCGGTTGACGACGATTCCAACCACGTCGGTCAGATGCTCGCCGGCCTCCTCGGCTGGCCGCAAGCCACCTTCGCCTCCGAGATAAAGGTGGTGGATAGCGGCCTCGAGGTGACCCGCGAGGTCGACTACGGCCGTGCCACGGTCTCCGTCCCGCTGCCCGCCATCGTCACTGCCGACCTGCGGCTCAACGAGCCGCGCAACGCCGCCCTGCCGATGGTGATGAAGGCGCGGAGCAAGCCCCTCGCTGTTCGTCCGGTCGCCGAGTTCGGCGTCGACATAAACCCGCGGCTGACCATCGAAACGATCAGCCCGCCGGCGGAACGCCCCGGCGGCAAGCTGGTAGGATCGGCGGACGAACTGATCGCCGCGCTAAAATCCGAACTCTCCGAGCTGGAGGCGCTGTGATGGCCGTCCTCGTTCTCGCCGAACACGATCTCGGCCACCTCTCGCCCGCCACCGCCCGCATCGTCGCCGCCGCCGAACAGCTCGGGCCGGTGGACCTGCTGGTCGCGGGGCAGGGCGTTTCCCGGGTTGCCGCCGAAGCGTCGGAGATCGCTGGGGTCGCCCGTGTCCTCGTCGCCGACAACGATGCCTTGGCCGCGCTTTCCCCCGAGGCGCTGGTGGACGTTCTCGCTCCACTCAGCGAGCGCTACACCCACATCGTCGCCGCCTCGGCAGCGACCGGCCGCGACACCATTCCGCGGCTCGCGGCAAAGCTAGACCTGATGCCGGTCACCGACGTCATCGCCATCCACGGCCCGACCCGCTTCGATCGCCCGATCTACGCCGGCAACGCTGTCGAGACGGTGTCGTCGAGCCAGCCGAAGCAGTTGCTCACCATCCGCGCCTCCGCCTTCCGCCCGGCCGCGACCGGCAACGCCGCCCCGATCGAGCCGCTACTGCCGACGGTCCACACGGTCACGACGTTCCTCGCCGCCCACCGCACCGAGGGCGACCTGCCCGACCTTGGGACGGCGCAGATTGTCGTCGCCGGCGGAGTCAGCTTCGGCTCGGCGGAGAAGTTCCGCCTCGTCGAGGATTTAGCAAAAGCCCTCGGCGCAGCGGTAGGCGCGACGCGCGCCGCCGTCGATGCCGGCTACGCCCCCAACGACTGGCAGGTCGGCCAGACCGGCAAGATCGTCGCGCCCGACCTCTATATCGGCATCGGCGTCTCGGGCGCGCTGCAACACCTCGCCGGGATCCAGGGGGCGAAGAAGATCATCGCCATCAACAAGGACCCCGAGGCGCCGCTGATGAAGATCGCCGACTATGCGCTGGTGGGCGACCTGTTCGAGATCGTGCCCGCGCTGATCGCCGGGCTCAAACGGGACTGATGGCGAAGTTGCAATTCGCCCGCTGCCGCATATAAACAGCCCGCCTTACCTTTCCCCGGAACCCGTAGAATGTTTGAGACGCTCAAGAAGGCCACGCTCGACAAGATTTTCGTGCTGATGGCCGAATACGCCGCCGATCCCCGCACCGGTAAGATCGACCTCGGCGTGGGCGTCTACAAAGACCCGGGTAACAACACCCCGATCATGACCTCGGTGAAGAAGGCCGAGCAGCGCATCCTCGATGGCGCCAAGACCAAGACCTACAAGGGCGTGGTCGGCAACAAGGAGTTCTCCTCCGCCATCGTTGACCTGGCGCTGGGTGGCGTCGTCGACAAGTCGCGTATCCGCACCGTCAACGGCGCGGGCGGCACCGGCGCGCTGATGATCCTGCTGCAGGTGCTCGGCAGGGCCCGTCCGGGTGGCCGCATCTTCATCTCGGACCCGACCTGGCCCAACCACATTCCGCTCGCCGAGAATGCCGGCCTCGCGGTCAACTACTACCCGTACTTCGACCCCAAGACCCGCGCCGTCGATTTCGACGCGATGATGAAGACGCTCGATGGCCTCACCAGCCACGATATCGTGCTGCTGCACGGCTGCTGCCACAACCCGACGGGCGCCAACCTCACCACGGCGCAGTGGGACATCGTGGTCGAGAGCCTGAAGCGCACCGGCGCCTTCCCTCTGGTCGATCTCGCGTATCTCGGTTTCGGCGATGGCATCGAGGCCGACGCCTATGGCGTGCGCAAGGTGGTATCCTCGGTTCCTGAGTCCCTGATCGCCTTCTCGGCATCGAAGAACTTCGGCCTCTACCGCGAGCGTGCCGGCGTCGCCATCGCCATCGCGGCCGACAGCGAGACCGCCGATGTCGTCTCCTCGCAGATGCAGAACATCATCCGCGGCACCATTTCCCAGACCCCCGACCACGGCGCCGAGATCGTCCGTGTCATCCTCGAGGACAAGGAGCTGCGCGCCGAGTGGGAGGCCGAGCTGACGGCGATGCGCGAGCGCATGCAGCGCCTGCGCGTCAAGCTCGCCGATGCCATCCGCCAGCGCTCGAACTCGAAGGATTTCGACTTCATCGCCGAGCATTCCGGCATGTTCTCGCTCCTCGGCCTGCCCGAGGACGTCGTCACGAAACTGAAGCTCGACGATGCGATCTACATGATCAACGACAGCCGCATCAACGTCGCCGGCATCCCCGAGGATCGCGTCGGTGAACTGGCCGACAAGCTGCTCGCCGCCATCCGCTGATCTTAAGTACGGCCCCGCTTGAAGCCGGCCCCAAAGGGCTTAGGTTAGGGGCACAAAGCCAGTTTCCGTTGGAGGGGACAAAGATGAAGTTCTTCGCAGATACCGCCGAGATCGAGGACATCAAGAAGCTGCAGGAGAGCGGCCTTCTCGATGGCATCACCACCAACCCCTCGCTGATCGCGAAGTCTGGGCGTGACTTCAAGGAAGTCATCAAGGAGATCTGCGGCATCGTCCCCGGTCCGGTTTCCGCCGAAGTCGCCTCCACCGATTTCGACACCATGATCAAGGAAGCCGACGTCCTGCGGAAGCTCGCGGACAACGTCGTGGTGAAGCTGCCGCTGACCGTCGATGGCCTCAAGGCCTGCAAGGTGCTGACCGGCGAAGGCACCAAGACCAACGTTACGCTCTGCTTCTCGGCCAACCAGGCGCTGCTCGCCGCCAAGGTCGGCGCGACCTACATCTCGCCTTTCATCGGCCGCCTCGATGACATCAACCTCGAAGGCATGCAACTGATCCGCGACATCCGCCAGATCTACGACAACTACGCCTTCTCGACCGAAATCCTCGCGGCCTCCATCCGTACGCCCAACCACATCACCGAAGCCGCGCTGGCCGGCGCCGACGTCGCCACCATCCCGCCGGCGGTGATCTACAAGCTCGCCGACCACCCGCTGACCAAGTCGGGCCTCGAGGCGTTCGTGAAGGACTGGAAGGGGACCGGCCAGAGCATTCTCTGAGCTTGCAGGGGGCATCCGGCATCGTTTGACGCCCCCTCCACCATGCTTCGCATCGTCCCCCTCCCCCGCAAAGGCGGTGGAGGAGCACTGAGGGGTCACAGCCTCTTCTAGAAATTGAACACCGAGGTCGCGGTGCTCCTCCACCGCGCAGCGGGGGAGGGGGACCACCCGAAGGGTGGTGGAGGGGGCGCCCCAGCCTCGGGAACAAACAATGGCCAATGAATCCATCGCCGCTGCAGTCCGCACCGCCCTGAACGCCGTCGAAATCCCCGGCGGCGGGGCGCTTGCCGGTTATGGCGGCCTCAGCGAAATCATCGTCACCACCGGCGCCGTCGCCTTCGCCATCTCCGTCGCCCCCGGCATGGAAGCCGCCTTCGGCCCCGCCCGCGTCGCCGCACAGGCCGCCGCCGAAATGGTCGCCGAAGGCCGCAAGGTCATGGTCTCTCTCACCTCCGACCGCAACCAGGCCGCCACCGGCCAGGCCAAGGCGCAGGGCCGCCCCGGTCCCGCCCCGCGCGAAGCCGTCCCCGGCATCCGTCACATCATCGCCGTCGGCTCGGGCAAGGGCGGCGTCGGCAAATCGACCGTCGCGGTGAACCTCGCCCTCAGCTTCGCCGCCGAAGGCCTCCGCACCGGCATCCTCGATGCCGACCTCTACGGCCCCTCGATCCCCAAGCTGCTCGGCCTCGAAGGCAAGCCCGCAGTCCGCGACGACGGCATCTTCTCCCCGCATCAGGCCTACGGCCTCAAGGCCATGTCGATCGGCTCGATGCTGACCGCCAACCAGGCGGTGGTGTGGCGCGGCCCGATGGCGACCTCGGCGCTGCGCCAGCTGCTGCGCGAGAGCGACTGGGGCGACCTCGACGTGCTCGTCGTCGACCTGCCGCCCGGCACCGGCGACATCCAGATCTCCCTCGTCCAGCAGGTCCCGCTGCTCGGCGCGGTCATCGTCTCGACCCCGCAGGACCTCGCGCTGATCGATGCGAAAAAGGCGATGGACATGCTGCTCCGCACCGAGGTGCCCATCCTCGGCCTCGTCGAGAACATGAGCTACTTCGTCGCCCCCGACACCGGCACCCGCTACGACATCTTCGGCCACGGCGGCGCCCGCCAGGCTGCCGACACCTTCGACATCCCCTTCCTCGGCGAAATCCCGCTGGTGATGTCGATCCGCGAAACCTCCGACGCCGGCAGGCCCGTGGTCGCCACCAACCCCGACGGCCCCGAAGCCCAGGCCTTCCGCGCCATCGCGAAAAAGCTGATCGCCACCGTGCCGGCCCTGAAGCGCTGATGCGCGAGATCCGCCTCGCGACGCCCGCCGAGATCGACGCCGTCATCGGCATCGCCCCGGCCCGCCGCGAGCGACAGGAGGCCATCGCCGAATGGGTGCGGGCGGGCCAGTGCCACGTGCTCTGGCAGGACGGCATGGCGGCCGGCTACACCGCCTTCACCCGCAGCTTTTTCCGCTCGCCCTTCATCGAAATGCTGGTGGTCTCGCCGCAGACCCGCCGTCAGGGCATCGGCAGGGCCCTGGTCGAGCACTGCATCGGCCTCGTCCCGGCCGACCAGAAGCTCTGGACCTCGACCAACGAGTCCAACACCCCGATGCGCGCCATGCTGCCGCAACTGGGCTTCGTCTACACCGGCCAGTTCGCCGGCCTCGACGAGGGCGATCCGGAGCGCATCTACCTGCGCTGGTCCGGCCTCCCGGACTGACCACCCCGGCGTGACATCCCTCCGTCACCTGTATATGAAATCGATTGCATAAAGCTGGGGGTCGAGAATCGACCTCCCGAACCGACGACATGCGCGTCAACACGCCAAGCGAGGAGCGCCTCCATGTTCACCACGTCCCGCCACGATCTCGGCCCCAATTTCACCTTCGGCACCGCCACCGCCGCCTACCAGATCGAGGGTGGCCAGACCGATGGCCGCGGCTCCGCCATCTGGGATACGTTCGCCAAGACGCCCGGCAACGTGAAGCAGGCGCATGACGGCACCACCGCCACCGATCACTACAACCGCTGGCCCGAAGACCTCGACCTGATCCGCGATGGCGGCTTCGAGGCCTACCGCTTCTCGCTCGCCTGGCCGCGCCTCATCCCCAACGGCACCGGCGAGATCAATCAGGCGGGCCTCGATTTCTACGACCGGCTGATCGACGGCATGCTCGAGCGCGGCCTGAAGCCGTTCGCCACGCTCTACCACTGGGATCTGCCGAGCGCCCTGCAGGACAAGGGCGGCTGGATGAACCGCGACATCGCCGGCTGGTTCGCCGACTACGCCGCGCTGGTGGCCCGAAACTTCGGCGATCGCCTCCACGCCACCGCCACCATCAACGAGCCGTGGTGCGTCGCCTGGCTCAGCCACTTCCTCGGCGTCCACGCCCCCGGCTATCGCGACGCCCGCGCCGCCGCCCGCGCCATGCACCACGTGCTCTTCGCCCACGGCAGCGCCATCGATGCGCTCCGGGCCGAAGGCGCCAAGAACCTCGGCATCGTCCTCAACCTCGAAAAGTCCGAGCCGCTGACCGACAAGCCCGAGGACGTGTCGGCCGCCAGCCTCGGCGACGCCATCTTCAATCGCTGGTACCTCGGTGGCGTGTTCAAGGGCCAGTACCCCGAGGAACTGACCGCGATCCTCGCGCCGTTCCTCCCCGAGGGCTACGAGCGCGACATGGAGACCGTCTCCCGCCCGCTCGACTGGCTGGGCATCAACTACTACACGCGCGGCCTCTACAAGGCTGACCCCAGCCGCGCCCTCATCCCGATCGGCCAGGAAAAGGGCCCGCTCGAAAAATCCGACCTCGGCTGGGAAATCTACCCGCAGGGCCTCGAGGATCTGCTGGTCCGCGTCAGCCGCGAGTACACGAAACTGCCGCTCTACATCACCGAAACCGGCATGAGCGAAACCGACGACACCCGCCGGGTGAAGTTCTACGACGACCACCTGCAGGCAGTCGCCCGCGCCCAGAAGCAGGGCGCGGACGTGCGCGGCTTCTTCGCCTGGTCGCTGCTCGACAACTACGAATGGGCCGAAGGCTACCAGAGCCGCTTCGGCATCGTCGAAGTCGACTACGAAACCCAGAAGCGCACCCCCAAGGGCACCTACCGCGCCTTCCAGGGCATGCTGCACAACACGCGGTAAGATCTACCCCCATCCTAGCTCTGCTAGGTCGCTGCGCTCCTGGCGACGCTACCCTCCCCACAAGGGTGAGGGAGGTCAGAGACCTGATACAAGCCACACCGCCTCCCTCCCCCTTGTGGGGAGGGTAGCGCAGCTTGCCGCGACAGCGGCATAGCGTAGCTAGGGTGGGGGTGAACGTCCGCGTCCCTCCACCCCCGGTTGACTCCACGCCTCCCCCGCGCGACACCGGGCCCACCCCTCGTGCCACACCGGAGCCGCCCCATGAGCCTCGTCCCGCCCGCCGCCAGCCTCGGGATGACCCGGCCTGAGGCCACGTCCACGACGCCCGTGGACAGGGACTGGTGGCGCGGCGCGGTGATCTACCAGATCTACCCGCGCTCCTATCAGGACCACAACGGCGACGGCGTCGGCGATCTCGTCGGCATTGCCGAGCGTCTCGACTACGTTGCCCGCCTCGGCGTCGATGCCATCTGGCTCAGCCCGTTCTTCACCTCGCCGATGAAGGATTTCGGCTACGACGTCTCCAATTACCGCGACGTCGATCCGGTCTTCGGCTCGCTCGGCGATTTCGACCGGTTGATCGAAAAGGCCCATGCGCTGGGCCTCAAGGTCATCATCGACCAGGTGATCTCGCACTCGTCCGACAAGCACTCCTGGTTCCAGGAATCGCGCATGAGCCGCACCAACGAGCGGCACGACTGGTATGTGTGGGCCGATCCGAAGCCCGATGGCACCCCGCCCAACAACTGGCTCTCGATCTTCGGCGGCTCCGCCTGGACCTGGGACGGACGGCGCATGCAGTACTACCTGCATAACTTCCTCGCCTCCCAGCCCGACCTCAACTTCCACAACCCCGCCGTGCAGGACGCGGTGCTGTCCGACATGCGGTTCTGGCTCGAGCGCGGCGTCGATGGCTTCCGGCTCGATACCGTGAACTTCTACTTCTGCTCGCTCGGCCTCGAATCGAACCCGGTGGTGAGGCCGGAGGATTTCAACGCCTCCACCGCACCGGCCGTGAACCCCTACAACTTCCAGGAGCACGTCTACGACAAGAGCCAGCCGGAAAACCTCGCGTTCCTGAAGCGCCTGCGCGCACTGATGGACGAGTATCCGGGCCGCACCACCGTCGGCGAGATCGGCGACAGCCAGCATCAGCTCGAAATCATGGCCCAGTACACCTCGGGCACCGACAAGCTGCACATGGCCTACACCTTCGATTATCTCGGTGGCGCCTTCGACGCGGGGCACTTCCGCAAGGCGATCGACCTTACCGAAAAGGATGCACCGGAAGGCTGGATCTGCCTCGCCTTCTCCAACCACGACGTTGTCCGCCATGTCAGCCGCTGGGCCGCGCATGCCAACAAGGATGCCTTCGCGCGACTGACGGCCACCATGCTGCTCACCATGCGCGGCTCGGTCTGCCTCTATCAGGGCGAGGAACTGGGCCTGACCGAGGCCGAGCTTTCCTTCGAGGATCTGGTCGATCCCTACGGCATCGAGTTCTGGCCCGAGTTCAAGGGGCGCGACGGCTGCCGCACCCCGATGGTCTGGCAGGCCAATGCTCCGATGGGCGGCTTCACCACCGCGCCGCGCGCCTGGCTCCCCGTGCCGTCCGATCACCTGCTCAAGGCGCCGGATATCCAGGAGCAGCAGAATGACAGCCTGCTGCACCACTATCGGGCGATGCTCAGCTTCCGCAAGCAGCACCCGGCGTTGGTGAAGGGCACCATCGCGACGCTCGATGCGCCCGATGGCGTGCTGATGTTCACCCGCGAAGGCAGCGGCGAGAAACTGCTCTGCGCCTACAATATGACCGAGAACGCAGTCATCGTGACGCTACCCGGCGGTCTTGCCGTCCGGGTCATCGATGCTCCCGGCAGCGTCGACGGTTCCGTCGACGGCAGCCTGAGCCTTCCCGCCTTCGGCAGCTTCGTCGGCGCCATCGCCTGACGGCGGAGCAATCGGCTCCGCTGACGACTGAACCTCAGGCTCCGGCGGCGTCTGCACTTCCGATCCTTCGGGCCGCAGGGGTGCTGGTTCGTCGGCGGCAGCTGTGGATGCTGCCGCAACGTCTTCGACAATCTCAGCCAACAACGGCTGAGGCTCAGGCGTGGCAACTGGCTCGGCCGGCGCTGGCACCTCAGGTTCCGCCAACACCACCGGCGCAATGACGATCGTCGCCGACAGGTTGTGCGTGGGTTCGGGCTCCGGCTCCGGGATCAGCTCGGGTTCAGGCGCCGGCGCTGCCACCTGGGCCGGCTCTGCATCTGGCCTGGCCGCTGGTTCCGAAATGAGCGCCGGTTCAGGCTCTGCCACCGAGTCCGTCGGTGGTCCTCCCCCGTGCAACGGGGGAGTGGGACCATCCGCCAGGATGGTGGAGGGGGCGGCAACAACCGCCTCCGCGTCAACAAGCACAGTAGCCGCGACTTGGTCCGCCCCGGGCACTGGCTCAGCCCTGGCCGCGCCAGCCGTCAGCTGCTCAACGGCCGTCAGCGCTGCCGCCGCGACCACAACCGCAAGCCCAGCCTGTTCATCCAGCGCCTTCACCGGTTCATCCGCGTGGCGAACCGGGGGCGGATACCGCATCGAAACAAGGCGGCGCGTGATCTCCTGCTGGGGAGCGTCGCTCAGCTCGCCCGGCTTGCCGCCCTCGACGATGTGTCCCGCCTCCAGCACCAGCAGCCGGTCGGCAACGGCCTTCACCACCGCGAACTCGCGCGATGCAACAATGGCGGTAAGTCCGAAATCCGCCCGCACCCGGGTGAGATACACGAGGAATTCCCGTGCTTCCGCCGGGTCGAGGCAGGCAGTCGGATCGTCGAGCAGCAGCAGCCCTGGTCGCCCCACCAGGGCCCGCGCCAGCGCCATGCGCTGCAGTTCGCCCATGCCAAAGGCGCCGGGTGGCCGCGCCAGCAACTCCGGCGCCAGCCCCACTGCCCGCACCGCATCGACCAGCCGATCCGCCTGTTCCTCCACCAGCAAGGTCTGCTCGACCCTGAGCGGTTCGGTCAGCGACACCCCGACCGGCAATGTCGGGTTGAAGGCCTTGCGCGGGTCGGGAAACACATAGCCGACCAGCCCCGGTCGCCTGCCGATGCGCCCGGCGCTCGGTTTGTCGAGCCCGGCCACGAGACGCAGCAGTGTGGTCTTGCCCGCTGCCGCCGGGCCGAGCACGCCCACCACCTCGCCCTGCCGCACTGCAAAGCCGATGCCGGTCAGCGCCTCGACCGGTGGCGGCCCGAGCCGGGGCAGGCCGCGGCGGTAGGTCCTGCTCACGCCATCCACTTCGAGGATCGGTTCGCCGATCGGCGGCCGCATCATCGTACGCGTCCGCAGCCGCTCGCCACCGACCAGGTGGCGCACGGTGTCGTATTGCGGCAGCTCGAAAATCTGGCTGGCCGGGGCCCGGAGCAGCAGCCTGCCATTGGCCAGCACCGCCACCTCGAGCCCCATGCTGAGGGCCAGTCGAAAATCGGCGGTGAAGATGATGACGGCCGCCGTGCGGCTCGCCGCCTGCAGCGCCGTGAGCAGTTCCAGCTGCGTTGCGGGATCGCGGCCGCGCCCCGGCTCATCCGCCACGATCAATTCCGCATCGGCGAGCACCGCTGCGGCATCGGACTCGCGGTCGAGATACAGCACCCGCTTGCCGCTGAAACTCAGCCTGCCCTCGGCCTTTGCCCCGTTTGGCAGCAGCCCGGCGATCGCGAGTGCCAGCAACGAGGTTGCCCCGTCGCCACGGCCGACGACGGCCAGCATCGACGCCGGCTCCACCGTCAGGTCTATGCCCGAAATCCGCGTCGCCCCGAACCCGACACCAAATCCCCTGAGCTCAAGCAATGCCACGGCGCGTCTCCCGTAGCCCGCTCGCCGCCATCAGCAGTGCCAGCGCCGTCACCACCGCCACGGCACCCGGGGCGACCACCAGCAGCGGCCGCGCCTGCGCCAGTTGCTGCCCATCGCGCAGCATGGTCCCGAGGCTGAGCCCGCTGCCATCGACCCCGAGCCCGGCGAACGACAGGGTCACCTCGATCAGCAGCGCTGCCGCCAGCAGGTCCAGCCCCAGGGCGATCAGGCCGGGCAGCACCATCGGCACCACATGCCGCTGGCCCGCCCCCAGCCAGCCGAGACCCGCCAGTCGCGCCGCGGCGACATACTCGGCCGCCAGCACCGGCGCCATGATGCTCCGCGACCCGATAGTTGCGGCTATCGCCCCCGGCAAGCCGATGGCGAGGAACACCGACAGCGTCGTTTGCAGCCGCAGCCCGCCGAAAATGGCTCCGAGACACAGCGCCGCCGGCAGGATGCCGATCAGCACCAGCTGCCGCGTCGCCCCCGGTCCCAGCCGGGCCGCCAATAGCGTGCCCAGCGGAATGCCGACCACCAGGCTGACCAGTGTCGCGAACCAGGCGAGCAGCAGGCTCGTCAGCGTCGCCGACATCAGCGCCGATACCACGTCGCGCCCGGTCTGGTCGGTGCCCAGCCAATGCGCGGCGCCCGGTTCGGCCAGCGCTGTGGCGCTGCCAGGCACCCCGCCATGCGGCGTCCATACCAGCGAGATCAGCGCCAGCAGTGCAATGATCGCAGCAAGCGCTACGCCGCTCCCGGCCTGCAGCCGCCCGCGGGGTGGGGGAGTTGCGCTCATCGCAGCGCCCCCGATTTCCACTCGACGGCCAGTCGCCCCAGCGTCCCGAGCAGCATCAGCACCGCCGCGATCACCACCAGCAGGAACAGGCTGGCGCGCAGCGCCGGCAGGTCATGCGCCAGCGCCGCGCCAAGCACCTGTCGCCCGAGTCCGGGCAGGTAGAATACATTCTCCACCACCACCGCGCCCACCAGCACGGTCGCCAGCAACCGCCCCGCCAGTTGCGGAAGGTTCGGCAGGGCTCGGTTCCAGCTTATGCTCCAGCGGGCCCGCTCCGGCGTCACGCCGCCGATGCGCAAGGCCCGGATTTCCGCCTCCTCCACCTCGGGGCCGAAAGCCGCGCGCAGCCGGATCGCGAACTCACCCGCATGCGGCAGTCCCAACGCCAAAGCGGGCAGCACCAGTGAGGCCAGCGCCTGCGACGGGCCTGCGCTCCACGGCATGAAGCCGCCGGCCGGCAGCATGCCCGCCAGCATCAGCGCCAGCAACAGCCCCAGCCAGAACGGCGGCAGGTGGCTCAGCACAGTCGCCATCCCACCCAGCAGGCGGTCTGCCGCTCCGCCGATACGGGCCGCGAGAAGACTTATCCCCGCGCCGAGCAGCAGCGCCAGAATACCCGCCATCAGCACCAGCGGCAGCGTCACCGCCAGCCGGTCGGCCGGGAACTGCACCGCCAGCACGTCGGCGCCGGCGTTCGGCAGGAGATGCAGGAGAACGAACAGGATCAGCCAGCTGAACGCCACCACTCCAGCGAAGCGGCCGACAGCAACAAGCACAAATCCACCCCCGCTCCGGTGGAAGGGAGTGTCGGCGCCCGCGTCAAATCCCGGCTTCGCTGATGCCACGCCTGCTGTCGCCCTGCGGAGGTGAGAGTCCAAACCCGTTCATCATGGTTCAGAATCCGTTAATACCGCATTTAGGTTCGCGTCAGATCAGCCGGAACCACAAGCGAAAACAGCGTGCCGACGCCCGCCGCCGGGTCGACGTTCAGCTTGAGCGCATTCACCGCGAGCAGCGAGCGCGTCAGCGCCAGCCCGACGCTCGACCGCACCGGCATCAGCGTCTCGCCGTCCTTGCCCACCCCATCGCGGAACACCACGAAGCGTTCGCCGAGGTCGGTCCGCTTCTCGCCGCTGTCGCGCACGTTGATGACGATGGCGCCGTCATCCTCGCGCTGCGCCGACAGAATCACCGTCCCGCCGGCCGGCGTCTGGTCGATGGCGCTGGCCAGCAGGTTGAGGATCGCCTGGCTGAGCGAGGCGCGGTCGGCGGTCACCGAGGGCAGCCGCTCCGACACGGCGCTGCGCACGAGCACCCGCGCCTCCGCGGCCTGCACCCGCACGCGCGACAGGCAGGTATCGAGCAGCGCCGCCAGTTCGATCTCGTCGGCCTTGGCCTCGTAGCGCCCCTCGCGCAACCGGGCGAAGTCGTCGAGTTCATCCACCAGCGTGGCGATTTCCTCGCCCGCCATGCGGATGTCGCGGGCATACTCCTGATGCCGGCCGGGGTCATTGTGCGCGGTGCGGATCAGCTCGGCGAAGCCGATGATCGAGTTCAGCGGGCGCCGGACGCCGCGCGTGATCCGGGTCAGCATCGACGGCTCGAGGTCGTCGGACCGCGACGGAGTTTCGCGCACTGCGGGTATCGCGGTCGACAGCCGGCGTACGAGCCCGAAATAGCCGGTGACGACGCCGGCCTGGCCTTCCGCAAACAGCGTCAGCCGGGTATCCGGCCGAGTGCCTGTCAGCATGATGCCGGGGCGTTCCGACTCGGCGAACCGCGCGGGCCGCTCCAGAAAGCGCTTCAGGTCAGGCATTTCACTGCCCACGATCAGCTGCGTCAGCGGCCGACCGATCAGTTCCTGCTCGGTCTCTCCGAGCAGGATGCGGGCATGCAATGACACGCTGGCCACGACGCCATTACGATCGGTGGTGAAGAACCCGTCCTCGCCCATCTCGGCATTGAGTTCGGCAAAACTCCGCACCGACGCCTCATGGCTCGGCTCCCTGGCCTCGGCGGCCGAGGCGGAGAGCATCAGCGCCGGCCGGCCGTGCCAGCTGATCGACTGCAGCCGTGCGCCTACCGGCACCAGCAGGCCATCGCGACGCACCAGCTGCGTCACCGGCCCCGCGCTCGAATCCTCGGCAGGAAAAATCGCGGTGAGCCCGGCGGCCCGCAGCGACTCGATGCTGTCGTAACCGGTGAGTTCGGTGAGCGCCCGGTTGGCGAACAGCACCTGCTGGTCGCGGAACACCATGATGCCCAGAGGCAGCCGGTTGAGGATGAAGGTCTCGCCCGACAGGCTGACCAGCGCGTTGCCACCATTGCTTGCCGCCGCCAGCGCTTCCGGCTCGGCAGGAGTAGGGGCACCGCTGACCCTGTCGGTGAGAATGCGGCTCAACTCGTCGAAGTTGTAGCGCGACACCCGCTCGACCGTCTCCGCGTCGGGCTCGGGCGGCATCGCCCCTGGGGCGGCCGCGATTGGTGCTGGTTGTTCGGCGATGGCATCGGGCTCGTCAGCGGTCACAGGTTCCGCATCGGCAGCCTCGATTGGCTGGAAGCCACGCCCGACAATGCGCCAGGTCGTGACACGCTCCAGCGTTGCCGCTTCCTCAGCTTCGATCGTGGCGATCATCGCGCCGATCGCATCGGGTTCAGCTTCCGGCTCTGGCAGGATGTTCGCCTCAGGCATCGGCTCCGGTTCGACAGGCTGGGGGACAGTCTCGTCGGCCGGCAGGTCGGCTTGCGCCTCGATGAACACCTCGGCAGGCAGGTCTGGCGGCGGGCCGGCAAAGGTCTCGTCCCCGGCGCTCAGTGCCGTGTAGAGATCCGGATCGTCCGCCAGCCGGTCAAAGAGCGTCGACAGCGTGCCCAACGGCGGCGGGGGAGCCTCGGGGATCGGCTCGACCCAGTACTCAAGCCCGCTCGCGGCCGCTTCCGCAGGTACAGGTGCGGACGGGGGATCGTCCGGCAGCCCGATGGGCAGGTACGGCTCGTTGTTGACCGGCTCGCTGGTGAACGCGATCTCGTCGATCGCCTCCCCGATACCCTCGGCGTCGCGAATGGCTGCGATGGCCCCGGCGCGCGACGCGGACGACGATTCGAACAGCAGCAGCATCGCCTCGTGCGGGCTGGCGGTGAAACGGGTCAATGCTACCGGCTCGTCGCCGACCACCATGGTGCCGCTGTCGCCGGTGAGTTCCGGCATGCCCTCGCTCTCGATCACCGGGGCGATCTGCTCCAGCGCGGTGCGCGATCCACCCGCGATCTGCCCGTCATCACTCACCAGCAGGTATTCTGCGCCGGGCGGAAACAGGCTCACTGACAGTGGATCGACATGGCCGAAATCCTGTGCGTCGAGCAGCTCCGGCTCGATGACATCGACGCCGACGATCAGCAGGGCAGTGGCGCCATCTTCGAGCAGGAGCGGGGTGCAACTGCATGTGGTCGAGATCGGACGGTCGCCAGCGAGGAACTGGATACGGCTGAGACTGGAGCGATTGGTCGAGCCGAGCCGAAGCAACCGGGCAATCTGGCCCTTGATCGGCACGGCCTCGGGCGCCAGCTTCACGCCGTGCTTTTTCACCTTGCCGCGGAAGAAGCGCGCGGCCTCATTGCGCCAGAGCAGCGTTTCGCCATCCTGCGACCATAGCCAGGCGGGGCGGGCATCGGCCCAATGCGCCAGTATCCGGCGCGCCGTCGGCGATGTGATCCACTCAGCGTTCACGCACACTCTCTCTGGATTGTGCCAGATTGGCACAATCCGTACTCACAACTTAATGAACTCCTAAATATCCCGGGGCTTTGGCCGGGTCTATATCTCCACGCACCGTGGTGAAGGCTATCACTGCCGATGGTTAAGCCGGCCGCGGAAAACTGGTTGCCCGAAGGGCGAAATCCGCGCTTGCCAACGCGCGGAAGCGAAACTATGGTCCGCCCGCTTTCAGGCCGCCTTAGCTCAGTTGGTTAGAGCGCTAGATTGTGGATCTAGAGGTCTCTGGTTCGATCCCAGAAGGCGGTACCAAACTGAAAGCCACCGCCCGAGCGCAGCTGCGCCGGGCACTACCTTCATACCACCGCAACGTACCGGACCATCGGGCCCGGCTCCATCGCCGAGCGCGCCGATCTCGTTCTGGCGTCGCGCTATGAGGCTGCCGCGGCGACGCTGCTCTCGACGATCGTCGCGAGTTCAGCCTGCGAGAAGGGTTTGCTGAGCCTTGGCAGGGTCTCGTTGCCGCCCGGTGGCAGTTCGGCATAGCCCGTGGCCAGCACGATCGGCAACGTCGGCCAGCGGGCCCTGATGTGCAGGGCCAGTTGCGAGCCGGTCATTGCAGGCATCGCGTGGTCGGTGATCACCAGATCGACCCGGCCGGCGCTCTCGAGTTTTTCCAGCGCCTCCGTGCCCGACATGGCATCGATGACGGTGTGGCCGAGATCCTCGAGCATGGCAGTGGTGTTCATCAGCACCAGTGGGTCGTCGTCCACTGCCACGATCACCAGCGGGCGGGCCTCGGCTTGCGCCTGCACCGCAGGGCGCGGAGACTGCGCAGTCGGAGTGGTTCCTTCACTGCCTGCAACCGGTAGCCATAGCACCACGGTCGTTCCCTCATTTGGCCGGCTGGAGAGCGACAGCCGCCCACCCGATTGCTCGGCAAGTCCATGTACCATGGAAAGTCCGAGTCCGGTGCCCTTGCCGATGCCCTTCGTCGTGAAGAACGGCTCTGCCGCCCGGCCCAGTGTCGTGTCGTCCATGCCTGAGCCGGTATCGGCCACCGCGAGCCGGACGTAGCGGGCCGGGGGCAGGGCGAGTTCCCTGGGCGGTGTCGCCTCTTCCGCCGAAATCACGATCGAGCCGCCCTCGGGCATCGCGTCGCGGGCGTTGACCACGAGGTTGAGGATCGCCGTCTCGAGCTGGTTCGAATCCGTCTTCGCGAGGGGCAGTCCGGGTGCCACCGCGAGCGATACATCGACGATCGGCCCGAGGGACTGCCCGGCCAGGTCGCGCATGTTGGCGAGGAGCGCACCCAGATCGACTGGCCGCAACTGTAGTTCCTGCCGGCGCGCGAAGGCCAGCATGCGCTGCGTCAGCGCCCGGCCGCGCTCGGCGCCGCGCTCGGCGTTGTCGATGAGCTGCAGCAGCTTGGGATCGTCGCTGGAGATCCGCTTGCGCAGCAGTTCGAGACTGCCCAGCACGGCCATCAGCAGGTTGTTGAAATCGTGCGCGACGCCGCCGGTAAGCTGGCCGATCGCCTCCATCTTCTGGCTCTGGAACAGCTCTTCGCGCGCTCTCTCGAGGTCGCGCTGGGCATTGACGCGCTCGGTGATGTCGCGGGTGATCTTGGCAAACCCGACCAGCTGGCCGTCCGGTTCGCGCATGGCGTCGATGATCACATGGGCCCAGAACTGGCTGCCATCCTTGCGGACCCGCAGCGCTTCCTTCTCGAAGCGCCCTTCTGTCCGCGCAGTTTCCAGCGCGCGCTGCGGCTCACCGCTCAGGCGGTCCGCCTCGGTGTAGAAGGTCGAGAACGAACGCCCGATGATCTCATCCGGTCGATAACCCTTGATGCGTTCTGCCCCGGAATTCCAGCTGGCGACCAACCCATCCGGGTCGAGCATGTAGATGGCGTAGTCGGTTACGCCCTCCACCAGCCGGCGAAACTGCTCGCCCTCGCTGACGGATGTTGCTGCGCGGTACAGTCTGGTCACCCTTGCTACCGGAATTCCAACTTGCCCAACGCAACCGGTATGGAATCGGTTGCAGGGGATTTCGAAAAAACGCCGTGGCGATGAATATCGCCTGAACACTCTGTTGCCGAAGGTTCAAGGCCAGTCGCCAATCTGGGACCTGACGTACAAGTGAGCGTCGGGAGAGTGCAACGTGTCGTATCGTTCCACCGTTGACAGTGAGCAGACGCCGCCGGTTCGCCGGTTGACGCACACCGGACTGCGAAAGGAGCGACACGTGCAGCGATTGACTTCGACCAATGCAAGCCGCCGGGCGCGGTTGTGGCTCGCCGCCGCAAATGGCGCGACACTGTCTCGTCCTGATATAGCTCCCATCGATAGCCCCGAGCTGCCGATGATGGTGCAGTTCGAGGGCCTCACTGACGCCGAGCAGCAGACGGCGCTGGCCGCCTTTCCCGGCGGTCGCCGTTTCGTTCTCGCGTCGTGACTACTTCGACAGGCGCAGGTTCGACAACTGGTCGGCGATCAGCTTGAAAGTCGCCGTCAGGTCCGCCGGATCGTCGGGGAAGAACGCGTGGTCGTCGTCAGAGGCGCAGCCCTCCAGCAGGTCGATCGTCTTCTGGTTCGGCGCATTGAGGCCGATGGTGTAGATGACGATCTTGTCCGGTTCTCCCACTGAGACCGGCTTTTTCGCCTGCACGCAGGTTTCGAGGGTCCGGTCGTCCATCGCGGCGGTGATGTTGGCGTCGCTGTCCGGGGTGGGGTGGTCGGTCGAGTAGATACGACCATTGTACGTCGCGCCCGGGTAGCCATAAGCCATGTAGCCATCGGCGTTGTTCATGCTGCTGTCGTCGAAGCCGTTCACCGTGTTCTCGCCATCGGTCATCAGGATGATCACCTTGACCGTTGACGTGTCGTAGCCCTGTGCTTCGGTCAGGGGCGCCGTCGACGACAGCATGTGATAGCCCCAGATCGCCCCCTGGTGGATGTTGGTCCAACCCTGCGGCTCCATTTCCGTGATCGCCGCAAGGATTGTCGACTTGGTGTTGGTCAGCGGCGTGATGTCGTTGAACGGGCAGTCCTGGTTGGGGCCCCTCCCGTCGACGAGGGTGATGTCGCCGGTGTACTTGCACAGCCGCTCCTGCAACTCCCGGTCGGAGAAGTTGTAGGAGCACGTGCGGGTATGGACGTTGGTAAAGCGGTCGGGGCTGCGCGACGTCCGCGTGCCGGTGTAGCGGCTGGAGCAGTTCTTCGCCTGACCGTTGATGGTGTCCGGTTCGGTGACCGACGGCGGCGTGACGGTGGTGCCATTGCCGTCCTTTTGGGTCGTGTCTGTCGTGCTGCCCGAACAGGTCGCGGCGTCAAATCTGCTCTTTCTGTCGCCGGTCCGGTCGCACCCGGTCTTGGTGATGACCTGGATCCAGCTGCCCTCGTCTTTGTTGGTACAGGCCGCCGGCCGGTCGTTCAGATAGTCGTTGTAATAGCCATCGGGTTCGTCGGGAGCAAACTCCGGCGTGAACAGGGTATCGCCGCTGACGGGCAACTGGTCGGTAGTGTCGTAAGGCTGAATGCGCGCCTCGACGCAGCCGGCCCAGTCGACATTGGTCAGAGCGTCGAAGAGCGCGAAGCGGTTGACAGCGCCGGTGTAGGCCGTGGAATCGTTGTCGTCGCTGTCGAAGTTATCGTTGCCCAGTGAACTGGCGCCAGTCTGGTCCATCCAGGCAGCGGTCTTGTTGGCCGTGCCGACATTGACGAACTCGGTGAACGGAACGACGCCGATCTTCACGTTGTTGGTGGTATTGGCTTTGGCATCCTCGGTGCTGAGGTTGCCGGCGCTACAATCGGTGGTATTGCTGAGCAGCACGTTGGTGGCGCACCTGGCCGCGAGGATCAGGTTCTCCATGCGCGACTTTTCGTTGCTGTCCTTCCGCCGGTTGCGGTTCGCGTCGATGTACGTTGCCATCGATCCGGAGTTGTCGAGCACCATGGCGATCTCGAGGTTGAGCCGCTTGCGCGTCGCCTCGGACACCACCCGCGCCCGGACGGTCGGGATGCCGATCAGCGCCACGAAAGCCGTCGGCACGGTCACCGTGCCCTCGAGGTGCAACGTGCCGTCTGCGGCGTTGAACGTCGCCACGTCGACCACGGTGGTCACGCTCGTATCCGCCAGCCGCTCGATCACCAGGTTCCTGGCGTCGGTCTTGTACTGATCCGAGGTGTAAGGAGTGGAGAGGAACATCTTCGGCTGCAGGCCGAGCGCTGCGGAGTCGAGTGCCGCCTGCGCCTTGGTGCGCGTCAGTTCGATCCGGGTGAAATCCACCACTGCGCCGGCCGTGGCGATCAAGACGATCGCGAACACGCCGAACAGCACGGCGAACACACCGCGCTCATCGTTGCGAAAGCGGGTAAGGAGGTTGAGAAGACCTTGCATGGCGCCCGAAACTCGTGGAATTCCGGGCGCCAGTGTCGCTTAAATTCCTAACTAAAGCACAATCACCTTGGCGCCAATTTTCACCCGCTCGTAGAGGTCCTCGACATCGTCGTTGACCATCCGGATGCAGCCCGAACTCACATCCTGCCCGATGCTCCACGGCTCGTTGGTGCCGTGGATGCGGTAGAGCGTCGAGCCGAGATAGAGGGCGCGCGCGCCCAGTGGATTGTTGACTCCGCCTTCCATGTGCTTGGGCAGTTCGGGGCGGCGCTTGCGCATCTCCGGCGGCGGCGTCCAGTCCGGCCACTCGCGCATGCGGGTAACCTTGTGGGTGCCGCTCCACTCGAAGCCGGACTTGGCGGTGCCGATGCCGTAACGCAGCGCCTTGCCGTCGCCGAGCACCAGATAGAGGTACTTGTGCCCGGTCACCACCACGATGGTGCCCGGCTTTTCCTTGGTCTTGTACGCAACCACCTGGCGCATGAAGCGGGGGTCGAGCTTCACCTTGCCGCGCTTCAGCTGCAGCGCGTTCTTCGGCTTGCCGTCGGTCAGCGACATGCCCGGCGGGGGCTCGAACGTGAAGTAACTGGCCGCCAGCGCGGCATCGGTAGTCACGAGGGCAGAGAGCATCATTGCCGCGCCGTAAAGCGCAGCGCGGGACGAACGCAGCATCACATCACCTGTCGGAATCTCGGCCGCTGGAACAGGGCGGCGACAGGCGGAAGTATTCACCGGAATGCCGAATCTTGGATGAAGCGGCATGGTTAGAAAAAGGTAAGTGCCCGACGCGCTACGATTGGCGCTACAGCAGCACCTGCCCGTCACTGGACGCCTCGTCCGCCAAGCCCCAGCCATTGGGCATCAGCCGGCCGAGAATGCCCGCCACCTGCGCGGCAGTGAACGGCTTGGTCAGGATGTCCTCGGCCCCAAGCTCGCGCGCCCGGGCAAAAGTCTCGTGGGTGGGATATGCCGTCATCATGATCACCGGCACCGCGCCATGCGGGCCGAAGTGCCGGCCGCGCAGGATCTGCAGCATGGCTGCGCCGTTCATCTCGGGCATGTACCAGTCCATCAGCACGACATCGTAGCGCTGTCCGAGCATGGCATCGATGGCGAGCGGCGCCGAGCCGACATCGTCGATAGTGCCCACCCCCAGCTTGCGCAGGGTTGCGGCCGCGGCGGAGCGCGCATAGGCATTGTCGTCGACGATCAACGCCTTCAACTTCTCTGGAACTATCAAGGCGTCCGGCCCCCCGACCGATTCGCGTTCCCTGACCAATACTTACGGAGACAATTCCATGTCAACGACAGAGCGTGTGCGCTGTGGGTGGGCAGGTTCCGACGAACTCTACCAGCATTATCACGACTACGAGTGGGGCCGTCCGGTAATCGACGACAACCGGCTGTTTGAAAAGCTCTGCCTCGAGGGCTTCCAGTCCGGTCTCAGCTGGCTGACGATCCTGAAAAAGCGCGAGAACTTCCGCGCCGCTTTCCATCATTTCGACATCGACAAGGTCGCCGCGATGGGCGAGGCCGATATCGAGCGGGTGCTGCTCGATGCCGGTATCGTCCGCCACCGCGGCAAGATCGCCTCGACCATCAACAACGCCAGGAAGGCCCAGGCCATCCGCGCCGAGTTCGGTTCGATCGCCACCTATATCTGGCGCTTCGAGCCCGACCGCTCGCGCGGCGCCATCACCGCGGCCGAGATGCCATCCGAGACCGAGATGAGCAAGCGCCTCAGCAAGGACCTCAAGCAGCGCGGCTTCAGCTTCGTCGGCCCCACCACGGTCTACGCCTTCATGCAGGCCATGGGCCTCGTCAACGACCACGTCGAAACCTGCTTCGCCCGCAGCGAGTCCGAAGCCGCCCGCGCGAAAGCAACCATTCCGGGGAAGTAGCACGCTGGTGATCCTCCCCTGCGAAGCGGGGGAGGGGGCCCATGCGAAGCATGGGGGAGGGGGCGGCACCGGCACCACTCCGGCACCGCCCCTCCCCACTAGGTTGTGTACTCATAAAGGGATTCCGGTCGGAGGCCGGTTGTGATTCAAACTCCTGAACGAGAGGAGTTTGAACATGGCTCGCTTCGATCTGTCGGACCAGGAGTGG
>Ga0247840_10003329_pt1 | contig 27240 bp, 43 predicted proteins | sample LaCruzMarch2015__FD_192404 | JGI IMG/M metagenome (GOLD analysis project Ga0247840, IMG submission 192404) | Freshwater microbial communities from meromictic Lake La Cruz, Castile-La Mancha, Spain - LaCruzMarch2015_17m | ecosystem: Environmental > Aquatic > Freshwater > Lake | place: Spain...
CGGTCTTGTCACCAATTATGACTCCCCAGGTGCTGGCGTTGCCTAATTTGATCGCCTTCATGACCTTTTCAGGGTTGGTCCAGTTGTCACATAGGTTGTAGCCTATGCCCCCCGGATAGTTGTCCCAATGATTGTAAGATGCTGTGATCTTTCCATCGGGTAATTGTAATCCTATTCTTCCTCTCGTCGCCATTATGCTGTCTCCTCACAGTTCTGCGGTTGTCCCTTGACATAGTCCCTGACCTTCTTGGCACCCTCCTCCAATTGATATTCCTCATTGTGGATCATGTCCTCCACGATGTCAAAGTTCTCATCCAATAGTATGCCGTCCTCGGTCTTCCAGAACTCGTCCCGGGATCCATGCTCGATGCTCTCGAAATTGTAGCAACGGTCGTCGCCGTCGTCCCACACACCAAAGAACCCCACGCCGGGCTCGTAGTACCTGCCCTGGATGTAAAGGTCTGGGTGTAGTTCTTTTAATTTTTGAAACACTCCCACTGGTGGTGCCCATGCTGATGAGAAAGTGAATAGAGCGATGCCTTGATCATCCACATCTTCATCGTAGTCCACGATCATGTCTTCGTTGTCAGATCCACCTGCGTTCCACTTGGTGCTCCATTGATCCACACACCAGTCATACCAGTTGCGGTATCCGTATTTCTTCAAATTCGCTTTTTCTTTGGCCACCAGGGCCTTCTGTGCCTCGGATTCATCCGCACCTTCCCTGCCCGCCGTTATATTAAGTGCCTCGGGGCATGGATGTATCTTTTGGAAATCAAACTTGTGATCCACAAGCTCTTTTACAATTTTATTTGGTCCTCTTACTTCAACTACATTTGAACACCAGTTGGGCATTCTTACCTCCCTGTTTAATTTACTTTAATAATAATACCGTTTGGTAATATGTCAACCCAATAAAAAGTCAACAATAACAATGACATAATCAGGCACGCCATGACCACCCATCGAATCTTCTGGCTGTAGGCGAAGTCCGGCATATCCTTCAGCACCCAGGCCACATAGGCCTGCCTCGCGAATATGCTCAGCCATGCCAACACGGCCAACCAGAACAGCGCCGCGGAGATGATCTCCAAGGTGATCAACATCTATTGCTGGCCCACCTTCCTGACCGCATCCTTGACACCTTGATGGGCTTCTTCATGGATGCTGGCCCCCCAGGTGCCTTGTTGGGTCTTGACGATCACCTTGCTGGCGACCAACAATCCAACCCAGACATCACGAGCGGTTATCTCTGCTCGTGCAGATGTGGACACGATCAATAGTATGGACATTATCAAACACGATATTCTCATGACTCTAATACTAATACCGTTTGGTAATTTGTCAATCACCGATAGGTCAACAGAATCAATGACTTATCCTGGCTATTTCTTTTTTTTGGATTTTTTAGGCTTGGTGCTGTGTTTCTTATAGATGTATTGTAGGTCGGAGTAATCATCGCTCCACGGAATCCTCTTGGTGGCTTTCTTCTTGCTCATCGGGAATCCCTGACTTCGATCACATAACCCTTCGTGGTGCGGGTGTCCTCCACCTGCATGATGAAGCTCTTCACTGTCTTGATGCCCTGCTCCTGTATCTCCGCTGACCAGGTGCCCCGGAAGTCCTCCGTGGTCACTTTGTCCACCAGCACCGCTCCCTGGTACAGGGTGGTTGCCGTGATCGCGGCCTGTCCCGTGCCCACTTGTACCCAGCTGAAGATTGCTGACAATATGCTGATGAAGTCCATGTCGATATTTATTGCTATATGAACTTGGTCTTCAATTTATCTATGTGGCATTCGCATTCGTCTGCAAGTCCCGCATTATATAAAGTGTAGTCAGCGGGTGAGTGGCCATGCTTCAAACATTCAGTCTCAAATATTTGGACGACCCTTGCTGGCGCCATCATCCACTCACCTTCTGTGAGCTCTCCACGGAAATAGCTCTCCAGGATCTGCTCATAGATCTCATCCATTGTCATTATTTTTGTATCTGTGTTCATATCCTTACTTTATATTAGTTCCTGTATAGGTCAACCCAGGCCGCACCAGATCATGCCAGATCATTGGGTTAAGTGTTTGAATTTGAAAGATATTTTATTTTTTGGATTTGGCGGGCTTGACGAACTTGCTCTTGAGCAACTTGCCTGATCTGGCCATGGGTGACGTGCCCTTGCCGGTCCTGATCTGGATGCCCTTCAATCGCTGTGACGCTCCGCCCGACCTCATGGTCTTGGCCCTCTTGATCGCCGTCTGCTTGGCCTTGGCCCGTCTCTTCTGTGATATCTTGGCACCCTTGCTGGGGTTCAGCCTGGCGTTGCAGGTCTTGGCGTTGGCCACCACCCTGCCCTTCCTCGTGCCCGAGGTGCATCTGAAACCCTGTTTGACTCCCTTGCCCGCCACACGCCTCAACACCCTGCTGACCCCGTCCATTATGGCCGAGCGGCCCAATGGCGCTGTATCTTGTGCCACAACATCTAGTAGGTTGTTGTCGTTGATGGCACTTGGTTGTTTTGGTTGGAGTATCTCTGAAATCTTCATGACAGTATTTATTGTGATACCTGACGGCAACTGACAGCAACTGACGGCAGAACTGACAGGATGTTTAATGAACTGACAAGCGAGCAACGTACACCATCCATTAAGCGTTGCTATATTGATACAGCAATGCAACTTTAAAGCCATGATCAACTCTGCCAAAAGGATTAAATATGCACATGAAGATCCGCGAGATATGCCTGCCCCAAGAGAACATAGGACCCGCACCCAGAGGTGCTTGTAGCCGTCCCAAGTCCAGCCTGCCGGCATCGTGGGTGTCATCTTGCAAATCACAGGGCAAAATGAAACGCTCCGGCAGTCGCCCAGAGAAGATACATGGCCGCACACAGACCGTGGGTGGCAAGAGGATCAAGGGCCAGAAGTATGGTGGACCATTGCCAGACTACTCGGCCAAGAAGAGAAAATCCTAATACCCAATAGCGAGCCGACTACCGTAATAGCGAGCCATTGCTGTTTTACTTAAATAGTGCTGTGATGATAATTGATTGTGACGCACATCTTGCCACCCTTAATTGTTTTGATCGCTTGAGTGATCAGGACTGGAGGGACTCCTATGTGAATGACAACAAAGGCAACATTGTGACCATGGAACAGCACATGGCAGAGGCCAAGAACAAGTTGGGCCTACAGAAACAAGTTATTAATTTCTTTGGTGGTTCGGTTGGCCTGGGTTACTCGATACAAGCCAGCCTGGGCAGGGAAGTCATGCAGGTCTATAATGATCACATGATCAACGTGATGTCACAGAGCAACAGTTTCCTAACAGCCAACGCATGGTTGTCTCTGCAGGACGTGCCAGCCTGCCTGGATGCCATGAAATTGATAGCAAACAATAATTTCTTTGGATACTTCATAGACGACACCATACCATGGGGCAGGATAGAAGCGGTGAGGCCCATATTCCAGCGGGCACACGACCAAGGTATGCCCATGTACATCCACGTGGTCGGGGGCAAAGGAATGCAGGGCAAGGTATGGGATTATCGATACAACCAGGTCATGGTTGCTCTTAAGCAGAGAGAATGGACAGCACAATGCAAGGTGGATCCAGTGGATCATTTCCTATTGGTCATGGTCAGCCTATTGGAGTGTGATTGGTGGGACTCAATGCCGGATCTCAAGATAGTGATAGCGGAGCGAGGAATTGACTGGATCGGCGCCCTGAGGAACTTCATGATAGAGCAGGGTCGTCCCGATCCGCTGCCGCGGCTCCAGAAGAACTTCTGGTTCAGCACAGAGCCAGAGCACACGGATTTCAAGAAGCACGGTGACCTGATAGGATGGGATCGTTTATTATTTGCCACAGATCACGGACACGGTGGAATGGATTGTGGTGGATGGAACTATGGCCGGGATATAGAAACAATTAGAAGTTTGGGCCTAACGCAAGAACAAATGGAGCAATTGACGCACAAGAACTTCCAAACAATCATCCAACGATAATTATTTGTATTCAACATTCTTTCTATGATCTATAATAGAATCTAAGTCACCCTCGGATGGACATTGCCTGCATATGGCATTGGGCTTGCCAAAATTATTGATGAATGACTCCAGTTCTTGATCTGTGCAATCCTTTTGCAATCCATTGCTGACATAGGGAGCCCAGAGATCCATGTGGGTGTTGTTCTGCTTCTCCAACATATGAGGAGTCAATGCCGCGGTGCCACACTTGAACAGGTTGCCGTTGAACAACAGCGGACATTTTTTCTGTACGCACAGCGAAAAGGCCTCCCTGGGATCATTGTCGTGTGGTAGCATATTGTTGTAAGTACCACGGAATGTTTTAAAGAATCTCTCTGGACAGTTGATCTGGAACTTGAATTCGTTGTCCGTGCTCCATCGGTTGATGTTGAATTCCGTCACGGGCTTCCAGGCAAAGCGATTCATGATATATTTCACCATGCGATTGATCCTGTCATCTTCCACATGAACACTAATCTTGAGAACACTATGCCCCATTTCCTGCAGCAGGTCTATGATGTCCATGTGTTTCTCCAACAATAATCCATTGGTCACGAACCTGATCTGGGCGTTGGGTAGTGTCTCCCTTATGCCCCTGAGCCAATCCCTTATGCCAGGATGTATCAATGGCTCTCCGCCCATCAATCCAATTGCTTCGATCTCCAGTCTTCTAGACCAATTGATCAACCATTGCCTGTTGGTCTCCCAATCTGAATAATCACCCTGGTGCTTGAGATCGCTGAACGTGGTACAGCCATGGCAACTCAGGTTGCAGGAACGCAACATCATCACTTCCAGGAAAGGGAGAATTGGTCTCATTGACTTTTACCTATTCCAAAACATTTCTTCACAGCATCGGCATCTATGCTGTTGTAAAGTTTATAATTGTGTTCCAATATGGGCATCATCTTGTGGTGCAGTTCTTTCAACTTTTCCTTGGACATCATGGATATCTTGTGTATCTCATCAGCCATCATCTGACATCTCAGCGCACCCTCGGCTCCATCATATGACTCTGTCCAGAACTTATCAAAGGTCTGAAAGCCTATTCGCTTCAAGTTTTTCAAGGTCCACCTGGCACCAAACATTAGGAACGGCGTCTTGGTGGCCAAGGGCCTGGCCGTCTTCTCGCTGAGGAAGAACAGGTTGCCTGTGAAATAGGTTTCCGTCACGATGTCCACGAAGAACTTGTTATAGGAAGCAATCAGATCATCAGCCAAATGATCGTTGCAATCACTGGCCAGCACCTGGATGGGCAGATCCGATATCAGCTTGTTGAGCTGAGGGAAATATTTCTTGTCCAGGAAGTTGAAGAAGAACTGCTCCAGGTCCATATTACAAGCATGTACGGGATCGGCTAGGTCTCTCCTGTAGGAGTAAAGGCTTTTGTCGCGATATTGATCATGCAATAGCGAGCCAAAGAATAGTCTTGGGTATGTGCTGTGTTGTATGAATGACCCAAAGTGATATTTGAGATCCTTGTGAAAATCTTTAATTTTATTTTGCCAGGCGAAGAATAGATTTCCCCTGTTGTTATGGAAGTTGTAAGTGATGTTGGGCAACAGACTGCTGTCCTCAATCAAATTAGATGTGGCATAGGTTATCTTTTTTTTATCGTAATTGAAACGTTCGCAGCATTTTTTTATAATGGACAGCAGATTGATGTCTTGTTTGTAACCAATTGATCGGAGACACGGTCCTTCGAACTCATTATCCAGCACAATGTCCTGTTGCTTGGCCATGGCGGAGCACATCTCGATCACGATGTCATTTAAATTGTATATGATTCCATCGCTGGACCAGATCCTCAATACCCTAGGAGAAGTAGTCATGCTGTTCGCCCTCCCGGTATAGATCCTGTGTTAGGCAATGCACACCGCCATCCCAGAACCAACGATGTCTCTGCGTACATATCACGGGTTCTATCTTGTGCTTCTTTAAGAAATCAAACACTCGTTCATTGTAATTGTTGACCAACACCAGCTCTGGATTGATGCTCAACATGTTGACTTCAAACACAGTCTCTTCGCAGTAGCCCACCCAGTTGCCCAACCAGCTCTCCACATAGTTGATCAGTTGATCATTGTGTTCCTCGCCCTGTATCCACCATTTGCCACCCACTTTCTTTTTCATGGTGCGGAAAGGGCTCAGCTGATCCCAATACTTGTCTTCCAGATAAAGAATGTCCCATCCCGGAAACTTCTCCGCATAGTTCTGTAGGTCGTGCAGGGTGACTATGACTCCTGGTTTTAGAACACACCAAGTGGCATCGCCATGTCCGCCCATCTCTTCCGTGGCCTGAATGTTGACCCTGAAGCCCTGTGACTCCCACAGTTGCTTGTGGTGCCGTATGATGGGAGAGTTTTTCCAGCCTGGCGTGTTGGTGCCCCAAAATATATCTCGGCCCAACAGATGTATGAATGACGTGCTCAACAATCGCTGTTGATCTGGTATGTTGTTTTGATCTATGTTTAATTCATAAGTGAAGCTGGGATCAGTGTAGTCCATGTAGCGTTCGGGATAGTACATTTGATCGCTGTCGATGTTGGCAAAGATATAATGATACTCTGGCAAGTTGTTGGCCACGAAACAGCCTTCTCCCACTATGGCCATGTCGTCGCGAGTTTGTTGCGGGGGCTTCCTGCGATAGGCAGATAGGTCATCTGGAGTCTCGCTCATGTTGGGGCGATGCACCTCTACCCCAAACTTCTTCAATGTGTTGGATAAGTTTTCTAGGTCCTCCTTGGTCTCATCTATGACTTTTGCCAATGGAGATAATACTTTGTCTTCCTTGATGTGTTTAAACTTCTCAATGGGAAACACATCGCCCACAATGGCAGTCTTTAATGGATCAAATGTGCAATAACCTTTTATGGGGATCATGCGAACTCCAGCTCACTGCAGTCGGGATAGGGTTTGTATTCGGGCATGAACCGCCCTTGCTTCTTGTAGTCCTCCAGCTTCAACATGGCGGACTCAGCTTCCTCGATCCTCATCATGTAATGATAGCCTTGCTGAAAACTTTTTTGGTCCTGCCACTTGGTGAAGGACAGGTCTCTGCCATCGTTGCTCATCTGTTTGAGTTTATTGTAATGTTGTTGATTGTCCAACAGTATCGCGCCACCGCGTGTGTTGTCCATGGGCTTGCCAGGACCAAAGCTCAGGCACTGATATTGCCCCTCCCTGTACATGTTGGGCATCAGCATGCGGGCGCTGTCCCACACAGGCGTGTCCTTGAAACGATACTGTCCCAACCACATGTAAAAATCCAATTTGAAATCCACGCCCAGCATCCTCAGGGTCTGGGGCACTGAGAGATAGGTGTGTGAGGGCAAGGAGCAAGACTTGATGTCCAGCAATCGGAAACACAGCTCTATCGCGTGGGTGCAACAGTCCGTGGCCACCACATAGGGTGCTCCCGTGAACTCCGCGAGAGACTGCTCAAAGTTGGTAATAGTGTTGTAATTTTTTGCCATTGGATAATTAAGTGTGTACTTAATTATGCCAGTATTACAGACCGGAAACCTTGATGTGGAGTTGGGAGTGGATTTCCATCTATTGCCCTATCGCAGGAAAGCGGACGCGGTCATAGACAACATGAACAATCCAGCAGTGCTGGGAGAGATGTACGCTGACATGGACAACGATGGCCGGCATGACTTTGGTCATCTAAATCGTTGGGCCTGGAAAAACATGGCCTGGTGCTTCTATAGATTGAATCCGGGCTGCCTGGTTCCGGGACATGTTGATCATTTCGCAAACTATATGAAATATTACAACATGGCCGATCGTGGGCGGATAGTGCGCAGCCTTGTGTTCCTAGAGGACTGGAAGTCCGGACACTATTTTGAAGCGGGCGGCCAGGCCTTCACGAAATGGCGTGCCATGGACTTTGTGACCTGGTCCCATGACACCTACCACCTGGGCGGCAACCTGGGCACAGAGATCAGATACACCGTGCAATTGACCGGCATCATTGCTTAATATTATTTGAACTTGCGCCTGGCGGTGTTCCAGCTGGGCCAAACCCAGTTGTCTGGCTGCACGCCCCAATAGAAAGCATCATAGGAGTAGGCATCATAGTCTATCTGATTGTCAGTGGCCCGATGCGCGGCGGCCAACATCTGCTCGTTCTCTTGAACTAGATTTTGATAGTTGGATTGACATCTCTTAAACACAAGCACAGGATCACTGTGTAACAGTGCCTGGCAATTCTTTTCTATGCGTGGCCAGTTCTCTCTTAATTTTTGTGGAGTGCTGATATCCAGTTGATCATAATCTGGATAAGGTAAGAGATCTATGAAGCAATCATATCCTCTATCTCTCAGATGTTCCAGTGTGCCGGGTTGGCTCAATATAATAAATGGATGATGATTAAAAATTGTTCTAAAAGTTTTCTCTGTGCAAAAGTTATACTCCCAATCCCATCTCACCTTGGTCTCTGGAATTAAACTGAGTTGGTGTGTTTGATAAATGGCATGATCATAGGGCACTCCAGCCATGTGGAATGCTCCTATGTTGCTCTCACTGTTCGTGACCAGTGCAAGGGAGTCTGGGCTGCCCTTATATCTCTGCACCAGGTCCATTATCCTGCTCTCTGATAGATCACACACAAGGGTGGCGTGTTTCATGTCCATGCCGTTGTTCCAAAATAGGCTGGCCGTGAATTGTAATTTGCTCTTATCCAAAAGATCCAGCACAGGCAGTCTGTTTGTGCTCAATGGCTTGCCCGTGAGGAACAATATCTTTTTATTCTGTTGTGGTATCTCCGTGTTGAATTTTTGTTCATTGACTGTGTGATAGAATGCTTGACTCTGTATGTTGTTATCACAAAACACTATAGGAAATCTCTCCCATTGGGAATTGGGTGGTCTTTTTACTCCTAGATTTAAAAACAAACCAATGTTCTTATAATTTCTAACACCACACCAGTCGATCCAAGCATCCACGGCATGACCACTGACGTCATTGGTGTGCTCCAGCCATATGAAGTTGTCTGGATTCTCGAACAACACCCTCACTCGATCATTTAACTCTTGATCAGGAAACCCCTTGCGAGAATCTGGCACTAGATGTTGTACTCTTATGATGTGATGTTTATGTTTCATTGCAAGTAGGTCCGATTTATTTTTAAAAGAGTTAGATCAGCATATACTTGTTTATTATGTTCTAATATATCTTTTATGTTGTTTAATATGGTATTCATTTCCGTGAAAGAGAATTGAGATATTCTATCTAATACTTTTTCCATATGATGCAATCTACCAGCACCCTCGTGGTTGTCATAATCTTCATCCCATACGTCATTAAAAGTTTTAAATCCCAGCCTCCTCAAATTTTGCAGATAGTTTTGAGGGCCAAACACAACAAAGGGTGTGCCTGTTAATAACGGTCTTGCCATCTTCTCCGTGAGATAGAAAGTTCTGCCCTGATGCATGGTTTCACACACCACATCAAGAAATATCTCATCATAGCGATCGATAAAATCATAAGCACGATCATAATTGATCCAACCTGTGTTATTATTGTTTAATCTATCTTCCTCACAGAGGTGCATGGGTAAATGATTTACAAAATTTGTCACTTGTTCTAATAACTCTCTCTTACAAAATCTAGCCATGTTAGATAATAACTCATCGATGTGTAGATTGGCTGGCTGTTTGGGATCTTTGAGATGTTGCCAAAAACTTATTAATGCATCATCTCTGTATCTATTAAACAATGTTGTGGATAGATAGAGTCTATGCCAGGTGGCTCTGCCTATGAATATACCAAATTTCTTTTTTATGTCTTTGATCCCGGAATAAGAAATATCTTTGCCATACTCAAATGGATAAGCACCTGGAATAATTTTTATATTGGGCCACACACCCTTGTCCTGTACCATGTTTTCGGTCAGGAGAGAGATAGATTCTCTATTCAATGAATGCTCAACACAAAATTTCTCTAAAAAATTTAAAAAACCAATATCATCCACCCTGACACACTCAAGAGCAGGAGCATCCTCCAATTGTAGATGGATAGTGGTCTGTTCTCTATTGATCATGAGATAAGACAGCAGATCTGCCGTGTTGACCACCGATCCTTCCACCACTTTGACTGAAAACTGCATTGAAATTATTTAACAGACAAAAATCAAAGGTTTAAATAAAAAACAATGAAAGTCTTTACCAAAAACGAGTATGGTCATCTAAAATCAGTGATAGTGGGCAGAGCAGACAATGCCAACTGGCCCACTGGGGACATATTCTTTGACAGAATGATGTCCCTGAGCACCTACCCGGACAAACTGAGGCGAGGACCGGTGGCCGAACATGTGATCAAGGAAGCACGTGAGGACTTGTTCGCTTTCATAGATGTGTTGGAGGACCACGGCGTGACGGTGTACAGGCCCGAGATGCTGGACTGGCGACAGACCACAGCGTCCTTGGACCATGTCACCACAGGCATGCACAGTTACAGCGCCAGGGACCTGATGCTGTCGGTGGGCGACATGATGATAGAATGCCCCACCCCATTCATCAGCAGGCAGAATGAGATCCGTGCCTATCAGTCGATCAAGAACGAGGCCATCAAAGATGGCTGCCGCTGGATAGCGGCGCCCCGGGCAGTGATGGAGCCCGCGGAGTGCGTGGTCAACGGTTCACGGATGTTGCTCACAGAGAGATATCCCATCTTTGACGCTGCCAACGTGATGAAGTTTGATGATAAACTTTTGTATCTGGTGTCCGGCACAGCCAACCATTGCGGCGCGGAATGGCTGCAACGAATAGTGGGCACGGAGTTCGAGGTGATCAAGTGGGAGGGTGTGTATGCGTTCGCCCACATAGATTCCACCATCTCATCACTGAATTCCAACACCATATTGGTCAATGCGGACAGGGTACGGGAGGACACGTTGCCCAAGTTCCTGCGCTCGCACAGGAAGATCTGGTTCTCCAAATGCGCCGAGAGGAAGTTCTATAGGTTCCCCTACGCCAGCAGGTGGATAGGAATGAATGTCTTGTCAGTGGATCCCGAGACGGTGATAATGGATCCTGCCCAGACCCATCTAAAGAAACAATTAATGGAAGCCGGGTTTAACGTTGTTGATTCCGAGATGAGGCACAGCCGAACGCTGGGCGGTGGACATCATTGCGTCACCTGCGATCTGGAGAGAGCATGAAGATTGGATTCATAGGTCTTGGCAAGCTAGGAATGCCCTGTGCCGAAGAGATGACCAGGCAGCACGAAGTGATAGGTTATGATGTGGAACACAGAGTATCCGCACATGTGAAGATAACTCAAGATATTAAAGAAGTATTTAACAAGACAGAGATCATATTCATAGCAGTGCCCACACCCCATCATCCGGACTACGATGGATCCAAACCCACCACGCACCTGCCAGTGAAAGATTTTGATTATTCTTTAGTGATTGACGTATTAAAACAATGTCAACGACATGCTCATAAGGATCAGATAGTGTCTCTGATCAGCACAGTGTTGCCGGGTACCACACGCAGAGAATTTGCCCGACACACTCGAAACTTTCAATTCGTTTACAATCCTTACCTAATCGCCATGGGGTCCGAGGCCTACGACATGGTACACCCAGACATGGTGATAATAGGCACGGAGTACGGGGAGCAAACAATGGCCAGCCAGACGCTGTCCAGGTTCTACAAGAAGCTGATATTAAACAATGCCCAGCACATGACCGGCACCTGGGAGGAAGCGGAAGGATTTAAGATATTCTACAACACAATGATATCAGCTAGACTATCATTGGTCAACATGATACAAGATGTGGCACAGAAGATTGGACACATGGATGTGGACAAGATCACAGATGCATTTAAACAGGCCTCTGTAAGGATCACGGGCCAGGGATATTACAAAGCCGGCATGGGCGACGGAGGTGCTTGCCATCCCCGAGACAACATAGCACTCAGCTGGCTGGCCAAGGAATTGGATTTAGGATATGATCTTTTTGCCGCAATATCTCACAGCCGAGAACAGCAGACTCGCAACATGGCCAAATTCATCGCTGATGTTTGCCGCAATGAAAATAAACCCTGCGTGATCAACGGCAGAGCCTACAAGCCCTCGGTGCCATACACCGTGGGATCTCCCAGTGTGCTGTTGGGCGGATATCTAAAAGAGATGGGCATTGATGTCAGCTACGCAGATCCAGAAACAGGAGATATTTTAGTAGGAGAACAGGACTGCGTGTGCGTGATGACTCATGATCCTCAAACCACATACAGCCACACAGGCAAGAAATACGAGCAGAAGTTATACTTTGATTTAAAAACAGGCTCTACAGTGATCGATCCCTGGCGCTGTTTCAAAGACGACAGATACGAAATAATATATTATGGAAAATAATAATTAAATTAGAACCATGACCAACTCAGATAATCTATACGGAGTATTCAATAGGATATCTGGAATATATTCTCAAGTGCCAATAACTAGCAATCCACTAAAAGTTTTTGCTTCTGTAGATGAAGCTAAACTGTTTTTTCATACCAGTGCCGCATTGGCAGTACACGATGAGTGTTGCACGGAATTGCTGTGGGCTTTAGAAGGGCCTACACAATTAAAAAGAACCATGGCATTTGGTATTAAAAAAAATGGCAATGAAGAAATGCATTGGTCTGATCAATATAATTTAAAAAGAACCGAATTAATCAATAAAAATCAATGGGCAAAAAATATTTACACTTTTAAAATAGTTGAAAGTCATCTACTTTAGATTTTGCAGTCAAAAAAAAGGGCGACCCGAAAGCCGCCCTTTTAGAATTAATTAATCTGGAGATTAATTATGCATTAAAATTGATTACTTTTCTTCCTGATTTTCTCAGTAAAGAAATGATACCAGCTTTCATTTGTAACGCAGATGCTTGAGGCGCTGTGCCTAATACATTCACGTTGAAATCAATGCCTTTAGAAATCAGCTTGTTAGTAGCTGTTTTTCTTGCAGTGTTTTTCACGTTCAGATTCTTGAACTTGATTTTTCCACCGTGAACTTCACCATCTACCATATAAGCAGATGCTGGTTCAGCAAATACACCGATTTGTTTTGCTCTAGTTTTAAACTCTCTCGTATAGATTACGAAGTTGCTAGTTCTTGACATTTTGTTCTCTTCCTTTGTAGTGTGAGAAGCAGAGCTAGATTTTTTAGACTTACCAAATAAGTTAAAAAACATTGTAGTCCTTCTTTCTCGTTAGTTAATAATGCTGTCAGAACATTCTGACGGCATATACAATATATTGTACACTAGAATAAAAATAAGTCAACCGCTAAAAGTCTTTTAAAATCAACAAAGAAAACATCAGATCATCTTTTTTTAATGTCTTTCCTGCACGAAGTGCTGTGATTGTTTCGATGTTGAAGTAATTGTATTGCTCCGTGTCCATCTTCTGCTCCCACTGATACATGTTGCCAAACCCGTTTTTCTCAGGATTGGGATTATGGTTTGGGGGAGTAGCACCACTGAATGTATGATAGTCTGGATTCCAATCCAATCCATGCTCTGTGACCAGTATCCTATAACCCTTGCTGACTCTGGCACGCCATGGCCAAAATATTGCCAGTATGTTCCATAGGTTGTTGCCCTGCTGATCTCGCTGATCCCACACGGTGCCATGCACCATTTCAGTTACCAATATCCGTCTACTCAAAACATTCTCTTGCTCGGTCATATCAAATGGCATGGGTATAGTGAATGACAATCGAGTCAACCCTTGTATGCCCTGACAATGTCTTATGGTTTTATTGTTGCGCCATTCGTCCGATCTATATTTCGTCAAGTCTCCTCGGAGGTTCTTATACCACTCAGGCATGAAGTTACGACACGGTTGCGGTGACGGGCACTCCACGCTGTGTAGGAAATTGTCTACCCTTGCTGATTCCCATGTGAGGAAATCATTCACTCTAACTTCTTGGGGTTGATTAAGCATCGTCTTTCACGTTGGGCAAATGGAATAGATCCACGCCCTCTTCCACTAGTTCTTTCACTTCTTCCTTGCTGGGCACGCCATAAAACTTATCATCTCGCTCGCCTTTTTCGTGTTTCCTATATTCTTTCACGAAACGATCGCCCACATTGTCAAACTCCGTCACGATCTTTTTCCTTATCTTACGTAATATATTTTTGGCCTGTGATGCTGGTATCATGGTGTCATCCGTGAATTGTGCTTTGTAGAATTCTTCCTTGTCCGATTGACTCTTGCTGGTTGTTTTGGTCTTTGATTTACTTTTAGGTTTACCTATGCCGGGAGACATGATGGCTCGGTCCACTTGATTGCTGTCGCACAGGGGACATATCAATAATTTCTTCTCTTGCTGTCGCTCGAACTCGGCTATGTTGGGGAACCAACCATCAAATTGATGCTCGTTGTTACAGTTTAATTGATATTTGATCATGCAAATACTTATTGTACACTAATTGTTATTGTTGTCAAATCATTACATTAAATATCATACGCAATGACAAAAAAGATATTGATAACTGGTTGTAGTTACGGCTGTGGAGAGTGGAGCAATAATCCATACGGTAACACTCACGGGGGCATTGCCGCATATCTCGAGGAGAAAGGTCACACAGTAAAGAACGTGGCCAAACCCGGAGCCAACAACTGCGTGGCATTAGAAAATATAAAAAAAATACACAAAGAATTTGATCATGTGATTTTTTTATTGACCGCTGTGTCTCGTGATGTGAACAGTTACTTTCCCTATGACTCCACAATATCTGCTCTGGACAACGCAGATAAAATTGCGAACAGAGTCATAGGAGAGATCCATTCAGCATGCGGGCCAAAGACTATCTTGGTAGGAGCATTGTATAAAGTACCAGCAAACAATTTAAAATTCTTAGCACAATTCAACGGAGTGGACATACTCATACCCGATAATGAATTCCCAACAACGTATTTTAATCCGCATGATCTGATGAGCCTGCACAACGGCCCAGGACATATAGATTTAAAAACTTTTAAAAAAGAGATTCTAAAATGCAATGATGAGTACTTTTGGAAGACCATGGAACAACATCCAGAATACTATCAACCCGATGGTGTGCATTGGAACAGAGAAGCACACAGGATTATCACAGAAGAAATATTAAAATATCTATAGAGACAATAGATCTTTGAATCTATCTATATTGTTTTGTACGTAAGCAGGCAGTTTTTTAATATCATATAATGACAAATGATCTGTGTCATTAGCATAATTGAATCGTCCACCCCATATATCTTTTTTGTTTGCTACACAATCATCTATGTGTTGTGGAGAAATAAACTCTGCTCGTTCATTGTGTGCATAAGAGGATACTTTATATAATATATCCTTCACAGATGAGCAATAACTGAAATGCCAACCACCTCGCTGTATGACTTGTTTTTTTAAATCATTATACATATCCATTTTAATATAAGGACGATCGTGTATTCTAAATTCTGCCGGCCAACCCAAATATTGATATCGAACGCCCTTGGAGCCATAGAAAGGAGTCAATCCAGGATTCAACAGATTTAATTTTAATTGCATACAATCCTGTTTGAATATAAACAAGTCGTTGCTGAGATCCATGTTGGACAATACAGGTATCTCATCAGCATCTGACAATAACACTATGTCGTTGGGTTCAGCATCAAACAAACCCAATCCAATGCTGTTGCGAAGATAAAACTCTCTGTACATCTGCTCATAGCTGAAATAGGTCCAGTAATCTTTCTTGCTGTACTCAGCTCTGCCATCTGCGACTGGATAGTATCTTATTTTGTGTTTAAACTTTGGAAAATTGTCCGCATTGAACAGATACTCTTTGGTTTGTCCAGAGAAAGTGGTGTTGGATTCCACAATAACAAAGTAATCCACATATGAGTCAAGCTCATGGAACCTTATTTCTGCAAGGTCCTGCTCACCATTATATAGAAAGCAATCATAGATTTTCATTGTTTTTAAAAAAGAGCAGTGTGCCTCGACACCACGGTGCTCGTAAGAGTTTATCTGTGTTTCTTAATGTTTTTGTTTCAGATTCTATGTTGGAGAAATTGTTTTGTTCAAATCGTTTCAACCAATACTCGGTGTCTTGACAGTTGACATGATGATATCCATCCTGTCCCGGAGTAGCATGACTGAATAGAACATATCTACATAATTTTAATGTGGCTAGCCAATGGTCTTCATATTGCTGTTCCACATGCTCAGCAAACTCTGTACACAAGCCAAGATCAAAAGAATGCTTAGGCACATATTTGTCCACAGTGTAATCATGTTGTATCGTGATCTCGGGCAATACAGATTTTGCTATGGCTGTGGGATCTCCTTCTATGCCCAGTGCAGGTGACTTCCTATAGTCTCTGAACCATTTTAAATTCTGTCCTGTGCCACAACCAACATCCAACACTGATCTTAAACCGTATTTGATTGTGAGATATCCCCAGATGTCCGGCATGTGGGTGTGAGGATCTCCTCCCTCAACATAACCTCCCAAATGATCAGACATGCAAATATTTATAGATTAACTATTCCAGTAGTGCAGGAACTCGGCGTTCCAACTATTATTAAAGAAATGTTTCTTGTTGTGTTCCAACACAGGACGAAGGCTCTCTAGAACCACTTGAGGATCTTTTTGACTTAGCTCATACATTGATTCAATTATCATGTCTATTCTCTTTTCTTTGTCTTGCTCTAAATCATAAGATTCATTTATCACAGGATGAAATGTTTTGAATCCTAAACTACTGAATGCTGCTAATTGCCCAACAGATGCAAAAACCACAAATGGTCTCTGAGCAATTATAGGTTTGGCAAACTTTTCTGTAAAACAAGCTATTTTAGGATTAGAAAATGTTTCACACACAAAACTATAATAAGTTTGATTATAGATTTCAGGATCAATTAATTCGCTAATCCTGATAGGTAATGTATCAATTGTTTCTGCTGTGTGTTGTTTGGGTTTTTTTACATAATTGCTCCACGAACCCTGATCTGGATCATTCTTAAAATATTTCATGAAAACTTTTTTACTAAGAGGATGAACATTAATTTTATTGTAGATGCTGTCTTTATGTCCTGCTGTTAAACCTAACAACACGTCCCAATGCAGAGGCACACCTTTATTTTTATTATCGATTAGTTTAGCCAACAAAGAGTCTGACTCTTTGTACATATCATATGCCATAGGCCACAACATCTTTTGTATAAAATATAACGGTCTATTAGTATCAACTAACGATATAGAATTTGAAAAAAATATTACATTGTCATTTTTATCAAATCTATTGATAAAATCTGTAACAGTATGATAAGGATCACCATTGTCTCCTGTGTAATAAAAACCAGATTCATTAAACACCACACAAACATGATCCGATATGGCCATGTGTTCTCTAATTTTAGAATAAAATTTCTCTGTCCCCTCATCATTTAATAATAGGTTTATAAGGAAAGAATACTTTTTACCTGAGGATTGTTTAAATTTTTGTATATCATGGAACATATTGGGCACTGTCTTGTCTTTGATCCAATAAAGGAAATCTCGATCCACAAATTTGTTTGAAAATTGCTGGTTATCGTTCATGCAACAAATACTTATTGCAACCAGTTGACAGCATATGCAAAGCATGTTAAATTTACTATTATGGCAAAAAAAACAAAATCATCAAGTAGCATAGAAAGAAAACACAAAGGCACCAGTGCCGGTCGTCCGGGCAATAAAACCAAAACTTCCAGCATGAACAAGCACCGCAAGAGATCATTCAAGATCTACAGAGGACAAGGCAGGCCCTAGATGGCAAAGGTATCGCTCAAGAAGAAACAGCAGTTGATCGACCGGATCATCCACGGAGTGAAGAAATACAAATTCAGCATACAGAGATACGGTGGCGAGACCGTGGTGGGCACCATCACGCCCTATCAGTATCACTACTGGAAGAACCGAGAGTCCGAACTGACGGACTATCTCATGGGGTTTGACAGAGAAAATTTCGAGAAGGAACACGACCTGCCCCAAGAGGCACATTTTGAGAGAGATTGGTACGAGAACGACAACGTGGCGCACACGAATGGCGCTCCCATTGAGTCCGGCAACTGCCTGCACATAGACGAATACGACCAGCACGAGGCACCCATCAAGGATGCCAAGGGACACTACGTGTTGCACGAGCCCATAGAACTGGATTATAAAAACATACAGAAGTTGGGCATCGAGTGTGTGGAGTCCGAAGATTGTGTGGACGTGGATCACCCAAGCCTCGTGAACCAATATTATTTGTATGCATACACCACCAACAAGGGTGGATGGACCACAGAGGGCATGATGGAGATCGATGGCGAACTGGATTTCAAAAAATTGAAGTTGCACTACAGGCAGATCGAGGGATCGGACATCTGCCATGCCATCAGCTATGCGGATGGAGAACCCATGCATCTGGAAGAGGACAGCACAGGCAAAAGCCAAGAGTGCCATGTGAGAGAAGGCTGCATGGATGAAAAGACCATGAGCAACAAGCTGAAGAAAGAGATCGCAAGGGCAGAGGCAGAAGCCACACAGCCTGACACAGACACAGTGGAAGAAAATGCCAATGAGCCACCAGAAAAATCACCAGAACAACAAAAAGAATGGAATGAATGGGAGAAGGCACGCATGGAGGCAGCACAAGAAGTTAAGAAGAAAAAAATTAAGGCCAAAAAAACAGTTAAAGGCAAAAAACCAACCAAAAAGAAAAAGGAGAAAAAATGAGCAATGATTTAATTTTATTTTTATTAATCGCAATACTGGTGGCTCTGGGTTCTGGATACTATGTGTTGTCCAGCATGACTGACACCTGTGATCGCATTATTAAAAAGTGTGCAGACTTGATAAAAATTTTAAAAAAGAATAGATAACATGAACACACTGGCTCGCATGATGTACTCACACAGAGATAGGCTGATTGCCAATGCTTGGGGAGCCCATCTGCGAGCACAAAATCCTCAATTCAAACAGTATTGGCTGGGTGTGTATCAGCATTTATTGAAACAATACAACAGATTAAACTAAATGTCCAAAGAGTACGAAAAAATACTGATGCAACAGATTGCTAGACTCACAGCAGAAAAAGAGAATTTGGACTTTCAAAACAGAGACTATCAAGAGATAGTGGCAGAATTGAATCAAAGATTGGTCAAACTACAGCAAGAATTGCTGGACACAAAAAAATTATTGCAGGAATTGACCATCAAACTGGAAAGGTTGAGTGAAATATAATGCCAGCTAGAGATAAAGAACCAGCAGTGATAGGACACAATGAGGAAACTTTTGAGTTCTTCACCAAGTTGGCCAAATACAAAAAACGTCAAGTGCAAATACAGGAGCAATTGATTCTGGAACGAGGTATCAATGTGAATGATTTGCAGGCTCTACACAAAGCCATACAGGACAGCGAACAGCAGGCCAAACAAGAATTTGGATTATGAAATCAAAGAAACTCAACATGACTGATATAGAATTGCAAAAGTGTTATGATGAATTTTTCCAATTGCTGACTCGTATGTGCATGGATTACGAACCACAAATGGTCACTGGCACCATGATGGCATTGGCATTGAGATTGTACAAGAGCACATTGGCTCCGGAGGATTTTAAAAAAATGATTCAAACTGTGTATGACACAGCAGACAGCATTGAACCATTTGAACACATCAACACCAAACTGGATCCCAAAAACATACACTGATGCTGATTAATTTTTTGGTCACTGTGCTGTTTATTGCATTCATGCTGTGGGTGGGCTATTGGTTTTTGGATTGGCATCTGATGGACAAAACCACCAGAGTGGGACGTGTGGTATTAGAAACAGAAACATTCTTCAAAGACCTATTACTCAAACACAGAGTACAAATAAGACAAAAAAACATGTTCCTCAAGTTATATATTTTGTTTGACAAATTGGTGAGGTTGGTGTTAAACTATGACTATGTCACTGGAATCAAAAAACTGTACAAACTATCAATTGTATTTGCAATTCAAGTGATGGAATTTACCAAATGGTCCATTGAAAAAATTAGAAACCGATATAAAAAAGTAGAATAAGCAATGGATCACATAATTTATTTGAGAGAACAATGGTGGATCTACGTGATTTTGGCAGTGGCCTTGATTGCGTTGTATAGAATCATTAGAAAACATTGGCGATGAAAATCATTTGGTTAATGATGCTGATGGTATTGACACAATGCACCACCACAGTGGCAGTGTTGGATGTGGCTGGCAGCACCGTGGTTTATGCGGGCAAAACTGTGGTGAACACAGTGGATCTATTGACTCCGGACATTGTGAATCGTAAGTAGTTGACAATGCAACTAAATTGTTATATATATTAAGTATGAAGTTTCAAAAAATCAAAAAAACAGATTATCAATCATGGGCTGATTGTATCCGATCAGATCAGGTACCAGCGGACAGAATATATTCTGTGTGGCAACAAAACCCACAATTTCACAAATGGTATCAAAAAAAATATTTAAAAACACAAAAAGCATGAGCAATCAAATACCTCAGTGGGAAAAGGCTGTGGACACAATAATAGACTACTCTTGGGGTAAGTTTGAACGTGCCACTCAACGCATGATGGATGTTGTGGATGTGCAGCCATGGACTCATGCTGTGTTGGGCATCTCACTGTGGTTCACTATATCTTATTTGAAAAGTATCAATCTAATTTTTTTAATAGCATGGGTGGTATGGGTGTGGTATTGGAGCATCATAATCAGTGCTGTGTGGAGAACAGGTTACAGATGAAACAAAATTTTAACCTGTTGGCCGTGACTTCATTTGCCCTGTCTTTGGTGGGCTTGGTCAGTGCTTGGTTCATACCATTTTTCATCCAAATCATTGCTATTGTGCTGGGACATCTGCATCTGCGATATCAAAAAATCAATCATACTATCAAAGTGGGCGGCATCTATCACAGCATGACCATCATAAGTTTAGTGATCAGCTACCTTGTGATTGCGATAAATATCATAGCACTGGCCATAATGGGTGCATCAGTGTATTTGTTTTTTAGAGATTTGATGGGCACTTCCATATAGGCAGAGCCTATCAATACAACCAAGGAGAAAAAAATGAGAACCAATATTGGTGTTAGAAGTAAAGTGGACACAGTGGTGGATCAGGGTCTAAGATCCTTTTTCAACGATGTGTTTTCTAGGATGACCACTGCCTTGTTGATTTCGGCATTCTTTGCCTACATAGGCGTGAATATGCCGATGCTATACGCAGGTGGAGCATTGACTTGGATAGTGATCCTGTCACCATTGGCATTCGTGTTGGCCATGAGTTTTGGTGCAGAACGTTTCAGCAACAGAGGTTTACTCATGATGCTGATGGGCTTTGCGGCTGCTCAAGGACTCAGCATGGGCCTATTGCTGTACATCTACACAGCACACAGTGTGATCACTGCGTTCCTAATTGCTGCCATACTGTTTGGCACATTTGCCATCATAGGTCACACCACTCGTAGAGATCTATCCGGTTTGGGTACATTTTTATTTGTGGGTTTAATCGGAATCATTGTGGCCAGTATCTTTAATATCTGGTTGCAGATGACTGCATTGAACTTTGTGATCAATGTGTTGGCCGTGATCATATTCACAGGCTTGACTGCATATGACATGCAAAAATTAAAACAGATATATCAGGATGGGTCAGACAGTTCCAAAGTTAGGACACTGGGGGCACTTACTTTGTATCTGGACTTTATCAATATATTTGTGGCCTTGATACAACTGCTGGGCAACAAAAGAGACTAAAAAATCCAACATACTAGCGGAATATAATAGGTTGACTTCGCAGTCAAATTCCGCTAGTATATACACTATAACAAAAGGCAAACTAAAATGATAAAAGGTATAATCATAGGCGCACTAGGCATGTACATATATTTGGTACATCCAGACAAGATACAGGATTTTCTTGTGTGGAGCAAAGATACCACAGTGTATGTTTTGGACTGGTTGTCCACTACAATCAAGAAGTCATAATACTGTAGGGTCAAATCAGTTCCAGCATAATTACATAGGAACAGATGAGATCATACGACAACAACGATGACAGCATAGACAAGTCAGCCAAGTGTGCTGAAATAGAACGTCTGCTGAAAGAATTTCATGCCAATGGAGGCAAGACCGAAAACATTCCATATGGTGTAACCAGTCAACCCATGGGACAAGCCAATCCTTACGCATTCTACATACCACCCAGCACCACTTCACCATTGGCATACAAACGCCGCATCAACAAAGAAAAACGCAATAAAAAATAGTACGCACAGATAAATATTGGTATGAGACCTTCATTCCAGTATGAAACCAGATTGTTTGTGGTGCACTTTGACCGGGATGAAGCACCCATTGATGTGTATGCCATGGATCACGATGATCTATGGATCACTCTCAAAGAACAGATTCCCCAGCTCAAACCCACAGATATTCTGCACATCGAAGAACACGCCTGCCCTGATGTGTGTGATACACTGCACTGATGGCCACACAACCGAGACGGCATCAGCACAGGTACATGATCAAAAACCCCAACAGGATCATGCTGAAGTACAAAAAGATATTTGTGTTATATTACAGATACGGACATTTTTGGCAGCCTGAAAATTTTCCCAATCACAATTTCAAACAGATAGGTTGCAAGTATCAAGGTTGGTTCCATGTGGGTTCAGACAGCATAGGAGAAATTTGGAGATATCCCAGTGCCCGTCACAAAATTCTGATACAGATGAGCGTGGACTCTCGTAATGTGATGTGGCATCAGGAATGGGCTCGCAAAGTCAAAAGGCACAAACGACTGCGTGATCAGGAGAATGCCTACATGACCAAAATGATCAAAAAAATGCTGCGTGGACATCATGTGCCTTAGATTTTGGCAAACATTCTTTTGACAAACACTCTGCAATTGTATACAATATCATTGTTAAACTTAACAAAAGGTACAATCATGAAAAACATTATAGTGTTTTTAACAGCTATGTTGTTCACATTGTCAGTATCAGCACAAACACCAGCTCCTAAAAAGGAAGAAGCTAAACCAGCTGCTCCTGCTGTGTGTGTTGAAAAAGACAAAGACGGCAAAGCAATCATCGACAAAAAAACTGGTAAGCCAGTGGTTTGTCCAAAGAAAGAACAACCTAAAAAATAATTAGGTAAGTAATATGGCCACCGTTTTTGATGTGGCCATATTATGAATACATATCACAGATATTTAAAACTTCCATTTGAGTTTAAAAAACCCAATTTTTTTGATAAAGAGCTAGCCACACCTTTCATAATGATGATGGAACGTTCTTGTGTAGATAAAAATTTCCTTGACTGGACAGCTCAATTTCCTGTAAAAATATCCAATGTAATAGAAGCGTTTTACACTCCGGCCATGGGAGGTGCACTGCCCATTCATGCAGACTATGGAAAAATTTGTGACATCACTAAATTAAATTTTACTTGGGGTCCAGACAACAGTGTGACCAGATGGTGGAAAGTCAAAGATGAAAAATTTTTGCGAATTGAAACTGCTCCTTTCAAATATCCTTTTATAGTGGCTGATTTTGAAACTGATTTGGTTGGAGTAGCCGATGAGCATGAGTGTGACAAAGTTTTTGAAAAAGTAATAGATAGACCCAGTCTAATGAACGTGGGTCAACTGCATTCAACCTACAATCCAGGCAATCAGTCAAGATGGACACTGAGTTTCACGGTTCTAAATCAAGACAACAGCCACTTAACATTTGCTGAATCTTTAAAAATTTTTAGAGAGGTCATAGATGAATACATTTAACACTAACACTAACACACTGCATAGATACATTAAATTTCCATTCGAAATGGAAATGCCCAAAGAATTTGATCAACAGTTTGATGACAACAAAGTAATAGAAATAAAAAGTGGCTCGATCGATTCAAGATTCGATCAATGGATTTCACAATTTGATTTGAATTATGCTACTCTACTGGAAGGATTTTACACTGCTCCTTTGAATAAGTTACCTATTCACAGCGATATTGTGACCAAAAACACTTCTAGGTTTACTTTTTCTAACATCACGAAACTTAATTTTACTTGGGGCAGTGATCATAGCACCACAAGATGGTGGATTCCCACAGATCCTCAATTGGTGGAAAAATTTCAACAAGATTCTAAAAATCCCAATATGCAGTTGACTCCAAATGTCACGGACGAAAATGATCCACCTCATGTGTTTTTGGATGAAAATCAATGCGAGATGATTTTTGAAAAAGTTATCAATCGTCCTAGTATTTTAAATGTGGGACAATTACATTCCACTTATAATCCAGCAAATACACCACGCTGGACTTTGAGTGTGATGCTGTTGAAAAAAGATGGTACCTGTGTAAATTTTGACGAAGCTTTACAAATATTCAAAGATGTGATCGATGAATAATAGAATAAAAGGACTAATTCCAGGACCGCAAAAGGATCTCAGCATTTCTACTACCAAATGGGATTTTGGAAACATAGTGGATGGAAAAAAAATCATAGACAGTCTATTAGGATTTGGTTGCTACACTCTAGGATTTAATCGTCATGACATAATAGACTATGTGTGCGAAAATTTAAAAACCAAACGTCCTGAGATAGCTGAAGACTTTTCTGGAGTTAGAGAAAACAATATGTTAAATGATGTAACATTTGAACTCACTGATGAATTGTATTGGATGACAGGCGGGTACAAAAGTTTCTTTGCTTTGTCTGGCAGTGATGCCAACGAAGGAGCAATAAAACTAGCTTCAGCCTATCATGATCTCAAAGGTAATACTCACAAAAAAAATATTGTAAGTTTTAAAGACAGTTTTCATGGATCTACATTTTTGACACAAGGTTTAAGCAGTTCTATCATAATAAATCCTTACTATACTTTAGAAAAATATTCTTTTGTAAAAAATATAGATCGAACCTTTGATGTCAACGAAATAGATTGGAAAAATGTATCTTGTATTGTGGTTGAATCAAGATCTTGGACCAATCATTTAGAAGAAGATTCAATGGACTTTTGGAAAAAACTGGATGACATACGCAATGAATATGACGTATTAATAATAATAGATGACATTTTTATAGGTGGCGGTAAATCAGGACATTTTTTTGGATGGGAACGACTACGTCAAGGAATCAATAAAAAATTTAGACCAGATATTTTTACTATGGCTAAAGGAATCACTGGGGGATATTTTCCTTTGTCTATCACACTGTACAATCAAAAAATTGATGCTGTTTTGCCTAAAAATTTCAATTGGGAACATGGATTCACCTATAGCTTCTCTTTGGCAGGTATACTGAGTGTAATTAAAGTTTTAAAAATATTAAAAGAAGAAAACATATATGGCACAAAGACTTATGTGCATAATGATCAAGACGACAGCAAATTCAATACAAATAATCGTAATGCTGCCAATATTTTTAAACAAAATGGATTTGAAATCAACAACCAATTGGGCAGTATGTTCAGTGTGAAGAAAAACAATAACAAATATTTTTATGTGATTCCTTTAAATGCTACTAAGGAATATTTTGATATTTTACAAGAAGAATTGAAATACGTCGAATGATTTACACTGAATTTGATCCTTTACAAACGGTAATTGTAGGAGATTGCTATGTGCCTGGAGATCTTGATAATTTTCTTCCTAAAGACAGCATTTCCAGTTTCAATAGAATACTGGAGGAAACCAAACAAGATTTGGATAATCTAGCGAACTTTCTTAAAAAGTCCAACATTGAAGTGCTGCGACCCAATGTAATTAAATTTGATCACAATATAGAAATGCCCAGTTTTGATGTGAGGTTGCCCATCTGCCCCATAGTGCCAAGAGATCAATACTTTGTGATGGGCACAGATGTGATTCAAACCTACACCAGCTACACAGATAGATATTTTGATAGTCTAAGTTATTATGATATTTTTTTATCATTGTTCGAACAAGGATACAATTGGTTATCACAACCATTGCCCATGATACAAAATCTAGGCACACATGAACACTGGTACACCAACAAGAATATCTACACAGACAAACTGTCTAACAAATTGTTGTGGCACACAGCCACCATGTACAAAGCAGGAGACAGCATCATATACAATCATTATGGTCCAGGCTCAAATTTGGGATTAGATTGGATCAAAAAAAACTTACCCAATTATAATTTTATACAAAATATCAACACGGTGTTTGAAAACTATGGGCATATTGATCATGGATTTTTGTTAATAGATGATGACACAGTAATCCATGCCGGAATAGAATGGGTGCCATTGTGTTTGCGAAATAAAAAATTAATAGATGTGAAATCCTACCTACCCACCATCAATCTTGACAATTATCTCAATGATTATCAATCAGCAGAAGGAAGATATTCACAAGCATGGTTGGAAAAATATCTACTGAATTGGCGGGGATATGCTCAAGAAGTGTGCTTTGATTTGAATGTGTTGATTTTGGACTCTAAAAATATTGTGTTTGGTCGTGAACTGCCTGAGTTATTTCAATATTTAAAAACACATGGTATTGAATGTCATGTGGTAGCACAGCGGCATGGATTGTATTGGGAAGGTGGCATACATTGTTCCACATTGGATATCAAACGCAAAGGTATCAAAAGGAACATCATTGATTAAATTTTGGTGTAAAAGATTGCCAAAACACTCTTGACATTTTACAATTAATGCTTATATTATACACACAGGAACGCCTAAAGGGTTCCCCAACAACTTGCTATAAAGGAGAAAACATATGAAAAACGCAGACACATTAATCAACGGCCCAGTGATAGGCATAGACTTGGGCACCACCAACAGTTGTGTGGCCATCATGGAAGCCGGCAAACCCAAAGTATTGGAGAATCAAGAAGGGTACAGAACCACGCCCAGCATAGTGGCTTTTACAGAAACAGAAAAATTAGTGGGACACAGTGCCCGTCGTCAAGCAGTGACCAACGCAGAAAACACTTTCTTTGCAGTGAAACGATTGATAGGTAGAACCTTCAATGACTCTGCATTGCAAAAGGACATCGCAAGATTGCCCTACAAAGTGATTGCAGCCGACAACGGCGATGCTTGGTTAAAATCCAGAGATAAAAAATATTCACCGCCTGAAATCAGTTCAGCTGTGTTGATCAAAATGAAAGAGACAGCTGAAAAGTATTTGGGCAAGTCAG
>Ga0247840_10003331_pt1 | contig 27236 bp, 22 predicted proteins | sample LaCruzMarch2015__FD_192404 | JGI IMG/M metagenome (GOLD analysis project Ga0247840, IMG submission 192404) | Freshwater microbial communities from meromictic Lake La Cruz, Castile-La Mancha, Spain - LaCruzMarch2015_17m | ecosystem: Environmental > Aquatic > Freshwater > Lake | place: Spain...
ATGACCCATGTGAGGACCATGGCCATCGCCGCGCCGCAGGCGATTCCGACGACGGAAGCGAACAGGCCGATGAGCCCGGCCTCGGTGAAGACGAGCCCTTTGATCTGACCGGACGAGGCCCCCTGCGAGCGGAGAACTCCGATTTCGCGCTCCCGCTCGATGATCAGCGCGGTGAGGGAGAGGACGACCCCGGCGATCGCCACGAAGACCGCGATCGCCCGGAGGACGGATGTGACCGCGAACGTCTGGTCGAAAATCTCCATGACCCGCCGGCGCAGATCGGCGTTCGTGTAGATCGAGAATTCTCCCATCGTTCCGAACTTGTCCCGGAATTCCGCGGCGAGGGCGGGGGCGAGCGAGGGATCGTGGAGCGTGAGGGCGAGCGAGTGGACGCGCGGGTCGTTCCATGCCCGGTCAAAATTCCGCCGGTCCATCATGATGAGCCCGGCATCGCGGGTGAAGTCCTTGATGATGCCTGCCACGCGGACCGTGAGCGGCCCTTGCGGGGAGGTGAGCACGAGAGAGTCGCCGGTTTTTGTTCCTCGCCGGTTCGCGAAGCTCTCCGAGACGACCACGTGGCCGGGCGTTCGGAAGAGGGCTTCCGCATCGCCGGATTTTGAAAGAAAAATCATTTTCCCGCGTGCCCGGCCCTCGACGACTCCCATCGCAACCGTCCGGCCGTCGAGCGGGATCTGGATCTCGCGAAATGTCCCGGCTTCCTTGACCAGGCGGTGATGCCGCGCCCACTCGACCGCGTCGGCGGGAAGGAAGCTATGCAGGCCGGCAATTTCGTTTGCGGCGGGCGCGAGGAACAGGTCGGCCACCAAAGTTTTTTCGAGCCAGGCCGACACGCTTCCCCGGAACGAATGGATCATCACCGAGACACTGACCGTCATGGCAGCGGCGACGGCCAGGGCGGCGATGGTGACGGCGCTCCGGTGGAGAGAGCGCACGAGATGCTGCGTCCCGAGCCTCATCATCCAGTTCCGGAACCTCATCAGCCCGCACGCGCCGACGACCACGGCCGGGACGGTCAGCGAGAACCCGGCGATCAACAATCCGACCGAGGCGAAGCCGAGGTATTTTCCTCCTCCGCGAAATGCGGCCCACGCGCTGAGGGCGGCGAGCAGAAGCGAGGCGAGGCCCGGCAGAAGCCACTTCCCGGACCGGAAGGAAAACGCAGCCATCGCCGATCCCGGGTGGAGAACATCGACCGGGTTGCACGCGGCGGCTTCGGACGCCGGATGCCAGGACGCGAGCAGCGAGGCCCCCGTGCCCACCGCAAAGGCCAGGGCGATCTGTGCGGGCGTGATGGCGAGCTGTCCGACGCTGACCAGAGCGTAGAGCGAGGACACGGTTTGTCCCACTGGTGCGGCGAGCAAATGCGCGAGCGGACCGGCGAGGAAGATTCCGGCGGCGGACCCGAGGAGCCCGCACAGCAGGCCATCCCCGAGGAACAGCGCGGAGATTTCCGCTTTTGTCGCGCCGTTCGCCCGCAGGATACCGATTTCCACGCGGCGGCGGACGACCGTCGCGGACAGGCTGTTGTAAATCAGGAACACGCCGACCACCATCGAGACGAGGCTCAGGGCGGTGAGGTTGAGCTGGAACGCGGCCAGCATCGCCTCGGTCTCGGCCCCGCGCCTCGCCGGCTGGGCCACGGTGGCGTCCGGAGGGACGATCTTCTGCAGTTCGGTTGCCATCGCGTCCGCGCGTAGCGGATCGTCGAGCTCAACCTGGATCGAGGTGAGCCGGCCCTGCAGGCCGAGGAGTTCCTGCGCCCAGCCGATGTCCATGGCCGCGATCCGGTCGTCGGCCTCGATCGCGGCCCCATCGGTCCGGATGACGAACATTGGATGGAGTTCCACGGACTTGCCTCCGGCGAGCACGCGGAGCGACTTGGAATTCCAGCGGCTGGTCGGGACCGCCAGGGCGGCGGGCTCGCGCAGCCAGGCCTCGACGTCCAGCGAGGTTCCGTCCGGGGCCCCCAGTTCAAAAACCCGGAGCCGGTCGCCGGAGAACGGGTCCACCCCGAGCAGCCGGAGATATTCGCCGGTCCGGTCTGGCAGCGTCACGATCCCTTCCACCAGCGGCGTCGCGGAGCGGACACCCGGGAAGCCCGCCACGGCAGGATAGACGGAATCCGGGATGTCGCCGCGGATTTCCAAGTGCGCGCGGCCCGCGACGAGGCCCACGGCATTTTGAAAGCTGGAAAGGGCCCCGCGGTTGGCGATCTGGATCGCCAGAAACACGGCAACGCCGAGCCCGATGCCGAGGATGTTCAGCGCGGGCAGAAGCGGGTGCCGCAGCGCCGGGCGGATGACCTGCCGGAAAAAAAGGGCTCCGAACCGCGGGGTCATCGGGCGTGATCAAACGTGGGTGAGGTCAAGGGAGAACAGGCGTCTCGCCTGTTTGGAGACTGAGCATCGCAGCGGAGCCAGAGCCCACACGGGCGGGACGCCCATGCCCCCTGGCCAGCATGGCGACCCCAACCGCACCCGCTTTTGATCACGTCCGGGGTCATCCCTCGGCTTTCACCGCCGCGCGCTGGAGGAGGCGATAGAGGCGCTTGATGGCGGCGGGCTCGCTGATTTTCCGGCCGTCCTTGCAGTGGATGTAAAAGGAGTCCATCGCGACATCCATCTCCGTGGTGATGCGCGACAGCTCGATGATGAGCCCCTCCGAGCCCATCGCCCTCAGGAGGTCGTAGAGCAGGCCCAGCCGGTCCGGGGTCTGGATGTCGAGCAGCGTGTAGATCGGGTGCGAGGAGTTGTCGATCGTGATGTGGGTGGGAAGGTCGAAATCCTGCGAGAGCCGGTAGGAGCGCAGGCGGGTGTCCTTGCTGATCAGCGGCGTAAAATCAAAGTCCTCGACCGCGAGCGAATCGGCGAGCCGGGTTTCCACCCGGTCGATATCCCGCTCGCTGGTGACCGGCTCATGCTGGGTGCTGGCCACGCGAAAAAAGTCGAGCGCCAGGCTGTCGCTCCGCGTGAAGATGTCCGCGCTGAGGATGTTGATCTGCGCGGAGAGGAAGGCGCCGGCGATCCGCTCCAGCAGGCGCGGCCGGTCCCACCCGCACACCCAGACCTCGCTGTGGCTCTGCTCGGGGCGCGGGTGCCAGTGGAACACCGGTGCCAGCGCGAGTTCCTCGTCCTTTCGCTGGTTTTCCAAAAATGTGCGGAAGAGGCGGAGGTGGGCGGCGATTTCCTCGGATTCGAACATTTGAAAATACCGGTCCGACATGAGCCGGAAATGGGCCTCGGCCTCCTCCGCGAAATCGCGCCCGAGCCGGCGGAGGATTTCCTGCTGCTGCTCCTCGCGGTTGCGCCGGAGCTCCAGCACGGCCGCAGGGCCGCCTTCGAGGAACTGGCAGGTCTTGCGGTAGAGCGACCAGACGAGACCCTCCTTCCAGTCCGACCAGTTCTGGTCGCTGGTGCCCATCCCGTCCGCGAGAGTGACGAGCATGAGCGCGTCGAGGTTCTGGCGGTTGAGGACGATGCGGGCGAACTCCTCGATGGTCGCCGCGTCCTCCAAATTTCTGGACTGCGACATCTTGGAGATGACGTAGTGCGAGTCCACGAGGGTGATGAGCATGCGCCGGCGCTCCGGGGAAAGCTGGAGGCGGCGGGCGACCTTGTGGGCGAGGACGGCGCTGGCCTCCTCGTGGTGGCGCTGGTTCGACGCCTTGCCGGTGTCGTGGAGGAGGAGTGCGAGGTAGAGGATCGCGGGGTCCTCGATCTTCTGGAAAATTTCCCTGTAGCCGCTCAGCTTTTCGGAGTCCTCGAAGAGCATGGCATCGAGCTTTTCGATGCAGACCAGGGTGTGCTCGTCCGCGGTGTAGCGGTGGTAGAACTCGTGCTGGACGAGGCAGTCGAGCGCCCCGAACTCCGGCATGTAGCGCCCGAGAAACCCGAGGTTGTGCATCAGGCGCAGGACCGGGCCGACCTCGCCTTTCCGCGACAGGATCGCGAAGAATGTCTCCCGCGCGGCGCGCGCATACTGGAACGTCCGGTTCACCAGATGCAGCCTGCGCCGGATCAGGTCCGAGAGCTCGGCGTGAAATTCGAGCTGGCGCACCTGGGCATGGTGGAACGCCCGGATCATGCGATACGGGTCCTCGTGGAAAATCTCGCGCGACTCGGGCTCGAGCCGGCCGTGCCGCGAGAGAAAGCCGTCGAACTTTTCGGTTTTCGGCCTCCCTCCGAACAGGCCGAGCAGGCCGGTCTTTTTTTTGACCGGCCGGGCCTCCATCCGCTCGAGCGCCGCCTCGGTGAGAAGGTGGATGCTCCGCGTGTGGCTGTAAAAATCCCGCATGAAGGCCTCGACTTTGCGGAGGATCGTTTTCTGCTGGTAGTTGAACGCGACCGCGACCTTGCCCTGGAGCTGGAGCGTGAGAGTGTCCATCGCGCGCTCGTTCAGGTAGTGCATCTCGGTGCGGGTTCTCAGCAAAAAATCGTATCCGCTCTCGAGCAGGCGCCGCTCGGTTTCGCGCAGGATTTTTGCCTCGACCAGCTTGGCGGTCGTCGTCAGCCCGAGCTTGAATTGCGAGATCCACAGGAGGCTCTGGTAATCGCGGAGCCCGCCGATCCCGTTTTTGACGTTGGGCTCCTGAAGGAACACGGTGGACCCGTGCTTGACCCGGAGCTCGGCCTGGTTGTCCAGCCGCCAGGCGATGTATTCCTTCTCACATCCGCGGACGCAATCCGCCTGGAATCGTTCCTTGAACCGGGTGAAAATCTCGCGCTCGCCGGCCAGGAACCGGGACTCGAGCATCGAGGTCTTCGTGATCATGTCCTCGTTCGCTTTCTTGATGGCTTGAGGGATCGTGCGTGTCGCGTGCCCGACTTTGAAGCCGAGATCCCACAGAAGCACGAGCGTCTGGCGGATGACCTCCTCCATCTCCTTGTCCTGCTTCGGGCTGCTCTGGAGAAAGAGGATGTCCACGTCGCTGAACGGCGTGAGCTCGCGGCGGCCGTAGCCCCCGAATGCGGCCACGCAGAGCCTGCCGGAAAGGCCTTTGGGGGAGAGAGAATTGACCACGCCCTCAAAAAGTTCCCGGAACAGGATGTCGACGAGGTCCGACCGCTGCCGGGTGATTTCCCGCCCGCCGCCGCCTGCGTTGTGCCACATCCGGAGCCTTTGCTCCTCGACTTTCCGGAAGCCCTTGAAAATCGTGATCGGGTCATCCCGCTTCCGGCTCGTGCGTTCCGAGAGATCGCGGGCGGTCTGCTCGAGTTTTTGTTCGCTGGAGGGAGTCATGGTTCCGGTGCGTGGATGGCGATCTCGACGCGCCGGTTGACCTGCTGCTGCTCGACGGTTCCATCCGCCGGGGCGAGGAGGCGGGATTTCCCGTAGCCGACCGTCTGGATCGAGTCGGCCTTGAGGCCCATGCTTTCGGTGAGCCAGGCTTTGACCGACTCGGCGCGCTTGCGGCTGAGCTCGATGTTGTATTCGTCGGTGCCGAAGGAATCGGTATGGCCCTCGATGACGAAGTGTGCGCCGGGGTTTCGCTGGATGAGGAGGGCGAGTTTTCGGAGGCTGACGAGCGCCTCGATGCGCAGGTCGGGCGAATCGTAGTCGAAGAGAAGATCGGTGGGCATCAGGATCGGGGCTGTCTCCGGGGTGAGGGGACCGGTCTGGGCGAGAAGGTCGTCGAGGTTGCTGAAGCCTCTTTCCGTGCCCGGCGCTCCTCCCCCGGCAGACTTCACGCCTTTTTCGAATCCCGGCCCGGGAAGCTGGACGGCCGGGTGTTCGGCGAGGGACGGTTTTTCGGAGAGCAGCTCGCTGGTCAGGGTTTTGTCATCCGGAAATGCAGCATCCTTCGAGTGCAGGGATTGGAGGGAACCGGTGAGGGAAGGGGGCGAAATCTGAGGGGTTTCTGAGAGGATGGCGTTGTCGAGCTTCGGTGCCGGAGGCAGAGCCGGCTGGTTGCCGGAAAACTTTTCCAGGCCGACATGGTCGTCCGGGAGCTTCACGGCGACCGGCGCCGCGGCAGCCTGCTTGGTTGCGGCCGGGGCTGGGTTGAGGAGGCGCGGGTCGAGATCCGGGCTGGCAAGCTGGAACCGCCGGGGAGGGTTTGGGTCGTAGTCCACTCCGCTCAGCGGGTTGATGGTCACCTTGTTCGACCACATCCAGAAGACGGCGTGCAAAAGCAGCGACAGGACCAAGGCCGGGAGAATCCAGGGCTTGATGCCGGTGCTGGAAGAGCCGAGATCGAGGGTGCGCGAGCGCCGGTTCATTTCTGCCATCCTACAGGCCCCGCTGGAAAATATCCACCAGAGGCTTAAAAAAATCGCGCGATTTTTCTGCAGGTTCCGGATCTCAGCGTGCGGCGCGCAGGCGGGTGAGGACATCGCGGGCCGCGCCGCTGTCGATCGCCTCGCCGGCGAGCTTCATCCCGGCTGCCAGGTCGGCTGCCGCCCCTGCGATTGCCGCCGCCGCCCCGGCATTCATCTGCACGATCGTTCTCGCGCCATTCCGGAGATTTCCCGCGAGCACATCGGAGATGATCCCCGCGTTGGTTGCCGCCGTTCCTCCCGCGAGATCTTCCGCGCGGATCTGCCCGATCCCGAGCTCGTGCGGGCGGATGAGGAATTCGCGGGCGCTTCCCTCCTCCCATGCCGAGACCTCCGTGATGTCCAGAGGGGAAATTTCGTCCAGCGGAACGGGTCCGGTTCCGTGAACCGCCCACGCCTTCCGCCGCCCGAGAAGGGCGAAAACTTTTGAATACACGGGGAGCAGGCGCCGATCAAAAACTCCGGCCAGCTGGAACGAAGGACGCGCGGGGTTCAGCAATGGCCCCAGCATGTTGAAGATGCTGGTTTCGCCGCGCTCCGCGAGAAATTTTCTCACCGGCGCGATCGCCTGGAACGCCGGATGATACCGGGGGGCAAACAGAAAACAGCACCCTGCGGACTCCAGCGCGGCTGCCGCTCCCTCGGGCGGAAGATCGATGCGGACGCCCAGTGCCTCGAGAACATCCGCCCCGCCGGCTTTTGAAGTGATGCCGCGGTTGCCATGCTTCACCACGCGGGCCCCGCAGGCCGCCGCAACAAGCATCACCGCCGTCGAGACATTGAACAGCCCGGCCCGGTCCCCTCCGGTCCCGCAGACATCCAGGCAGCCTTCGCCGGAAAACGGCACCGGCATCGCGCGATCCAGAAGCGCATCCACAAACCCCGCGACCTCATCCGGAGTTTCGCCTCTTTTGTGAAGCAGGCTCAAAAATTCCGCGCGGGATTCGACCGGGACGCCTTCGTCGAACAATGCCTCGCAGGCACGGCGGATATCGGCGGCGGCCAGCGGAGTTCCGGCGGAAAGAGCGGTGAAATTTTGCGGCATATCAGCGGGCATTGTTCGAGGCCAGGACGCGCTTCAACTCCAAAGCCGCCCACTGGCCGGGGACGTTCGGGCGGTGGAGCCAACCGTAGTTGAGGGCGGAGCCGCATTGCGCAAAGAGGACCCGCGATCCAAAGCCGAGAGCCCCCATCCCCATCACAGCCAAGGGGATCGGCATAGATTGAAACAGATCCAGAAGCCTGCCGATGTCGGCGGGAGATTCTGTCCTCGTCGCAATCTTGAAGATGTCCGCGCCCTCATCGCGGGCCCGGGCGACCAGATCGAGGAGCTTTTTGGCTGCCGGCGTTTTTTTGAAATCATGATACGAAGCCACCACCCGGATGCGCCGGCCCCGCGCGGCCCCGATGATCCCGGCTAGCGACGCGAACGATCTCAGCTCGATGTCCACGAGACCGGCCTCGGGAAGAAGCCTGGCGAAAATTTCCCTTCTCTGTGGTGCGGACAGTTTCCGCTTCCCGCCTTCCAGCGGATGCCGGACGGTCAAAATCCACGGGAACCGCGAGGGCGGGATCGGAAGGCCGGGCGGCAGGCAGTCGGCCCTCCATTCCAGAAAATCCAGCGCGCCGGCGGGCAGCTTGACGGCTGCGGAGAGCGCGGCGCGGGAGTCCACGATGCCGGCCACGGGCGGCTGGGATTTTTTATTTTTTTGACGCATCGTAGCAATGGTTATATTGATATCGGCCCCCATGTCCTAACCGGTCGCATGGCGAATGTCCATGAGTGCACGCAGACGCGAAATCAACCTCCAATTCAACCAGTTCATTGACGCCCTCCTTCTGGGCGCGGTTTTCTGGTTCGCGCACTTTGTCCGGTTCAACGGGTTCGTCATCCTCGACAGCCTCTGGAACATCGACGCGTTTGGAAAGTTTGTCTGGATTCTTGCGGTGATCATGCCGTTCGGCCCGTTTCTCTTGGAGATGCAGGGGTTCTACAATTACCCGCTGGAAAAGTCAGTCTGGAAATCGCTGCGGCAGATGACGGCCGCCGGATTCTGGCTGTTCGTGATTATCGGATCCGCGGTCATCTTCCTGCGGCTCGCTGTCCCGAGCCGGTCGGTTTTGATCCTCTTCGCGATCTTCGCCCCTGCGGCCCTGCTGGTGCGCGAACGCATTTATGTCTGGTATTACGTGAGCCGGCTCCGGGAGGGGGAGGTCGGGGAAAGGATCATCGTCGCCGGCGAACGCGCGAGCATGGGGGAGTTGATGGATTCGCTTTCGCCCGCGCAGAGGTTGGAGGTCCAGGTCGTTGCGGCGATCGACCTCGAGACGAATGGCATCGAGACGCTGGTCGAGGCGCTCCACCGCCATGCGGTGGGCCGCGTCGTCCTGTCATTCCATCGCATGGAACTGGACAAGGTCCAAAGGGCGATCGAGGCCTGCGAAACCGAGGGGGTCGAGGCCTGGTTGAATGCGGATTTTATCCACACTTCGGTCGCCCGCCCGTCCTACGAGATTCTCGCAAAGAAGCCGATGCTGGTTTTCCGGGCTTCCCCGGAGATTTCCTGGGCGATGCTCGTCAAGTCGGCCACGGACCGCATCCTGGCGGCGGTCGGGATCATTTTTCTTTTCCCGACGTTCCTTGTCGTGGCCGTCATCATTCGCATGACCTCGCCCGGGCCGGTGTTCTTCCGCCAGCGGCGCGCCGGACTTCACGGCAAGTCGTTTGAAATGTGGAAATTCCGCACCATGTGCGCCGATGCGGAACAGCGCCGGGGCGAACTGGCCTCCCGGAATGTCATGCAGGGACCGGTCTTCAAGGTGGAGGACGACCCTCGGGTGACCAAATTCGGGAAGTGGCTCCGCTTCACCAGCATCGATGAATTCCCGCAGCTGATCAATGTCTTGAAGGGAGAGATGAGCCTGGTCGGGCCACGCCCGCTGCCGGTTTACGAGGTGGAAAAATTCGAGCGCGCCGCCCACCGCCGCAGGCTGAGCATGAAGCCCGGGCTCACGTGCCTCTGGCAGATCCGGGGCCGGAACAAAGTCACCGACTTCAAGGACTGGGTCCGCATGGACCTCGAGTATATCGACAACTGGTCCATCCTTCTCGACCTGTATATTCTGGTCTGGACAATCCCCGTCGTCGTGGCAGGAAGCGGAGCCAAATAGGAACCGGATCATCACCGGCCATTGACTCCGGCCGTCTTCGCGCGATGATGTGGGTATGCAGGAACCGCGCGCAGTCAGCATCGAGATCCCAGGACCATTCCGCTCCGGGGCCGTCAGGGATGCCGCCCTGCACATCCGGGAGGCTCTCGGCCGGCCGGCGCGGGTTGCCGTGGCGTTTGTCAGCTCCGACTACCTCCCGCATCTTTCGGAATTTGTCGAGACGCTAAGGGTGGACGGCCACATATCGGACGTCGCCGGATGCACATCCGGGGGCCGGATTGTTGACAGGCACGCGGTGGAGAAAGGTTCCGGCTGCGCGGTTCTGGCCCTGTGTGCCGATGTGGGGGAACCCGTGACCTTGAATGCGCCCGATGCGGCCTGCCATTTTCCGGGCCCCCGTCCGCACGCCGGCATCCTGCTGGCGAACCCCTTCCGCTTCGGGACCGACGACTGGCTTCGGGAGTGGAATGTGCAGCACCCGGGCGCCGCCGTCGTGGGCGGGCTGGCCAGCGGCGGAGAGGAGGCAGATGTCGCAGTTTTCCTGAACGACCACATGGCCGACGCCGTCTGCCTGCCGCTCTCCGGACGGACCACGATTCTCCCGCTGGTGAGCCAGGGATGCCGCCCCATCGGCGAGCCTCTCACTGTCACCCGCGCCGAGCACAATATCGTTTATGCCCTGGGCGGCCAGCCGGCTTACCAGGCCCTGGAAACCGCGTTTCAGGCCTTGAGCGATTCCGAAAAATCCGTGGCCAAAGGAAATCTTTTCGCCGGGCTGGCCGGAACCGAATACCTCGAGGAATTCAAGCCGGGGGACTTCCTTATCCGGAATATCATCGGCGCGGATCCGGGTTCGGGAGCCGTGGTGATCGGCGGGATTCCGCGCACCGGGCAGACGCTGCAATACCAGCTCCGCGACCGCGACATCGCCAAGGCGGATCTCAAGCGCGTCCTGGCGACCGGAGCCCTCCATGGGGCCCGCCCGTTTGCGACCCTCCTTTTTTCATGCCCCGGAAGAGGCGAAGAGTTTTTTGGCAGCCCGAACCATGACGCCGCCTCCATTTTTGCCGCCGCAAGCGGGAGCCCCCTTGCCGGGTTCTTTTGCAACGGCGAGATCGCTCCGGTCGCCGGGCGGAATGCCGTCCACGGTTACACCGCGGCGGCGGCGTTATGGGTTGAAAAATCCGATTAACGAGCGAGACTCCCTCCAACCTTGAAATTAAAAACTCTAATAGCAGCCGGGATCCTGGTCGTCGCCTTCGCGGCATGGCGCGGGTGGCTCCACCTTCCCGAGGCCAAGCCCAAGGGATCGGACAACCCCACCGCCACGGCCACCGTGGACGACGTGGCGCCGAAATTGTTTCTCTCCGGCGAGATCACGCCCGCGTTTCAGGTGGATGTGAAATCCGAGGTCGGCGGAAAAGTGAAAAAGATCTTCGTGGTGCCGGGGCAGTCGGTCTCCAAGGGCGACGAGCTCGCGCTCATCGACGATACCGATCTCCTGAACGAGAAGGCCTCCGCGGAGACCGAGATCGATGGGGCGAACCTCTCCGTGCAAAAAACCCGCGGCAACTACGATCGCGCCCATGCGCTCTTCGATCAAAAACTCATCAGCAAGGAGGTCTTCGCCAACCTCGAGGCGGATTTCAAAATCTCCGAAAACACGCTCGAGAAGGCGCGGCGGAAACTGCAGATCGTTGACGACAAGCTGAGCAAGACCCGGATCCTCTCGCCGGCGAACGGCACCATCCTGGACGTCAACGTGAACGAGGGCCAGGTGGTGGTCGGGGCGGCGAGCGTGAACTCGGGCACCGTCCTCGTGCTCTTCGCCGACCTTTCCCGCCTGCTGATCAACGCCCACGTCAACCAGATGGATGCCGGACGGCTCAGCGTCGGGCAGGAAATGGCGATCCGGTTTTCCGACGACGATGCCGAAAAAATCAAGGCCTCCATCGAGTTCATCGCCCCCGTTGCCACGGTGAAAAACAACATCAAGGGGTTCGAGGTGCAGGCCGTAATCCAGAATAATCAAGACCGGCTCAAGCCGGGCATGTCGGTCAGCATGGAGGTGCCGGTCGGCCACGCGGACAAGGTTGTCACCGTCCCGGTTGCCGGTGTCTTCAAGGAGAAGGATGAGAAGGTCGTTTATGTGCGCAAAGGCGCGGAAGTTCAGCGGCGCGTCGTCGCGGTCGGCCTGACCGACATGTCCAAGGCCGAAATCAAGTCCGGGCTCGAAGAGGGCGAGGAAATCCTCCTCGTCGATCCCGGCATCCTCCCGCCGGGAAAATCCTGAGCACTCCGTGTCCCTCATCCATCTCGAAGTCGTCAGTAAATTCTATCGCGTCGGCGACCAGGAAATCCGGGCGCTCGATTCCGTGGACCTGCGCATCGAGGAGGGCGAGTTCGTTGCCATCATCGGGCCGAGCGGCAGCGGAAAATCGACCTTGATGCATCTTCTCGGCTGCCTGGATGCCCCGACATCCGGGCGGATGGAGATCTGCGGAAACGACTTGAGCCAGGCCTCGCAGAACCGGTTGGCCGGGGTCAGAAACCGCGAGATCGGTTTCGTGTTCCAGGCGTTCAACCTGCTTCCCAAGCTGGATGTGGTTCATAACGTCGAGCTCCCGCTGGTCTATTCCGGGCTGCCCGCTTCCGAGCGCCGGGCGCGCGCGGAAAAAGCGGCGCGGGATGTCGGCCTCGGCGACCGGCTCGCCAACCGCCCGGTGCAATTGAGCGGCGGCCAGTGCCAGCGGGTCGCGATCGCCCGCGCGCTCGTCAACAACCCTCGCATCGTGTTCGCCGACGAGCCCACCGGCAACCTCGACTCCGCCACGGGAGAGATGATCCTCCAGATGTTCAAGGATCTCAACGCCGGCGGAAAAACGATCGTGCTCGTCACCCACGATCCCGACATCGCCAGGATCTCGCGCAGGGTCATCGAAATCCGTGACGGTAAAATCCGTCGGGAGTATGCGCCATGAATATTCTCGTGGCGCTGCAGATCGGCCTCCGCGAAATCGCGGCCCACAAGTTCCGGAGCTTCCTCTCGATGCTTGGCATCGTGCTCGGGGTCAGCAGCCTGATCTCCACGCTCGCGCTCACCACGGGGATCGAGCGCGGCACCCGGGCGTTCATGCAGCAGGTCGGCGGGCTCGAATACGTCGGCGTCGTCAGCAAGGAAATCTCCAACGCAAAATTCGATTTCTGGAACCTGTCGCCCGGGCGCACGCTCCGCGACGCCATGGCCATCAGGGGCTCGGCCCCGCTCGTCTCCCATGTCTCCCCCGAGCTCGCGTTCGGGGCGGTGGTTTCCGCGCAGGCCCACTCGGACCGGAAGCAGATCCGCGGGGTTTTTCCCGACCACTTTGTTGTCGCGCGCCACGAGCTGAAGGCCGGCCGGTTCCTCACCGATCTCGATGTCGATCGCGCCCTGCACAGCGTGGTGGTCGGGGATGAAATCGTCACGCTGCTCTGGCCCGGCATGAATGCGGACGACATCGTCGGGCGGCAGCTCCGGATCAACGACCGCCCGTTTGAGGTGGTGGGGGTCCTGCCGAAATACGAGCGCGACGAGGACAGGCGCCGGCGCGAGTCAGGCAAGCCCGTTTCAAACAGCCGGATGTCCCGCCGGTGGGATGCCTTCCGCCAGAAAAACGAGTCCATCCTGATCCCCTTCTCGACGATGTTTTACGAGTTCCGAGCGGGGGCTTTTCCGCTGGACTCCATGGAGTCGGTCCGCCTGGACGGGCTGACGGTGAGGATCGGGGATCTCGACAAATTCCGGCCCGCCCTCGAGCAGGTCCGCTCGGCGCTGGAGATCACCCACAGGGGGGTCGATGATTTTGACTTGGACACCCGCGAGGAATGGTTTGACCGCATGGAGTCGAGCATCCGGGCCACGAAGCTAAGCGGCGGGCTCATCGCCACCATCAGCCTCGTCGTGGGCGGCATCGGCATCATGAACATCATGCTCGCCAGCATCTCCGAGCGCGTCCGGGAGATCGGCATCCGCCTCGCGGTCGGCGCCAAGGGGCGGGATATTTTTGTACAGATCATTGTCGAGAGCGTGACGATCGCATTCATCGGCGGCCTGCTGGGGGTCATCGCCGCGATCGGGCTCATCGAAATCCTCAAGCTCCTCGCCCCTACGGAAAATATTCCAATTATGACTGTGGGCGGGATCGTGTTCAGCGTCGGATTCGCAATCCTGGCAGGATTTTTTTCCGGGATTTATCCCGCCCTGCGCGCCTCCCGGCTCAACCCGATCTCCGCGTTGCGATACGAGTAGGGCATCCGCCGGAGCGGGCGGAAAAATTGCGGCTGCTCTTTGACATTCTGTTCTGTTTCAAGGCAGTTTTCACCTCCGTGATTTGTCAGCGAAGGGGGGGCAACCCCACAACACGCAGACGAGCGGGCCTCAGCGCAGGAGCCCGGCTTTGGAGAGGTGCTTCAGGATCTGCGTGGCTATTTCTCCGGGCGGCTTCGATCCATCGAGGACCCGGACGCGGTGGGTTTCGCGGGCGGCGAGCTCGAGATACCCGCGGCGGACCGCTTCGAAAAAATCCTCGGATTCGCGCTCGATCCGGTCCCGGTCGCGGCCCCCCATGCGCGTGAGGGCGGTGGAGCGGTCGAGATCGAGGAGGAATGTCATGTCGGGGAGGCAGACTCCGACGGCGAATGCGTTGATCCGGGCGGTCACTTCCGGCGGGATCATCCGGGCGACACCCTGGTAAACGGCCGTCGAATCAAGAAACCGGTCGGAGATCACGGTGCGCCCCGCATCCAGCGCGGGCCGGATCACTTCCCGGACGAGCTGTGCCCGGCTGGCGGCGAAGAGGAGGAGCTCGGCTTCGGGGGTCAGCGCAGCGCCTTCAGGGGAATGCTGGAGAAGATGCCGGATGACCTCTCCAGACGGTGTCCCGCCGGGTTCGCGGACCAGTAGCGGGTCCTGCCCGCGCGAACGCAGGGTTTCCTGGAGGATGCGGATCTGGGTGGACTTGCCACAGCCCTCCGAGCCTTCGAATGTAAGGAAAAGTCCTTTGCTGGCCGTGCTTGTTTCCATCAGGAGAACGTCCATACTGGCCCGCAAATCATGTCCATGGAAAGCAGGAAAATTTGTTTCGTGGCCACCGAGCCGGAGGAGGAGGAATTCTTTTCGGAGAAGTTTGACGCCTTCGATGTTTCGTTTATGCCCGAGCTGCGCGACGTGCCGGAGGGTGTCGAAGTCGTCTCGATTTTCATCAACGACCGGATCGACGAGGCCTTTCTGGACAGGCACCCCGCGCTGCGGATGATCGCCACGCGCTCGATGGGGTTCGACCACATCGACCTGGCGGCCTGCGCGAAGCGCAAGGTCGTCATCACCCATGTCAGCGGCTACGGCGAGAACACGGTGGCCGAACACACCTTCGCCCTCATGCTCGCGCTTTCGCGGCGGATCCGCGAGTCCACCGAGGCCGCGCTCGCGGGGAAATTCACCCACGAGAAATTCCGCGGAATGGACCTTCGCGGGAGCACCTTGGGGGTGGTCGGCGCGGGCCGGGTCGGGCTGCACGTGATTCGCATCGCCGGCGCTTTCGGCATGAAAGTCCTCGCCTACGACGCGCACCCGAACCCGCTTCACACCGAGCTCCTGGATTTCAAATACACCTCATTGGAACACCTCCTCCACGAGTCCCATGTCATCACCCTCCACATCCCGCTCAACCAGGAAACCCACCACATTTTCAACCGGGAAACCCTTTCACGCTGCCGGCCCGGGGTGCTGATCGTGAACACCGCCCGCGGGCGGCTCATCGATTCCGAGGCGCTCATCGAGGCGCTCGACAGCGGGCAGGTCGGCGGGGCCGGGCTCGATGTCATCGAGGAGGAGGGCGTCTTTCACGGGGGAGCCACCGCCCTGCTGGGCGCGCAGATTGCCGACCGCGTGCGCGGGGCCGGGATGGACAGCGACCGCATCTCGCTGCCCGTCGGACGGATGAAAGAAATTTCGCGCTACATCGCCAGCAATGCCCTGCTCCGGAGGGCGAAGGTCGTCTTCACCCCGCACAACGCCTACAACAGCGACGAGTCGCGGGAATTTATCAGCAAGACCACCTCGGAAAACATCCTCCGCTACTTCGAGCAAAACCAGTGAGCCCGCTGCGGCGCGTTCCCGGAAATGTTGTGAAAATTTAATTTTCCGCTGGAAGGAGATGAGAATTCGCGCGAAGCTATAATTCCCAGCATGTCTGAACCCCATTTCGCTGTTGCAGCCACCTTTTCTCCGCGTTTCCATGCGGTGATCGCGGAAGCTGACCGGATCGCGCGCAAGTTCGGTGCCCGCCTCAGCGTTCTCCATGCGGGGGAGCGTTCGGATGAGAAGGTGGGGAAGTTTCACGATGCGTTTGCCGAACTCGGCCGCGGCGAGGTGGATATTTACTGGTGCGAGGGCGACACCCCGGCGTCTGCGCTCGTCGATGCGGCTTCGAGCGAATACTTTGATCTCGTCATCGCCGGGGCCGTGGACCCCCGGAAGGATGTCCGGAATTTTACGGGCAACGTGGTGCGCGAACTCCTCCAGCGGGCCCCGTGCGATCTCCTGCTGCTCCCCTGCCCGTCCGAAGAAGACCCCGGCGATCAAACCTCGGCCTGCCTGATGATCGAGGCCCACCGCCCCCGCTGGCAGCTCGCGAGGACTGCCCTCGCGTCGATCGCCCCCGCGAGCATATCCATCCTCGCCGCCGACAGCCCGTTCGCCCACGCGCGGGAAGCGGCGCTCGGCCACGAGGAAAACACCTCGGCCCTCGACCATCTTTGCGAGGCTCTGGAAGAGATTTCCGCAGATGTCGATTTGCGCACCGTGGAGTCGAACACGGGGTTCACGCTCTGCGACATCGTCGAGGAATCCGCCCCGGATTTTTTGCTCGTCGAAGCCGAATGGTGCAACCGCCAGAGGTTCCTTCCCCGACACCTGGACTGGTTGAACCAGGTCATCCCGGCCCGCCTGTTCCTGCTCGGTAAGCCTCCGAAGGAAGATGCGGAAACCGTGGAGCTATAGCCCGTCCAAATTATCGGATGTGAGAAAAACGATTCTGGCTCTTCTCCTGGTGGCCGCCTCTGCGGCGGTTGCCCGCGAATTCTCCGTCGTGTCCTACAACGTCGAGAATCTTTTCGATGCCGACGGCGTCGCGGCTTATGAGGACTACCAGCCGGGGACCTACACCCCGGAACATCTGGCGGTCAAGGTCGGCAACATCGCCGAAGTGCTCGCGCGGACCGGCGGAGGTCCCGACATCATCGTCTTCAACGAAATCGAGCTCGACCAGACCCCGCCGTCCTCGGTCAAGGACTACGACAAGTGGCTGGATTCGGTGAAGGGAAAAACGGTGTCCGAGCTCCTCGCCGGGCCCGTGGTCCCCGAGGCGGTGGCCGGTCTGCCTGCGGAGGCCTGGTTGCTCAAGGCCCTCTCCGATGCGGGGCTGAAGGGATACCATGTGGCGATGACCGACGAAAAGCCGGGCTCCTACGAGGACGGGCGAGGGGTGGCGATCCGGAGCGTGATCTTTTCCAGGTTTCCGGTCTCCGCCGTTCGCACCCACCCCACGCCAAACGCCCGGGCGATCCTCGAAACCACCATCAACGTGGATGGCCACCCGCTCACCGTTTTTGCGAACCATTGGAAATCCGGAGCCGGCGACATCGAGAGCGAGGCGATACGACTGGACAACGCCAAGACCCTCCGCGGGCGGCTTAACGAAATTTTTGCCGGCGACCCGAATGCCGATGTCATCGTGGCGGGCGACCTGAACTCCCACTACAACCAGAACCGCCGTTACCGCGCGATGAGGCAGACGGGGATCAACGACGTGCTCGGCTCGCAGGGAAACGAGCTCGCGCTGCGCGGAAAAAATGCCGACCTCTACAACCTCTGGTTCGAGCTCCCCTCGAACAACCGCGGCAGCGACATCTACAAGGAGGAATGGGGCACGCTCATCCACCTTATCCTCTCCCGCGGGCTCTACGACCAGAACGGCATCCAATACGTGGACAATAGCTTTCACGTCATGAAGATCCCCGGCCTCAACGCGGATGTCTATGGGCGGCCGGTCCGCTGGTCCCGATCAAAAACCCCCAGCGGGTTCTCCGACCATTTTCCCATCACGGCGAGCTTCCGGACCGTTGACGACGGGGACAAAACCCGTTGGATGGCGCTCAACCAGCCGAGCCTCGCCGACGACGCTCCGGAGGCCCCGGTTCGCGTGGAAACCTCGGAGGTCAACCTGTTCGATTCCGCCCTCAAAATCGCCAAGCTCCCCGAGAAGGTCACCCTGCGCGACGGCTCCTTCAACGGCCGGGTCTTTTTCGTCGAAGCCCCCGCATCGGTTGACGAGCGAGGCTTCGTGCGTGTCAGCGTCCGGGGCGAGGATTACGATGTTTTTACCCACGACAGAGACCTGCGCCCCCGGATCCGCGAGCGCGCAAAAAGCGACGGCAGCCTCAGCTTCTACGGGGAGCTCGGCACCTACCGCGGACACTGGCAGTTTCTTCTCCACGGAAAAGAATGGCTCCCCGCCACGCCGGCGGAACCGCCGAAATCGCCGGACCCCGGAAAGTCCCCGTAATCCCGCCGCCCGGCGGGTTGGGCGGTCTCTAAAGTAGAGAGCGCGAGACGAAGCTGCAACTCCTGGGAATCGGGCGCGCACGCTTCGCGCGGTGCCGGACGAACACGGTAAGAGACTGCCGTGGCTACAAGTGCCAGCGCCCTAGTCACGCTGCGCGTGCGATGCTCCGCTGACGCTCCGGTTGGGTTGACTCGCTCGCTCCCGTTCGTCTCGCCCTGCGGGCTGCCTCTGGCAGTCTCCCGAGCGGCTTCCCTCGCCGCCTGGGTCCCGCCTACACTTTCGACTTTCCCTGATTGGCACAAGGCGCTGGCGCGCTGGTGTTGTAGCCGCCTCACTCCGCTGAGGCGTGATCGCGGCCCTGCCGCCACTTCTTTGGCTTTGCGCCTTTCGCGGATGCGCACTTCCAAAGAAACCGGACAATATATTTATTGCATATTTCGCGAAATAAGGAAATAGTCCAGGCGATGAAACGCCCCGCGACCGCGCACAAAGTTTTCCGGGCCCTGTCGCACCCGGCTCGGGTCCGGATCGTGAGGGAGCTGAGCGGCGGCCGGGAGAAGTGCGTCTGCGAATTGGTGGAGGCCTGCGGGCTGGGATGGTCCACGGTCTCGCGGCACCTTTCCGTTCTGCGGGAGGCGGGGGTGATCGCTGACGAAAAGCGCGGGCTCCAGGTGTTTTACCGCCTCACGCTCGCGTGCGTGTCCCGGTTCATTGACTGCCTCGACCATCCCGGACGTTACCCGGACCTGCAGAAGTCCGCCTGCTGCACATGAGACAATATTTCCGCTTTATTGTGGCCGGCATAGCCGGTGCTGTTCTCTGGTGGCTGGTTTACAGCCAGCTCGCGCCCTTCGCGGAGTGGCTGACATTTTCCGTTCTGGCGCTGGAGCGCGGGTCGCACCTGGGATCAAGCGTCGAGTTTTTCGTCTTCGAAGCCCCCAAGGTCCTGATGTTGCTGGCGCTGGTCGTGTTCGGGGTGGGAATCGTGCGGACGTTTTTTACGCCGGAAAGAACGCGGAGGATCCTCTCCGGGAAACGTGAGTCAGCCGGCAATGTCCTGGCCGCGCTGCTCGGGATCGTCACGCCGTTTTGCTCGTGCTCGGCGGTCCCGCTGTTCATCGGTTTTGTTACGGCGGGCGTTCCGCTCGGAGTCACGTTTTCGTTTCTGATCTCGGCGCCGATGGTGAACGAGGTCGCGCTCGTGTTGCTGTTCGGGATGTTCGGATGGAAGGTTGCCGGGCTCTACCTGGGCACCGGTCTTCTCATCGCCGTCATTGCCGGCTGGGTCATCGGGCGTTTGCGGATGGAAAAGCACGTCGAGGATTGGGTTTTCGAAACCAAACCAGGCGGCGGCGCAGCGGAGGAATCGCCCTCGTGGTCCGGGCGCATCCGCCTCGGCCGGGATGCCGTGAAAGAGATCGTGGGCCAGGTCTGGCTGTATGTGTTGATCGGCATTGCCGTCGGCGCGGGGATCCACGGCTACGTGCCGGAAAACTTCATGGCATCGATCATGGGAAAAGGCGTCTGGTGGTCGGTGCCATTGGCCGTGCTCCTCGGCGTTCCGATGTATTCCAACGCGGCGGGGATCATTCCGGTCGTGCAGGCCCTGCTCGGCAAGGGGGCCGCGCTGGGGACGGTGCTGGCCTTCATGATGTCCGTCATCGCGCTCTCGCTGCCCGAGGCGATCATTCTCCGCAGGGTCCTCAAGCCCCGCCTCCTCGCCACATTTTTTGGAATCGTCGCCCTGAGCATCATGGCGGTCGGCTTCCTGTTCAACCTCCTGATGTAACGCCCGCGCAAACACCATCAACTATGAAAAAACTACAAATCCTCGGAACCGGCTGTCCCAAGTGCAACGCCCTCGCGGAAGCCACGAAAATCGCCGCCGGCGAACTCGGCCTCGAATTCGAAATCGAAAAGGTCACGGACCTCAAAACCATCATGTCGTTCGGCGTGATGACGACCCCAGCCCTGGTGGTCGATGGGGCGGTGAAAGTCGCGGGAAAAGTCCCGGGCCACGCCGAACTCAAAAAACTCCTGGGCGCAACCGGCTAGCCATATGAACCTGAAAAGAATCTCTCTGCTCCTCATCGCAGCATTTTCCGGCATCGCCGGAGCCCAGGATAACGAACCAGCCCGCCGCACCGGCATGCCCATGCCCCCTCAACAGATTCAAGCGACAGGGGGTGCCGCCGGCTCCAATAATTCCAGCACGAAAATGCTCCCGCGCCTCGTGGACCTTGGCGCCGACAAATGCGTGCCGTGCAAAATGATGGCCCCCATTCTCGAAGGCCTCAAAAAGGAATACGGGGGCCGGATGGATGTCGAGTTCATCGACGTTTGGAAAAATCCCGAGGCCGGCAAGGAATACGGGGTCAGAATGATCCCCACGCAGATCTTTTTCGGCACGGACGGGAAGGAATCGTTCCGCCACGAGGGGTTCTTCGGAAAGGATGACATCCTGGCGAAGTGGAAGGAACTGGGAGTGGACCTCGGCGCGAAATGAACCGGCCTGTCACGAATGGCACTCCGGCAAGGATGTTTTGGGATGCTGCCCATTCAGGGCAGGGCCCCATTTTTCCAAGACCCAGGGCGGCGCGGACGCTTGCCCTGGGCTGTTGGATGTTGCCCCTTTGGGGCTCAACTTCGCTCCATTTCTGCCTGGCTCTGCCTTCTGACTAAAGCCGCATGGAACAACTATTCATCACGCTTTCGCGGGCAGTTGACGGCACGCCGGGATGGGCGCTCGCGGCGGCCCTCGCGTGGGGTGTGATGAGCATCATTCTGAGCCCTTGCCATCTCGCGAGCATCCCCCTCATCGTCGGGTTCATCAGCGAACAGGGACCCGTTCCCATGCGGCGCGCGTTTGCGATCTCGACTCTTTTCGCCGTGGGGATTCTGGCAACCATCGCGGTCATCGGTGTCGTCACGGCTGCGGCGGGACGCATGATGGGTGACGTCGGGCCCTACGGAAATTACTTCGTCGCCCTGATCTTCTTCGCCGTCGGCCTGCACCTGCTTGGAGTTATTCCCATGCCGTGGTCGGGGGCCGGCCAGGTGGGCATGAAGCGCAAGGGCCTGGTCGCCGCGTTCGTCCTCGGGCTGGTCTTCGGCATCGCGCTCGGGCCGTGCACGTTCGCCTTCATGGCTCCCGTGATGGCCGTGGCCTTCAAGGCGGGATCCACCAGCCTCCCCTACGGCGCCTCGCTCCTCCTCGCCTACGGCATCGGGCATTGCTCAGTGATCGTCGCGGCCGGCACGTCCACCGAACTCGTCCAACACTTCCTCAACTGGAACGAAAAGTCGAAGGGCGTCGCCCTCGTCAAGGGGCTCTGCGGAGCCCTCGTCATTCTCGGCGGAATCTACATGATCTTCACCGCGGCCTGAACCATTCAGCCCCACGACGGGAGCCGCTGGATAACAGTGGCTCCTTCCGGCCGGATTTTATAACTGGAGACATCCTGCCGCATGAAGAAGTGAGATGAGCCCGGCAAGCTTGTTTGTTTTTGTGAATGAAATGAAGAGCGTTGCCGCAAACGAAAGAATGGCGGGTTGCACGGAAATCGCGATCAACCGATCGATTGGCACCGTAAGCTCGAGGTCCGTTGCAACCTTAGGAATGATCTGCTCGGAGACCGTTTCGGCGGCTCGAATCATTTCCGCCTCTTCGATGGGGCCGGGGACGACATCCTCCGGAAGCAACACGCCGATTGCGCAATTGACGAGGAGAATGAGAGAGTCCTGTTCCTTCGAGTTAAGCAATACCGGGGCAAGTTTATCGAAGTATTCGGCAATCGGCGGAAAATCTTCGATGGTGCGGCAGCCCTCCGGGTCGGCGATTCCGCTTTGAAGGCGGTCGGCGAATTCCTCTTCGCCGACCTCCTCCCACCAATCTTCGGAGGGCGCTGCGGACACCGCGCGGGCGGGCACGTTCATCTCTCCGAGACCGAGCTCATCCAGCACCCAGCCAATGTCGTAGATGAGCCCGTCTTTCTTGCTGTGTCCATCCATCGTTTGCAGATGGCCCTTCATGAGATTGACCAGGCGGTCGCGCATTTCAGGACGCCCCGCCGCCTCGCGAGGGGTCATGTTGTCGAGCGCGGGAATCCGGTCGTCGAGAAACTTTTTGTAATGCGAATGGAAGATTTCCTGCATCACCTCGCCCACATCCTCGATTCCTTCAGGGACAAGGGAAGTGGACACAGCCAGTCGGCGCTGGGCGGGCGCTTCGTTTTCATGCTCTGGCCACGTTTGCTTCGCCAGGTCGCTCACCGATTCTTTTTCAAACACGAGAATATCTCCGAAAAAGGCCTCGACCATTTTCTGCATCGGACGGAAATGGTTTTCGCTGAGGGCCGTGATTTCGACCCGCTTCGGGAATACCCGCATGTTCCCCCAGATCGGGAGGCCCGGCCCGCCGAGACCGCCGCGCAGGGCCTCCGGCAACTCGGATTCCCATCGCTGTGATTGGCCGGTGCGAAGCCAAACGTAGGCCTTGTGATTACCATGTTTTTTCAACGACTCCTCGTTGGGATCGGTCGGTTCGAAGTCCTCGCGGCCATCCAACATCAGGTCGCCGGGCCGCGCGGTCAGGCGATACACCGCCACGCATTCCTTGAAATCCGTGTTGCGAAACATCGCCTTCATGGACTTTTGGCACTCCTCCATGATGTGCCCGTGCAATTCGTAAAAATTCTCGAACAGCCAATCCGAGATCAGCCCGTTCTTTGGCCCGCCCAATGCCCGGACGTGTCGGCGCACGAGATCCAGCCCCGGTTCATCGCCCGGCGGCAGCGTGTAAGCCGAACCATGCATTCTGGAAAAAAACGGATAGGCAGCCACCCATCCCATGAGGCATTGGAATTGCAGCGCGCCTTTTGCCATCCCCCGGTCGCAAACGACAAAGACACCAGCCGACTCATCCAGCAAATCCGCGCACTCGACCTGCAAATCATCGATCACGCGACGGACCTCCAGCAACGTCGGGCGCACCTTCGTCTTGAACCCGGCAAGAAACGGCTCATCCCGAGTCAGACCTTTCCAGCCCGCCTCGCGCCACAAATCATACAGCAGCTTTCCCGGTTCGAGCTCGCGATGAAAAAATTCCCGGTAGCAGGCCGACTGAAAAATCAACTCTCCCTCTTCCGACCCATCCGTAGAATCCACCCGGAGCTTCTCCCTCGACGAATCTTTTCCAACGACATCAATAAAAAAACCGATCGTCTTCGTATCAATCTCCCCCTCGATATCCAGAAAGTCGTCGTAGTTCGCCACCGCCCACGGACAGTGCGGACATTCCGGCGGACACGCGTAGTTCTTCCCACGGTTCTGCCCGCACTCGACCGGCTTGATCCGCCGCCCAACCGCCGGACATTCCCGGAACTTGTCAATTTTCCCCATGCCGCAAAGGCCACTGCGATGCACCCCCGATTGCAAGGAGGAATAGCCGCAAACTTTTCCGCAGGGCGGCCAGTCCCGGTCGCCTACGGATTTGCGACCAACTTCGACACCGCAGAACTCTCGCCAGGCCGAATCCCCCCGTCCCATTCAAAATCCTCCGGGTAATCCGGCAAATACTGCTTCAGACATTCCCGATAGAGTGCAGGTTCGATTGCGCTGACTTTCTTCCAACGCTTGCGTTTCCCCTCGGAGATCTTGGCAACCCGCAGCACAAGTCCCGCCAAGTGCCGAAGCTCTGCATCCGCATGCTCCGATAGCATCGCAAGCCTCTTGCGGTTCTTCGGCGAAATCCGGGATTGCCGGAGAAATCCGAGGATTTCCTCCTCCTTGTCAATCCTCTCTTTGCGGGGCGGCGGAAGACTCCAACAATCTTTGCAAACGTGGACGCCGTGTCCCTTGCCCGAAAAATTCTCGTTCGCGCGTTCTCTCCCGCAAAGCCTGCAATAGTGCCCCATCTGAAAACCGCTACTCGTTCACGGATTTCGAGACAACGAGACTCTGAATCATGCCCCTACGGTCTCGAAATGCAGGCTGGAGAGGTTCAGATTTTCCGAGCGCCGGGAGAGATAGAGCATCTCGATGCCAACGACATCCCCCGTGGCGTTGTAGTCAAGGATCACACCGGGGGAAATCTCCCGGCTTTCCTGCGCGGGAGCATCGTCGAGGTTGAAATAGAGTGCGTCCGCTTCGCGGTCGATGGTGAGTTTCATAGTTTTCCTTTCATGGAATGGTCGAGGAATGCCGTGATGACGCGGATGGGCTCATCTTTGGATACGATAACCCGCAAGATGCGATTGTCGAGTTCAGGTAAAAATCCGAGGATGGTAGGGATGCCTCGCCGAGGCGTCCGTCGAGAGAAGTCGGCGCGCTTGGCAATCACGCCCTACCAATGATCGTCTCCCCCGATTTTCTTACAAACCGCGATTTCTGTCCTGCCATGGTTCGGAAATCACGCGGGCTCCGGGATTGCCACCCGGATGCAATCGTCCGTGATGAAGGCGGCGTGTTCCTCCGCCGGGAGCGGGAGGCCGGGCGGGGTGATGGGTTCGCCGGCCGCTTCCCGCGTGGCGCAGGCTTGGTTGAGCGCGAGCAGGAAGGCGAGCGGGTCGGCTGGCGGAAGGTTGCAGGGCAAAGGACCGTGGGCATCCTGCCCGCTTGAACCGGGAGCGCGGGCATCTTGCCCGCTTCCCAAACCATGCGGGCTGGAAGCCCACGGTCCTTTGGAAGACGAACCCTGCTCTCCTTGCAACTTTCCGAGATGCGGCATCCCGTAGGCGGCGCGGACGGCTTCGTCGAGCCTCGCCTGCGCGTCGCGCAGCGGGTTCGCGCCGGGTTCTTCGAGCGTGCGGTAGAGGTCGCGCAACGACCAGCTCATCTTCGCCATCACGTCGCGGCGAAGCTGGCGCAGCGCGACGGCGGCCTTGGCGACGGCTTCGATCTGCCCCCGTGTCGCGGCCTGCGGCCAGGGGAAGGTGTCGAAGACGGATTCGGCGCTGTAGCGAAAATCTCCCTTCAGCTTGCCGCACTTCGTGGTAAACCACAGCCAGTGAAGGTGCGATTGCAGGATGCCGAAACTAAAGTCATCGGCGAAGCCGAAAACTTGTATCAGGTTACTCGGGCGGATCTCGGAAGACACAAATATGAAGATCGGCCGACGTGTGACGTAAGCACAGGCAAGATAGCGAGGCAGAGGTTTGATGACGGAAAGCATTTCGGATCGCCCGAATGAAAGCCGCCACCAATGCGCCAAAAATGCTTTGTGATGTGGTCGCACCTTGCCATCAGCGTCGGTTCCTTCAAGTGCCTTTCGCTGTCGATCTGGCAAAACCGTAGATCGAATGTGATCAAAGGGAATTGGATATGACTCGGCTTGAAATCTGTCACGCTGTTCAAAATCGATGACGAAGCGGTCGAGTTCTGCCCCGCTCAGCACGTCCATTCCGTTCAGGTAAGGGTAAGTAACTTCAGCGTTCCGTGCATCGAGGGCGACCCACTTCGCGCGGTCTCCCGCAGAAATCAGCAAGTCACGATGCCCGATCATTTGCCCATTGAAGCAGCGTTGCGGTTTTGTATTTGCTAACAGTGGCCCTGCGGACGTGACGTCGATGCCGGTGGAAAGCGATGAGTTAATAGTTGCCAGCTCGAATGTTTCCCATGGGCTGTCCACCGCATCACCGTTCTGCATGCGCAGAGTCTTTGTCCCTGGGGAATTACCTTTAATCCAGTTGACGATCGAGACGTGAACTGCGGCGTCGCCGCTCCAAACTTGCCGCCCAATCGCTTCAGTGATGGTGCCGCCGTTTTGCACAATATAGTCGAGGCTCCCCGCACGGGAATTGATGTTCCGGATGTTTTGTGTTCCGACGAGGCCAGCGCGGCCTTCCGGGACAAGATGATCGTGAGCTTTGCGAAACCAATAAACACAGAAGTCCGCCATTCCCGGAACATCAGGATATGCCTTTCGTATTCGCTTCACATAATCCGCGCCATATTCTGGTTTCAGTCTCTTCGCTCCCAGATAAGGCGGATTTCCGACGATAGCATCGGCCTTCGGCCATTCGGTGAAGAGGGCGTCGGCGCAGAGGATATTTTTGTCGAGGTTGTCGAGGGGGAGCGGGTTTTCGAGGGAGAGGAGGTCGTCCGGGCCGGCGAGTTTGGCGGCCTCGCGGACTTCCTGTTCCTTGGCGAGCATGAGGGTGACTTTGGCGAGTTCGACGGCGAAGGGCTGGATGTCGATGCCGTGGAACTGGTGGATCGAGACGGCGGCTTCGAGCGGTTCGCCCGAGCTGTTTTCTGCGAGGAGGAGGAGGATTTCGCGTTCGAGGCGGCGGAGTTCGCGGTAGGCGACGTAGAGGAAGTTGCCCGACCCGCACGCCGGGTCGAGGACGCGGAAGAGGCGGATGTCGCGCAGGACGGCTTTGAGCTTGGCGACGCTCGTGCCGGCGGCCGCGATCCGTGCCCGCCACGGCCCGACGATTGTCGGGCCGACGACCTTGCGGATGTCGAACTCGCTGGTGAAGTGGGCACCGAAGGCGTGGCGCGCGTCGGCGTCCATGCTCGACTGGAAGAGGGTCCCGAAGATTTCGGGTTTCACGAGATCCCACTTGCGCTCGGCGGCGGTGGCAAGGATGTCGAGCTCGGCGGGGAGAAGGTCGATGGGATCGATGTCGGCGAAGAGCCCGCCATTGAAATACGGGACATCGACAAAGCGTCCGGCGCGGGCGGGCGCGGCGGAGTTCATCTGACGGAACAGCCCGCCGAGGAGATCGTAGGCGGACTCGCCTTTTTCGCGGCAGTCGGCGATGAGGCGCGTGAGCACATGGCGGGGCAGGAGGTCCATGTCCTCGGACACAAACGCGACAAGAAGCTGGAGGATGAACCGCTGCGCGCGGTCGCGGTCCTCGCCCCGCGCGACAAAAGAGCGGAAGAGCGCGGCGAGGTCGGACGCCGCCTCGCGGGTCACCTCGACGCGGTTGTTGTTGAAGAGCGGCTTGCGCGGGGCCGGGAGAAGGAACGCGAGCGCCTCGGCGCGCTGCGGCAGCTCGGCGAGGGGGATCTTCTCGACCGGGTCGAAGAGCTGCTGGTTGAAATCGTAGATCCAGAATTCGTCGAAGTTGCAGAGGATCGCATACGGCGGGCGGTGCGGCACGATGTGCGTCCAGTAGTCGAAGATCTGATCGTAGTGGCGCTCGAGCTTTTTTCCGCG
>Ga0247840_10003342_pt1 | contig 27197 bp, 21 predicted proteins | sample LaCruzMarch2015__FD_192404 | JGI IMG/M metagenome (GOLD analysis project Ga0247840, IMG submission 192404) | Freshwater microbial communities from meromictic Lake La Cruz, Castile-La Mancha, Spain - LaCruzMarch2015_17m | ecosystem: Environmental > Aquatic > Freshwater > Lake | place: Spain...
GGTCGTTGAATCCGGGAATCTCCTCGGAGGAGGTGTCCTTGATCTCGCCCAGGTCCAGTTCCAGCTCGATGACCGGGAACTGAGCCCAGATGTTCGGTCCACGCAGGACCCAGAGGCGGCGGATTTCGAGCATTTTGTGAAATGGCGGGGGACTGGCGGTGAGTGGATGGTGGTGAGGTCGTCGGTCCGCGCAGCGGACCCTACGCCGGCACCAGCACGGCCGGGTTCTCCGTGCCCGCGGCGCCGGCGAATCCTTGCTGATGCAACAGGGGGTCACGGCGGCTCAGGTCCTCGGCCAGACGGGTGCGGACATAGGCGACGGTTTCATCGATCGAGTCGGCCTGCACCAGCAACAGATCGCCGGGTTGGGCAAGCCAGAGTGCCGCTTCGACCGCGTCCTGCCAGCCCTGGATCGTGTCGACTTCCTGGACCCGGTCGCCGGCGGCCAGTCCCTTGCGAAACAGCGACATGATTTCACCCGGCAGGCGTCCGCGGACGTACTGGTCTTCGTAGAGGATGACCCGGTCGAAGGCCTGGCCCAGGAGTTGGCCCTGCCGGATCAGATCGGCGTCGCGCCGATCGCCCGCCGCGGAATAGACGGCGATGCGCCGCCGGTGGGGAAAGACTTTCAGGGCATCGATCATCGCCAGCAGGGCCGAGGGGTTGTGACCATAGTCGAACACCGCGGTGGCGCCGTTGATGGTCAGCACATTGAAACGACCCGGACTCTTGTCCAGGTCGGTGCCGAAGGTCTCCAGCGCGGCACAGAGTGCCTCCATGGGCAGTCCCAGCGCCCACAGGGCGGCAGCGCCGGACAGCGCATTCTCCACCTGGAATCCGATGCGGCCGCCGTGGGTCAGCGGGATGCGATCGAGCGGGAGCACCAGCCGCTCCGCTTCGCCCTCGGCGAGGACCAGGTCCGATCCCTGGATGCAGGCAACCCGCCCGCCGTGACGGCGGTGGTGGAGGAGCACGGGATGCGCGCCGTCGCGGGCGAAGAACAGGATCTTGCCTTTGCAGTGATCCGCCATGCGGACCACCAGCGGATCGGCCGCGTTGAGCACGGCCGTGCCCCAGGGGGCGACGCCGCGAACCACCGTCTGCTTGACCTCGGCCAAGTCCTCGACCGTATCGATCGAGCTGAGTCCCAGGTGATCACCTTCGCCGATATTGGTGACCACGGCCACGTCGCAGAGGTCGAAGCCCAGGCCCTCGCGCAGGATGCCGCCGCGCGCGGTCTCCAGCACCGCCGCATCCACCTCGGGATTCAGGAGCACCAGCCGGGCGCTCTGGGGACCGCTGCAGTCGTCCGTGTCGATGCGCCGATCGGCAAGATAGATGCCGTCGGTGCAGGTCATGCCGACGAAGCGTCCGGAGACGCTCAGACCATGGGCGACCAGTCGGGTGACCGTGGTCTTGCCGTTGGTGCCGGAGACGGCGACGATCGGAATGCGACCGTTCTCCCCAGGGCGGTAAAGCGTATCGAGTAAGACCTCGGCGATGGGGCGCGTGTGCACCGCTTCCAGGTAAAGATCCAGCGGCGGGTTCGCGATCACCTCGCTGACCTGACCACCTTGGCCTGCCAGCGGCTGGGTGAGGTCGGCGGCGACCAGCCGGACTTCCGCGCGCTCAAGGCCAAGGACGCGCGCGCAGTCCACCGCCCGGGCGCAGACTTCCGGATGGATCAAATTGCTGACATCGGTGACCGTGGGGCCCCCGCCGTTGTCGTCGCGGCCCGGCTGCCAGGCGAGCGCGGCCAAGACGCGGCGGCCGGCGACAAGCATCCGGTAGTGCTGGCCGACGACGGGTTCCTCCGTGCCGGTGACGCCGACGCAAGCGAGCAGGGTTCGCAGCAGATCGCGCTCGGTTGCCGTCGGTTGCACGGCGGCGGCGTCCCGCTGGATCGTGCCGCCTTGGAGCCGCCGCTGCCGCGCCCCATGGCCGAACTGGAGTAGGTTGTGAGCGAGCCGACGGGCGGGAATGCCGCGTGACTGCGCCGCGTTCATCAAGGCCGCGCAGGTCGCCGACGGCCGTGCTTCCTGGGCCAGTGTGCGTAATCGATCCAGGCTGGCCGGGAGGTCGTAGAGGGTATCGGTGAGTACCGACCGGGCGAGCCCGACGGCGACCGCGGCGCATTCCTGCGGCGGCAGTCCGTCTCGAAGCTCAAAGGCCAGCCGATAGAGCCCGCGCTCCGACGTCCGGCGAATCTGGCTGAATCCCGGCCGCTCACCGGGCCGCTCGCTGATGCGGGCGGCCAGTTCGAGGATGGTCGCCAGCAGCGCCCGCGCCAGCCATTGCTCGTGCTTGAGGTGTCCCTGATCCGCGGATGGTCGGCGGGGGAGGTCCAGGCCAGGCAACAGATCGGTCAGCCGCGCGCGCAGACGCTGACTGGCCGCCGCGAGGTCGTCGGGCGAATGATCGGACAGGTCGCACCAGATCTCGGCCATCGGTACGTCGGCCCAGAGGTTGGGGCCGAGCAACGCGCGCACTCTGCGGATTTCCACGGTTTGATCCGAAACTGACTTGATCGTACGGGCGAGGGCTTCCGGTCGCGCATCGGGTCGCCGACCGGGCATCGGTCAACGCCTTGCGGTTCCAGGGCATCAAAAAACGTCGCTGATTTCGCGCCCGCCGCGAGACCCGCGCTCAACCCTCCATGGTCCGCAACAGCGACGAGCGTGCACGGGCTCGGGGCGGGAGTAGGGAGGACGGATGCGGATACTATGACGGGCGTCGCTGAATGTCGAGATCCACGGGGCCGGACGCGCGTCATGCATTCGACAACCGATCGGGCGTCAGGCGATCGGAGCGCGAACAGAACACGTAGGGTATGAAAAACCCGGCGCGTTCTGGTCAAGTCCCGATGCAAGTGCGACCATTGGCGCCAACCGGTCGGTTGACGACCATCCGCTCGCCTGATCACTATGCAGTCTCGTGGCCAACGCAACGTCTCACCTTGAACCTGGCGCCCCGGCGCCGGCCACCCCAGACGACCCCCGCCACCCGCGCGCGGCCGAACTCGCGGGTCAACTGGGACCCGACGAACGTCCGCTCGGTTGGTTCGAGCCGGACCTGGATCAGCAACTCCACTATGTCGCCGGCCTGGTCTGCCTGACCGATCGTCGCCTGTTGGCCCTGGATTCGGCGGCCGCGCCCGGTACGCCCTGGGATGCCTGGTCGCTCGCCGACCTGGCGCGCGTGCGCGCCGGTCATCGCGGCGGGGCCGGCATTCTCGAGGTCCTGGGGACCGGAGAACGGATCAGTTCATGGCGCTATACGGCCGCTCGCCATGCGGCGGCACAACAGTTCGCCGCGCGCTGTACTGCCGCCATCGGCCGACACCATGGCGACCTGCTCGACGCGGGCGTCGAGCAGGGGACCATCTGTCCGAGCTGCGGTGCCGTCATTGCGCCCGCGCAGACCGAGTGCGCCTTCTGTTCCGCTCCGCCGTTGCCACCGCCCGGGCGTTCACTGTGGCGTCTGGTGCGCTTCGCCCGTCCGCGCGCCCGGCTGATCTTGCTGGGATTCGCTCTGATGCTGGGCGGTACCGCGGCGAGCCTGGTGCCGCCCTATCTCACCATGCCCTTGTTGGACGAGGTGCTGATCCCGCATCAAAGCACCGGCGCCCCGCTCGACTACCACCTGGCCACCCTGTATCTGGCCGGCCTCGGCGGTGCGGCCCTGCTCGCCTGGCTGTTGGGATGGGGACGGACCTTCGTCATGTCCGTGGTCAGCGAGCGGATCGCGGCCGACCTGCGTGGTCAGACCTACACCCACCTGCAAGCGCTCTCACTGGAGTTTTTCGGCGGCAAGCGTACCGGCGATCTGATGGCGCGCATCGGCAGCGACACCGATCGGATCTGCAATTTCCTCTCGGTGAGTCTGCTTGATCTGGTCAACGACCTGCTGAGCATCCTCATGGTCGCGGTGATCCTGATCTCCATCGATCCCCTGCTGGCCTTGGTCACGCTCGCACCCTTTCCGCTCATCGCCTGGCTGGTGCAGCGGGTGCGCGCCCGGCTGCGCCATGGATTCGAGCGCGGCAGCCGCGCCTGGGCGGACATGATCAGCGTGCTGGCGGACACCATCCCCGGCATTCGGGTGGTCAAGGCCTTCACCCAGGAGCAGCGCGAGATCGAACGGTTCGGTCAGGCCAACGAGGGAGTGGTGACCGCCAACACCAGGGTCAACACCGTCTGGTCCTTCTTCGGGCCGACAGTGACGCTGCTGACGGATCTGGGTCTGCTGGTGGTCTGGATCTTCGGGGTCTGGCAGGCCGGCCAGGACACCGTGACGGTGGGCGTGCTGACCGCTTTCGTCGCCTACATCGGGCGCTTCTATGCCCGACTGGAAGCGCTGTCCCGGTTGGTGGGCGCCGTTCAACGGGCGGCCGCTTCCACCCATCGGGTGTTCGAGATCCTCGACCGGGTGCCGAGCGTCCCGGAACCGAACCAGCCGGTGCTGCCGGGGCGGGTACGCGGCGCGATCGAGTTCCAGGGGGTCTCGTTCAACTACGGGCCGCGGCGCGTCCTGCACGACCTCAACCTGACGATTGATCCCGGCGAGATGGTGGGGCTGGTGGGCCACACGGGCGCCGGCAAGACCACACTCGTCAACCTCATCTGCCGCTTCTTCGACGTGGCCCAGGGCCGGATTCTGGTGGATGGTCATGACATCCGTTCGTTCCCGGTCGAGGCCTACCGGCGCAACATCGGCATCGTCCTGCAGGAGCCCTTCCTGTTTTTCGGCACCATCGCCGAGAACATCGCCTACGGCCGCCCGCGGGCCACCCGCGCCGAGGTCATCGCTGCCGCCCGCGCCGCCAGCGCGCACGAGTTCATCCTGCGCCTGCCCGACGGGTACGATTCATTGGTGGGGGAGCGCGGCCAGTCGCTCTCCGGCGGTGAACGCCAGCGCATCAGCATCGCCCGCGCGCTGCTCACCAACCCGCAAATCCTGATCCTCGACGAGGCGACCTCCTCGGTGGACACCGAGACTGAACGCGAGATTCAGGGGGCGATCGACAACCTTACCCAGGGCCGCACCACCATCGCCATTGCGCACCGCCTGAGCACCCTGCGCCGTGCGGACCGGCTGGTCGTCCTGGAACACGGGCGGATCAGCGAGGTCGGAACCCACAAGGCCCTGCTGGACCAGAAGGGCACCTATGCCAGGCTCTATCATGCGCAGTTGGAGCAGGCGAAGCAGCATATGACGCTGTGAATCGGAAGTATGAATTATTAAGTATGAAGTATGAAGTATGAAATCAGATGCCTGAATTTCAGTTGCGGATCGACTCCTGGGGGCGGCTTGTCTATCGCGACGAGACGGGCGGCGAACATGCCGATGCGGTGCCCGTGCGGGCGTTTCCGATCACGGATCCTCACCATTGGGTGATCATTTGCGATGCGCAGGGGCGGGAGTTGCGTTGTATCGAGGATCTTACCGCCCTGCCGGACGCGGTTCGCACGGCCCTGGAGGACGAACTGGCGCGCCGTGAGTTCGTGCCGCAGATTCGGCGGGTGATTCAGGTTTCCAGTTACCTCGAGCCTGCCCAATGGGAAGTCGAGACCGACCGCGGTCGGACCAGCTTCGTTCTCAAGACCGAGGACGATGTCCGGCGGCTCGGTCCCTACAGCGCCCTGCTGCTCGATTCCCAAGGCATCCGCTATCTGGTTGCCGACACCCGCGACCTGGACGCTTACGGGCGGCGGGCGGTCGATCGGTATCTTTGATTCTGAACAAGTTGCCGGGCGCAGGCGGTTCCGTGGACATCGCCGTTGTCAAGCACACCCTGACGGGGGCTGAACGGCAGCGGTCATCGGGGCACCGACAGCGCAAAGTCCGGGAGAGACTCCGGCAGGATGGTGGTGGGCTTCTGGCGCCCGTCGGTCAGTTCCTTCACGCGCTGGGTCACGTAGAGATCAAGTTCCTTGACGCTGACATTGCCGTCGTGATTGAAGTCCGCCTGGCCGGCAATCCCGTCGAGCAGGGCCTTGGTGAAGGCGCCGTGGCCCCAGGCGGGGTCCTCCAGGCTGGCGCTGGAGCCGGTGGCGGCGGTCATGATCACCTGACCGGTGCCGGCGCTGGTGATGGATTGGATGGCGGCGGTGAGATCCGCCCCGGCCGCCCGGCGCTGGCCGCCCATGATGTTACCGGAGTGGCAGGTATCGGCCAGCAGCAGGACTTTGCCGGGCAGGTGGGTCACGACATCCTTGATCTCCTCCCAGCGCACCGCCGAGCGACGCAGGTGTTCGGGGTCGGCATCGTGGGGTAGAAAGAAATACTGGCCCTGGTCGTCGTTGACCCCATGCCCGGCCAGAAAGATCACTGCCAGGTCGCGTTGGGTGGACTCTTTATCGATCCATTCCAGGCCGTCGAGCACGGCATCCTTGCTGGCATCGGCATCACTCAGACGGCGCACCTGCACCCGGTTGAACAGTGCCTTCTGGCCCTCGAATGCGCCGGCCAAGGACTGGGCATCGTCGGCCGCCAGCCCGAGGTCGAGGTCTTTGCGGGCGTAGTGGCTGACCCCGACGGCGAGGACATAGAGGTCGGGCTTGAAGCTGTTGTTCGCCGGAGCAACGGACTGGCGGCGCACCTCGACCACCGCGGGGTTGGCGCTGGCATAGCGGTTGCGGGCGAGGACGGTGATGGTCTGCTCGGGCAGGTCCGGGGCCAAGGCGATGTCCTGCTGTCGGCACTGGCGCAGGGCGGTATCACCGGGTGCCGCCGTCGGCGCGGGCGTCTCGGCGGTGCGCCCCAGGCCGCGGGCCGCGGCGAGCGGGCGGCCGTTGAGCAGGACTTCGATGCCGCCGATGGGCTCGCTGGTCTGGGACTCGACGCAGAAGGCGATCTTGACTGACTCGGCCGCGCTCTCGATGCGACCGCCGACGGGGTCGCTGAGCACAATGCGCGGGGGCAGGAGTTGCGTGGTGGCGACCGATTCGGTGCGGCGGGTCTGGCTGGCGCGGGTGATCGCGTCGGTCTCGCTGCCGGTTTCCCAGGCGAGTTGCAGGATGTCCGGGCGGTTGAGGCTGTCGCGAAAGCGCGCGGCGGGGAAATACTCTGCGGCCTGGACTGGGCCGTGATTCACATGGAAACCCACATAGCGGTCGCCGTTGGCCGAGGCCCGGTAATAGCCCTTGGGTGTCCAGGCGACCCATTCGCCATCGGCGGCGGGGAAGACGGACAGGGCGGGCTGGATCTCCTTGGAGCCGGTCTTGAGTACGTCCAGGTTCCAGAGCTTCAGGGTCTGGTCGTCGCCGCCCGATAGGAGCCAGTGATCGCGGGTGGCGAGTGACCAGGTTTCCCCATCGTGACCGATGAAGCGGGCCAGTTCCTTGCCGTCGCGGGCGTAGGCGATCAGGTAGCCGCCTTGCCCCGACGAGACGATGGTGCCGTCCGCCGTGAAGCCATAGCTCAGATGCCCGTAGCCGTCGTCGCGGCCGCGGGTGATGCGGGCGGATTCCTTGCCGTCGCGACTCAGGATCAGGGTCGCGTCCTGGTTACCATAGTTGCCGCCTGGTACGTGCTTGAGGGCCCATCGGTGTCCGTCGCCGGACCATTGGGTTGCGATCCGGGTCGGTCGACCACCCGCCGCTCCAGCCCCGGTGCCTTTCGCCTTCTTGGTCGCCTTCTTGGTCGCCTTATCTGCACTCACCGATTCGCGGACCCAGGTGTCGAGGTCCAGTCGTTGATCGAGCGGGTTAGTGTTGTTGTAGATATCCGACTCCAGCCGATGCCCCCACCGCAGCCCCGTGTCGTCCAGACCCACGGCCCACACCGCTCGGCCCTGGCCCACCGTGTGGCCCAGTTCCCGTCCCTGTTGGTCCCAAAAATAGATGTCCTTATTGTTGCCGCCGCCGGAGGCCAGGGTCCCGTCGGGGAGGAAGGCGATGGCCGTGACGACATTGTCGTGTTTGGTGAAGTCGGTCTGTCGCTTGAACCCCTGTTGGGCGTTGTAGAGGGAGCAGGTCATCGGGTGGTCCGCCGCGCCGACCGCCAGCCAGCGGCCGTCGCGCGAGACGGCCAAGGCGTCGAGTCCACCGGGGTTCTTGAGCGTGTGCTGGAGCTTGAGGTCGTCGTCGAAAACCAGGAGTTTGTTGCCGGAATCAGGAACAGCGGCAATGTAGCCGGGGGCCACCGCGAGCCTCTTGAGCTGTTCGTCGTGGCGATAATGGGCCACGACCCGGTCGCCGTCCCACAGCAGGATCTGGTTATCGTAGCCCGCAGAGACGATGCGCCCGTCGGGCAGGAAGCGGGCCGCATAGACGTCCGCGGTGTGGCCCGTGAGTGTCCGCTCCAGACGAACATCGCTTCCCAGGTCCCAGACTTTCAGGGTCCGGTCAATGGAGGCGGAAACCAGCCGGCGGCCGTCCGGCGAGAAGTCGAGATCGCTGACCTCGTCGGTGTGGGATCTCAGTACCTGGGCCAGTCGGCCACTGGCGAAGTCGTAGATCCGGAGCGCGCCCATGGCCTGCGGGTCACGCGCGAAATTGCCGCCGACGGCCAGCCAGCGTCCGTCCGGGCTCAGGGCGATGGCGTTGACCTCCCCATAGCCGGGGCTGATTTCGCCGAGGATACGCCGCACCTCACGGCGGTTCGCGAGGTCCCAGATGCGGATGGTCCCGTCCCAGGAGGCCGAGACCAACTCGCGCCCGTCGGCTGTCACCAACAGACCCATGATAAAAGCCCGATGGCCGCCCGCGTCCACCTCCAGGATCGGCTCATCGGCCGGGGCGTCCGCTGCCGCGAGCACCTGGTCGGACAACCCGGTCAAGATCAGGATAGCGACGGCAATGCCGAATCGATTCATCTCCAATTCCTCATTGTTGTCCTGACCCAAACCACTCACGCGACGGCAACAGGCGCCAGCCGGTCATCACATTCGATGCCGAAACAGCCAGGCCGCCGCACCGATGGTGGCAGCGGCGATCAAGGCCAGCGGCTACATCTGGTGGCGCAACAGATCGAACCCGGCACCTTCCAGAAAGACCCCGCGCAGGATGATCAGGATCAGCCGCCGCTATCGTTCGGTGTCAGAAGCCGCCGCCGGTGCGGAAGCCGCCGCCTCCGCCACTGCCTCCGCCACTGCTGCCGCCGCCCCAGCTCCCGCCACCGCCCCTGCTGCCGCGGCTGATCCGGCCGACGATGTCATCCAGGCTGCCGGTGCCGCCGCCCCAGACGGTCCCGCGGCCGAAGCCGCCGGAACCGAAGTCGGGGTCCGCCTGCTGCGGCCGGTAGCGCTGCTGCTCCTGGAGGATGCGCCAGAGGTTCCGGCGGTCGAGCACGCCGTTGATGAACTGTCCCAGCATCATCGCGATCATGGCATCGTCGCCGAAGGTGGAACCGGGGCGGTCGTAACGGTTGCGTTTGAAGTCCGTGCGTAAGGATTCGACCTCGCTCAGGCGTTGTTGATGCTGTCCCAGTGCCTCGCGCAAGCCTTGGAGGGAGGCCTCGTCCCGGCGCCGTTCGTCGTCGCGCTGCAGCAGGCGGGCGACGATCAGATCGTCGTCCGGCAGCGGGGTGGCCAGGGCCTCGCGCCGCAACTCCATGAGATCATCGCGCTGCACCTCGGCCGCCAGGAGGCTGACGGCCTGTTTGGTGTACTCGTCTTCACCGGCGGCGAAGAGCGCCTTGCGCACGACGACCGCCTGCTGGTCCGTCTGGAACTGCGCGATGTGCTGGTCGACGGCCTCGAGTGCGGCCTGCTCGGCAGCGAGTTGGGCCGCGAGCGCGGGGATGCCGTCGGCCGCCCGCGCGGCCTCGTCCAATGTTTTGAGCGCCGCGAACGCGGCTTCGGCCTGGGCCTTGAGGCCTGCCGCATGGTCGTGCAGCCGCTCCGGGATCTCGTTCAGGCGGGCGTAGTTGGCGCGGGCGTCCGCGTAACCGATGAGGTGGGCAACTTTGCCGTCGAGCAGCGCGATCAGGCCGCGCTTGCGGTAGTCGGGGAGGCCGAACTTGCGTTCCCACAGGTACATGAAGAGCGGATCGGCCCGGTAGGAGGCGCCCTTTTGCTCGCGTTCATCCGCGCTGCGTTGCGCTTTCTCAGCGGCGTGCATGGCCATGCGCTCGGCCTCGCGGGCGTGCTCGCGCTGCGCCTGATAGGCCGGGTCGGTTTCCAGCCGGGCCTGAGTCCGCGCCTCGGCCGCGTCCAGCACCTCGGCGGCGCTGTCCACCTGACCGGCCTGGGCCGCGCGCTCGGCTTCCAGGGCCTGGCGGGCGGCGGCGGCTTCCCGGCTCTGCTGCTCGAGTTGCGCGACCGCGGCCTCACGCCGGGCGAGCAGCGCCATGATCTGCTGCTCGGCCTGATCCAGGTGTTTCACCATGGACGCGTCGGCAAGTTGGCCCAGCCGGACCCGCGCCAGTTCCCTGTAGTCCTGGGTCTGAGCCTGGCGCTGCGCGTCGAGCCGCTGATTGACCGACGCGATCTGCGCCTCGACCGCGGCGACCTTGGTCTGCGCCTGCGTCAATGCCTGATCGATCGTGGCCAGAGTCTGTCTACCGGAAACCATGTGCTTGTCCTCTGTGGATCATTCCGGATGGTCGCTGTGCCGGAACGATGATCATCGCCCAATCGCCCTATAGCCTTCCGACCGGATATCCAGACAGACCCTTGGTGTAGGGGCGGGTTTGAAACCCGCCACTACGTCCGGTTATCACGTCCGAATGCTTTACCACGTCGTGATCGCGCCGCCGGTGGTCTTCATCTCGTACTCGGGTACCAGGGTGCCGCGTGCCTTGTAGCCGAACCGGTCGCGCTCGATGATGCCGTCATCGCGCTTGTCGCGGGCGACGGATTCGAAGGTGCCCTGGTCGACCCGCAGCCCCCAGACCTTCACGCGCTCAATCCGCTTAGTCTCCTCGTTCTCGACCGGAACCGTCAGCACCCGTCCCGCGGGGTCCACCGCTTCCACGATGATGTAGTAGTTGCGGGCCTTGGTGTTCAGATCCGGAATGCGCCAAACGCCGCTTTGCTCGTCGGCCCGGTTGATGATCCGCAGCCGGTATTCCTGACCCAAGGCGATGCGCGCGGCCTCCAGCTCTGCAATCGCGAGCTTGGCACCGTCCTTGTCCTGGTCGCGCAGCGCCGCCTGGCCGGCGTTGTAATAGCGCTCCAGCGTCTGGCGTGCCTGATCGGTCTGGGCCAGGGCGAGCGCCTCGGTATGGACGCGGGCCAAATCAGCCGGTAAGGCGGCGTTGGGAGCGACGAAGACGACATGGTTGATGACGGCGACCAGCACTGCGGCCCCGATCAAACCGCCGATCCACTTGCCCCAGCGCCCGCGATTGATATAGATCCGCGCCAGCCGGGTGCCGATGGAGTGGGGCGGCGGCTTGTAGGTGAAGCGCTCCTCCTTGAGCGCCGCCACGCCCTGCTCGATCACATGGTCCGGGACTTCGATGCCCTGAGCCGCGTAGATCTTGCGCAGGCGCTCCTTCAGATCCTCCTCCCGGCCCAGGTCGTCCAATTCGTTCTTGACGATACGCTCGCGTCGCCGCAGCGTGTCGACCACGTCCATGGCGAGCATCACCTCGTCCAGCGGCTGCTGGCCGCCGGTCGCCGGTGCGGGGGCCGCTGTCTTGACCGCCGCCGCCGCGTTCATCGGGCGGCCTGACTCACCAGACCCTGGCCCTGCTCGGCCAGGCGCGCCAGCTTGCGCTTGCCGTCCTCGACCGCGTCGCGAATTTCATTGGCGTTCTGGGTGCTTTGCTTACGCATGTCCTCGATGATCTCATGCGAGCGGGTTTGCCAGTTGACCACGGAGTCCACCAGCTTCTTGACCGCGTCGGCGCGGACCGTCGGTCCGTAGCCGGCCCGCACCGCCGCCTCCTGGACCTTGCCGCCGATGTCGGCCAGGACTTCCAGCGATTTGCTCACCCCCTCTTTCATCGCCTCGACCGTCTGCGTGCCCTCGTGCAGGCCGAACATCCCGGTGAAGGAGGCGCTGAGCGCGGTCAGGACCACCTCGTTGGTGCTGAAGAAGCTGACCGCCTGGGAGTAGACCCGCTCCTTGGCGTTGGTGGTCTGGAGCAGGCGCGCCATGACCACCTCGGAGGTGTTGTAGGAGATCGTCAGGTTGTCGGACAGGTCCTTGGCGATCTGGTAACGCTTCTCCTCCAGTTGCAGGGCACGCACCTTCTCGTCACGCGCCATCTCCAGGCGGGCACGGTCGGCCGGTTCCTGGGAGGTGTTGGCTTCCACCGCCTGCATCGCCGCGGCGAGTTCCGCCTTGGCCGCGTCCAGTTTGCCCTGGGCGGTCTTCAACACTTCCAGGGCCAGCACCTCGGACTGCTTGAGTGCACCGCGGAAATCCATGTAAGCATTAAGAATTTTTTGCTCGCGCTGGATTTGATCGTTGGTCGAGGCGGTGACCTCGAGGTAGGTGCCCTTGATCTTATCGAAGCGGGTGGCGATATCGCCGCGCGTGACCTTCATCCAGACATTGCCCATCCGCTCGAAGGTATCCAGCTTGCCGTCCTCGATCTGATCTACCATCGACTTGGCATCGTCACGAATGCTGTTGAACGCATTGGTGATCTCCTCGTAGCGGCTGCCGATCTCCATCGCCTCGACCTGTTTGCGCACCACGTCGTTGAAGAGCGACGCCTGATTCAGGGTGCGGGCGATGGCGGTGATCCGTCCCTCGTCCAACACCGAGATCTGGTTCAGCAGCGCGATGATGGGCTCCACCTGCTTGCCGCCGTCGGTAGGGACCAGTCCCAGGTCGTGCAGGCCATTCATGGCCTTATCCAGGTATTGCATGGGGGTCGCGGTGGCAGCGACGGCGGCGGCGTTGGCGGTCGCGGCGGCGGTCGCGGTCTCGGTGGTGCTCATGATGCCTCCTGGGACAGGGGTTACGGGGCTGGTCTTCCGGTCGTTAGGGATTCGGCGCGCATGATGCCGATCGGGGTTCGGCATTCTCGCTGCCCCAATGTAGCGCCGAACTGTTGCTTTCTAAACCGTGCCCAGTGCGGTATGCGATGTTTTTGGATGACATCGGCCTTGGCAGCCTCGACGATTGCTGGAGCCGGCGCGGTTTGCAGCTTTAAGAAAGAAAAATTTCAAACCGTGTCTCCACCGAGGTGCGAGCGGGGATGTGCCGTTGTCCGGGCGTTGGTAGGCGGCGGGGCAGGATGAGCGGCTGGTACCCGGCGAGACAAAACCTGCCGCGTCTATCCTCCGTCGTCGGCGCCCGGCGCACCCTTCAGTAGACGTCTGAGCCGCTCGACTTCCGCCTGGGCGGCGGCTTCACGTTGCAACGCGGCTGTTTCTCTCGCCCGCGCCTGTTCTTCCCCAGCCCGCGCCTGTTCTTCCGCGGCCCGCGCTTGCTCTTCCGCAGCCTGCGCCTGCGCCTGCTCCTGCATCGCTTGCGCGCGGATCGCCGCGGCCTCCAACGCTTCGAGACGGCGCTGGATACTGGACTGCTGGCGCAGGTAGTTCTGGCGCGCCTGGTAGGCGTGGTACTCGCGCTCCTTCTCGGAGAAACCCTTCAAGGTACTCATGGCTTGTTGCATCTCCTCGGTCTGCATCCACTCGGGCAGGGCGTCGGCGTCGAGGCCCTCGCCCTCGGTGAAGAACTTGAGCCACTGTTCAAGCCTGAAAGAACCGGCCCTGCGCGTCGCGTGCTTTGACATCGACGATGGTTACCGACAACTGCCCGCAAGTCACCAACCCCGACCAAGCCAACCACGACACCGATACACTCGGCGACGCCTGCGACCCCGACGACGATAACGACAGCGTCCCCGATGCGAACGACGCCTCCCCGCTGGACGCCACGGAATCCGTGGACACCGACCGAGATGGCATTGGCAACACGGCCGACACCGACGACGACGGGGATGCGGTCGCCGACGACGCGGATAATTGCCCGCTCGCGGCCAATCGCGATCAAGCCGACGCGGACCAAGACGGCATCGGCAACGCCTGCGATCCGGACTATCGGCCGTTCTGTTGGGAGTGCCTGCCCAGCCGCGCCGGTTGGCGGTCGATCCTCAAGTGATCGGTGCAGCCTGGTCGTGTTGGCCGTTGGGGTTCCTTCGTCACCCCAACCTACGGCGCTCCGCCCTCATTTACGGCCACCGGAGCGGCGGACACGCGGTCACGCGCGCACACACAGGTACAAGCGCGCGCCGGAAACTGGCACACTTAGCAAGACGAGCCGGGGACACCCGTCCCCGGCGTCATGCTCCCACTGATGAGGCCTGCGAAAGTATTATGAGCGACACGGTCAAGTACCTGCTCGACGAAGAACACCTGCCCAAGCACTGGTATAACATCAACGCGGACCTGCCGGTCCCGTTGGACCCGGTCCTGCACCCCGGGACCCAGCAGCCGATCACCGCGGATGAGTTGGCGGTGATCTTTCCGCGGGCGGTGATCGAGCAGGAGATGAGCACCGAGCGTGAGATCGAGATTCCCGAGCCGGTGCGCGCGGTCTATCGGCAGTGGCGTCCCTCGCCGTTGTTTCGCGCCCGCCGCCTCGAACAGGCACTCAAGACCCCGGCCAAGATCTACTACAAGTACGAGGGCGTGAGCCCGGCCGGCAGCCATAAGCCCAACACCGCGATTCCGCAAGCTTTTTACAACAAGATCGAGGGCGTCAAGCGGATCGCCACCGAGACCGGTGCCGGTCAGTGGGGTTCTTCGCTGGCGCTCGCCGGCTCCTTCTTCGGGCTGGAGATCGTGGTCTTCATGGTCAAGGTCAGTTTCCAGCAGAAGCCCTATCGGCGCGCTTTCATGGAAGCGTTCGGCGCTCAGTGCATCGCGAGCCCCTCCGAGACCACCGCGTCGGGCCGCGCCATCCTGGCCGAGCATCCGGACAGCACCGGCAGTCTGGGGATCGCCATCAGCGAGGCGGTCGAGGTCGCCGCCCAGCGCGACGATACCAAATATGCCCTGGGCAGCGTGCTGAACCACGTCCTCTTGCATCAGACCGTCACCGGGATCGAGTCGATGCAGCAGTTGGCGATGGCGGGCGACTACCCGGACCTGGTCATCGGCTGCACCGGCGGCGGCAGTAACTTCGCCGGTCTGGCCTTTCCCTTCCTGGGCAAGCAACTGCGCGAGGGCGGCAATATCGAGTTCATCGCGGTCGAACCCTCGGCCTGTCCGACCCTCACCAAGGGATTGTTCGCCTACGATTACGGCGACACCGCCCACCTGACCCCCTTATGCAAAATGTTTACGCTCGGTTCCAGCTTCGTGCCGCCGGGCTTTCACGCGGGCGGGCTGCGCTACCACGGCATGGCGCCCCAGATCAGCCATCTGGCGAAGCTGGGCTACATCGCCCCGCGTTCCTATAATCAGTTGGAGTGCTTCGCCGCGGGGCTCCAGTTCGCCAAGGCGGAGGGCATTATTCCCGCGCCCGAGGCCAACCACGCGGTGCGCGCGGCCATCCACGAGGCTGAGAAGTGTCGTGAGTCGGGTGAAGCCAAGACCATCCTGTTCAATCTGTGCGGACATGGTCACTTCGATATGCAGGCTTACACGGACTATCTGGGCGGCAAGCTCAAAGACCTGGTCTATGCCGAGTCCGAGGTCGCCATGGCGCTGGCCGGCCTGCCGTCGGTTGGGTGAGGCGCGTCCGCGCGTGACCGGACTCCAACCGAAGGGGTGTCGGGTCCCGGCGTCGTCGGGCGGTTTCCCGGTGCGCCGGGGTCTGCGTCGGGCCGGGCTGGCGCTGCTGGTACTGGGGAGTCAGACGGCCCTGGTGGCGGCCGGGGTGCAGGCGGCGGAACTGCCGGTCGTCGTGCCGGCCGTGGCCGTCGAGGACGATCTTTCGGCCCAAGTGGAGCGACTCACGGAGCACATCCACGGCATGGAGGGTAAGCTCAAGGAGTCGGCCGCGGCGCGTCGGACCGCCGATCAGGCGCGCATGGAGGCGGAACGGCGGCTGGCCGAAAACCTGCAGGAGATCGGCCGGTTGAACGCGCAGATCGGCCTGTTGCGCGAGGCCAAGGCCGCTCTGGAGGAGCGACTCACGCACGCCGAGGAGCAACACAGCCGCGCGGCCGAGCGGCGCGTCGTCGTGGAGGAACAGCGGTGCCGCTTGAGCAGGGAAGGGGAGGCCCAAGCCCGGCGCGGCGATGGTCTGGACGTGCGGCCCGACCCCGACCCGCTCACACCGGGAGCGACCCTGGTGATTCCGTGACCCCTCACAACCGCTCCAGCGCATCCAGCCCCGCGGCCACCGGTTCTTGTGCCCAGGCAATCGGCGCAGGGCTGAAGAAGGCCATCTCCAGACGGTTGATCGCGGTGCGCAGGGGCGGCGGGCAGCGCTGGGCGAGTTGGGCCAGGTTGCCGGGCGGAGCCTCGGGCCAGCGCAAGGCGGCCCATTGCAGCAGCGCCGACCGGGCGGCGGCGGCGTCGCCGGCCTGGTAGGCGGCGTGGATCTGCTCACGGGCCTGGTCGACAGGAGCGATGGGCGCGGGTGGTGACGGGGCGGCCGCCGGCGGCCGGGCGATCGGCGCACCGCGCCGGGTGAAGAGGACCGCGGCCAGCACGCTCGCGAGACCCAGGCTGACCCAGAACCAGGTGTTGGAACCGCCCGGCGCGGCGGTGGGCGCGGACGGGGGTGTCCGGTCTGTCCAGGGGGTATTCCAGGGATCGATCCGCGGGGTCGGCGGCGGGCCGGGCAGCGCGGACGGCAGCGGCGGCGCGAACGGCGGGGGTGCGAAGGCGCGCGGCTCGGTGGGTTGGCCGGTGTCCGGCCGCACGGTCAGGGTCAGGGGCGCGGTGTGCAGGTCACCCATCGTGATCGCCGGCACCTGCAGGGCTCCGTCCCGCAGCGGCAGCAGCAGGAGTGTGAGCCGCAACTGAGCGCTGCGGTGACCGTTGTTGATCGCGAGTCGCCGTTCGACGCGTTGATCCAGAATGCGAAAGTCCTGCTCCAGGACCGAGAGGTCCGGCCCCGCGGGGGCCGCGCCCTGTGCCGTCAGGGTCAGTTCCACCGGCTGTCCAAAGGCCAGTTCCCGCGCCGACAACTGGGCCTGAACCGCATCCGCCGCCGGTGCGCCGGCCGCGAATGCTGCCAACAGCAGGCCGGCCTTGATCGTCGTTCCGGCCGTAGGGTGGACAAGCGCTGGTGCAGTCCACCGAATCTCGCGCGGCCGCTGGTGGACTGCGCTGCGCTTGTCCACCCTACGAAGCCGCGTGGCCGGAACCGTGATCACGGACCGCAGTCCCGGCGGCGCAATGCCCAGGCGGCGCGGATGGGCAGGCGAGGGGGCGTCAGGTAGGAGCGTCATGGTTACGATCGTTCGCCGAAGGTTGAAAGGGATTCCCGGATGTTCGCCAAAGACCGCGCGAAGGCTTTGACGCGGCGCTGCTTCTCCGTATAATGCGCGGTTTCCCGCGATCCGGGAAACTCCTTGCCTCACCGCCACGCTATTCCAAGATGTCGGGCGGGAGGCTGTCAATCCGTGAGGAGCAGTTGATGCGACATTATGAAGTGGTGTTTCTGGTGCATCCGAGCCAGAGCGAACAGGTGGCGGCCATGGTCGAGCGTTACCGCGGCAATCTGGAGAAGCGCGGCGGTGTCGTGCACCGGTTCGAGGACTGGGGACGGCGTCCGCTTGCCTACCCGATCAACAAGGTGCACAAGGCGCACTACATCCTGATGAATGTGGAGTGCGACCAGGAGGCGATCGACGAACTGGAGAGCGCCTTCCGTTTCAACGACGCGGTGCTGCGTAACCTGATCATCCGCCGTGACGCCGCGGTCACCGAGCCGTCCGCGCTGGTGAAGACCGGCGAAGAGCGCGAGCGCCCGGAGCCGCTGGGCGGCGGCGATGCAGACAACGATTAGGCGCAGCAACCCCACCTGAGGACAACCCATCATGGAAAACAGCTCCCGTTTCTTTCGCCGCAAGCGTTACTGCCGGTTTACCGCCGAGGGTATCGCCGAGATCGACTACAAGGACCTCAATCTGCTCAAGGCCTACGTGAGTGAGTCCGGCAAGATCGTGCCGAGCCGCATCACCGGGACCTCGGCCAAGTACCAGCGGCAACTGGCCCAAGCCGTCAAGCGCGCCCGCTTCCTGGCGTTGCTGCCCTATACCGACGGGCACTGATGAGGCTTTGCTGCGGCACCCGCGCCGCGCGTCGTGCGCGTAAGGGCGTGGCCGGCAGTCGTCGATCGGCATCCCGTTCAGAGCCCGCTTGCGACCCATGAAAGCCCTGGCCGCACTCATCATGCGGGGGCCGCTCCAGGCGGCCCTGGTGACTGGTGCGACTGGTCTGTTCGCGCTGTTTTTTCCGCTGATCGGATTGTTCAGCAGCGCGTCCATGGCCTTGGTCACCCTGCGCGGCGGGGCCAAGGCCGGCGCTCTGGTCGGTGCGATGGCGGCCGCGGTCTGCACGCTCGCGTGCGTATTCGTCCTCGGGTCGCCCTGGCCGGCCCTGGTCGTCGTCGCGGTGCTCTGGCTGCCCGTCTGGGCGCTCGGGGTCGCGTTGCGGTTTTCCCGGTCGCTGGCGTTCGCGATTCAGATGGCGGGCCTGGCCGGGGTCGTTCTGGTGCTGCTGTTTTACGTGCTGACGGCCAACCCGGTGGCTTATTGGACTGCTTTCCTGGAGCCCTTGAGCCAGACCGTGGTCAAGGACGGCCTCTTCGATGCGGCGAATGCGCAGGCGCTGTTTGCTCAACTGGCGCGCTGGATGACCGGGACCTTTGCCGCCGGCTTGCTGCTGCAGGTGCTCCTGGGCTTGTTCATCGGACGCTGGTGGCAGGCCGCGCTCTATAATCCCGGCGGCTTTGGAGCGGAATTCCGGACCCTGCGTCTGCATCCGGCGTTCGGCGCCATCGGTGTCCTGCTGGTTGCCCTGATCGGTTTCACGCGGGGTCCCGGCCTGGTCGCGGACCTACTGATCGTGCTGTCCCCCCTGTGGTTGTTGCAGGGGCTGGCGGTGATCCACACCCTGCATGCGGCCTATGGCCTGCATCGCGGTTGGTTGGTGGGTCTCTACGTGCTGTTGGTCGTATTTATGCCCCACGCCGAAATTTTAGTGGCGTGTCTGGGACTGGTGGATATCTGGGCCGATCTGCGTGCCCGTCGCGGACGGCGCCCCCCCAGCCCCGGCTGAGGGCGGCGCGCGCGGCGGCCGCATCCGGGGCGGTCCCCCAAGAGACTGAGGAAAAGAGAAGTGGAAGTCATCCTGCTGAAGAATGTCGGTCGGCTCGGCGCACTTGGCGACAAAGTCAAGGTCCGCCCCGGATATGGCCGCAATTACCTGGTGCCCGGTGGTTTCGCGGTGACCGCCACGGCCAAGAACCTGGAAGCCTTCGAGGCGCGCCGCGCCGAGTTGGAGCGCGCCGCGGCCGATAATCTGGCGAGTGCGCAGACGCGCCAGGCCTCGCTTGCGGGGACCCGTGTGACCATCGCCCGCAAGGCCGGTGATCAGGGTCGCTTGTTCGGCTCCGTCGGCACCGGCGATATCGCCGCGGCCCTGACCGCCGCCGGTGTCCAGGTCGCCAAGGCGGAGGTGCGCCTGCCGGGTGGTCCGTTCCGCGCCATCGGTGAGTTCGAGGTGACGCTGCACCTCTATACCGACGTGGACGCGACCATCACGGTGGACATCGTCCCCGAGGCTTGACCGTGGCGCCCGCCCGGTGGCGGGTGTCGGCCGAGCATCGTCCAAACACCCGACTCGGCTGCTGCCGAGCCGGGTGTCCGGCGTGCGCAACTGCCGGATGATCGATCGCCCTCTTGCCCGCGCCCGCGGTCAGGGCCAAGATCCCTGCCGAACCATCCCACCCCTGCTTGATGCAGTGCCGAGCGGCTGACGCGCGGCACCGGGGCGGGCTTTGCCATTCATCAGGTCGCCGCGCGACGACCGGCATCGCGCCGGTGCGTTCCCGGCGCGCGTGCCGGGGGGACTATGCTCGAACCGACCGACCAGGAACTCCTGGTCCCATATCCCGACTCCGCAACCGACAGTCTGCGGACTCCGCCTCACAACATCCATGCCGAACAGTCGCTGCTCGGCGGCCTCATGCTGGACAACAGCACCTGGGACCGGATCGCCGACATGGTGGTGGAGCGCGACCTCTATCGGCGCGAGCATCGTCTGGTGTTTCGCGCGATTGCGAAGCTGGCGGAGGCGGATCAGCCATTCGACGTGGTCACCCTGGCCGAGACCCTGGAGCGCACCGGGCAACTGGAGCCGGCCGGCGGCCTCTCCTACCTCGGCACCCTGGTCAACGAGACGCCCAGCGCGGCCAACATCAAGGCCTATGCCAAGATCGTGCGCGAGACCTCGGTCCTGCGCCAGATGATCTCCGCGGGCACCGACATTGCCGACAGCGGTTACAACCCCGGCGGCCGGGAGGCCTCCGAACTGCTGGACGCGGCGGAGCGGCGGGTGTTCGAAATCGCCGAACAGGAGAGCCGCGGCGGCGTCGGCTTCCAGCCGATCAAGACCCTGCTGACCCGCGCGGTCGAACGCATCGACGACCTCTACCGGCGCGACGAGCCCATCACCGGACTCTCCACAGGCTTCACCGACTTCGACATGATGACCTCCGGGCTCCAGCCCTCGGACCTGATCATCGTGGCGGGGCGGCCGTCAATGGGCAAATGTGTGGAGGCCGGCACCGAGGTGCTGTTGGCGGACGGCAGCCTGCAAACCATCGAGACAGTCGTGCGGCGTCGCCAGGCGGGTCTGCTGACCCTGGGCGATGACTGGCGTCTGCATCAGACCGAACCCTGCGCGTACGTCGATGACGGCATGAAGCCGGTGTTTCGGGTCACCACCCGTCTGGGCCGTGAGATCGAGACCACCGCCAGTCACCCCTATCTAACCGCCACCGGATGGCGTCCGCTAATGGAACTGGCCCCTGGAGAGGCCGTCGCCGTACCCCGGTGTCTGCCGGTCTTCGGCGATACACCCATGCGCGACTGCGAGGTTCGTCTCCTCGGCTATCTGCTGGGCGACGGCAGTCTGACCGCCGCCTCGCCCAAGCTGACCAACGCGGACCCGCGCATCCAGGCCGATTTTGTGGCTGCGGTCAGCGCGTTTGGCGGGGTCTGTCTATTTCCCGAGGCGGTTACGGCCTGGGTGCCGCAGGGGCGCGACAGCGCCGCGAAGAACGCCCCCAATGCGCTCACCCGCTGGCTCGACGGGCTGGGGTTGCGGGGCCGGGACGCCCATGGCAAGTTCGTCCCGGAGGGGGTTTTTCGTCTGCCCAAGGATCAGGTGGCGCTGTTCCTCAATCGGTTGTTCGCTACCGACGGTTGGGCGACGGTGCTCGCCACCGGCCAGTCGCAACTCGGCTATGCCACGGTCAGCGACCGGCTCGGCCGCCAGGTTCAGCACCTGCTGTTGCGCTTCGGAATCATCGCCAAGCGGCGGCTGCGGCAAGTCAAGGATCCCAGTGGGCCGGCACGCTGTTGGCAGTTGGACATCACCGACTCCAAGTCCATCAAGACCTTCCTGGCTGAAATCGGCATCTTCTCCAAGGAGACCGCGCTGGAACGCGTTCGCCAGGCGTTGGAGGGTCGGCGCGAGCAGACCAATCGCGACCTGATCCCGCCGGCTTTCTGGGATGCCATCGCCGCCGCCAAGGGTGACGAACCCTGGCGCTGTCTCGCCGAACGCGCGGGGATTGACGGCGCGAGCAACATTCATGTTGGCCGCCGTGCCCTGTCCCGCACGCGCCTGGCGCAACTCGCCGGGGCCTTGGGCGATCGGCGGCTCCAGGATCTGGCCGCGAGCGACCTCTACTGGGACGAGATCGTCGCCATCGAGCCGATCGGCTTGCGCCAGGTCTATGACCTGACCATCCCCGACACACACAACTTCATCGCCAACGACATCTGCGTCCACAACACCAGCTTCGCGATGAACCTGGCGGAGCACGCCGCCATCCAGGGCCGCTATCCGGTCGCGGTGTTCAGCATGGAAATGCCGGGGGATGCGCTCGCCATGCGCATGATGGCGTCGCTGGGGCGGATCGACTCGCACCGGGTGCGTACCGGTAAGCTGGAGGACGACGAGTGGCCGCGCCTCACCTCCGCGGTCAACATCCTCGCCGGCGCCTCGCTCTTTATCGACGACACCCCGGCCCTGTCGCCCACCGAGTTGCGCGCCCGCGCCCGTCGGCTCAAGCGTGAGCAAGGCGGGCTGGGGCTGGTGGTGATCGACTATCTCCAGCTCATGCAGGCGCCGGGCTCCAACGAGAACCGCACCACCGAAATCTCAGCCATCTCCCGCTCGCTCAAGGCGCTGGCCAAGGAACTGTCGGTGCCGGTAGTGGCGCTCTCGCAGCTCAACCGCAGTCTGGAGCAGCGGCCCAATAAGCGGCCGGTGATGTCGGATTTGCGCGAGTGCGTGACGGGCGAGACCCTGGTTGTCCTGGCGGACGGACGGCGGGTACCGATCCAGGATATGGTGGGCAGCACCGCCGAGGTCGTTGCGGTCGACGCGCAAGGCAAGCTGGTGCGGGCGTTATCGGACCGTATCTGGGCGGTCGGTCGGCGCTCCGTGCAGCGGGTGCGGCTAGCCGGCGGTCGCTGTATTCGCGCCACGGCCGAGCATCGCCTGTTCGCCGACGGCGGCTGGAAGACCGTTGGCCAGTTGGCCGCGGGTGATCGGCTGGCGTTGGCGCGGTGTCTGCCGGAACCGGGGATGCCTTTGGTGGATCGCGCGAGCGCCGCAGTCGAACCGCTATCCGACCACGGAGTGATCGAGCAAGCGCCAAGCGATCTGGTGTGGGATCAGGTGTCGGCAATCGAACCCGCCGGTGAGGAAGACGTCTACGACTTGACGGTGCCGGGGCCGGAAAGCTGGCTCGCGGACGGTATCGTCAGTCACAACTCTGGCGCCATCGAGCAGGACGCCGACCTGATCGTCTTCATCTACCGCGACGAGGTCTACAACGTCGAGAGCAAAGACAAAGGCGTGGCCGAGATCATCATCGGCAAGCAGCGCAACGGCCCCATCGGCACCCTGCGGCTCGCGTTCCTGGGCAAGTACACCAAGTTCGAGAACTACACCGACAACTATTACGGCGAGGAGATGCACTGAGCCGGTTGCGAAGCCACGACCAGAGTCCGGCCATCGTGTCCAACTCGCCGCAGATAGACGCACCGCGGCTTCACACGGCCGCGCATCGGAGTCCAAGGCTTCAGCCTTGGCCGCCACTGCCCTGATTGTCGTTCCAGGAATCCGTGATCGGGTCGAATCGAGGACGCTACGAGAAGCCGATTTACGAAGATCTTCGTACCACGCGGGCTCGACCTCCGGTGACGGGGGCGACTCAAACCGGAGGCCGACGCTTTAGCGGGCGGCGCCCGCGTCCGGCTGACGCCTCGGCCTCCGGTGTGTTGTGCGTGTATGGAGTTTCGGACTTCACCCGAACGGCGCCGCGGAGAGCGCGCCGGCCGGGTTTCCGACCCAAGCCAGCGACAACAATGCGCCCAACTGATGACGGACGTTCATTGCGTTACTGCCTCTGGTAGATCGCCTTCGTCTGCTCGTCGCGGAGGGTGTCGGCGTCGAGGAAGGTGAACTGGGTCGCGGCGGCGGGATACTTCAGTTCCGTGCACAGGCTGCCACGGACACACCATTCCTTGGGTTCCCATCCAGTCGGCTTCTGGCTCAGTTGGAATAGGGTCGGCGAGATGGGCGAGACGGTGTAGGTGCCCCACACCTGCACAGTCAAACCAAAGTCCCAGCGCTCGAACCGGTTGAAGTTCCCGCTGGCGTCGAGGATCGCGATGCCCTCGACCCGCGCGCCACCCAACATTAGGCTGGTTTGCCAGGTCCCGACGACCGATGCGATCAATGTTGCCGCCAATGGCGGGGGCGACGGCGAGCCGACATCCGGCGACGGTGCCGGGGTGGAGAAGGCCGGCGGCAATGGTTTTGGACCGGGCGGGGGAACTGCCGCCGGCACTGGCCTCAAGTCAGCAACTACGGGGAACTGCGCGCCAGGTGTGGGGACGGGCGGCGACGCAACGGGCATTGGTTCGGCGTGCGGTTGCGTAGGCTGAGCGACCGGGGGGGTTGCGGCGGGCAACGCCGCGACGAGCGATGCCGGGTCAGCCTCTCCTCGCAACGTTCCTTTGAAAGTGTGGTTGGCGATGACGACCTTGATCTCGTCGGTGGTCGGGTGCTTAAGGATGACCACCTCCGCCCAGAATTCCCCCGGAATCCAACCGTTGTCCTCGCAGACGAAGGTCTGACCGTTGGCGAGGGGAATCTCCTTATCGGTCTCGCAGCCCTCGAACAGAACAATATCGTAGCCGTCAGTCGTTTCAACCGCGGTCTCGCCGATCACGACGAAACCCTGCTCTTGGTAAAACGCGACCGTATTGTCCTCGGCGCCGGCAGGCCCGGCACAGGCGACGGCGAGTAGGGCGGATAACCAGAGAACGGGCCGGGCAGCGAGGCAATGAATCATCATTTGGGGAGGCACCCTGATGCGACAGACACTCCGCTCGCAGCGGCAATTTATAAACATAAGCTTAGTCAAGGTGGGGGCAGTCGGCAAGGGACCGGCAGCGGCGGCAGCAGTTCCAAATGGCTATAACCCGTCCAGAATCGGTTCTATGTCATAGATATGGGTCAGCATGGGAACGCCACGGGCCGTGGCCCCCGGGGCATCGCGGGCGTCGGCGATTCGGCGGTAGCCGTCCTGAATCTCTTTGATCAGGTTGTCGAGCCGTAGACCGTCGCAGTAGTCCCGCGGACTTTGAGGATTCGCGGTACGCCGCGCCTTTGGCAGCAGGATCTCATCGGTCGCGTCGATGAGGTCATTGCCGCCGGCACTCAGCAGGATGGTATCCCAGCGCCCTCCGCCGGCGCCCAAGGCTGCGCGTAATTGTGGGTTTTTCACGATCTCCGACATATGCTTGATCGTATCCCCCGGCAGTGCGCAGCTCACGATGCGCGTTTGCTTGCGAAAGCGGAACTCGGAGTGAATCTGCTGATGGACCGGGCGGCGGGTTTCCGTAAACTGGTGATCTTTCGAAATGTCCGTCGTGCACATTCCACCGTCGGTACGTGCAACGTTACGTATCGCGCGGATCCTGGTCTTGACCCTTGCGCAGCCCCTCGATTCCGCCTGTCGGCCGGTCGAGTCCGTGCGGCAATCGTACGCAACGGACACCGGCAGGACTGTGCGCGTATCGACCGACCACTCTGTAAGCGCGAATACGGACAAGCAATGAGCGGACTGCACCTATCATTGTGAGGACCCACAGCGCCTAACGGCCAATAGCCTGCGGCAGGTTGCGCGGAGGAGCGAACACCGGACCGACGGTACGATTTGGCAGCCAGCGCTGGAAGGGAGTCGAGGTGCAAGTGGCGCTTGGGCCAACGACCGGCGCGCCGAACCCGAGGCTCCGGATCGACCCCCCGACGACTGCGCGGAGTCGTGGTGGTGCGCACTAAACCGCGCCCAGCGCGGTATGCGATGTTTTTGGATTGGCTCGGCCCCGGCAGACTCGACGATTGATGGAGTTGGCGCGGTTTAAAGTTTTGAAGAGCATCAATTTTAACCCGCGTCTCCACCGAGGTTGGTGAAATCCCCAAGGCCGAACACAAAATGAAAATTACGCATTTTGCGCCGGACGCGGTTTAACAATCCGAAAAAATTATTTTTTCATATAAGCGACGATGGAGCAGACCAAGTGATAACCACATCTTTCCGTTCGCGCGCGGCTGCCGCCGGTCGGCGCGCTGCGGTCGTGTTCCAGGCCTTGCTGGCAATCATCCCGGCGTCGGCCGTTGCGCAGCAACCGCTCAAGGGCCAGACGCTCGGCCATAAGCCATTGTGCGAGGCCTCCGCGGCCGCAGTCATCGATTGCCCCGATGGTGCCGGGCGCTGTCTCCTGGTGGGCGACAATGAGGTGCGTACGTCGCTATTCCTATTCAAAATCTTGAACCACGGCATCGACTCGGCCGACCCGCTGCCGCTGCCGCTTACGGTGGGTGAGGACACCGAGTTGTCGGACATTGAAGCCTTGGCGCGGTTGGATCAGGGGGGTGTCGTTGTGTTCGCTTCCCACGGTCGCAATGCGGAGTGCGAGGCGAAGGACAACCGGCGCCGCTTCGGCATCATCGGCAAGCCGGGGGTGGCGCAAACGGCCATCAAGGTGACAGCGTCGGGTGTGATCGGCTGCGCCGCACTGTTCGGCGATCCAGCGCCGACCAGCCCGCTCGTGCGGGCCGCCTGCGCTGAGATCGACCGGGTGGAAGCCGCGGCCGACGCGGTCGCCAAGGACCGGAAACGCTGCAAACAAGTCGATGCCTTCAACGCCGAAGGGGCGGTGAACGTCTCCACGGTAGCCGCGCCCGACCTGTGGATCGGGCTGCGCTCTCCGTTGCTGTCCGCGCATCCGACCCTGACGAGTCGCCGCGACCTTGCCATGCTCATGCATCTAAAGGGACTGGACGCGTATACGTTCGATCGCGTAGCCGTGCTCGATCTGGGCAGGCGCGGGATTCGTGATCTCGCCTTTGCCGATGGCTGGGTCTGGGTCATTGCCGGCCCGCCGGAAGACCAGGAAGGCGGTACGGCGGAGCCCTTCCAACTCCGGCGTTTCCGGGCGGGTGCGCTGGACGCGGATGCGATCATCGAGCCCGAGTTGGTTCGCGACGACCTGCCGTCGTCGGCGGAGGGGCTTGCGATCTTCGACGGTCAAGCCCTAGTGGTGATCGATGGCGATGCGGGTAAAAAAAAGGACAAAGTTTGCGCTGTCCCCGCTGGATTCGTGATCCTGCCGATGGCGGCTGCCACACCAGAATAGGCACGGGATGGACGCCGGAACCTCAACGGCGCTTGGCTCAGGCCGCGCCCTATCTATAGCGTCCGCTCAGGTGGCGGCGCCATTCATCCCGAGAGGAGGACCAACATGCCAGTCACTATCATGAATTCGGTCGGACTGAACGCGAACAATGCTTCGGCGGACGTCAAGAGCATTCAAGAGTTATTGAACGCCAATCGACACTTACTCATCCCGTTCGAGGATCTTCCCGTCGATGGTTCAGCAAGCCCCGCGCTGTTCTCGCGCATCGAGACCTTCCAGCGCCGGGTCCAGCCCGGGACGGTACCTGACGGGCGCGGTCTGCGCGCCGGGTACCGACGGCGGACGTGCGCGCGCCCCAACGGCAACGCGCACTGGCGGGTGTCGCCGATCAGAGCGATGACAAGGACCGCGCCATGGTCTACAGCATCAGTGCCGTT
>Ga0247840_10003344_pt1 | contig 27190 bp, 29 predicted proteins | sample LaCruzMarch2015__FD_192404 | JGI IMG/M metagenome (GOLD analysis project Ga0247840, IMG submission 192404) | Freshwater microbial communities from meromictic Lake La Cruz, Castile-La Mancha, Spain - LaCruzMarch2015_17m | ecosystem: Environmental > Aquatic > Freshwater > Lake | place: Spain...
GTCGCGAGTTCGAGTCTCGTCGGCCCCGCTCAAAATTGCCTCAATTCTTAATGAATTGGGGCTTTTTTATTTGATTCACTTTGGTGGAAAATATTCATTACAAAAAAGATAGAAAATAGATAAAGTTTGATAGAACGTCCTGACAAGTCGGGAAGGTCGCGAGTTCGAGTCTCGTCGGCCCCGCTCAAGAAAGCCTCAATTCGTAAAGAATTGGGGCTTTTTTATTTGATTCACTCCGATAAAAAATATTCATCTGAAAAAAGATAGAAAATAGATAAAGTTTGATAGAACGTCCCGACAAGTCGGGAAGGTCGCGAGTTCGAGTCTCGTCGGCCCCGCTCAAAATTGCCTCAATTCTTAATGAATTGGGGCTTTTTTATTTGATTCACTTTGGTGGAAAATATTCATTACAAAAAAGATAGAAAATAGATAAAGTTGATAGAACGTCCCGACAAGTCGGGAAGGTCGCGAGTTCGAGTCTCGTCGGCCCCACTCAAGAAAGAGGCTGTCTCAAAAGTACGTTTAAGTCAACCTGAACTTGTTTCAGGTTCTAATTTTATTCTAAAATCAAAGAATTAGATTCCGAAATAAATTCGGAATGACACTTTTGAGACAGCCTCTTGTTAAGGTCATCCGTCGGCTGACGGAAGGCGGAAAGCGCCCGTTCTTATTGCGGTTGTTTCGATACTTTTCTCGTTCCACTCGAAACACTCAACAACCGCAGAACTTACAAAGTTGGCTGAGTGTCGTAAATTATTTTTTCGACGGTGGTTGAGTAATCACGAAGTGATGTATCGAAACCACCGCTTTTATTGCGATTGCTTTCCGAATTGGCTGATTTAAAATATTAAGTTATGAGTTTTTTCCTACCCTCCCGTAAAATTTTTCGAAAATAATCTTCCAATAACGGATTTGTTTTTGAACAATTATTTATAACAGCTTCTGCCCAATCAAAATATTTGCTGCGTCTATCTTTGGTCCAGTATTTTGGAGGAGTATTTGTTACATCCATTACATTTGCAATCTTGTCACCAAGTTTAATTAAAATTGCATCCTCTGTAAGTTCAGCGGCGTGCTCAACTTGTCTTTTTTTTCTTTCTAATTGATTTAAGGTTTTATCATCGGTTACTTCTTCGACTAACTTTCTAATTCTCGTACCGAATAATTCTTCAAGTTCTTCGGGCTTTGTGTTTGTATCTTCAATTGTATCGTGAAGCAGCGCCGCGGCAATGATCTCTGTATCTTGTATTTTTCCTATATCAGATATAATAAGAGCCACTTTTATAGGGTGATTTATGTAAGGTGATGAATCTTCGTCTTTTCTTCTTTGATCTCTATGTTTTTGTGCCGCAAAATGAGCCGCTTTCAGGATAATATTATTATCCATTTTATCTCCCTTTTTAGTAATGTTGAATGATGTCTTTGTTATTTTTCCTCAATTGAATTATAAGAAATTGATAGAATTTTTCCTAAATGTTTTAGTTTCGGAGCTATCTGAAAAGCGTTGTTTCAATTCGTCGGCAGACGGACGGAACACTCAAAAACTGCAGAACTTACAACGTGGCTGGCAGCGCTGAATTCGCAGAGAGCCTGTCCGCTCCGTCAACCGACGGAAGGCGGAAAGCGCCCGTTAAAGAGTACCAAAATACAAGCGCAATCATGAGGGTTGCTGATTACAGGTAGAACATTTAAAAAGCACGGATGCTTGAACACAAACTAAAAGCAGTTCCCGTAAATCTTCCAGCGGATATGCATCTCCGCCAAATATTGCAATACGTTTCTCAATATCATCTTTGAAGATTAACTTACAGCCTTCTTTAACAAGCGCTATAAACTCCTCCTGCGTAATCCCTAATTCTTTAGATTCTTCCACTGCTATACTAAACAACCGCTCGTCCATTATTTTTCCTATTTATGATGTTAATATTCACGCCTGCATTTCATTTCGGCGAATCACGATGATTCGTAATGTGGGCCTGCCGTGCTGTATTTTGTTTGCAAGGCGAAGCAAAATAGAGAAGTAGTTTTAACAAAAACCACTTGACCAAAGCCCAAACAACTTTCTATTCAGATATTCTATTCTGCTTAGATTAACTTTGATAAAGCTAAAACTTAGAAGTTGATTTAGTTTGTAATTTTATTAAATCATCTACATACATTTGAAATTCTTTATAAGCTGAATATTCGTTTTTTATTTTAGGCCATTCTCGCCTTACTAATTTACTTTGTAAGATATTTTCAAGTTCATCCTTCCAAATATTCCACAGTTTTTTTGAAAGTAATTTTTCTTCCATCAGATAGTATTCTTCAGAACAAAGATTTAAATATTTAAGAACTGCTAAGGTTAATTCCTTACTTTCAGGTGGTGGTTCCATATCAGTGCTTAACCTATAAAATACAGTGTCATTGGGAAAACTGTCCATAATCCCTTCATATCTTTTAGTAAAATCTAAAAATATTTGAATATTAGTTTGTTTACGATATATATAAATGCCAAAGAATAAACTTGCAGCAGCAATTAGTATTGAGATGGGAGTTAACCAAAATTCTAAAAATGGCATATTTCACCTTAACTTGTTGTCTATTTTTTTATTACACGGTGCTTTAATCTAAAAATACCTGTTCCCATCTGTTCGATATAGCCTGCTACAGTAAGGATCGTATCAAAACTAATGGGAGGAATTTCTTTGTGATTTTTAATATAATCGGATAAATAAAATTCTGAAGTAGTTTGTAATCCATTTCTTTTGCAGACTAAAAAGGAAACAGATTCTGCTTGCCCTTATATTCACCAATCAATCTATTAGTTTGTAAAAGATTATGAGTTATAGGCATAGATTCGATATAATTATTTTGGAATGATTTCATTATTTGGAAAACATTTTTTTGATTGAATAAATATCAACAGAAATTTCTTTTTCCAAACTTAACACTTTTTCTATTATCACATTGATTTTAAAATGACAGAAAGATATTTATGAAATTCTTGAGTGTAAAAATCAATAATAATTTCTTTGCCAATGTTTTTATGTAAAGTATTATTTTTTATTTCTTTATGCTTTTCGATATTTATTTTCATTTAGTACCGGCTTCTACAATTTTTATTTCATCTTCTGTTAAACCGTAAAGCCAGTAAACAAGCTGATCTATATCATTATCTGTTTGGTTTATTTGCTGCTGGAGTTTGTTTATTTCTGTTTTGTATTCGTTAAAGTATGCTTCCCACTCGTCTTGTTGTTTTAGGGATAGTGTAATTTTCTTTTTCTTTAATTCGCTTAAGAATGTTTTGAAATCGTAGTTATAAAATTCTTTTAGTTTGTTTGAGAGTTTATCTATTGTAAAATTAGACTGAATACGGGAAATAAAATTAATTTGTTTTTGATGTAATACATTTGAAAGTGATAATATTTGATCGACCTTATTTTCTAAATTCACTTGATCAAATTTTGTTGGTATTAAAATAGGAGTTGAGTTCAATATGTTTGATGAATATGTAAAATATCCACCGGCCTTAACAGGAGCAATACTTTGCAAATAAAACCTAATTATTTTTGAATTCAATAGAGCAAGTAAATACTTAATCGATAAATTATCAACTGTTATTGCAAACACCCTTGCACAACTGAATCCTGATTTTGAATTATCAATAGAAAATTTATGGCTACGTACCTCACCAGGAGTAATTATCTTAATTTGATCATAGATTTCTTTTCTGCCAAATCTTGTTAAACCATACCAATGAATCTTTTCTTCAAAATTTTTTCTTGAATCCTTACGTAGCAATAATTCATTTTTATTCTCTAATAAATATTTGTAAGCATTTGGAAATTTTGATTTTAATTCTTCTTCTGAATAGATGACGGTTTTGTTTTTTTCAACTTTATAAGGATAAATGACGAAAGACGCAGGTTCATTTCCAATGTATCGTCCATTATCTTCTGCTCGAATAACGGGTAATAAAATTTCTCTCTCAATCTTTTCAATAATCTCATCAGATTTATCAAATAGGAGTATCCTATCTAAGCCTGTAATTAATCCAGCCCAAGCGTTACCAATTTCAGATAGTTTTGGAAGGATAGCCAATTTATCCAGAATTACATTTTCATCTTTATCTTTTAACGACCAAGTGTCTTCACTCAAAGTAGAAGTATCTATTGTTATAGCTTTCTCTTTTTCTATTATTTCAGAGTTATCCAATGATTCGACTTTTAGGTATTTAAAAGTCCTAAGTTTGATTTTGCCAAAAACAAAGATTGATACATATGTTAAAGCACTTTCAAAAACTGGTAGATCACCAAAGTCAATTATTTGTATTATACCAAGCTTTTGTAATAAAAATTTTCTACTTAGACGGCCATATTCAGTATTTAGGAATTGGTTTGAAGTAATAAAAGAAACCCTGCCATTTTCTTTTAAAACCGATTCAGTTAGTTCGAAAAAAAGTGTGGAAATATCAATCCGTTTATAAGCAGTTATTTTATTTTTCTTGTACCAATCTATTTCTTCATATTTTAATAACTGAACTCGTATATACGGTGGATTTCCAATTACAACATCAAAACCCCCATTACTCATTATTTCAGGAAATTCTTTATTCCAGTTAAATGCTTTATCTCCAGAAACTGCGGGATCATCAATAAGGGAGTTACCGCATTTAATATTTTTATTTAAGTCTGAGAGTTTTCTGCTTTTTTCTGCAGTCCTAATCCACAAAGAAAGTTTAGCTATCTCAACAGCTTCTTCATTTATATCAACGCCGTAAAGATTATTTTCCAGAATGGATTTTGTTATATCATAAAGACCAAGACTATCCTGTTCAAGTTCACGCCGGAAACTGTCAATCAATTCGTGTTCATTTATTAAATACTCAAGTGCCTGGTTAAGAAATGCACCACTGCCGCAAGCAGGATCAAGTATTTTTAATGAGGTAAGATATGCACGGTACTCATTTAGTTTTTGTAAAAGTGTTTCTGCTTTTTTGGTAAGCTTACCTTTAGACGTATGGCTGGTTTCAATAATCTCATTTTCAATTTCAAATATGCTTAGTTCTTTTTTCTTTTCACTACAAAGTGCACCAACCGTGTTATCAACAATATACTTGGTTATATACTTTGGAGTGTAGAAAATCCCTTCTTTCTTTCTGCGGCCACGATTCTTATCAGATTGAGTGCCCTCAATCTCTGCTTTAACCTGTTCTATTTCCGTTACGCTGTTTTCAAAAATATGACCGAGTACATTTACATCAACCTCTGTGTTGTAATCATATTTAGAAAGAGAAACAGAATTATTGTGAAGAATAGAATCGCTTATAATAAGTTTATCCAGCACATCGTCTTTTTTGAAAAGTCCGCCGTTGTAAGCTGGTAATTCGTAGTCTTTGTATTTGTGTCCTTCATCTAAATGATGAAAGAGTTTTACAAAACGGGAATACAGTGATTTTTCTTCATCAAGCTCTTTTAACTTTTCCCATTGTTCAATTATTCGGCTAATAGCATTTGGCGGAAGCAATCCACGATCTTCAGCAAAAAGAACAAATAAAATTCTATCTAATAATTTTTGTGATTTGTGGAATAAAAGAAGTTTATCAGTTGATGGATTATGTTCTGTGAGATCCGCGAATAACTGCTGCTTAAAAACAGAGTAATCTTTATAAAGTTTACCTGTTATATCTTCTTCGTGAATTTTAGATTCATCTTTAAGTTTTGCAGTTATGCCGGTATAGATGCTTTCTTTACTAAGGAATAAATACAGTTTGCAGAAATTGTTGTAATCAAGATGGAATAAATTAAATTCCTCCCAATCTGTAGCATTATCAATGTAGAAACGTAATTTTTCAAAGTTCGATGTAATTACATATTTGCAATTGGATTGGTTGTTTTTGTAGTTAAAAGCCTGGTCACGGATTGATTCAAGATCAGGAGTCTTTGTTGATTTAAGTTCAATTACTCCAATTGCTTTATCGTTAAGGAGAATTGCACCATCGGCTTTTTTAGAATCGGTTTCATTCTTGTATTCAGTTGTAAGGTTATAGTTTTTATTTGGATTGATTGTATAACCGAGAACATCAACAAATATCTCTCTTAGAAAGCCTTCCTGGTAATTTTCTTCTTTTAACATACGGATATTTTCAATCCGTTCAGCATCATCATAAAACTGCTGGAATTGTTTATACGCTTCTTCAACAGTTTGTTGATTAAGGCTCTTTAAGTATTTATTTACAACTGATTTTTGGAATAAGGACATAGAGAATTAAATATTTTTTATGTAGTAATATTACTCACCAACTCAGTACTCTTGCAAAAGGAAATTTAAGGGATGTTTATATATCGTATATCAGAATATAAAAATAACGGGCGAAAAATAAGGAAAATAACCAACATGTAAATTCTGTATCGATATTTTTTATTGGAGTTGTTTTCCGTCTCCGGCGGACAGGCTCGCTGGAAACTGTTAGACTCAACAACCTCAGTATTACTAATAGCGTCTGGTTTAGACTAATGAAATGAACTTGCTTTGACCGGAATGAGTTTACCTGATTTTGGAATAATTAAATAAATTTATTTAATCTTTAAGGCAGGAAATTAAATGTTCAATTTGATTCTTTAGTTTGGGTATGTCATTTAATGCTGTATCCCAAATTATATTAATATCCAGTTCATCATACATATGTATCAAAATATTGCGCATAGCTTTCATCTTTTTCCAGGGCAAATATGAAAATTCATTTTTAATAATATCTGAAACCCTATTTGATGCTTCGCCAATTATTTCAATTTTACGCATTACTGCTTCTTGCAAAATTTCATTTTCGCTAAAATCAGAGAACGTTTTATTTTCTATAAATCGTTCAATGCTTTTACAAGAATTTAGAATATCTATTAAACTTGATTTACTACGAGGCATAAATAACTTTATAATTTTCTAATATGGCTTTTTTTCTCAAATTATTTTTACTCTTTTCTATTGCTCTTTTAGAAACTATATCAACTTCTCTACTAAATAATTTTTCAAATTCTTCTTTTAATTCTACCAAATCGAATAAGCTAAATCCATTATCCGGAGAAAATTCAATTAATAAATCAATATCACTCTTATTATTAAAATCCTCTCTCAAAACAGAACCAATTAACGCAACCTCTATTAAAGAATAGCGTTTGCAAATTGAATTCAATTTGCTTTCCTGTATTTCTTGATTATTTATAATCATATAATATCCTTCGACTTTTAAAATAAAATTAGTCTATGATAATATCATAAATAAATTTATTATTGAAAAGATGGAAGTATTATAATTTGAACTAATATTTTATGCTTCTTTTCTTCGGTTTGCGCATACAATTGAAAACAAATATCAATCCGCCCATAAAATAGATATAAGTTCGATTATCCAGATCCCTCGGATGACTGATATAGAAGCGCCCGTTTGTTGCGGTTGTTTCGACGGTGGCTGATTAAAGGGTGCTGAGTAATCACAAAGGAATCTTTCTCAATGGTTGTCTCGATACATCCCGATCCGTCGGCTGACGGACGGGACACTCGACAACCATCCTGATTTTGCGGTGGCAGAGTAATCACAGAGTGATGTATCGAAGCCACCATTTGTAACTCAACAACCTCAGTATTCCATATCCGCTACTTTTCTCTTTTTACTTCCGTGCAATTACGCCTTGCCATCCGGCAAGTTGTTTCAATAACCCCGCCTTTTGCCGCAGGCATCCCTTTGGGATAAGTCGGGGGAAAACAAAGCTACACAACAACGCTGGGCTTTAGCCCAAACAAAATATAAACATCCTCCGATGGCTGATTAAAGGGTGCTGAGTAATCACAAAGGAATCTTTCTCAATGGTTGTCTCGATACATCCCGATCCGTCGGCTGACGGACGGAACACTCGACAACCATCCTGTTTTTACGGTGGTTGAGTAATCACAGAGTGATATATCGAAGCCACCATTTGTAACTCAACAACCTCAGTATTCTTTATCCGTTACTTTTCTCTTTTTACTGCCGTGCAATTACGCCTTGCCATCCGGCAAGTTGTTTCAATAACCCCGACTTTAAAGTCGGGGGAAAACAAAGCTACACAACAACGCCGGGCTTTAGCCCAAAAAAAATATAAACATCCTCAGATGGCTGATTAAACAGTGCTGAGTAATCACAAAGGAATCTTTCTCAATGGTTGTCTTGATACATCCCGATCCATCGGCTGACGGACGGAACACTCGACAACCATCCTGATTTTGCGGTGGCTGAGTAATCACGAAGTGATGTATCGAAACCACCATTACCGAATATCGAAGCGCCCGCTCTTATTGGGGTTGTTTCACTTTTCCCAGAGTATTGTAAGCACAGAATTATAATTAGGCATTGGAATATTTTGTTCAAACATATAATAATCTTTTTTATAATTTCTATCTTCCCAGAACCAAGCATCAGCAAGAACCTCATTACAATCAAGCAGCCCGCAGTTAATTTCAACATCGCTGCAGTTGTCCTTATTATTCTTCACTTCTTTAAATTGTTTAAATATATCCGAAGCAAAAGAATTATTATTTACTTTATACCCGTTAGGTATCCAGTTAAAAGAAAACAATTTATTGATATTGGACCACTTAACAACCTCGTTTGTACTCATAATAACAGCCATTGGGTATGAGCCAAGTTCAGCTAATCTTAAGGCGGCAGCCGAAATAGAAACACGGAAATATTCAGCGGCGCTTTTCAACAATTTAATACCGGGCTTTTCTTTCTTAGTAAAAGAATTTATCCACTCTGCTGGCATTAACAATTCGCTGGCAAAATCGTTTGAGCTTCGTTCAATACTTTGATTTGATTTAAAACCTAACATATCAATTAAAGAACATCCTTTAACATTATTTTTTTGAATAAAGAAATGCCCCATCTCGTGAGCAATAATAAAACGCTTTTGTCCTTCTTCTTTAACACTGCTGCTAATTTTAATGATACCAAAATCAGTACTAAAAATATTCCTGCCAAGATGTCCGTTAAGTGGTGCTTCCTCTATTATAAGATTTTCACCAGCCGCAATATCAATAAGATTTAATTCGGCAGGATTTTTAATGCAATATTCATCAAGTAATATTTTAGCTTTTGCTTTAGCGAGGTTATCCAAAACTAACTCCGATATAAATTTATTTCATAAAATCAGTTATATCAGCTAACCATTTAATTAAAACTTATTTTTCTTTATCCCTGTTGTTTTGCTCAACCACTTTTTTAAGCAGTGCAAGTTTTTTGGCATCATCTTTCAATTCATTGATCTCTTCGGAAGAAAGTTCGGATTCCAGGTTCCTGAATTCGTATGCAAGATTAGTTGGTAATTCGATATCGCCATTTATATCAGATTGTGTAAGTAACTCCTTAAATTTTTCTGCCATTGTGTAGCCTGCTTTGATTTTTTGCTGTGCTTGGATTTTTTTTATTTGATCCAGCATTTCTAAACTAAATTGGTCTATGTCAATATTTTGTGCTTTTAAATATTCTGCGGTGCTGTCAGAATCTTCCAATAGAGGATCAAGAAACAGATCTAGTAGTCTGTTCAGCTCTTGTCCTTTCATTTTTTCCTCCATAAATAATTTCATTAGAATAATATTTAGCAATAATTTTACCTATAGCATATTTTAAACGTCTAATGCAATTTGTAACACATTGCTTATCTATCCCCAAATCAGTTGAAATGTCGTTTGCAGACATTCCATCACAAAAGTAATAAGAAATTAATAATGTATTTTCATCATGGGCAATCTCCTTATTTAATAAGTTAAAAAATTCTTCTTTATCAATAATTTCAAAATATTCAGCTAACTTTATTTTTTCGATATCATTAAACTTTGTATTATCTAAACTGCCGTCTTCATAGTAATCAAATCCACTAATTCTTTTGTCCTTATTTTTTATGTTCCAGACTTCGCTTCTAATCAATTGTTTTATTAGCTCCGTAATATCGGGTACTTTTCCCCTGTTTCTGCTGCGATCGCCTGTAAGTAGTTTTTGAATAATATTGGCTATAATATCCTCTCCATTAATATGTTTGCATTGATTTTTGTTTTTTAATCCAAAAGAATATTTATCAGCAAGCTGCACTAATTTCGACATTTTTCTTTTGTCTTTTACTAATGATTCTAACTCAAATAATAGTTCTTGATCGGGTTTATCACTCATTTAGCTTCCTAATTGATTATTAAAAAAGGCTACTATTTTAATTCTTTTATTTTTATTCATAATCTACTTTTAGCATTGATACTTTGTTTATAAAACCTCTCTGATTTTTCAATACAGTAAAAAATATTATTTGCTTTATTAATTAATACTATTGAACCAGCCAATTTGACGAAAATAAACAAAAATATTTTTTTTCGTCCAAATCTCTTTCTTGAAAGTAAATTACTTTGAATAGAAAATGTTAGCAATTAGAAGAATGAAAAAAAAATAATGACAAATTTATTAAGTAAAATACTTGCGGTTAATACAACAAAAACAATAACATTCCTTTTTAGGCATGTGCTGCCGTTCTGTTGCCGTTATGCGGGGCAACTAAGTTCCAAACCAAAATGGAATTTGGAAAACCACCTGCCTGTGCCGGAACCTGAAAAATATAATATGTTAAGTTCAAGAGCCCCGCCTTTCTCTTTTTTTTGACGTACAATGTTCAAAATTGAAATTATAATAAAACTTAAAATTAAATTGAAAGGAAATAGAAATATGGCAACCCTCAAAAAGCAAATCCTCGGCGAAGTAAGCGGCTCACTTGGCGGCTTTACTTTTCGTGGCGTAAAAGGCAAAAATGTAATTGGCGTAAAACCAACTTCAAGAAATATCCCTAATGATGAAGCTGCAATTAACAGGCGAAAAATATTTGGTCTCTCAACCAAATTAGCTGCAGCAATTATTTCTGATGAACAGCTTAAAACGTTATGGAAGGAAAGAACTCCTTATGAACTAAACGTACATAATTACATATTGCAGCAAAACTACGTGAACATAACACCGGATGGTCTTTCTGATATGGTTAAACTAGTTCCCGAAATTGGCTTTCCTGTAACGGTTAATTCAGTAAATAAAACTTCATCACAATTAAGCGTCGTGTTAAACACGCTATCGGAAAACTCCGGATTCCGCAACGCAGGTGAAACGAAGATTAGAATAACTGCATTGTTATATATGAGCAATCCTGTTGATGATACGTTTCCGGCTTTTATGTTCAAAGCAGTCGCCTCCACTGATATAAACATTGTAACAGATCAACCAATGGCGTTCAATATTTCATTAGATGGTATGATTGGTGTTTTATACCAAAAATATTCCGAACATAAAATGTACTATGCATTCATCACTTCCGACAATAATAGTAATATTATTCAATATTCTGATACATACATAGGATAAACTATATATGACTGCTCTTAATAATTGTGTTTATAAAAAGAGCAGTCATTTTAATTAAATCTTATTCTTCACTTCTCATTCGTTCTTCAGTTCAATATTATGTTTCAGTTTGACTTTTCTGGTTTATTTCTATTTTATTGTAATACAATTTGATTTCTTAGCTCAATACAGTAATCATTTGTATTATAATAAGTTAAAGAGCTGATCGAGCAAGATTATTTGTATAATTGATAATAGAAACAGAAATAGAACTATGGCAAATATGGTTGTTTGCGGGTTTTGTTTTAAGAAAAGACTAAATCTATAAAAAGCATAGTCGGAACGGCGGGATTTGAACCCGCGACCCCTTGAACCCCATTCAAGTACGCTACCGGGCTGCGCCACGTTCCGATTATAAATCTAAAGTTTTGTAATTAGTAATTGTAAAATACTCTTAATTTCTTCCAGATCTTTTCTAATTTCAGGCGTTATTGTATTTACCGGAATTGCTTCCTGTACTTCTTCAACTTCCGCCTTATTTTCTTTTATATCATTAAAATCCAGATTTCTCTCATAAATATAATTTTCAAGCATTTTCTTTGCTCCTTCGATTGTATATTTTCTTTCACGAAGCAAAGTTTTAATATGAAGAATTAAGTTAATATCTTTATTAGTAAATATCCTGTTTCCAGCTCTATTCTTCTGAGGTTTAAGCTGCTCAAACTCAGTTTCCCAATATCTAAGAACATATTGTTCAACATTTGTTATTTTACTTACTTCACTGATAGAGTAGTAAAGTTTCTTTATTGATAAATCCTTCATAGGCATTTGATATTGTTTAGACGAAAATAACTATTATCTATTTTATAATCAACTGCCTTTTGCATTTAATTTTATTATTAGAGAAACTTCTTAACGCATATATATATAACAATTAAACGCTGTTTGTTAAATTCTGTTTTTTTGAATATTCTGAAAGCGCTACTTTATCAGCTTTTTTAAGAGATATACTGCTGCTAAATAACTATTCTCTTTGAATCCTGATATGTAACCATTTGTATTTCGTGCAGTTATAAGAGTTTGTCTGAATTCTTCTCTTTTAACGAGGTGAGATAAATGAACTTCAATCTTAGGAATGTCGCATATTTCAAGCGCGTCAGCAATCGCAACAGAGGTATGTGAATAGCCACCAGGGTTTATAATCAAGCCGTCATACTTGCCGCTTGCATCCTGAATTTGTGTTACTAATTCACCTTCAATATTGGATTGGAAGAATGTAAAACTTATATCATTAAACTCATTTTCAATCAAATCTTTTATCTGTTCAAGATTCATTGATGAGTATTTTGCCGGGTCTCTTTTACCAAGCAAGTTTAAGTTCGGTCCGTTTAATATAAGTATTTTCATTTTGTATCCGCCATTTCATTTACTAATTCGCGAAGTTTTGGGTTAATATAAATATCATCAATTCCCAATTCCTTTAATGCTGCCGATAATATCATAGCTTTTCTTTGAAGATTTGCATTCTTATTTATCACTATTACTTTGCTTTCTTTTAATAAGCAATAGCCGCCTTTGAAATCACCTTTTTCAAATCTTATAGTTGCGCCTAACTGATTGGCGATGGATTTCAAATCCTGTATTATTTCCTCAAATTCTTTTTCTTTGATATTCATAATTAGATCAAGACTTTTTTGTAAGTGGTTGAAATATAATGAAATAGAAGAAAGATATATAGCTTAGCATAGCTACAATAGGAAAACTGCCAAGTACTTTAATTCTTTCAATTAAAAGAGATAATATCAATTTAGAATCAAATATATTACTTGTTAAACTTGTAATTACTTTATAATCAATTGTCATAAGATATGCTTCGAATGGTGTTAGAATTAGGGTAATTACTGCCATAATAAATAACCATCCGTTATTTCTGAAATTGACTTTTGATGTTATAACGAAAAGCAGGGAGGTAATGACAAATATTATATAAGATATAAAATGAACAACAATTACAGGCAAAATGGTCGTAAGTATTCCGGTGATATTTTCATCATTTATATATGGACGCAGTATTAAATCCGGTCCCTCAAATAGCTGGTAAATCAAAAATAACCTTGTAAGGTATGATCCTACCCAGATTGAAATGGAAATAATCGAAATTAAAGCAATGTATTTTGATAGTGCTGATAGATTTTTCATAATTACCTTGATAAACTTATGCGAAAATAAACAAAATTGTTGATATATAATTCAATTAGCTGTTTCGGTGTTAAAGTTTTTCAAAGTGTTAATTCAGTTTTCTATTAAATCAGTAAAATTTCTGATTTTTCAGTATTAGCGTTTCGCTTTTTGCAGCAAAAATGGCTTTGAGAGTTACTAATAATTAATAAATGTTATCAGAGGATAAATATGAAAAGTGATTGTATGTAAAGTGAAATACTCCACAGAATAAAAACTGTGGCTGTTATGATTATAGCAAACTGTTTGTTTTGGGTAAGTAATAAATTACTTCTGAAAAATAAGAATAATGACCAGAGGATAATCAAAAATTCAAATCCAATTAAAGTATAAACTACAATGGGCTTAATCTGAAATGAATATGGATTGTTAGAGAAAATATCGCCGCCTAATACAGTCAATTCCACTGGAAATATTAAAAATAATCCAAATAAATAAGGAATCATTGAATATATGTTTAAACTCAAATAATCCTTAAATCTTAAAGTAATTGCCTTTTTATTTAATATCTTTTTTTGAATAAATGCTGTAAGGCTGAACATTGCGAAGGTAAATACTATGGAAAGCAGTAAACTTACTATAAAAGATGTAACAACTCCGTTCTTTCCTAACTGCGGTACGGAAATAAATCGGATAATAATAAGGTTCTTAACAGCAATAAATAACGCTAAGAAAACAATGAAATTTTTATGCTCGGAAAATATAATTTGTTTAAAAGCTGCATCCGGTTCTTCAATCATCAAGCGGATTGTTTCCCACAAATCTAAGTTTACTACACGCTCACGTAAATAGGATTTGCATTTTTCACAAATACTTAAATAAGGCGGATTGTTATGGCTGCAATTTTTACATGTAGCTTCTTTAAAAGTCATAAATACATTTTCTTAAAATCTGAATTGAACATTAAGCATTTTGCTGCCTGTATAAACGTTTTCCTCAACACTAAAATCAAACATGTGTGCATCTACATAAGCATCAACTAAATTAAGCACGTAAGTAAGTACAAAGTAAATGGCAAACTCGTCTCTTTGATCGTGATAAAAATCCCTGTATCGTTTATAATCATCATTACCTGGGTTTTGTACATAAAGTTCGCTGTAATCGTTATACTTATTATTATTATCAATCCACACATAAGTAAACCAACCCATAATACCCCATATAACAGGCGCTTTCCAGTAGGATTCGTTATAAATCTGTCCTAAGCCGGGCAACAAAGCGCTTCTTCCAACCGCGCCCCAAGGTGATTTTTGCATAACAAAAGCAGGCGTGCTTGTTGTATCGTTGCTTAGTGTTGAATCTGTTTGTGCGAGCAAACATAAACTAAATAAAGCAGCAAGTAAAGCTATTTTAATTGTATTTTGTATTAATGATTTCAAACAGTTCAAAAAGTCTTTCTAATTCATCGTTGGAATAAAACTCAATTACTATTTCTCCCTTTCCGTCTTTTGATTGCCTGCATTTAACTTTTGTGCCAAATGTTTTTCTTAACTTATCTTCAACATCGTTTAGATTTGAATTGACTTTTTTGGGTTCAATAGAGTAGGATTTATTTACCGGCATACCTTCTCTGATTAACCTTTTTACTAACTGCTCTACTTTTCTTACGGAAAGATTATCTTCTAAGATTTTTTTAAGTGAAAACAATTGTAAATCTGAGCCGGGCAAATTTATTAACGCTCGCGCATGGCCCGCTGATATATTTTCGTCAACTAAATTTTGCAGTATTTCTTCTGGAAGTTTTAACAATCTGATAAAGTTTGCAACAGTTGTTCTATCTTTTCCAACTTTGTCCGCAATTTGTTCCTGTGTAAGATGACATTCATCCATAAGCCTTTTATACGCTTTTGCAACTTCAACAGGATTAAGAGTTTCGCGCTGTATGTTTTCAATCAATGCAAGCGCAAGCATTATTTCATCGGAATCAACTTTAATAATATATGCAGGTATTTCCCTGTATCCGATATCCTTAAATGCTCTCAGCCTTCTTTCACCGGATACTAATTGATATCTATTTCCCTGAATTCTTCTAACAGTAATCGGTTGAATTAATCCGTTAGCGAGTATAGAATTTTTTAATTCCTCAAGAGCTGCAGGTTCAAAATTCGTTCTTGGTTGAAATGGATTTGGTGTAATAAAATCAATAGCGATCTTAACAAGAATATCAACTTGTTTGCCGTCATCAAATTTAACATTGTTATAATCTTGTGATTGGATTGTATCTGATTCAGTAATTCTGTTTGGATTGATTAGTGCATCCAATCCTCTGCCGAGACTTGATTTCATTTTACTCATATTGTTTTATTATTAAAATTATCCGAATTACGCTCTAATAATTCAGATGCAAATGCCATATAATTTTGCGCACCGGATGAGATTGCATCATAAAGAATTATTGGTTTACCGTAGCTCGGTGATTCTGATATTTTAACATTTCTGTGTATAACTGTTTTATATACTTTTTCGCCAAAATATTTTCTTACTTCTTCCGCAACCTGATGCGATAATCTTAAACGAGTATCAAACATTGTAAGCAGCACACCTTCAATTGTAAGGTTTTTATTAAAATGCTTTTTAACTATGTTAATTGTGTTAAGAAGTTGTCCTAATCCTTCCAGAGCAAAATACTCGCACTGTACCGGTATTAATACAGAGTCTGATGCAGTAAGCGAGTTTAATGTTAATAATCCCAAAGACGGCGGGCAATCAATAATGATATAATCATAATCGTTGTGCACTGCCGATATTGCTTTGCTAAGCAATCTTTCCCGTTCATCAAGATCAACCATTTCAATTTCCGCACCAACAAGATCAATATTAGACGGCAGCACATCTAAAAAGGGCATAAATGAATTTAAGATTGCTTCTTTAATGTTTATTGTACCAACCAAAACCTCATAAGATGAAGGTGAATGATTTGTAATACTTAATCCGGAAGATGAGTTTGATTGAGGATCAATATCTATCAATAATGTGCGTTTTTCGGCAGCAGCAAGTAAAGCGGATAAATTTATAGCAGTGGTAGTTTTGCCAACACCGCCTTTTTGATTAGCTATTGAAATTATTTTTGCCATTTAATAAGAATCATAAAAATTGAGGTCAAAGATAATTGTTTGTTCGATAGATAGAAAGTAATTAAAACTCTATCTCTTCTCCAAACTTCATCACCTTACAAATAAATCCTTTTGCTTCTACCAATTTTTTGAATTCAGCAGGGTCTGATTCGATTACAGGAAATGTATTATAATGCATTGGTATTGCTACTTTTGGGTTCGTAAGTTCAACCGCTTTTGCAGCATCTGATACGCCCATTGTAAAGTTATCTCCGATAGGCAGCAGCATAAAATCAATAGGATTTAACAGCCCGATCAATTTCATATCATAAAATATTCCCGTATCGCCAGTGTGATAAATTGTTTTGCCATCTATTGTAATTAAAACTCCTGCTGCCTCGCCTGCATACTGATTATCCGGTGTCATCGAACCATGATGGGCAATTGTAAACTTAACCTTGCCGAATTCAAAACTATGCGCGCCGCCGATGTGCATATTGTGTGCATTATGTCCTTTGGATTTAATCCATTCTGCAAGTTCATTAACACAAATAAAAAGAGAACCACATCGCTGTGCGATTTTGAAGCTATCGCCAATATGATCGCCGTGTGCATGAGTAAGAATAATATACTTTGCAGTTATATCTTTAGATTTTACAGGGCTAAGCGGATTGTCATCTAAAAACGGATCAATCAGTATTTTTATTCCGGTTCTTGTGGTTATTTTAAAAGCGGAGTGGCCAAAATATCTTAGTTTCATTTCTATCTCCTTTATTTATTGATTAAGAAACAATTAAACATATTTCAGTATTTATTTGAATAATATTCTTATAAATCCGATTATAGCTTTTACAGGATTCATTTTACTCTTTTCATTGCCGTAAATTGTTGGAATGTTAACGAACCCGATATTAAATCCTGCCCTTGCAGATTTAATTATAATTTCACTTTCCGCTTCATATCCATTTGATGTAGTTTTAACTTTTTGCAGGACTTCCTTTTTATAAATTCTATAACCACATTGGCTATCAACAATCTTTTGCCCTGTAATTTTTGAAAGAACAAATGAAGTTATTTTATTGCTCAATATTCTTTGCAAAGGCATAGTGTTAGTATCTGACAGCCTGTTGCCAATTACAACATCAAAATATTTTATCTTTTCTAAAAACTCCGGTATCAATTCAGGCTTATGCTGATTATCTCCATCTAATGTTAAAATAAAATCGTAATCATATTTCAAACATTCATCAAAACCTTTTTGCAGAGCAAAACCTTTTCCGCATTTGGAACTTAGTGAAATAATCTCAACACTTTCAATATCATTAATAAATGTTTGTGAAGCATCATTTGATCCATCATCAACAGCAAAAACTTTATCAACAAATCTTAGTGTATTAAGAACAACATCACGTATAAAATCTTTTTCATTATAAAAAGGAAGAACAGCGCAAACTTTATTTGTTTGATTTAAGTTGCTCAATAAAACCTTTCCAGCCTTTTTTTACAGGCGCTTTTAATGCTTTATTCAATCTGTTTTTTAGAGCCTCTTTTGATAAACCTTTTGAAAGTTCACCATTTTCTGCAACAGAAATGCTTCCGGTTTCTTCAGATACAATAACACTTATAACATCTGCTTGTTCGGAAATACCCAGACCGGCACGATGTCTCATACCAAGTGTTTCACCGTTTACTGTTGTTTGCTGCGAAAGCGGTAAAGTACAGCGTGCGGCTTCAATTAGATCCTTACTGATTATTACAGCGCCGTCGTGCAATGAAGAGCGCGGGTAAAATATTGATGTAAGCATTGCGGCGCTTAATCTTGCATTAAGCATTTCGCCGGTTTCTGCAAAGCCGCGTATGCCGGAAGTTTTTATTAATACTATCAATGCACCGTGCTGATGCTGCGACATTTGAAACGCTGCATCAACAATTATATCAACTGCTTCGTGAGATTCGGTTTTTGCAAATACTTTAAAGAATGGATTTCGTGCAAGTATTACAAGCAGCCTTCGTATTTCAGGCTGGAATAATATAACAAAAGCAATTACCCAAATATCGGTTATCAAACGAAGCAGCCAGCTTATAGCTCTAAAATTCATTACCTGCGAAATAAATGAAACCGAAATGATTATCATCAATCCGATAAATATCTGTGCTGCAATTGTTCCTTTTAGAATTGTGTACAGTTTATAAAATATGAATGACACAATTGCTATATCAATAACATCGGATAATGTTACTGTAAGAAAACCTATTTTAAAAAGATCAACCATTAAACCTTAAAGAATTTTTGTAACTAAATTAACCATTTGATTGCAATATTTAACATTGTGTGTGCGAATAATTTTTGCAGATTTAACTACTGCCGCTGTTTCGAGAATGACAGTTGCAACATCACGTTCATCTATATTCAGATTTAATTCCTTACCAATAAATGATTTTCTTGATAAACCAATCATAACAGGTTTTCCGATTGTATTGAATTCCTCAATTCTCTTTATCAATTCAAAATTATCTTCAACACGTTTACCAAAGCCGATTCCCGGATCAATAATAATCTTCTCAATCCCTTGTGTAATTGCGGCTGCTGTCTGTTTTCTTAAAAATTCATAAACCTCAGAAACAACATCAACGTAATGCGGATTATCCTGCATAGTTGCTGGGCTGCCATTAATGTGCATTATCACCACACCGGCATTAAATTGCTTTGCAATATCAATCATTCGAGCATCAAAAGTTAGTCCGCTAATATCATTTATTATACAAGCTCCGTAATCAAGTGCCTGCATTGCTGTTTCACTTTTGGTTGTATCAATAGAAATTATAGTTTCTTTACGCAGTTGTAATATTTTTTTTATAACGGGAATTGTTCTTTTAATTTCATCTCCTACCGCAACGGGCTGCGAACCAGGACGTGTTGATTCACCGCCTATGTCAATTATATCTGCTCCTTCATCAATCATTTGGAGTGCATAATTAACTGCTTCAGCAATCGTAAAATATTTACCGCCGTCCGAAAATGAATCAGGTGTAACATTTAGTATTCCCATTATTTTCGGAGAATCGAAACTTAATTCTGTATTCTTAAAACGGTAGATCATTTAGAAATAATTTATTTGTGGAATAAAAAAAGCGGGTTACGCCGCTTATAAATATCAGAATATGATAACACTTATAAGGTAATAATATTTTTAAGTTCGGTTGTTGCGGCAGAAATATTATCTGAATGAAAAATAGATGATCCGGCTACAAAAACATCGCATCCGGCATCAAGCGCTGTTTTGATTGAATTTTTATTTATACCACCATCAACTTCAATAAGAAAATTTGCGCCGAGAGAACTTCTCAATTCAACTGCTTCGATAATACGCCGCACAGAATTGGAGATAAAACTCTGTCCGCCAAAGCCCGGATTTACTGTCATAATTAAAAGTAAATCAATGTATTCTGCAATGTCTTTAAGTAAAGAAACAGGTGTTGCAGGATTTATAACCACACCGGCTTTAGCACCTGATTCTTTAATCCGGTTAATTGTTCTGTTAAGATGAACAACTTCCTCAAAATGAACTGAAATAATATCGGCTCCTGCTTTTCGAAAGTCATCAATATAATTATCTGGATTTTCAATCATCAGATGAACATCTAAAGGAAGTTTTGTGGATTTACGAGCTGCTTCAACTAATACAGGTCCAAAAGTAATGTTCGGAACAAAATGTCCGTCCATTATATCACAATGAATCCAATCTGCACCACTCATTTCCACTAACCTTATTTGCTGGGCAAGATTAGAAAGATCGGCTGATAATATTGACGGTGCTAATAGTTTCATTTAGTTCTCATCCGGAGATTCAAGTTTTTCTTCTATCGTTCCTTCTTTAGTGATAAATAAATCAACTGAATTACCGGAATTTAATTTATTTCCTGCAGCGGGATATTGATCCAAAACAGTATTTGGAAGAAGAGTACTTGATATTTGATAATTTACTTTTCCAACAGAGAGAGTGCTGTCAGATAAAATTCTTTTTGCTTCGGCTAAAGATAACCCGATTAAATCCGGCACTTTTATATTACCGGAGCCCTTTCCGGTACTAACTGAAATTCCAACTCTTTCTCCTTTTTTCAATCTTGTGCCTTCTGCAAACTGCTGATCGAACACCATATCTTTTGGATGTGTTGAAGGTGATTCATCAATATTTCCAAGTTTAAGCCCTATTCTTTCCAAAGCAAATCGGGCATCAATTACACTTTTACCTTTTAATAAAGGTACTGTAATAATCAACTCTCCACCGCTAATGTATAAATAAATATTTCTGCCGTTTTTAACAATTTTGCCTGCAGCGGGTTTTTGCAGAAATATTTTTCCAACAGGTACGGCAACTCCAAATGATGTATCAACAACAGAAGGTTCAAAATCAGCATCTTCTAAAATTCTGATTGCTTCATCTTCAGACATTCCAACTACATTTGGCACAGCACTCTCGGCGCTGCTTACGTAAAGCGGTAATAAAACAAAATCGAGTAAAAGTGTTATCCCGATTAAAATCCCGAATGTTATCAGGATTTTTTTTGCGAAAGGTTTTGCGAGTAGATTTTTCATTGGTTCAAATATATCAATGTTGAAAATTTTTAACAAACAATTACTTTAATATCATGCTTTCTATTTTAACCTTACAAACATAAATTGGATTAAAATATTTTTCGATTATGTATAAAAGCTATTATTACTTAAACAGATTAACTATTGAGTTAAGAGATTTGCTTTCTGGCAAAACCATAAAAAGCGTTTTCTCACAGGAAAAGGATCACCTTATAATTGAAGTAAACGATTTGTTTATTGATATATCCGTTGATCATGGCGAACCTTATATAAATATTAAGTATAAGTTTGCGCGAGCTAAAAAGAATACGATTAACTTCTTTGAGGAACTAATTGGCACTGAAGTTACAGATGTTCAAATTCCCTCCTGTGATCGAATTATCAAAATTACTGCCGGCGTGTATGAAATATACTTTGCTATTCGAGGTAAATACACAAATGTTTTTATTATTTCTAAAGTTGATATTCAGTCATTTAAAAGTGAGGATGAAGAATATCTTTTAAGATTCAAAGAAGAAGTAAGTGCAAAATCTTTTATAAGCAAATTTAATTTTATAGAAGATGAAGCCATTAAAGATAAAACTATCTCAGAAATCAGAAAGCAATTTTTATTCATTGGACGAGAAATTGAGAATGAAATTCTTTGCAGAAAACAAAATGGTAAAAGCGATTATGAAAATCTTAAAATATTCCTTAAGACATTATTTACAGATAAACCAGCAATATTTTTAGAAAGCAGAAGCAGTGAACCGGTAATTGCTTTTGAATCAATGCAAATATTTTCATCTTTGGAGAAGATTGTTTTTGAAAATCTTATAGATGCTTTCAACTTCTATCTTTCAAAGAAACATTACAGCAGCCAACTGCACATAAAACTTAAAATAGTTCAATCCTACTTAGAAAAGGAAATGAAAAAACTTTCTAATAGATTAAACACTCTTTTAATATTAATTGAAAACGGCTCAAAGGAAAGTGATTATAATAAAATTGCAAATCTTTTGCTCATTAACTTAAACAATATTAAGCCGGGTGTTGATGAAGTGCTGCTTGATGATATTTATTTGAATGAAAATACAATCACTGTAAAAATGGATAGCAAATTATCTGTGCAGAAAAATGCTGCAAAGTATTTTGAAAAAGCTAAAGACAGTAAATTGAATTATGAGAAATCAATGCAGCTTTACGGCATTTCAAAAACTCAGTTTGAAAAAATCAGATCATATAAAGTCCAGTTAGAAAATATCAATTCACTTGATGAAGTAAACAAGATTATGAAAGAACTCAAAATAAAAGATCAATCATCTGAAAATAAGCCTGATGAAATAAGCGGCAAATTCAAGCATTATTTATTGGAAGACAAATATCACGTTTTTGTTGGAAAAGATTCTCAGAATAATGATTTGTTAACTACAAAATTTGCAAAGCAAAATGATTTTTGGTTTCACGCCAGATCAGTTTCCGGTTCACACGTTATTCTTCGCGTTGAAAACACAAAGGAAGTGATCCCAAAAAACATCTTAAAAAAAGCGGCTTCACTTGCGGCATATCACAGCAAGGCAAAAACTGCATCATTAGTTCCTGTTTCTTACACTTTCAAAAAATATGTTGTTAAACGTAAAGGAATGCCAGTCGGGCAAGTATCGCTGCTAAAAGAAGATGTTTTGCTTGTAAAACCGGAAATTCCAGTTCTTTGTAACTATTTAACTGATGGTTAAAATATTTTTTGCTAATTCTGAACATTTTTTTATCTTGCTATTACTGTTCTAATATTTTCAATAAAAAATAATATAAAGAGGTAACATGAAAAAGTATTTTCTTTTTGCTGTATTGATTTCGGTTATATTTATTAGCCAATCAACTTATGGTCAATTTAAAGAATGGGGTACAAAGTTCGGAATGAGATTTAGCGCTTTAAGCCCGGGAAATGAGTTTCACAATTTGGGATTCGGTGGTCAGGATGATTTTGACTGGAGTCCGTACAAATTTTCTTATTTAGCAGAAGGTTTCTTTGCATTTGAAATATCAAAGGCATTTGAAATTCAAGTTGGCGCTGGTTATGGCACGTATACAGGAGAAGGCTGGATAGATGGTGCTTATAAGGGAGATTATGAATCTGCAATAATTCCTATCACAGCACGATTCAGAGTAAGTCCTTGGGATGTAAAAGGATGGAATCCATATATTTCAGTAGGTGGGGGAATGGTTCATCATACAATAAATGAAAATACAATTTTATCAGAATTAACTGTTAAAGAGCAAGATGGATGGATTGGAATTATACCATTCTCTATCGGTTCGGAATTTGCATTATCGGAAGTTGTATTGTTGGATTTCTCAATCGGCGGTGCATTTTTTACTTCTTATTTATTAGATGGATATGAATCTAAAACAGATCCAATTTGGGATGCATACTGGAACGTTTCCGGTGGTCTAACTTTTACAGGCGAAAGCTGCAGTTCTGATCGCGATAAAGATGGAATTGCTAAGTGCGATGAAGAAGCACTTGGAACAAATCCAAAGGCTGCAGATTCTGACGGCGATGGTTTGAATGACGGCGAAGAAGTAAACAATTACAAAACTAATCCACTTGCCATTGATACAGATGAAGATCTTATTAATGACTACGATGAAATTTATTCATCCAAAACCGATCCGCTTAAAAGTGATACTGATAATGACAGATTAAACGATGGCGAGGAAGTAAATAAATATAAAACAGATCCTTTAAAAGCTGATACGGACGGTGATTCTTTATTAGACGGTGATGAGTACATTACTCACAAAACAGATCCTTTAAAAGCTGATACTGATTCGGATGGATTAAGCGACAATGATGAATTAAATAAATATAAAACAAATCCTTTAGTTGCTGATACAGATGGCGACGGTTTAACAGATTCACAGGAAGTTTTAACTTATAAAACAAATCCTTTAGTAAAAGATACAGATGGCGGAACTATTGAAGATAATGTTGAAGTTAAACGCGGTACCGATCCATTGAAAGCAGAAGATGACGTTGTTAAAATAGGTGTTCCAATTGTACTTGATGGTATTACTTTTGCAACTGGCAAAGCTGAAATTACTCCCGAATCTGAAAATACTTTAAGAAATGCATTAAAAACTCTTACAACCTATTCTGATATTTTTGTTGAGATTGGGGGGCATACAGACAATGTTGGTAATGACAAGAGTAATCAAAAACTTTCTGAAAAAAGAGCAAATGCAGTTAGAGATTGGTTTATTCGTCAAGGCATTGAACCAGGTAGAATAACAGCAGTTGGATATGGCGAAGCTAAACCGGCAGTTCCAAATGATACAAAAGAGAATAAACAAATAAACAGAAGAATTGAATTTACAAGAGTAAGATAATTCAAATAATTTAAGTTCTTATTTAAAGGCATCCTTTTGGATGCCTTTACTTTTTTATTAACTGAATAAGATTCTTAATAATGAACCACACGCAGTTGTCTTTCTGAATTCATTTCAGCATTTTAATTTTAATAAATAGAGATTAGGAAACTTGTTAGGAAAGACAAATAAGTTATTCTTGTGCAAGTTTAGTTGATAAAATTGTTCTTTACAAAAAAAAGAATTATAGAACCAACACAAAAATCACATCAAAAAAAAGCTAAATGTTTTGAAAATTAACATATTTAATCTATTTTAGCCGATAAATTTCATGGAAAATTACGGTGCTTTTAATAAATATTAAGATTTAATCAAAAACATAAAGAGGACAAAATGAAAAAACTAATTTACTTGTTCGTATTGCTTGGTTTGGTTGCTATGACACAACCGAATTATGCACAATTCAAAGATTGGGGCACCAAGTTTGGTCTCCGCTATAATCAACTATTTCCGGAAAATGAATTTGCAAATCTCGGCTTTTCAGGAAATGACAACACATCATTCGATTGGTTCAAATTATCATATTTAGCTGAAGGTTTCTTTGCATTTGAACTTTCAAAATCAATAGAAATGCAAGTAACTGCTGGTTATGGTAAATACGCAGGCGAAGCTTATTTCGCCGATGTAAATGCAAGCTATGGTGAGTATGAATCTACAATAATTCCTATCCATTTAAGATTTAGAGTTAGTCCTTTTGATGTAAAAGGATGGAATCCTTATTTTTATGTTGGTGGTGGAGTAATGAATTATAGTGTTGATACAAAAGCGATTCCTGCTAATAACATTGAAGAAGACGGCTGGGTTGCAATAATACCAGCAGGTATCGGTGCTGAATTTGCTCTTTCAGAAAGAGTTTTGTTAGACTTTGCAATTGGCGGTGCTATGAGCTCAACTTATGATCTTGATGGTTATCATGGAACAACTGAAGATTATTGGGATAGCTATTTAAATGCTTCGTTAGGTTTAACTTTCACAGGCGAAAACTGTAAATCGGATAGAGATGCAGACGGGCTTGGAAAATGCGATGAAGAACAAATCGGAACAGATCCTAACAATCCTGATACTGATGGCGACGGATTAAATGATGGCGAAGAATTCTTAAACTACAAAACTAATCCTTTAGTTGTTGATACAGACGGCGATGGTTTATCAGATTATACCGAAGTTATGAATACTAAAACCAATCCACTTGTTGCAGATACAGACGGCGACAGTTTGAATGATGGTGATGAAGTAAATAATTATAAAACAGATCCATTAGTTGTTGATACAGACAAAGACGGTCTTGGCGATGGTGCTGAAGTTAATCAGTACAAAACTAATCCGCTTATGGCTGATACAGATGGTGACGGATTAAATGATGGAGAAGAAGTAAATAAATACAAAACTAATCCATTAGTAAAAGACACTGATAAAGGTTCAATTGATGATGGTACTGAAGTAAGACGTGGAACCAATCCTCTTGATCCTTCTGATGATGTGCCAAAACAAGTTGAAATACCTCTTGAATTCCAGGGTATTACATTTGATTTCGATAAATCTGATATTTCACCTGAAGCAGATGCAATATTGATGCAAGCTGTTCCAGTTCTATTAGAGCATTCTGTTATCTATCTTGAAATTGCTGGACATACAGATAATATCGGTACTGAAGCTTACAATCAAAAATTATCGGAACGTAGAGCAAATGCTGTAAAAGATTATTTAGTTGCTAAAGGCGTAAGTGCTGATAGAATATCAACAATTGGTTACGGAGAAGAAAAACCAAAAGTTGATAACAGTACTCCTGAAAATAGACAGATAAATAGAAGAATTGAATTTACTGGAAGTAAGAAGTAATTAAATTCTTAGATTAGAATTAAACTGCCTCCAAAATTGGGGGCAGTTTTTTTTTAATTAATTTAATTGGAAAAACAAGGTGTTAATAAGTGATTTCATGAATGGCTATCACTTGATTTAACATCATTTGAACTGCTTACATAATTTCACTAATTTTACATCAGTTTTTTATTAAAGAAAAACAATGCACCCGTAGCTTAATTGGATAGAGCATCTGACTACGGATCAGAAGGTTCGGGGTTCGAATCCCTGCGGGTGTACAGAGAAAAGCCCGATTGCTAATCGTAATCGGGCTTTTTTATAATATTTATTTTGAATTTTGATTATTTGGTTTTTGTATAAAAGTCAAATAACAATTTACTATCAGCTTCTTATCAGCAATTCTTAATGTTTAAGGATCAGAAGGTTCAGGGTTCTCCCGAAGGGATTCCATTGGAAGAATCCCTGCGGGTGTACAGAGAAAAGCCCGATTGCTAATCGTAATCGGGCTTTTTTATAATATTTATTTTGAATTTTGATTATTTGGTTTTTGTATAAAAGTCAAATAACAATTTACTATCAGCTTCTTATCAGCAATTCTTAATGTTTAAGGATCAGAAGGTTCAGGGTTCTCCCGAAGGGATTCCATTGGAAGAATCCCTGCGGGTGTACAGAGAAAAGCCCGATTGCTAA
>Ga0247840_10003345_pt1 | contig 27186 bp, 19 predicted proteins | sample LaCruzMarch2015__FD_192404 | JGI IMG/M metagenome (GOLD analysis project Ga0247840, IMG submission 192404) | Freshwater microbial communities from meromictic Lake La Cruz, Castile-La Mancha, Spain - LaCruzMarch2015_17m | ecosystem: Environmental > Aquatic > Freshwater > Lake | place: Spain...
ATTCTTATCATCTATACAAAGTCTAGATCAAAGCTTATTTTTATTAAAATATCATTCAGTTTTTAATTTTGAATATTTTGATATATATTGTTCTCTACAAGTATATTTTTTTCATTCAAATAGCTTTTGCATCACTTTCTTCTTTCTTCTTTTCTATTGCATAATCAGATACTATATTTATGAAATAATTTGATAATGTTTTTTGGTTAATTCAATATAGTATTCAAAGCATTGAAGTACTAATGTTTCATTTTTCAATTAGCTTATTTTAAAAAAGACAACAAACTTTTTGATGTTTGAGTTCATGGATAAGTACAGATTATTTCTGAATTAATTATTTTTCATCATGATTTTTCTTGCCATTTTCTTCTTTTTACTACTAGAGTTGATATTTTATCTCTTACTGCAAAATCATGTATTTTTTTAGATGGATAAAATCATTTAGATATTATTTGTTTTCACATATATTCTTTACTATCTGGTATGATATTTAATTCTTCTATATGAAATTCTAATCTTCATACAAATGGTGATATATTTTCATCTTTTATCTCTACCACTTTTTCTAATTTATATCTTTTCCAATCTATTTCTTTTGGTAAAAATAATTCTAATAATTCTTGTGCCATTTTTTCCATTTTTTGTCTTTAAAAAATATGTTAAACTTATATTTCTAGTTTAACATATTTTTTTAAATCCACCAAAATTTAGATTATGCCTTTAATTTATTTCAAAAAAAAGATTAGAGAAAATTAATTTATTATTCCTATCTTTCTTATGTTTCTTAATTTTGTATAAAACTCTAAATCTAGTTTAATCCAATACTTTTTTTCATCTCTAAATATACCTTTAATTCAATCAATATTTACATTTACTAGATTTATATATACACCTAACACTTCGCTTGATTTAATTAAACTAATGTCAAAATTAGATTTGGAATTTGCTACATTCAAAGTTTTATATATATTTAATGTATGAGAATAATATGATTTAAATTTTTTACTATTTATATCAATCAATTTAAAATTTGTATACTTTTTAATATTATTTAAATAAGTCTTATATCTTTTATATAAAGATTTCCAATTGTAATTATACTCTAATCTATGGTTAGCAATAAGTATTACTGCATTTTTTTCTATATCAAATGTTGAATACAGTTTAACTAAACAAGAACCTTGTTTAGTTAAAGGATAATATACTCTTGCTAAATATTGTAAATCTGAATAATAAATTTTTTTTCTTGATATATCTAGTCATAGAAAAAAAACAGGCTTATCCTCTTTTAAAGAATCTAATAGACATTTATTATTTATTCTAATATTTATATATCAAAATTTATTAAAATTCAAATTATGATACTTAAATAATATAGCACTAAAAATTTGATTATTACTTTTTGATTCTAAAATTAGATTCCAATAATCATTAGAAATATGTATTTCAATTATTCTTAAATATTTTTCAAGAATACTATTTATAGTTTCTAATAATATTGACTCGCTCTTATTCATTATTTATAATTAGTATTTATTTAATATGATTATATATAGTTGACATTATATAACAAATAATTAAGAATATATTAAGAAAATAAATTATTAATCATAATGTAATAAATAACAGTAACAACAAAATAAAATTGTATTTTTACAAATTCTATTAAATAAAGTTAAAATTTAATAATAATTTTACGAAAACAACTATATAAAAATAGTTGAAAAAAACAAAAACTTTATTGATTTTAACAAATTCAATATTATTATTATTATTATTATTATTATTTTTATTATGAATGAAAGATATTTTTAAATTTTAATTAAATCTAATTTTATTTACTATCTAACTTCTCTTCGACAAATTTATAATTACATTTGAATAATTTTTTCAATCTTTTTCTAATTTTCTGTTATCAGTAAAAAATAGGTATTCTTTACTTAAACTTTTGAACTGATTTAAATCACAAACATTAAATGATTGAAAATTTCTAACATCAACCATGTCTACGATTCATTTTGATTTTCAATTTAACTTATAATATTCAAATATTTTTGTCTCAATATCAAAACAAGAAACTTCATTAATATTATCACTTAAAGGTTTTACTGCCTCAGTAATTTCTGAATATCCAGTAATATTTTCTGGATTAAAAATTATTAATGATTCTTTCGCACGACTTATACCAACATTTATTAAAAATGAATTATTAAAATGAGAAAACATATAGGTGTTTGTTTTTGGTGGATTCATAACCATAATAACAACATCATTTTCATCACCCTGATATCTATGGATAGTACTTACTTCAAAGTGATTGAATCAATTTTGATTTTTGAAAGCATAAGAAATTTCTTTAGTCAACCTTGCTTGGGTTCCATATGGAGTAATTATACTGACTGTCTTATTCGGATTTTGTAATTTTATTGCTGATGCTAGTTCACAAGAAAGAATAATTGAATAAATTTGGTATGCTGAATATTCACCATATTTCTGAATATTGAATACTTCTTCTTGGTCTGGTGTTTCTACATCAAAAACAGGAAAGTTAATAATATTAATGTTATCAAGATAAGAATTACCTAACTTAATTTCTTTAATATCCACAGTTTTTTTGTGTACAATTTTTCAATCATACTTGTATTTAGAAAAAAGTTCTCCAATTGATGGGACACTTCTATATTGAGTATATAGTTGATTAATTTTATAGTTTCCATTAGGTGTTCTTGATAAAGAAAAGTTAGTTAATCCAAAAAGTGTGTAAATATTTTCAGTTCACCAACCTTTCATTTTTTCTTTTCCTTGCTCAATATAATTTGGTGTCTTACCTATAGGTTGAATTTGGAAAGGGTCACCTGATATTGTAAAAGTAGATGTTAATCAAATTTTATTTGTTACATTTGAAAGTGACTTAAATTGTATAAGTGTATAAATTGAATGGGGAAGTGATACCATTGATGCTTCATCTATTACTATATGTGTCCAACCAATAGAATTGCTTTTAAGTTGATTACCTGCAATATCATCAAATGCCAAACGATGAACAGTCGTTGAAAGAACTAGATTTGGTAAAATTTCTTTAAGTGAATTTTTTGATTTTAATATATTATGTTTATGAAGTGTTGTACTTATCGAATTCCCATATCTAATTAATATACTTTGATATTCATTTGTTGTAAAAATACTCTTGCAGTAAGTGATTAAATTTATTACATCTGATTCAGAATAATAAGTTAAAGCGACTTTCTTTAATTTTTTTTCATCAATAAGAAGTTCAACAATTCTTTCAATTACTACATCTGCAGCTTTGTTGGTCGGTGTAAGAACAAGAATTTTTGTTTTTAATCCTAAATAATTATTAACAGACAATGTTGAAAGAATATCTAATGCTATTTTTGTTGTTTTACCTGTTCCTGGGGGTCAAAATAAAAATGAAATCTTATTCTCATTAAAATTTGATTTGAAATATTCATTAATACTACCTTTATTTGGAGCAATTCTATTTGATCAAAATAGATTATCTCTTAATAAATCCATCAAAATATCATCACCTGGTAATCTGAAATTAGCTCTATATCAGTTCATCAACTTAAAATTTAAAAGATAGCTTCTGTCAGATTGTTCTATTGGTTGTAGTATCAGTTCAAATTCGTTAAAATTTATAACACTACACAGCATTTTTCTTGAATATCATTTTTTAATGATATATAATTCAATAGGTTCAGGGGTATATTCTACTTTAGAAGGAATACTTTCATAGTTACATTCACTTAATATAAGACAGTCTTCTTTGATTTCAACTTTTTCAAACCAAACTGTATAAGGTTTATTATTAATGTTAGTTGCATCATATTCCCAATCAAATAAAGCTTTTAGCCATTGAAAAGAATATTCTTCTGTTAGCTTCAATTTTTCCTTTAGAATTTTATTTGCATTTGTATTCTCACCGTTTTTCCGTTTAATGTAAGCATCATCAAGTTTTTTCTTTTTATCATAATTAACATATTCTTCTGGTAATTCTTTAATACTTTCAACAATCGCATCTACTTTTGCATTATTATCCAATGTTGAATTAATATTAATAAATATTATTCATGTTGACTCTTCTAAGCAATAATTTCATTCATTATGTTTTCTAAGATTTTCTCATTCAAAACTAGTTAGATATGGTATTATTCCATCATAAAAAAGAACTTTTATAGATTCATTATTTTCCCATTGAAGATAAAAAGGTAATTCAAGAGACCAGGAGTTATTATGAATAGTTTGAAAATCTGGAGAGATATTTATTTCAATTTCAATCCAATCAGTTTTTTTCAGTTCAGATTCTGGATACAATCTAAAATCAAAAATTGAACTTCCCATTTTTTGATTTACCTCAAAAATCTGAATTAAAGTCAGTCATGCTTTATTAATCTCTAAAATTTTAGATTCATCAATATAAAAATCATGCTCTTTTTTATTTTGAAATCTATATTCGATAACATCATTACACCTAACATCGAAAATATATAATTGTGGATGATTGATTGAATAATCTTCGTTGTTAGTATATAGTTTTTTTAAAATCTTCTGAACTAAAGAAATACAATGTTCCTCTTTTATTATAATAGTTTCAATTTGTAACCATTTAATTGTATTTAACAATAATATATTATTTATTTCTGAAACAAAATTTATATATTGTTGTGAATTTTTTTCCCCTTCTTTAAAAGCTTTTCTTATTTTCACAAGATTGCTATCAATAATATTTACCCCTAATACTTCAGATAGGAACTTTAGCTTAGATTCAATTTCATTCTCATTCAACCAATTTATAATTTTCAGATCTAATTTTTCAGAATCAAGACAATATTCATTCGGATAAACAGATAATTTTGGATTCCATTCAGCTATAAGATAGGTTTCAAATCATATAGGAAAAGGGAATTTTTGTTTATAATAAAAACCGAGAATATCCTCAATATTAATTTTCTCAAAATTAAATATACTAAAATAGTCTCATTTTTTATAGGTTGAATAAAATCACAAAAATGCAAACTGGTATTCATTAATTATATTAAGGTGATATTCTTTAAGAATTATAAATATATCATCAACATTTTTTTGTTTACCAATTCCAAAAAATAAATGTAATGGTAAATCAAGTTCTTCAAATTGTCTTATTATAGAACTTAGTAATCCACTTTTATTAACATAACTTGGTAAAACTTGAGATAAGTAAAGTTCCCATGGTATATTATTCGTATCATGGAAAATAATTTTATCATTATCTCTAGTGTCATTCAACTTATGTTCTTCTAATTGACTGTCAATAATTATTATTTTATTTCTAAAAGATTCTATATCATTTTGTTCAGTTATAACCTCTTTAGCAATTTTTAAAAGTTTATATTCATAACTATCTTTTAAATATTTATGTTCTGAATATAGTTTTAATTTTGTTAATGCTTTGATATAATTTGACTTTACTTTGTTTTCATTTGATTCAATAATGCAATCAATTAATTCTGGTATTTCAAAAATATTATTCCAAAATTTTACATCATTTTCGTTGTTCCAATTTTCAAGAAGTTCTAAATGGAATAAATTTTTTGTATCTGTGTCTATATTTAAATACCAATTTTTTATTGTCCCTAGATTACCTTCTTTAACTAGATTTACAATATCCCATGTTTGCTTTATTACTTTATAATAACTGGTATCTTTTTTATCATCAAAAGTTTTGATGTTTTCAAAATCTTTTTTACCCCACTTAAACCAAAATCTATTTATTATTCAAAAATCATAAGGTTCAATATTTAGTTCAGTATCTTTAATTACTACTGAAAAAGCAGGTTTAAATTCACCCCTATTTTTTGTTGGACAGTTTTGAGATATATATTGGGTTAATGGTAAGTAAAGAGTTTTTGTAATCCATTGCCATTGCTGATGATTTGGTTCTTTTGAAAACATTATTGAAAGAAATATATCATCATATTTTTGAGTATCTGACTTTTGATATTCATTAAGACGTTCTTGTAATTTATTGGAAAGCTTTTCTAGTATGAAAGAATTACATATATCCTTTTGAACAAATTCTCTTCTACTTGCTTCTATTTCAAAAATATTGGAGTGAACAATAAAATTAAGTCCACACACTTCTTTACCCATCGGAAAAAATTTATAAAAATTAGGAGAATCTCTTAACTCTACATAATTTGAACTATTTTCAAATTTTTGGTAACCAAATATAATGTTAATATTTCTTGTTTTATCATTCTCTTTTAATGAACTGCTTATTTCTTTAAATTCATCAGATGTTGTTTCAATAATTATAGGACTTTCTAAAATAACATCAATATTGTCTTTGATAATTGGTTCTTCATTTTTAAAATAAATTTTTTGCAATCATTTCTTTGACATAAGATTTGCAACAAAACTAAGTGAATATTGAATTCCTTTTTTAAAATATGAATAATCTTCATCTAATTTTTTTTCTTTATCAGAACCAAGTTGTAGATAAAACAAACTCCCTTGATTCAAATCTTCATTAACAAATTTATCTTGATTTTGAACCCAAACTTTATTCAAAAATCATTTGAATGTTTTAAATTCTTCCTCTGAAAAAAGGTCATCTCTATCTTTATAAGTGATATCCTTTAACCCTCAATCTAAATTGTTTGTTAGAATTGGAATGCAAGTCAATAAAATTTTGAAAAACCACGGAGAATTTGATTCATCCCATTTATCATTATGATCTACTGAAATATCTGTAACAGAATTTGAAGCTAATAGTTCTTCTAACTGCTTTTTATTTGACCAACTAAATAAAATAGGTCAAGTATAATCTTGAGTTAATTCTTGGAGACCATTTCATGATCCAACCATACGATGAATAAGTTTAAAACCTACTCCAAATTTTCAAATATTCTCATGTCTTGTTTTTGTTGATTGTGCAAAATTTAATATTGCTCTAATTCAGGCAAGATTGAATGGTTTACCATTATTAATTGCAACAAAGTTATTATTTTCATAAAACATGAAATAAGCAGTTGAGTCGCAGTCTACTGCATTTTGAACAAACTCATATATGGCTTGACTATCTTGAGCCATATCAAGAACTGTTGATAGTCTGTCGCTAATATTTGGTGAAGCAGCATGAAATACATTGAAAAAACCACGTTCTTCATCTGGATCATCTGACTCTAGTCATGTACTAGAAAATCAAATAAAATTTTCATTTAATCCTTGAACTCTAGATTGCTTTTTTAACCAATTACGGAAAAGACGAATATCTTTAACTTTCATACTTAAACAAAGGTAAATAAAATATTATCAATTGTGCTATTTTGTAAACCATATAATTATTATACCTTATGGTAACAAAATTTCATTTTTTTATAACTATTTATAATTAATATTCATTAATTATGAAGAATAGAAATTAAATTAAAATAAACCAATTATTCTAAATTAATTTAAAAAAGTATTTTTACTTTTATATATTATTATATATTATAAATAAATTATTATTATTTTATCATAAAAAAAATAAAAAACAAAGAATTTCAATATAATAATTTAATAAAAATAATCATATTATTTGTTATTTTTTGAATATAATAATTTATAGAAAGTGTCTTTACCTTTTTTATAGAAGATGTCTTTTGAAAAGGCTGATATGATAAGAATATGAGTGAATTTTATATTTTATCCATTATTTCCAAAGTATGATTATAATACAAAGGAATTAATTAAACTAGGAGAAAGTATTTATAATAATAAATAAGATTTAATTAAATATTTATCTGATAATTTTAGAATTACTAAAAATAGAGGCAAAAAATTAAATTTAAATTTTAACTTTTTGCCTCTATGAAAACCGAAATTTCAAAGAAGAGTTATTGGACTATCGTAAGAATAAGGTTTATACTTCTTTTAATATTTAAATGATATGGATTAATTCAGTACATATTTTTCTATTTTAGTTTGATAAATTGAAGTTAATCCAATAATTATATTTATACTTGAATATCCTTTAATATTTTTTTTATGGAAAATATTATTGCTACCTATGATTGTTTGGTTTATAGCCTATGAAATTGAGAGTAAGAAGATTATGTAGTGTTTAATAGTATTTAATTTAGTTTATTTAGGAATAGTTTGTGGGAATTTGAGAGTAGTTTTTTAACTGCTCTTTTTTTACAGTTCATTTTCATATATTTTATAAACTTCTGAAAAAGGAATCATTCTTTTATATGAGATTTTCATATATGAAGCTTTTCAAGATTTTTAATATTTTTATTTAATTCTATTAATCATAATTCAATAATTTTTTTATGTATTCTTCTTCTTTTTATACAACAACCTTTCTCATAATCATTATAATAATGCTTTATTTTGTTTATATAATCCTTTCAAGTTCAAGAAAAATATTCTAAATGTAATAATATAAATATTTCAAAATCTTGATTTGAAAATAAAACATTTATAAAAACATCTTTATTAAATAAATTTTGAATATTATTAATATCTTCCTTTGAATAAGAATCTGTATCAAGTAATAAATAAATTTTTGAATTTGTTTTTTTTAATGATGATTCAGTAAAATAGAATTCATTATTTATCTTTTCATACATAGAATCAATATCATTTTCTATTTTTGATTTTGTAGTTCATATCTGTCAGAATTTAAAAGGCTCAATCTTAATATTAATATTAGATCTTCTTAATTCTTTTAATGCTTCAAAATAACATTTTTCAGTTTCTCACTCACAAAAGATAAATAATGTTTTCTTTAATCTTAATTTTTTGGATTTTCTCATAATTTCATTTCTTTAACTAATGAAGTAAAATCTCTTGTAATTGGTATTCCTCACAAAGATCATAAATTGTATAATTTTTGAATATCATTTTCACTTCTTAGATCTTCAAAATCATATAATGTATAAAATTTAGTAGAACTAATTTCTGTCTTTTCCGTTATTCAAATTTGTTCTTTTTTAAATTCTTTTAAATTCATTAATTCAAGACTATGAGTAGTAAAAATAAATTGATATTTTTTTCATAAATCACTATGAATAAGATTAAATAAATTTTTAATTATGTGTGGGTGTAAATTATTCTCTATTTCATCAAAAAACAATATTCATTCTTCATTAATTGTTATAATCATAATTCACAATATTCAGAATAATTTTTGTGTTCATTGAGATTCATTTCATAAAGGAAAATATTCAATTTTATCCGTTCAATTAATTTTATGTCAAAACTTAATATCAAGACCATTTCATTGAGAAAATTTAACTTCTTTTTTATTCATATTAAAATCAATTATTTCTCATACGGTTTCTTCTATTTTTATATCACAAATATTAATATCTGCACATCTTAAAAATTCTATTACAAAGTCCTTATATTCTTCACTTTCATTTAATTTTAATAACCCCACTGTTTTCATTCAATCAAATCAACTTCATAAACTATTTATTTTATTAAAAAAATATAAAACAGGCTTATTGTTGAGTTTTCAATTAAATTGATCTAAAACCCATAATACGGAAATATTCTCTTTAACTTTATCTTCTAATTGATTTGAAAATTTTTTAAAATCATTTTCAAATTTTATAATTTGTTTTTTTCTTATAAACAATGTAATTGTTTTATTTCATTTTTTTTCAAACAAATTTTCTGACACAACAATTCATCAAAATTGTTCAAAATTATATATATATTCTTTTTCATCAATAAAAAAATTAATCTCGAAAAAACTTGGATTTTTTCTACTTTCTTCATCTAATAAAAAAGGAGTAAGAAAAAAAGGATTTCATGTAACGAAATTTTTAATGACAATTATTATCCTAAGTATATTACTTTTTCAGCTTGCATTAGCACCATAGATAACCATACTTTTTTCAATAGTATTTTTCTTTCAAGAAGAAATAATATCAAAAACATTATCTTTTTTTCATCAGTAATTAGATGATTCAAAATTTATTTCTGTTTCATCTTTGAAAGATAAAAAATTCTTAACTTTTATATATTTTAACATATTTATGTAATAAATTATTAATAATTACAATAATAGTATAGTATTTTTTACAAAAAATCAAATGTTTTTTGTGTTTTATGTAAAATAGTTGCATAAATACTTATTTTTATATATGTTATATATATTATATAAGTAAATATTATCTAAATTATTAACATAAATAATTAAAATATAAAAGCGAGTTTTATAGATAAAAAAATATAAATTATTATATAATCTAAATTAATTCAAATATGTTTATTAGTAGCTAATATATGTTTTGTTCTTAATACTAATATTATAATTCTAGCAAAATTAAAAAATGTATTTAAATATAAAAGATAAAGCTATTTATTAACCTATAAATACTAAAAAAACTAGCAAGAAGTAAAAACATAATATTAGTTTCTCAATATTTATTAATAATCACTTATATATGTATAGCTTAAAAATTTCTGAGAATAAAATCAAATGTGTATCAAAAACTCTTAATACAATTAAGAAAATAAGAAATCCTGATAATAATAAAGAGAATGAATTAAAAAAAATATTAAATTCTTTAAACTCACATATAATTGTTGAACATATGGTTAAAGGAAAAGTTTTTGAAATTAAATATAAAGATAAATATTATTATACTAATTGAGATAAACCTTCTAAATATATAGATGTAGTTGTAAAAAATATTTTTTATGAAATAAATCAGAACATATTAAATTTAAACGATGCTGTAAATAACATATGAACATGAAAAAAAGAAGTAATAAAAGAAATGATATTAAATGAAATAGTTAATTTTGAAGATGATTTTAAACTTAAATGAAAACTTAATAATCATAGTATATGTGAGTTATTAGAAAAATATTATAATAAACCAATTGAAAATCTTGATAGAATTTATAATAATTTTTTATGAATTTATAAATGACAAATATTTTTTGAAGAAAAATTAACTAATATTTCAGAAGATGTTTCTCTTTTTTGAAATTTATTAAACAATTGAGAAAAAGAAATTTGAGCATATTTTATAACTATTAAAGTTAAAGAATACTGTCACAGTTTTGTAAAAATAGATGAAAAAAAATATGAATGTATTTATTCATATTTACCTTAATAAAAAAGTAATTATAGAAAAATTTTCTATAATTACCATATAATTGTTTAAAACAAAAATTCAATTTACACACTTTATTGCACACTCCCTTGATTTTATAAAAAATTGAAATTTTTATCTTCTAACCATTTTAATAATTTTATATTTCTTTCAAAATTTCTTATTTTTTCATTTCAAAATTCAAAATACTGATCAGCAGTCCATTTTATTGCTGCAATTATTCATAATTTTACAAAATTATATAATATCTCTTTTTCATAATTAGAAATAATCTTTCATTTGTTTAAAAAATATGAATTTACTAAAATTTCAACTTTTTTCTTATCTAAAGTTCAAAATTTTGTTTTTCAATAACAAGTAGTTGCAATCGACCATGATAAATCATATAAATTTTCTCTTAAAGAGATATATTCATAATCTAAAATTCAAATAATTTTATTTTTATAAGTTAATAAATTATTTGGAGTTAAATCATTATGAATAATTGTCTCATCTAAATCATTGATTTTTCAATCTAATCAACAAAAAATATTTTCAATTTGTAAATCTATATATTTAGCATTTTCAATAATTTTATTTTCTATATATCAGCTTTTATTTAATGACTTATCATAATAACAAAACAAACTCCTATTTTGAAACATAGTTTTTTTTATATCATATTTTATTCTTTTATCATTAACATTAATCTTATGTATAATATTCATTGTCTTATTATGGAATATTCACATTATTTTTCATAAATCATTTAACTCAATGTTAGAATTAGTAAATTTTTCTCAATTTATTCATTTTGTAATAGTATAGTAAAACTTTCAAGATTTAAACATAAAATCATTAATTATTTCTATATCATTTCTATATCAAGATATTTTTAACAATTTTGGAATATAAGATAATTCATTTAATTCATTTAACAAAGACACTTCATTAATAATATTTTCTTCTGACCATCTTTCATTTATTTCTCTTAAATAAAATTTTTCTCAATTTATAGTAAAAACATAAGTAAAATTTGAACCTTCAAAGAAAAATGATAAACTTCATTTATCAGCATCATATAAATCCTCGACAAAATTACTTAAATATAGTTCTTTTTGTATATTAAAATTACTTAAGTTATTCATAAAATATTTTTTAATTCATATGGTATAAAATCAAAATAATTAGTTATACTTTTAGATTGATTTAAAAACCATTCTTTGTATACATTTTTCAATATTTTATTATTTTTAATTCTCTCTATACAAGAATTAAAATAACTTTCAGAAGTATAAAACTTTATCAATATTTCTTTTTTTCTATTTTTTAAATATTTTTCAATTTCAATATCCTGTTCAATTTTAGTTAAATCATCTAGTCATAATTCACTAATTAATCATTTAGGAGTAATAACAACATCTTTTGTTGTAAAACTATTATATCAAATAGTATTATTAGTATCAAAAACTTTATTATGGAAAATATCAGATTTCATTGAATCTTCAAAAGATTTTGTTCAAGGAAAAGGTGTATAGAAAGCTATTCTAATTTTATCAATCACATCTGCATTTTCAAGTACATATTTTTCTAATTTATCAATATTTGAAATAGTTTCATATGGTGAGCCTATCATAAAAAGAGCAGCTCAAAAAATATCAGCATTTTTTGTCATTATAAATACATTTCTAGCATTATCTATGACATTATGTTTTTTCCTCATTTTTTTAATTACATCTATATCTATAGCTTCAACTCAATAATTAATATAACTACATCAAGATTTTTTAAGTTTATATAAAATATCTTGATCTACATCTCTTAATGTATTAAAACAACTATAATTAATAATATCTCATATTTTTTCTTCAATCATCAAATCTAATAATTCAATGTCTTCTTTTCTTCATTTAATTATAAATCTCTCATCAGAAAAGAGTAAATAATTCGTTCAAAAATTATTATGTAAATACTTTATCTCATCAATCACTTTACTCAAATCTCTCTTTAAAATATTTCATCACTTCCAAAAATCCTTTGATGTACAAAATTCACAATTAAATCAACATCATCTAGATTTTTCTATTCAAGCATTTTTTATTTGTGAAATAGGTAAATGACAAAAACTTTCCTTTTTATAATCCATATCTAGTCATTCTCTTTTTGAAAAATCTAATTCACTTAGATTTTTAATTCTTTCCCCATCTTTAGTTATTATAATTTTTCAATTTTTTTTAAATCAAATTCAACTAATATTACTATAATCATTATTTCAGTTTTCTAAATAACTCAATAATTCATCAAATGATTTTTCTCCTTCATTTCTTACAATAAAATCGATTAAATCAGTATTTAAGCTTTCTTCAGGACAATAAGTTACATGAATTCATCAATAAACAACAATTAAATCATTAATATTTTTCTTAATTTCTTTTACTATTTCCAAAGAGTTACTAAAATTATAAGAATAGCTTGTAACAGCTAATATTGCTGGTTTTTTACTTAATATAATATCGACAATTTCTCTATTACTTTTTGTTAATTGTTGCACAAAATCAACATTTCTTTTCTCGTTTTTTATATTTTCAGCAACACTAATAGCTCAAATTGGTTCAATTCAATTATATACATCAAAATATCTATTATCTCAGGTTCATTCTGGATCTAAAAAACAAATATTAAGTTTTTCGTTATTCATATTAAATTTTTGTTAACTTATAAACATTTTTTTCGAGTAATTTATCATTAAAAACTTTTATAACTCATGGCGATAAATCTAGCTGTAAATTAAATCATAATAAATCTCAATAAATAGAGCATATATATTTCTCAAAAAAATCTCAATTGTTTTTAGAATTTATCATTTCTCTTATTAGTTCTTTGTAATAAATATTATTTTCATCTTTATTTCATTGTAAATAAAATTCATAATATTTTGCACAGATTAAATCATCACTATTAATTTCTCATTTTGATCAACAAACAAATAAGGTAATTTCATTAAAATTATTTTTAATATAATCTATAGTTGAGGTAAAATTTACAAAACTTCATATTAATATCTCTTTATTATCAAAATAAAGTTTATTAATAGCTTGAGTTCAATTTTGACTTCTATATATAATTTTAAAATCACTATATTTTTTTCATCATATTTTATTCTTATAAAATATAGGTATTGGATGTCAATTAATTCTATATTTTACTTCATTTATTTTTGAAATGGTATCATCAATTAATAAATAATTATTATCATTCATATTTAACTCATCTTGTAATAAAAAAGCATCTTCTGATTCTCATCAAATAGAAAAAAAATCAATAGGATTTTTATTTAAAATAATTGAAGAAGTTGTTGAAAAAGTATATAAATCTAATATTAAAATATTATTAAATTTTACGTCTGAAACTTTATTTGTAATTTGAATTTGCATATTAACAAAGATTAAAATATATTTTTTGTTCTTTTTAAAAAAGATATTGCTTATACAAAGCAAAATTTTCTCACCATTTTTCCTTTAAATGTTTTTTTATATTCTTTTATATGTTATTTTTCAACTAAATTGATGATGAAAAATACATTTTTTTATAAATAAAAAAAATTTGTCTAGCAACTAAACTTTATCTGAAAAATAATTTGATAATTTAAAATAAATACTGAATTATACAAAATATTAAACAATATAAATTGTAATTACTAATTTAATATAAGTATTAATTGTAAATTGTCAAGATTATTTAAAGAAAATTTCTAACTCTAACAAATTTAAAAATATCTATAATAGTATAAGTATAATATACAATCATCTTTATTTTTTATAATATACTTAAAGGAAATTGATTTTCTTATATTAGATTTGTAATAAGTATAAATTTTGTATTATAACTGTTAAAATTATTCTCTAAAATTAAAAAAACAATTACTTTTAAGTAAATCTATTTTTATAGAAAAACAGATCTAAAGAACTTTTATTTTTTAATTGATTCTAATTAATAAATTATTTTGATTTTTTACTATTTTATATCAATCTAAATTTTTATTTTCTTTTTTTTAAGGATTTACAAATTTTCATTTATGAGTATTTTCATTTTTCTTTTATATTTTTCTATTTCCCCTGTCAACAAAATGTCTATATAAATATTATACATGATAATTTTGGCTATTATAGTCGTAAAGCACCGTCTATAACCTTACTATAATTATACTATAAATACAATATAACTATGCATTTATTTATTTTTATTGTCTATATTATCTATTATTTAACACTAATTTTAATTAGTTTTTAATTATTTATTTAATACTTATTTTAAGCCCTTTTTAAATATTTGTTTTATACTTATTCTTTTTATACATAGTTATTTATATAATAGTTATTACATATATAATTAACATTTATTTATAAATTATTTGCATTTTAATTAAAATATAAGTATAATATAAATGGCTTTTATCTTTTAATTAAATTTTATGCCTCTAGAAGTTGGACTTGGGATCTACTGAGAAAAGCAACTTGCTGATAAATTATGAATTTCTCCTATTACATTAAAGAAGATATTCTCGGTTGAAGTTCATGAATATTGTAAAAGTAAGAGAAAACTAACTTTTGATGAAAAAAAGTATTGAGGGACACCAACCTTCAATGGAGCTTTTGACCAAAGAAATAAATTTGCAAAAAAAAGTTGAGAATATCTTGCAAGAAAATATGGTAGGGAACTATGATTTAGTTTTGATCCTAATAGATAAAAAATATAGAAAAAGCCGATTAATAATAAACCGACTTATCTCTTTTTGAACACTATAAAAGTACGCCAATACTTTTGATATACATAACAGATTTATAATCTGCAATACAAGTATAACAAAAATTAAAAAAAGTTCAAGAGATATAAGTCATAGTTTTTACATTTTAATTTTGTTCTATGACTAATAATAATGAATTACAGAATTTTATTTCAAAAGTTTGTGAACAATACTGATTTAAAGAAGTATTGTTGATTGATAATCTTTTGGATGTTCCTGATGAATATAAAAGATTACTTATGTTAGTAAATGCTTTAAAAAGTATTAAAACTAAGTATGAAATTGAAAATAAAGATTACTTAGAAGCTTTCAGATATTTTTCTTATAAACATAGGAAAGAAAAAAATTCTACTTGAGATTTTCTTTCTAGATTTGAAAATTATAGAAACACAAAAAATAGTCAAGATTTAGTATTATATTAATATAATAAATTATGTTTAATCCAAATGTACCTTATAATGATCTACCAAAATTACCTGCAGATATCAATTATGATACTGTTAACATATTAAAAGCCCTAGCTTGAGCAAAAGGTGCTATAGGTAGATTAGATGTTTTTACAAAGTTATTACCTGATAGAGAAATGTTTCTAACACACTTCGCTATTAAAGAATCAGTTGAATCTTCACAAATTGAAAGTATTGATACTAATGTTGAATTAATTTATGAAGCATCTAGAATTGATGAAAAATATATGAGTAAAGATCAAAAAGAAGTAATGTATTATAAAGATGCATTAATGCTTTGATTGGATCTTGTAAGAAAACAATGATTTCTTGCACAAAATGATTATGTTAAAATATGAAATATTCTTTCTAATGAAAAAGGTCAGATAAGGACATGAGGACTTGTTAATATAAAAAAGAATCATACAGAAGTAATATATACACCTCCTGCATGAAAAGATAATATAGAACGTTTATTGTGAAATTTAGAGAATTACTATAATAACATGATTGAACATGATGTAGATTCTCTAATAAAAATGGCTATAATTCATTATCAATTTGAAGCAATTCACCCTTTTTATGATGGTAATTGAAGAACATGAAGAATTATAATGGTACTACACTTAGTACTCAATAATAATCTTGAATTCCCAGTTATTTATTTATCTTGATATATTAACAAAAACAGATCTGAATATTATACATTAATAAAAAACATTACTGAAAAGTGAGAATGGGAAAATTTTATTGTTTTTATGCTAAAATGAATAGAAATTCAAGCAAAAGAGACAATAAATGATATAGAAAAAATAAGGGAACTTAGATCCCATTATGTTAAGATTTTAGAAAATGATAATGTTATTAAAAAAGTGTTAGCTCAACCTCTTGCTTCTCTTCTTATTTCTAAACCAAAATTATTAAGAGAAGATCTAGTAGATTTTTGAAGCATAAACACTCTGACAACATATATAAAAAGATTGATTGAATTATGAATACTTAAAGAATCATGAACAATATGAAAAAATAAAATCTATACAAATATTAAGTTTATAGAGTTAACAAAATAATATGACTACAGAAGCAATAAGAAGCGATTTTATAAATTTTCTTGTTGAAGAACACTCAAAAGAAAAACAAAAATCAAATATAAATAATAATACTAAAGAATATAATGATGTTGAAACAAATAATAAAAATGTTTCTACAAATCTAATTAGTATAATTATTTTAAAATTAATAATATTAACCGTTTTTATAATAAAAAAATTATCTTTGTTTTTATACTTATATATAAAGACATTGATAACTATGACTTATAAAATTTTTTTAAGAATTTGAAAGTATTTTATTCGTAATTATAGACCTACTATCAATATTCTTGATAATTATTTAACTAAGAGCTTAAAATATATTTTTGAATTAATTAGTCTGACTACATATAATCTTTCTATAAAATTATACAAATATGGAAAAGAAAAAAAATATTATAAAATAAAAGTATGAGAAAAGAAATATTCTGAAATGGATATAGCTCGTATGGCATCTTGAATATGAGATTTTGAAAATCTAACTTTAAAAGATATTCAAGATAGATTTACTATATGATATGATACTGCCATAAAAGTAAGAGATATGAGAAATAATACATTAAAAATGTTACAATTACTTAAAGAAGCTTATGAAAAAGAAAGAAATAACTATTAATTATAGATTCAAAATAAACACTTTTAGAATTATATAAATATTTAAATTTTTTTGTTTTTCATGTGAAAAATTATAATACAATCTTAAAACAAATTATGATATTCCAATTAATAATTAATAAAAAATTAAATAAAAATGAAAATATTAAACTCTCTAAAAAGAAAACCAATTAGAAAAACTTATAAATTTCTAGTATACCTTTCTTGACCAAAACAAAATAATGAATCATCCCTAATAGTTGATTTAATATATTGAAAAACCAAAGGGGAAGTGGTTCAAACTATACGAAATTCAAATAAATATTTCTTGTATAAAATATTATCCATTTCTTTAGAATAAAAACAGAGTAATTTTAAAAATAAATTACTCTGTTTTTTTATGTTTTTGCTGATAAATAATTTTTTAAAAAATCTTTAGCTAGTATTAAATCTATTTCTTTTACATCTACATTATTATCCCTTATATAATGTTTAACTCATCTCATAAATTTATTTATAATTTTTATCACTTCTTTTATCTCTTTTTTTGGAATATTCATTAAATCATGATTATATAATGTACTTACTCAAGATATAACTTTTTTAAATGTGTATAAATCCATTGATAATAAATCATATTCTTTTACTCTATAACTTGAATAAAATTCTTCTAGACTTTGTATTGGATTATCATATTCATTAATTCTGTTTATTATTTTTTGTAACCTTATATGAAAAGCTCATTTTATATATTCTCTTGATGATGAATTTAATATTTTTGAAAATTCTCATCATCCTCAATCTATATCCTCTAAATTATAATTTGAAAATAAACATCTTAGTTCAACTATTGTTGCAGTTAATATATAATTATTATTAATCTTTTCTCTTATTGAATTCAATTGATTTACATTAAAACTATCTAATATTCAATATTCTGGTTGTTTTATTAATATAAATTTTCACATAGAATTATTTTCAATCATTCAAAATAATGCTTTCTTTTTTAAATCTTTTCTTAATATATCATTATAGTTATTATCTTTTCATAAATCTTTTTCAAAAATAGTATTTTGTTCATTTTTTTCTAAGTCTGTTATTAGTCAATTATCTTCAAAAATTCACAATTGCATAAAATTACTATCTAGCAAAGAAACTACTTTACTATTTTTATTATCGATATTAGGTGTTAATTCTTTTATTGTTTCTGTTTTGATATTATTATCTTTTCTTGATTCTAAATTCATATCATTAATAGAGAAATTCTCCTTATATATATTATATACTTGTTTCCAAGAAAAAGGGAAAACTTGTCAATTTTTCATAGTATATATAATACCTAATCAAGGTGAATAGTCTTGACTTCAATCCAATTCTTTTAAAACACTTACCGTAGATCCTCATGTTCAATATTCTTGCTTAATTTCTGAAATTTGTTCTTTTTCTCACAATTCATTATTATTTATTATATTTTTTATTCTCTCTCTTCATCAATTGTAACCTGAGCCTGATTCTACTATATCGTTTTCAATTTCATTTTTTTTGTATTCTATAGCATCTACATCATTTTCAAGAATGAATTCTTTTATTGGTCAAGTTAACATATTTATTGGTACTATTTCTGTTTGTACCTTAATTGGTAATATCAGTCCTAATTTTTCAATATCTCAGATAGGTAATATTATTTCTTTTTTGATTTCATTATTAATACTTTGTATATTAAAATTATCATCAAGATTTATTATATTTCTATTATAATCTACAAATTGATTTTGTGATGTAGGAAGAAAATTATTATTTAAAGAATTTTCATTATAATAATATTTTACAATTTCTAATTCTCTATTTAAAAAATTACTTATTTTTTTTATATCATATCATTCAACTATTTCAAACTCTATTGCACTTACTAAACTATTTTCTAATTCTTTCTTTTTATCAAAACGAAGTCTATCATAATTTATCTTAGTAATTCTATAATCTCATTTTTTACTTTTTTCAATTTTAAGCTTATCAATTTGAATATTTTTCACAAACATATTATATTTCTTTATATCGATATTTTGCAAATCTTCCTTATTAATTATTTCCTTATATAATTGTAAGTTTGATATAATATCAATAATCTTATTATTACTACTTTTTTCTAAACTGCTCGTTGGTTTTTTTAAATTGTCCATAATTATTGGTAATTAATTTATAATTACCTTAACAACTAAGAAACAAATATAACATAAAATTAAATGTTATTAGGGAAGAGTTACAAAAGATTATTTTGAACTCAATATATTCTAATAAAAGTAACATTTTTTTATGTGATGAACTAATTTAAGAATTTGTTAGGATTAGATATTCTAGATTTAGAAAAATTAAAAACTTATTCTATGAAATTTAATAAAAAGGTATATTATATGAACATTCTTTTAATCAATTATTACAAAGAATATGAACAAAAATTTAGAAAAATTATATAATGCAATTGAAAAATGATCTAACTTTCTTCTTTTTGATATTGAAGCAAATTTTCAAGAAGTTGATAATATAAAAGAATATGAAACTATTCAAATTTGATTTATAAAAATTAATAGTAGTTTTAATATTCTAGATAAATGAAGTATATATATAAAACCAACAAAACATCTTGTTCTATCAGATTTCATTAAAGATTTAACTTGAATTAATCAAGATGAAGTTAATTGTTGAATTACTTTTAAAGAATGATTGAATGAATTATTAAAATATTTTGACAAAAATAAAGACTATCTAATGTCTTACTGAAATTATGATATGAAACAAATTTATCATGATTGTAGTATAAATAACATAGATTATCCATTCTTTGAATGAGATCAATGTAAATATACAAAACATATTAATATAAAAAATGCACTTGCAACAAAATTAAAAATTAAAGAGAAATGAATGTTATGATTATTAACAAAACTATGATTAAATCTTGAATGAAAGCATCATAATTGAGAAGATGATTGTTTTAATATTTTAAAAATTATAAAAAATGTATTCAATTAGAAAGATTTTGAGAAATATTTTTATAATAATAACAACAATAGAACAAAATTGATTATTAGGAAAAAATTTCTCAATATATTTTTCATACACAAATTTAGATATCTATTTATACTGAAGATTTAGAGATTTAATAAATACTATTGAATTATCAAAACAAGCCTTGCAATATTGAATTTCATTTGTACCATGAAGCATATATTGAAAAGAAACAGAATACAATGATTCTTTTAGAATGGCTTTTGCCTAGATTGATAAAGAAAAAATAGGAGACACAATTTCAAGATTCCCTAAATTAATAAATAACACTATTTAATATTAACTATAATATTATGAAAACCACATCTCATTTTATATGAATAGAATTAAAAGCTGATTTGTTTTCCGATATCTTTGTAAAAATTTATAACTATATGAAAGAAAATAATATTGAGAATTCATTATTATTTCAAAATCCTTTATCACTCCATATTACTCTTTATTATTTAGAAAAAGACATTGAAGATAATACTAAAAATGAAATTAAAGAATATATAAAGGACTTTAATATTGAAGATAAGATAACTCTTTCTTGATTTAATTATTTTTTTAGATGAGAATGAAATAGAGTTGTGTTATATTTTACAAGTAAAACAAACTTACCTTTAAAAGATTACAGAAATAATCTACATAATAAGTATAATAGAGATTATGTAGAAGATAATAGATTTGATTTTTCTCCTCATATAACTTTTTTAAGAATAAAATTTGGAAAATTGTTTGAAAAACATAGAGAAAATATTGAAAATATTATAAATGAAGAGTTGCAAAAATTGTATAATTTAGATTTAAATACAAGAAATATTTTTTTATATGCTGTTAACTCTAATTTTAAAGAAGAGATACAGTTAAAAATTTAATTATAATTCTCAATTTTCAGGATTCATAATAATATATCGTTATATCATCTACAACCGTATCCATGAGATACATTATATGTTTGAGTTCAAGAGAATAATTCATTATTTGGTTACACTATTATCAAGCCCCTTGATTAATAATAAGGATTTTTCAAACATTATTGTATCATTGAATAATTCATGTCCATAAAATAAAATCTAAAATTTTTTACATTATTAATTTAGTTTTATAATAGTCTTATTTTCTACTATATTTCAATACTGGAAACTTATTATTTATTAAATGACATTATTTGATTATAAAAAATACTGCAAACAAATGTTTCTTAGTATAAAGAGTAATTATATTTTAAATACTCTTTTTTTATGGATAATAACTCTATACCTACTGTTAAACAAAATACTTTAGAAAATAATATAAAACTATTTATTGATACTAACAATGACTATTTAAAGTCCAACCTAGATCAAACTGAACAGTTATTAAAATCGTTTAGAAATCAAAAGATTACTTTAATAGAACAAAAACAAATTTGAAAAAATTTATGAGAATTATTTATGAATTTTATTCCTAATAAAAATAATCAATACATTTATCAATCAGTCATAATGGAAGTAAAAAATCTTGTTGAAAAAGAAGAAAATATAATTCTTTTTAAAGCTATTCAAGATGAAGCTAATACATCTTGTTATGGTTCATTTTGGAATAAAGTTATAACTGAATCAAATTTCAGTGAAAAAACCCAAGAATATATAGATTTTAATAAAATATCAACATATTCTCTTTTTTTAAAAGATACTAAATTATCAGATATTACTAAATCTAAATTTATTAACCAGCAAATAGCAAAAAATGAATTATTATTTATCGTAAACAATTATGATACAGTAGATGAGTTATTATCAGAAGAAACAAGAAAAGATCTAGTTGAAAAAATTCAAAAAAAATATAGTGAATGAATAATTTATAAAACTCTTTTAATTTGAGAATTTTATAATTTAAATGAAGAGATTCAAAAAAGTTTCATATACAATATTTCATTAGAGTTAATAAAAATAGATGAGTTTTATGATTATAATATTGTAAATCCTCCTTTAGTTTCAGGCTATGACTTAGAAGAAACAATCACAACAATTAATTTTGATGAAGAAGTTAATCCAAATGATGAAGATGTAATTGACCAATATATATGATTCTGAGAATATAAATATGATAAAGAAAATGAGAATTTTTATAAAGAAGATGAAAATTGAAAAATTGTGTATGAAATAAGTTTAGATGATGCTAGATCAGAAGTTCAACAATCACGGTTTGAGACTTTTGAATTTGATTTATGAAATAGATTTGACTTAAATAATAAAGATTTATTTAAAGAAGAATATTCTAACTATCGGAATTCAGTAGATATTAAATATGATAAATTAAATGGGCTTGATGAAAACAAAAGTTTTGATGAATATATTTGAGATTATATTTCTGATAAAACGAATCATCAAAATATCGAAAGGATAAATTATGACTCTCATGAAAATATTTTCAATCATATATTAGAAGAATTATACCCAAAAACTAAATTCAAAAATGATTTTTCTGTCATAACAACTGAAAATATATCTAACGCTTTTGATAATTATTTCAGTGAATTAAATAATGAAGATAAAATATTCCTTACTAAAGAATTACATAATAATGATTGAAACATTGAATTAAAAATTAAAGATTGATCAGAAAATAAAAAATATTATAAATATTTTGATTATGAAAATTTAATTGTTGAATATAAAGAATATGTAACTAGCTTTATAGAACAAGTCAATGATGACTTTGTTGTTGATGAATCAGACTACTATGATATAAAAAATTTACTTTATAAAGGGGCTATACCTGAATTTGATTTTGGTTCTGTAAAAGAAGTTCCTGAGGACTTCAACTATGAAGAGACATTAAAAAATATTGAAAATAATTTTGATAAATTAACAAGATCCAAATTTCACTATAAGAAATTTAATAATCTAGTTCCTGCTTATACTAAAAATTTCTTTAATAAAGAAAAAACTATTAACCATTTAAAAGCATGAAATCTGTATATTTTTGAAAATAAATCTACAAATAAATTTATAGAGAGCTTAAATGCAAAAGAAACTTACGAAATATATAAATCAATCATAAGTCAAAATAATAAATCTAGATTTCTGGATATAATTGATAAAAATACCAGTAATGATTTCAAAGTAAAACTATTTGATGAAGTTAAATATAATTTATGAAAAGATGTCTCTAATGAGTATATTTATGTACTTAAAAAGATTATACCTTCTGTAATTGAAGCAACTGGAAGAAATCCAATCATTGAACTTGCAGAATTAAAGATTGAAAAAAATATACATAATTTAAATATGGTTTATAAACTAATGACTTTAGATTCTGATAATCCTAATGAAGTAAAAGTATATAGAGATTATGTATTAGCAAGTATAAATGATTGATTAGATGGTGGCATAAATAATTCATTATTTAAAGAACAAGAATATTCACTTAAAGCATTATTAAACAAAATAGAGAATAAAGATTTACTATACAAACTATATGAATTAAGTTTTTGAAAAAAAAATGATATAGCTGATATCTTACTTTGAAAAAAAGATAAGACAATACTAGATATTGATGTATTTTGTAAATATTATTCTTCTAATATTTCACTTGAACATACTCTATTAACTAATATTGATAAGATTATTTGAGAAGACAAAGACCTTGCTAATTATGTAATTATTAAATCATGAATCATATGAAAACTAGAAAACTCTGAATCAGAAATACGATTTTCATCATGATTTTATAATGTTGCACATTTGATTAATAAAGATTCATTAATTAAAATATTTATTTCTGAAAAGGTTAATAATAATGATAAGGTGGATATATTTGAAAAATTATTACAAAAAAATCCAAAACTTAGTGATTCTTGAAAAAATAATTTATATGATTTTCAATCATTATGAGAAGATATTATTAAAAAAATTTTTGATATATACTCTATCAATGACTTACTCAATAGAAATTCTAGTTCATTTTATTCACATATATTACCAGAAGTTAATGATTATAATTTTTTAAAAAACAATTATATAATTAGTATATTTAAAAATTATCTTAAGGAAAACTTCTGATATATTTGAGAGATTAGTAAACAAGTAAGTCCTGAACCTTCTTTTATAAAAACTGATTATTTAGTAAATAAACTTAAAAATTCATGATTTTATAAATTATGATTTGATAATAATTTTCTAAAATACCTTTCATATGATAATATAAAATCAATTGTTGAAATTAAAAATGATAATATTGAATGATACCATACCTTATTATCTAAAATATTTGAATATATATCAGAAAATGATTATAAGAATTTTTACACTCTAGATAAAAATAATTGATATATAATTACTAGAAAACTAGTATATACTTGATATTGAATTAATAATATTAAAATTGCAGATTATATTACTGATGATTTTATAGAATTAATTAATAAAGATTATATGACTATATGAGTGAAAACCGATAAATTAAATATTTTTTCTATTCAAGATTTATTAATAGCTAAAGTAAATAGTGATTTGTATTTGCCTAAGTTATCTAATCTAAGCAATAAAAAAATTATAGATTGATTATATAACCTATGACATAGATATTTTACCTGTGATTTCTTTTCAAATTTAAACTCTGAAGATAGTTTATACTTATTAAATCATAAAATTTATTCTCATAATGATTTGTATCAAACTTATAAAATAATTTGAAATCTTAATACTAAAGATTTTAATACATACTTAAAAGATTTTATTCATACTCGCTATTTTTGAAATTTAATAAAAAGCTACTGAGATGAAATGGATTTTTCAAACTTAGATCCTTTATTAATTGATTCACTTAACACTATATTTACTAATAATTGAGCAAAATTAGAACCAGTATTTTTAGATATATTATTTAAATGCTGATATAGTAAAGAAAAAATTATAAAGTTAGTTGATATTTCAAAATTTTTAGAAGAAGAAAAAATTATAGTAAAAAAGCTTCTTAATAAATACAATGCAAAAATATCAGATATAATTAGAATAATAAATGATAGAGCTTTAGAAGAATTAGAAAGTGAAATAGAATTTAGTATAAATGATATGATTGATAATAATACAGACTATAATAAAATACCTCAAGTAAAATTTATAAATGATATTAATAGAAAGTATTTTACAAAGGCATGAATAAATATTGAAAATTTTAATTGATTTAAAGATGAAATTAATTTTTCTTCATCTGATAAAATTGATATTAAAAATATTTATAATAATCTAGAATCTAGTTTAGTTAATCAATATAAAGTATTGTTTGGCGAATGAGAGAACAAATGATTGATTCACTGAATAGATAAATCTGAATTACATAATGTTTCCAATAATGTATTAAATATGTATAATATTTCATTAAAAGAATTGTGAAAAAATATTAAAGGTATTCATAAATGAGTATGATTAGATTTGGATAATAATTGATTATATTTAAAAGATAATACTTCATTCAAAAATCTAGGGAAAAATGCTAAATTATTAATAAACTCAATGTGAGAATCCTCACAAATTATTGATAAGGCATTCTTGTTTAAAGATGAATTTATTGAAACATTAGATAAAACAGAAAAAATTATTTTTAATAAAGTTAAAAAATCTGTTTCTATGAATATAGATGCACTATATAAAGATGAAAAGATAGATAATTCAAAAGTTGATGAAATAAATAATTTTTTATTTAATGTAAATACAATTGAGCTATCAAGAGAAGTTGATATGATAATAAAAAATATTTCAAATAATTCTAAAACAGTCATTCAAAAGCATATAAATAGCTTTAATAACAAAAATTTAAAATGAATTTTAAAAAAATTAGATTTAGAAAAAATTACTAGTATAGATCTAAAAATAGTTTCTTCATATATAAAAATATTAAAAGATGATGATAAAAAGAATTTATGAATATTAATTAAAGAGTATAAAAAATTAGAATATTTAAATAACTTAAAATCTAATTGTAATAATACAAATATTAATAATTTTAAAACAATATTTGATAAGCTAAATAAAAACTCTGATTTAAACAATATTGAAACAAAAGATAATTTTAATAATATATCTTCAATTTTAGTAAATAAAAATACCAAT